>Ga0315902_10010115_pt1 | contig 12516 bp, 6 predicted proteins | sample LakEriMetagenome_9_FD_203523 | JGI IMG/M metagenome (GOLD analysis project Ga0315902, IMG submission 203523) | Freshwater fungal communities from buoy surface, Lake Erie, Ohio, United States - Buoy 12 MA117 | ecosystem: Environmental > Aquatic > Freshwater > Lake > Lake biofilm | place: USA... | reverse complement strand
CAGTACTGATTTCTTATGGAATTGGGTTCCTGGTGATAGTTCACTTCCATTTCCGTTTTATGGATGCGATGGACAGCTGATACCACCAAGCAATGTGAAACCGGGAATGAAGGTTTCTGTTTCCTATATCATCTCACCAAGACGCGGACTCTTTTTGCAAAATGCATATCTCAAAGAGAATTGTCCAACGCATGTAAGTGGCATCATCAATGCAATAGATGGTGACACAATCAGCCTTGGCATTTATGGTCAAACCACGAGAGTGATTCTCACGGATGAAACTGAATTGACAAATTGTAAAAGAGAAATTATCACCAAAGACAAACTCAAAGCAGGACTAGGTGTTGATGGTCTTGCAATCGAAAAGAATGGTATAAATATCGCCCTCAAATTAGCCATCATCGATGATTGTCCATATTCATTCCAAGCTGATGGCAAAATTCAATTTATCAATGATACTGCACTCAACATTATTATCAGTGCCGGAACAAATGGTGAAATTGAATTTGCAATAGACTCTGCTACCGTAGCAGTTGATTGCTTGAATCTTCCAATCAATCTTAGTGCGGTAATTGCCGGTTCCTATGTGAATGTACTCTATCGAATGAGTGGTCCGAAGCGCATTGCGGATATGATCATCGTCTTTGATCCATGCTATACGAATTATATCAGCGGCATTGTTGAATCCGTAAATGGCAATACCATAGTCGTAAAAACAGATCGCGGTGATATGCGCAGTGCCGAATTCAATGATGCATCCTCGATCGTAAATTGTCGCGGAGAAGTATTCACTCCAACATCCGCAGTAATTGGTGCCCGCTTCGACGGCATGACAACCGATGTTGGCAATGGAGGTTTCATCCTCAATGCGACGATCTATACAAATTGTGTCGAATATGATTATGTATCAGGCACGATTTCTAAAGCGAGTGATTCATTGATCACCGTGATGACTTCCGGTGGTACAAAAGATGTCTATGTCTATGAAAATGGAAGCATGATCATCAATGAAGCCGGACAACTTATTGATATCAGTGAATTGACATTTGGTAGAAAAGTATGTCTTGTAGTAGACAAAACATCTTCCGTTCTTTTGAAAGGCATAGTGGATATCAATTGCGAGAATGGCGTTCGAGATAATTCCGAAGGTTTGATGGTTCTTGGAACAATTCAAGATGTATCCAATAATGAACTCAAAGTCGTGACAAGTAATGGCATCATGCAATTTGCGCTCACAAAAGCCACACAAATGATGGATGAATCACGCAATAATGTTCAGCCTGCAGTGATGTCACCCGGCAGTGAAGTTCGCATCATGACCAAAGGACATACATCTGAACTCAAGCCAATCGCATCAACAGTCGTATTGATGAGCGCGCTTAGTATCAATGAACAAGAAATTCCACCGGCACATGTGATGGTCTATCCAAATCCAGCAAGCTCTATCGTTAGTTTCGGAGCAATGGAATATGACACAATCACCATCGCAACAATGCTTGGTCAAACAATCGCACAACTCAATAATACACATACATATGATGCATCTGCACTCACACCCGGAACATATATCGTCCGCGCCACAAAAGCCGGCAAAACATCCGTAACGATGATGCAGATCACGCGTTAATTACCCCCCACAACAACAAAAGGAGTGTACTCGCAAGAGACACTCCTTTTTTATTCCCCTCGTGGTTCTACAGCCCCAGCGGGGCGACATCACAATAGCCCCGTAGGGGCGGAATGGCAACCATTTACGATTCAGGAATATTTCTTCGTAGAAATAGAGTATGCGATGTTTGCATTAGGCATCCTGTTAATTGTTTTGGGCGATTACATTGATGACAGATATCATCATCATTGATGATATTGTAGAATGGCTGTTTCAAGAGATCTGCCAAAGAAGCCTGTCCCTGATTTCTCTTGGATCTATACACTTTGTTTTTGCCTTGCTTCTCAATACGCAATGAATGGTGTGTTTTATCTTCAGTGAGGATATATATAGAACCATCAGTCCATGTACATCTCAATGAAATTGTATTACCTCTTTGTGTATAATGAAACATATGTCTGTATGTATGTTCATGCTCATGATGAATAGAATCTAATGTCAGTTTTTGTTTGATATAGTTAAGTGAATCGGGATTGAGTAAGTGACTTATATTTCTAATTGAATCAGTATATGTTTCGATTCTTGGTAATGATTCAATGATGGTCTCATTTAGATTACATATTACAAGTATGATTTTCTTTTGATATACATCCATTTTTGATTGAATGATATTTTTTTTACTGTATGGATCATAATACATATATCCATGTATTTCTTGTTGCATATAAGCGAGTTCATCCAATGCACTTTCACGAAGTTTATCTGCATGTGAAGTAACTGCAATACATGTATTAGATGATGGAACTTCGAAGTAGAATATTTTATCCGTTGGAGCACAATAGGTATTTGAAAGTTGGGGATAACGAATATCCAACATATAACCAGTATCTTTTTCAATTATAGTATTCTGATATGTTGAGTACTCATATTTTTTATACCAACATTCAGATGCACAACAATAATTAAGAAAAAGAGATTTTCTTAGTGTTAGTGTATCATTATCTATTGAATATTCATGCCATTCACCTTCATCTCTGTATGAAGTGTGCCCAAACACTTTTTTTGTTTTCGTGTTCACATGTAATGAATAATCATACAGATCATTCAAACATTGTACATATGATTCATGGTTTGATAGGTATAAAACTGATCCTGTATGTCTATATGCATCATATGAGATCATGAAATCTCTTTTTCCATCAAGATTAAAATCAGTGTAAATGATCTTCAGAAATTGGTAGTTATCATTATCTATTCGCATTTTGCGCAATGAGTCTGCATGATTTTGATACCAAGTATGTTCCGACTCTTCTCTTTTAACATACTGATCATGTAATGTTTTTGAATGACCCGAGATATTAAGGTCAAAAGGAAAAATATAGTGATCAGCTTTACCAAAGTCCACCAATGAATAATATGGACTTCTCATGTATTGATTACTTATCAAGCCACTCATGAAGTGCACTTTTCCGGTTAATTTTTCATACACTAGAATTCGCTCATCCAATGATTCATCCCAACATGACTGAGCTAGAAGCATGCTATCAACAGGAAAGATTATTGTATTGTGAAAATATGAATCATGGACATTCAGTAATTGACTTATTAGATCACTCTTATGGAATGTATAGCGATGAAGAATGGCAGGGAAAACTGAGTTGTCCTCAGAGGATGTATTATCATAAGATTCCAATATATATTCGAAGTGTGTAAATGTAAGATTGTTCTCTGTAGTATGATTACAATGCAAGAACCCTATGGATATACCGAGTAGAGTTATTAATAGCACATATCTCTTTATGCCAATATGGGCATATCCAATTCGCTTGAGTTTCAATGCACCGCTCCGGAACCTAACTCTGTACCACCCCATTCAATGACGCTATATCCACTTCTCCTGAAAGCTGGCAAAGATTGTTTTTTAATCTCCCAATCAGGTATTTGATGTGAATATTCCATAAAAACACGAAGTATGGATTCAGGTTTGGGGTCAATTTCGAGGAAGGAGGTATTTCTGATATTATCATTTATTCGGAAATGTATGAAACATCGTTTGTTCATGATCATTCTTGGCGCCCAAAAAGTAATGAAGTCATTCGATTCAATTGGATTGAGTCCGATATGAGATAATGTCTTCTCCAAGAATGAAACTATGACTTCGGAATCAATGATAAACCCTTCGGTATTTTTCAGCTCTTGCTTAGACATATCTGAAATACCCTCCCAAAACAAATAGCGATGTTGAGTGGAGTCTTTGAGATTAATGAGATCACCATTCGGCTTTGCAAGAACTTTCCAACCATCTTCATAGAGAGGATAAGTGAAGGTATGCTTCCCTCGATAATGATGCTTGATATGTATGATGGTTTCTTGAAGTGGATAAATATAGAGAACGGGTTTTTTGTGAATAATTTGGTCATAACAACTAATATTTACTTTGATTAAAGTGTTACTTCGAGAAGGGATTTCATACATTGTAGGTTTGCAACTTAATTGATAATCCCAAAAATGTTTTTTTTCAATCTTCTTCGCATTCACATGAAATATTAAATGTGAATATCTATTTAGTAATTCCGTATTGATAACTATATTGAATGTATCTTGCTTTGCGGTTCGTAAATATAGTGTTTCATGAATTCCATCTTTATCAAAGAGGGAAATATCATATGTATCATATTCTCCCATTCTATCGTTTACTCCTGATTGGGATAAAAAATACACCTCACCTCTGATGCGATGTACCGGTTTTGCTTTTTGTCCATTAGTTTCAAGAGTAAAAAGCCAAAGTAGTATTGACATACTGTAAATAAATCGTAATCCCTTCATAATCATATCCACTTCGTTTTACATATACAGATATTATTTTCCGACTAATTGTATCAATACTGTATTTTTGACCTGACGATTCATGCCATTGGTTTGGATGGCATAGAGTCCATTCGGGAGAAATTCAAGATTGATGAAGGAATCATGGTGAAGCATTGATCGGTATTTCAATGTTCCAAGAATATCATAGATATCAATCTGTACTACATCATTGTCTATGCCTTCAATATACACTTGATTATCATACTGCTGTATATTAAATGTGGGCATTATTTCTACACATGTCGTGCTTGATTGTTGAATACCGGTTCGCGGATATGATGTCACGACATCCCATACCATTTGCTGTACATATCCGGCGAATTCAGGTGTTGGAATCGGGGTATTAGCGGGAGGATTCGGTATCAACTGATTCGGAAGACCGATCGGACTCTTATTATACATGCATGCATAATGAATCATTGCAATTGCATAAGCACCAAGCTCATTAGTGTGGATATTGTCTGAAAAGAGTTGTTTGATATTAGTGATGCCCGGAACAATTCCTTTTTCTATGTCATCATATATGCGGGCCATCATGCGATGTCCGGGAATGATATACACTGGTTGCGCGCCTGAAGGCCGATTCTCATTTGCATAATCCTGCATAGCTTCCCATTCTTTGCCTTGTATATCAAGCATCTCTCGGAAAGGACCGTCTGAATCATCAATATTTGTCCAAGTGGTCCATAATAATACAGCGGCACCTCTTCCTCCATCACCAAATCTCCATGCTTGTTCCACGAATTTGGAGAGGAATGTTTTTTGTTCTTGTATACGAGCTAGATACCAAGATTGGTTACTTCCGCCTTCGACTGCGAGCGGCACTCTTTCCGTAATTGATAAAACTTCCCAATTCTCAATATTATGTCGAGCATCGGGTCCACCGGTACTAATTTTATTATCCCAACGATATTTGATGGTTGAACCGGGTACGGTGGATTTACCAATCGAATTCATGATCTGCCAAGAAACAATACCGGTCACTTTTGATATGAGATTCACATATTGTCCGGGCCAATGCGGATAAAACAGTGGATCGGTCAGACTATGCCCTGAATGGATCTGCTTTACAAGAAATGGATATGCCTGTTTTGGCGGAAGATTCTGAGCTTGAAGCACCCTGATTGCCATAAACAATATGATCCAATAGAATACCCTCATGTCAATTTCCTTGTTAATTGGAATACTGCAACTTAAGACTCATTCATGAATCAAAAAAGTGCAAACCTCATGCTGAAACTGTTCGTCGAGCGAAGCCGAGACGAGAACTCCAGTGTACAAACCCCCACCCCTCGGCCTCGCTCGGTGTGAACTCGACTGCGCTCGGTGTGAACTCGGCTCGCTCATACACTGTTCGTCGAGCGAAGCCGAGACGAAAAGCCGATGTATATACGTACCCCTCGGTTCCGCTCGGGGTACACCCATAATCTCCGCTCGGGGTACACCCATAATCTCCGCTCGGGGTACACCCATAGTCTCCGCTCGGGGTACACCCATAGTCTCCACTCGGGGTACACCCATAGTCTCCACTCGGTGTGCACACCTTTAATCGCTCGGGCTAAAAATTAGCCGCGCATTCAGTTGTTTATGTTTTGTGGGAAGCCAAGGTACATATCTTTCACAAACTTTTCCTAAATTGCCATTGCTTTTTAGGGTAATAAAGTAGATTTATGGATAAAGAAATATGAATTGGGTGCATACTATATCTTCGTTCAAGCAAAAAGTTTTTGATTTAATGGGGGATAGAATCATCTATCAGAAAAAACAAGGCGGGATCTCCAAAACACGCAAAAAAGGGAAAAGATGAAAGTACATAGAACTACGGCATTCAGGACAATTAGGATAGTTTTGTTGACAGTATGTATGATACTGATTACTGTTCCTACACTCAAAAGTCAGATTCAATCAGATTCTTCAGACACATATTGGAAAATAGTTGCTCCAAAAGCAATAGCAAAAGATATTTATATGGGTGATGAAATACCCGGATCGAGTAAAGATTCAGTCATACAACAGTTCATCATGAATATCGGAACTTGGAAGTGCCGTGTAGATTCCATTTTCATTCGAGGTATTGATGCAAGTTCATTTGAATTAGTTTCCGGATTTCCGGTTTATACACTTGATACCGCTAAAAGTGAAAAGGCTGAATTCAGATTCTCTCCCAATCGCATTGGTTTACATACTGCAGAAATAGTCATTCTCACCCAGTCTGATACACTCATTCAAAGCATTCGTGGAAATGGTGTTTCCCAAGGTATTGAAATCATCACTGATATGATTGATTTCGGAATTGTAACTCTGGGAGACAAAAAAGATACACTGCAAACTGCAACAATCAGAAATATCGGAAATATACCCATCACTGTCTCACGCACCGATCATTTAAGCCCTAATGTAGTTGACTTCATTACAATTACCGGTGGGGGAGCATTCACTCTCCAACCAAATGAAACTCGAAAAATGGACTTGCGATTTGCTCCCACCGATAAAGGGAGAACAAGTGGAAGATTGGCTTTCTATCATGATGGACCCGGAAGCCCGGCTATTGTTAAACTCTTTGGTACGGGATATCTAAAAGCACCGGAAATAACTGCCATTGATGCACAGTTTCCACCTTTGCTGTGTCAAAGCAGTGACTCCATGATTATACCGGTCAAGAATACAGGTGGAGAAGCATTGGTGATTTCAAGTGCTGATATCATTGGTTTGAATAGCTCTGACTTTTCAGTCATCAATACAGTTCCTATCACCATTCAACCAAATGCCACGGATTCCATAGTAGTAAGATTCAATCCTTTACAAAATGGCATTCGCCAGGCACAATTACAATTAGAATCAAATGCAGATCCTGATAGTATTGTTTCGCTTGAACTGAAAGGTGAAAAACAGGTGATTGCATTGCAAGTACAAAGAGAGGTTGATCTTGGAATATTATGTCCGAATTCCCACAAAGAATTCGAGTTCTTTATCAAGAATGTGGGAACAGCTCCATCTAAAATACAATTTATGGTAGATGCCGATTTACAATCAACATATATCTTTCCTTCTGTTCAAATGCATGGAGACTCAGTTGAATACTATTTACGGTTCATGGGTATACAACAACTGGGTCCATTCACAAGAAATATCAATGTCATTGATTCTTGTGGTACAGTATATACCTTCAGAGTGAAAGGAATCATTGATGTACCAAACATTGCCACAAATGATGTCAATATGCAAGCATTAGTTGGTGGAACTGTCCAATCTAATGTGCAGGTTCAAAATCTCTCACAAAGCTCAGTCACTATAAATTCGATAAATGGAATTTACCCTCCATTTTCATTGATTAGTCCTGCATTGCCAATTATGCTCGCTCCACTTGAGTCCAAACAACTTACTATTTCCTATGCTCCAACAAATCAGAATCAAGAAACACAAGTACTTACAATGGAAGTGTATCCATGCATGACTTCAAAGACATTTACTGTGCAGGGAAATGCCATAAATGCACGCGCAGAAATTGAAGCACCGTATTTAAGTGGGTATTCCGGTGATGAGATAATGATTCCAATCACAATTAATTCGGTACAGAACATATTTCAATCAGGAATGATATCATTCTCGTTTCAATTGCATTATAATCCAACTCTACTAGCACCGAAAGGATATTCAACTACTATCATCAATGATACACTTGCCAAACTATCAGTGAATAATGTTTCCATTCCTAATTCTGCAAAAGAACCACTACTTACAATACCATTCACCGTCGGACTGGGAAATCGTACTGATTGTCCATTGACCCTAAAGAATATAACGCATTCAGGTGGAAATGCCAATATCACCACCCAAGATGGAAGGTTCAGTTTACTCGGAATCTGCAGAGAAGGAGGCACTCGATTACTCGCAGTTAATAGAGTGTCGCAATTGCTGAAACTTGCTCCCAATCCCGGTGATGGCATTGTGCATATTGATGTTCATACAGTCGAACATGGCATCACGCAATTGAATATATACAATGCTTCAGGGATATTAGTGGAAGAAAGAATATTACCGGATACGATAGGACTCCATCAAGTGATTCTTGATACAGAATCGTATGCTACGGGTGTCTATATGGTTCAATTGACAACACCAACCGTGATGAAACAAGAGCGTTTCATCATACATAGATAAGAGATCGGCATGAAGTACATTCTATTCCTTCTCTTCTTACCTATTCTCATCATGTCCCAAGAACCACTTCGGAATCGAATTGGGATATATGGGTCTTATGGAATCAATATACATCAAGCTGATTTCAAGAGATTGCCTGATTGTTATTCATGTTCGCCCGGTTTCAGGAGTGGAATTGGTTTCGGACCGGCGATTGGTCTTTCTTATGATCATCCATGGAAAGAGGATATGTTCTTGACAGCAAGAGTGTTGCACCGAAGAATAAGCGGTGATTTAGTGACACTTGAACCAATAACCGTGATTGTTCAAGGAAATCCTGTGGCAGGAGAATTTCGACATGAACTCAATACTGTGCTTACAACATTTGGGTTTGAACCCGGTATCAAATATCGAATTTCAGATGGTTGGTATTTCAATGCAGGACTGAATATATCATGGATTCGCGCCAAGGAATATGATCAATCAGAAAAGATAGTAGAACCATCGGATTATGGAACATTCTTGAATCCTGATGGTAGCAATAGTTATTCAAGGATTCGTAATGAGTTCAGTGGAACATTAAAAGAAGCATCCGAAATGTTTGTGGCTCCCATGATATCAATTTCCCATGATTTGCCACTCAATGCTGATAGCACATTATTGCTTGAACCGGAGGCTTCATATTATCTGGGATTGACCAATATCGTGAATGATGCATTGGTGAAAACCTGGACTGTGAATACATTGAGCGTTGGCGTTTCGGTGAAATACTCTCCCAGATTTCAAAAAAAGAAGAAAACAATTCAGGAAAATCTTCGAATTATTGACACCATTACTGTATTGTCTGATTCACTGAATATAATCTCAATCGGGTTGGAAACTGAATTTGAAGAGATGAGTGAGAATGATACTGCGATGATTCGCATGAATATCTCCAAGAGAACCGATACTCTCAATAAAAAGAAAACATATCTGCTGACAGGGTCCATCAATGCTGTCGGTGTTGATGATCAAGGAAAAGAAATTGATAGACCGATATTCAATGTCGAGGAATATAGTTCGAACAGACTAGAACCACTCTTACATTATGTGTTTTTTGATCATAAATCATCAGAGATTCCAAAGAGATATTCGCAATTAGATCCAAATCAAGTATCACAATTCACATTGAGTGATTTACATCGTGATTCCACCATTAGATTATATCGCAATATTCTGAATATCATCGGAAAGCGCATGCAGGAATATCCATTCTCCTCGCTGACTCTCATTGGTTGCAATTCCGATATAGGTGAGGAAAAAGGCAATCTTGCACTTTCGGAGCAAAGGGCATTATCTGTGAAAGACTATCTAGTCAAGACTTGGAAGATTGCCCCCAATCGAATGTTCATCGAGAAAAGAAATCTTCCTGAGAAGAAATCAACACCGTTCAATGAGTCCGATCCGATCGAAGAAAATCGAAGAGTGGAAATATATTCGGACAATCCCAAAATATTGGAATATATATTTATCGAGAACATAGATCGAAAAGCCAATCCACCAATAGTACGTTTCAAAGTAAAGGCACAGGCAGAATCAGGGATTTCTCAATGGAGTGTGAAAGCATTTCAACAAAGTGCCCCACAACAGTCATTTGAATCTACCGGAACGAACCTGGATTCTTCCATCATAGATTGGCAATTGGAAGAGAATCAGCAGATCACACCTCGATTTCAAGAGATACTCAAGAGTGCATTGACTTTGACTGATAATAAAGGGAACCAATCCATTGTCAAAGGAAATGATGTTCGGGTTGAAGTAAAAACAATTCAAGAGAAGCGCCGAGAAATTCAAGGAGATTATGAGATTGAACGCTATAGTTTGATACTATTTGATTTCAATACATTTACAATTGCAGATATGAATAATCGCATCATAGAACATATCAAAAGTCGTTTGAAACCACATTCAATCATCGAGATACTTGGGTATACTGACAGAACAGGAAATGCGGAATATAATCGTACACTTGCCGAAGAAAGAGCACTGGAAACCTCACATTCTCTTGGGAGAAAAGATGCAGTAAAAACAGGGATTGGGAAAGACATTTTGCTTTACGACAATGCATCACCAGAAGGTCGTTTTTATTGCAGAACAGTGCAAATCATAGTAAAAACAAAATATCAGAATCTTACAAAGTAAGGAATATCATGAGGGAAAGCATAGTTAGGATAGGACAATTCTGTATGAAAATAGTGATGGTTTCACTGTTCTATATTCAAGCACTTCATTCACAATCATTGAATCTGTTTGATATAGATGCGTCAAATCATCCATTGATGAAAGGGAAATTGTATGCATTTGATGCACAAGGTAAACAATTGAATCCGAGTGCTTCAGATCTGACTCTCACCGAAAATGGGATTGCAAGAACAATTACGAATGTATCATGTCCACCGCCGGGTACTATAAGTGCAATATCTTCTGTATTGGTTATTGATGTGAGTGGGTCTATGTCAATTACTATGGGTAATGCAATGAATATTGACTTGGCAAAATCCGCCGCTCGAGCATGGGTGAATGGATTGCCTCAAGGTAAAAGCCAATGTGCGATCACAAGTTTTGATCATGATAATTATATGAATCAGGATTTCACATCTGATAAAACAAAATTACTCAATGCAATAGATCAGCTTAGTCCAAATGGTGGTACGGATTATAATGCCGCATTACTTAATCCACTTGCAGGAGGACTATTGATATCAAAAACGGGTAAACATAAAAAAGTCATTGTGCTATTGACTGATGGTCAAGCAGCAAGACCCAATATCACCGGTATTATCTCAGAGGCTAATCAGCAAAGTTGTACAATCTATTGTGTTACGCTTGGGATGCCTGCACCTCAATCACTGAAAGACATAGCAGCTGGAACGGGTGGTCAGTATTTTGAAAATGTGACAACTGTGCAAGAAGCTGAAACAATTTATAAAAAGATACTGCAGGAGTCCACCGGAAATGGTCCTTGTACCATTGAATGGCAAAGCGCATCAAATTGCTCCTCAGAAATTATAGAACTGAATGTGAATTATCCTTCGCAGTCATTGTCTGCAAAGTCCAAGTATAAAAGTAATTCACAATCAACTGCAAGATTGGAATTCAATCCCGCTTCAGTACGATTCACCGATCCTACGATAAATGCATGGGCTGAGCAGAAAGTAACGGTCACTGCCAAATATGATGATTTCAATGTGACAGATATTCTCATCAATAATGGTGCATTTACGATTAGTCCAAAGAGTTTTAGTTTGCGAGCAGGAGAGAGCATTGAATTGACTATCAGATATCTGCCTGCGGATAGTGGGTATAATTATTGTCGTTTCGATTTCATTAATACCACATGTCAAACAAAGTACATTGCAAGTGGCGGTTGGAGAGGAAAGAAAGTAACTGTCCGCACAATTAAATTGATCCAGCCCAATGGAGGCGAGGCATTTGTTGCGGGTAGTGATGCGGAGATCATGTGGGATGGAGTTGCTCCTGATGAACCTGTTCGTTTGGAGTATCGAATCAGTGATAATAGTCCTTGGATAAGGATTGCAGATTCAGCCAAGGGCTTGAAATATAACTGGCGTGTTCCGAATACACCTAGTGATAAATGTCTTGCTCGAGTTACATCGGGTTTGTCATCTCGATATATCTGTTCGGGTGGTGAAGTTCAGATTTGCAATCAAACATGGATGGCATGTAATTTGGATTTTGAACGATATCGAAATGGAGATACCATTCGATTTGTAACATCAGTTGCTGATTGGATTGATGCAGGTAATAAAAAAGAAGGTGCTTGGTGTTATTATAATTATGACCCATTCAATGGTGAAGTCTATGGAAAATTATATAATTGGTTTGCTGTAAGCGATCCG
>Ga0315902_10010114_pt1 | contig 12517 bp, 10 predicted proteins | sample LakEriMetagenome_9_FD_203523 | JGI IMG/M metagenome (GOLD analysis project Ga0315902, IMG submission 203523) | Freshwater fungal communities from buoy surface, Lake Erie, Ohio, United States - Buoy 12 MA117 | ecosystem: Environmental > Aquatic > Freshwater > Lake > Lake biofilm | place: USA... | reverse complement strand
CTGCCCCCCACCCGCCCGTGATCGCCCGCCCGGCGCTCTTACTCTCCCGACCCGCCGAGGCCGCGCCCGCCGGCCCGCCGCGGCTTGCCGCGCGGATCGCGCTGGCCCGGGCCGCGCTTCTCATGCCCGCGCTCGGCCTTGCCCCGCCGCTCGACGCCATCGCCCGGGACTGCGACACGACCTTCGGCCCCGATGGCGAAATCGCGAGCCGCAATCCCGAACACCTGCTCGATCTCTTCACCCTGCTTCTCGGGATCGCCCGGGCCCTGTCCGAATCCGACCTCAGCCCGCCGGACCCGATGCTGGCGGCCATCGCCCGCGTCGCGCCGACGCTGCGCGCGCTGCGCCACGCCGATGGCGGTCTGCCGCGGCTTCACGGCGGGGACCGCGGTCTCGAAGGGCGGCTTGATACCGCGCTCGCCGCCTCGGGCATCCGCGCCCGCGCGCAGACGCCGCTGCACATGGGCTTTGCCCGCCTCTCCGCCGGGCGCACCACGATCATTCTCGATGCCGCGCCCCCCCCGGCCGGACCCCATGCCCAGGCCTCTACGCTGGCCTTCGAACTGACCTCGGGCCGCAGGCCGCTGATCGTCTCCTCGGGCCCGGGTGATGCCTTCGGCCCCGACTGGCACCGCGCCGCCCGTGCCACGCTCAGCCAGTCCACGCTCTGCCTGGACGGCCATTCCTCCTCGCGCCTGCCCCTGGGCGCCGACAGCTTCTCCGACATGCCCCGGCGCGTGATCTGCGAACAGACACCGCTGACCCGCGGCCTGAGGGTCGAGACCGCGCATGACGGCTGGACCCGCAGCCACGGCCTGACCCATGCCCGCACCCTCGAACTGTCGCGCGACGGCCGCACGCTCGCGGGCGAGGACCTGCTGACCACCCTCGGCGATGCCGACCGCGCCACCTTCGACCGGGCGACGGGCGGTCGCGGCGCGGGCTTTTCCCTGCGCTTCCACCTTCACCCCGATGTCGCCCCCATCCCCGAAGCCGGGGCCCTCGCCCTCGTGCTGCGCTCGGGCGAGGTCTGGCTCTTCCAGCATGACGGCACCGCGCGGCTCAGTCTCGAACCCTCCGTCCATCTCGATCCGGCGCGTCTGCGGCCCCGCCCGTCGCAACAGGTGGTTTTGTCCGCCACCGCGATGTCCTATTCGACATCCGTCCGCTGGACGCTCGCCAAGGCCGGGGATACCCCACAGGGCCTGCGCGACCTGGCCCGCGACGAGGACGAAACCGAGGATCAGGACCCATGACCGACGCCCCCCTTTCCGACCGCCGCCCCGTCGCGCGCGCCCTTCTCTCGGTCTCCGACAAGTCCGGCCTCACCGGGCTGGCCCGCGCGCTCGCCCTGCGCGGGGTCGAGCTTGTCTCGACCGGCGGAACGGCCGCAGCCCTGCGCGACACGGGGCTTGCCGTCACCGATGTCGCCAGCGTGACCGGCCTGCCCGAGATGATGGAGGGCCGCGTCAAGACGCTCCACCCCCGCATCCATGGCGGCCTGCTTGCCCGGCGCGACCATCCGGGTGATCTCGCCGCCCTCGACCGCCACGCGATCCCGCCCATCGACCTGCTGATCGTCAACCTCTACCCTTTCGAGGCGACACGCGCCGCCGGCGCCCCCGAGGCCGACTGCATCGGGATGATCGACATCGGCGGCCCCGCCATGATCCGCGCCGCCGCCAAGAATCACGCCTTCGTCGCCGTCCTGACCGATGTGGAGGATTACGACGCCCTTCTTGCCGAACTCGATGCCCATGACGGCGCGACGACCCTGCCCTTCCGCCGGGCGATGGCGGCTGCCGCCTTTGCCCGCACCGCCGCCTATGACGCCGCCGTCGCCGCCTGGATGGCCGACACCGCCGGCACCTTCGCGCCCCGCCGCCGGGTCCTGGCCGGCACGCTTGCCCGGACCCTGCGCTATGGCGAAAACCCCCATCAGCGCGCCGCCTTCTACACCGACGGCAGCGGCCGCCCGGGCGTCGCCACCGCCCGGCAGGTGCAGGGCAAGGCGCTGTCCTGCAACAACATCGCCGATACCGACGCGGCCTTCGAACTCGCCGCCGAATTCGCCCCGGCCGATGCGCCCGCCTGCGTCATCGTCAAACATGCCAATCCCTGCGGCGCCGCGCGCGGGACAAGCCTCGAAGCCGCCTACCGCGCCGCCTTCGACTGCGACCGCACCAGCGCCTTCGGCGGGATCGTCGCGCTCAACCGTCCGCTCGACGCGGCCACCGCGCGCGCCATCACCGCGATCTTCACCGAAGTCGTGATCGCCCCCGGCGCAAGCGAGGAGGCCCGCGCCGTCTTTGCCGAAAGGCCGAACCTGCGCCTGCTTCTGACCGACGCCCTGCCCGACCCGCGCGCCCCCGGGCTGTCCTTCCGCCAGGTCGCGGGCGGCTTCATCCTGCAGGACCGCGACTGTGCCACGCTCGACCCCGGCGCCATCCGCGTCGTGACCGAACGCCACCCCACCGCCGCACAGATGGAGGACCTGCGCCTTGCCTGGACCGTGGCGCGCCATGTCAAGTCGAACGCCATCGTCCTTGCCCGCGACGGCGCCACCGTCGGCATCGGCGCGGGCCAGATGAGCCGGCTCGATTCGGCCCGCATCGCGGTCTGGAAGGCCCGCGACATGGCCAGCGCGCTTGGCCTGCCAGAGCCGCCCACGCGCGGCGCGGCGGTCGCCTCCGACGCCTTCTTTCCCTTCGCCGACGCCCTTCTCGCCACCGCCGAAGCCGGCGCCGCCGCGGTGATCCAGCCCGGCGGCAGCCTGCGCGATGCCGAGGTGATCGCCGCCGCCAATGCCGCCGGCATCGCCATGGTCTTCACCGGCCAGCGCCATTTCAGGCACTGATCCCATGCGCCTTCTCGCTGTCAGCCCTGCCTTCAGACCCCGCATCCTCTGGTGGACCGCCTTCTGGGTCTTCATCGTCGATCAGATCACCAAATGGCTCGTCGTCCACCGGCTCGACCTCATCACCCGCCAGTCGATCGACGTTCTGCCGCCCTGGCTCAACCTGCGCATGGCCTGGAACCGGGGCGTGAACTTCGGAATCCTGTCGGATTTCGACCTGCGCTGGGTGCTGATCGGCGTCGCGCTCCTGATCTCGGGCCTCGTCGTGCTCTGGATGCGCCGCGACGGCGGCTCGCGTCCCGCCCATCTTGCGGCAGGGCTTCTTGTCGGCGGCGCGGTCGGCAATGTCGTGGACCGTGTCCTCTACGGCGCGGTCGCGGATTTCCTCAACATGTCCTGCTGCGGGATCGAAAACCCCTACGCCTTCAACGTGGCCGACATCGCCGTCTTTGCCGGTGCCTTCGGGCTCGTCCTTCTCGGCGGCGGCGACCGGCCCTCGCGTTCAGGGAAAAAGACCACATGACGGACCCGCGCCTCTCGGCTAAGACAGGACCCACGACATCCGGAAGACCCGCCATGCAGGCCCGACCCCCGCTCCCGCGCGCCATTCTCGCGCCGCTCGTGCTCCTGGCGCTCGCCGCCTGCGGGGCCGGCGGCGACGGGCTGCGCAATCTCGACAGCGAACTCGCCGGCCCCGACGAATTCTCGGTCCTGCCCGGATTGCCGCTGACCATCCCCGACAGCCTCGCCCTGCCCCCGCCCACGCCGGGCGGCGCCAACCGCACCGACCAGAACCCGGCAGCCGGGGCGATCGCGGCGCTTGGCGGCAACCCCGCCGCCGCCCGCGCAGGCGGCATCCCCGCTGAGGACGCCGCGCTTGTCGCCTTCGCCGGCCGCGCCTGGACCGACCCCGCCATCCGCCAGACGCTCGCCGAGGAAGATGCCGCCCTGCGCACCCGCGCGGGCGGGCTGTCCTTCAACTTCCTCGGCAAGGACCGCTACTACCCCGCCTATGCCCGCTTCGCGCTCGACGCCTATGCCGAGCTTGCCCGCCTGCGCGCGGCCGGCATCGACGTGCCCACGGCCCCGCCGCTCAGGTAACCTGCGCATCAAATCGTCGTTGCCCGTCTTGCAACGCCGCCGCCACGGCGTACCTCTCCCCCATCCGGAACCCGCAGGAGGACCCCATGCTCCGCCAGCTTGCCGTCGCCCTGTCGCTTGTCGCCATCCCTGCTGCCCTGCAGGCGCAGGAGGTGACGACCTTCACGCTCGACAACGGCATGGATGTCGTGGTGATCGAGGATCACCGCGCCCCCGCCGTCACCCACATGGTCTGGTACCGCACCGGCTCGGCCGACGAACCCCCCGGGGCCTCCGGCGTCGCGCATTTTCTCGAACACCTGCTCTTCAAGGCGACCGACACGCTCGATGCGGGCGAATTCTCCGCCACCGTCGCCGCCAACGGCGGCAACGACAATGCCTTCACCTCCTACGACTATACCGCCTATTTCCAGCGCCTTGCCGCCGACCGCCTGCCGCTCATGATGCAGATGGAAAGCGACCGGATGAACAACCTGCGCCTGACCGAAGACGACATCGTCACCGAACGCCAGGTCATCCTCGAGGAACGCTCTTCGCGCACCGACACCAATCCCAATGCCATCGCCCGCGAACAGTTGCGCGCCGCGCTCTACATGAACCATCGCTACGGCACCCCGATCATCGGCTGGCGGCACGAGATGGAAACGCTCGACATGGCCGATGTTCTCTCTTTCTACGATCTCTACTATTCACCCAACAACGCCATCCTCGTCGTCGCCGGCGACGTCGATCCGCAGGAGGTGCGACGGCTCGCGGAAGAGCATTACGGCCCGATCCCGACCGAGCCGCACCTGCCCTCGCGCTACCGCCCCGCCGAGCCGCCCCAGCTGGCCGAACGGCGGATGATCTACGAGGACGAACGCGTCTCCCAGCCCTATCTCACGCGGGCCTACCTTGCCCCCGAACGCGACCCGGGCGCGCAGGAGACCGCCGCCGCGCTGACCTACCTTGCCGAAATCCTCGGCGGCTCCAGCTTCACCTCGCTCCTCGGCCGCGCGCTGACCTTCGACAGCCAGACCGCGCTCTTTACCGGGGCCTCTTACGACGGGATGAACCTCGATACCGGCAGTTTCTCGCTCACCGTGCTGCCCGCCGAGGGCGTCACCCTCGAAGAGGCCGAGGCGGCGATGGATCAGGTGCTGACCGACTTCCTTGCCAACGGCGTCGACCCGGCCCAGTTCGAGCGCATCCGCACCCAGCTGCGCGCCTCCGAAATCTTTGCCCGCGACGATGTCGCGGGGCTCGCCAACCGCTATGGCGCGGCGCTTGCCTCGGGCCTCTCGGTCGAGGATGTGCAGGCCTGGCCCGACATCCTGCAATCCGTCACCCCCGAGGACGTGCGCGCCGCGGCCGAGGCGGTGCTCGACCGGCGGCAATCGGTCACCATGTATGTCGTCCCCAGCCGCGAGATGCTCTGATGCGCGCCCTCCTTCTTGCCCTGGCCCTTGCCTTTGCCCCCGTCGCCCTGCGCGCCGAAATCGCCATCAAGGAGGTGACCTCGCCCGGCGGGATCAACGCCTGGCTTGTCGAATCGCCCGACATCCCCTTTCTCGCGCTCGAAATCCGCATCCGCGGCGGCTCGAACCTTGACGATCCGGCCAGACGCGGCGCGACCAACCTGATGATGGCCCTGGTCGAGGAAGGCGCCGGCGACATGGATGCCCAGGCCTTCCAGACCGCGCGCGAGGAACTGGCCGCCAGCTTCGGCTTCCGCGCCTGGGACGACAGCATCGCGATCTCGGCCCAGGTCCTGACCGAAAACCGCGACGCCGCGATCGACCTCCTCCGCCTTGCCCTGACCGAGCCGCGATTCGACGAGGATGCGATCGAACGCGTCCGCGCCCAGGTCATCGCCGGCATCCAGAGCGACGCGCTCGACCCCCAGACCATCGCGTCGGACACGCTCGCCGCCGCGGCCTATCCCGGCCATCCCTACGGCTCGAACCAGTCCGGCACGGTCGACACCGTCACCGCGCTGACCCGCGACGACCTTCTGGCCGCCCACCGCGCCGCCTTCGTGCGCGACCGCATCTATGTCGCCGCCGTGGGCGACATCACCGCGGCCGAGCTTGGCCCCCTGCTCGACCACCTCCTTGGCGCGCTTCCCGCCGAAGGTCCGCCGCTGCCGCCGCATGTGCCCTTCGGCCTGCCCGGCGGGATCACCGTGGTCGATTTCCCCTCGCCCCAGTCCACCGCGCTTTTCGGCCAGTCCGGCATCACCCGCGACGACCCCGACTACTTCACCGCCCATGTGCTCAACCACATCCTCGGCGGCGGCGGCTTCGAAAGCCGCCTGATGCAGGAGGTGCGCGAAAAGCGCGGCCTCACCTACGGGATCGGGACCTATCTCGTGCCCCGCGACTATTCCGAATCGATCCTCGGCTCCGTCGCCTCGGCCAACGACACGATGGCCGAAGCGATCGAGGTCATCCGCGCCGAATGGGCCCGCATGGCGACCGAAGGCGTGAGCGCCGAGGAACTCGCCGCCGCCAAGACCTATATCACGGGCGAATATCCGCTGCGCTTCGATGGCAATGCGCAGATCGCCGAAATCATGGTCGGCATGCAGATGATCGACCTGCCGCCCGATTATGTCGTGAACCGCAACGCCTATATCGAAGCCGTGACGCAGGAGGATGTGGCCCGCGTCGCTGCCGACCTGCTCGACCCCGAGGCGCTGCATTTCGTCGTCGTCGGCCAGCCCGTCGGTCTGATCACCGACTGACGACTCGCAGAATCGGTCAGGGTCATGCTACATCTTGCGGCATGACCCTGATCGCCCCCAACATCGCGGAAAGTCCCGCCCCGCCCCGCCCCGTCATCCGCCAGCTTGACGAGGCGGCCGTCAACCGCATCGCCGCCGGCGAGGTGGTCGAACGCCCTGCCTCTGCCGTCAAGGAACTGGTGGAAAACGCGCTCGACGCCGGCGCCCGCCGGATCGAGGTCGTGATCGCCGATGGCGGGCGCAGCCTGATCCGCGTGACCGATGACGGCTGCGGCATGACTGCGGCCGACCTGCCGCTCGCGCTCGCCCGGCACGCGACGTCCAAGATCGACGGCTCCGACCTGCTCGACATCCGCTCCTTCGGCTTCCGGGGCGAGGCGCTGCCCTCGCTCGGCGCCGTCGGCCGACTGGTCATCACCAGCCGCGCCGCGCCCGAGCCCGCCGCGACGATCCGCTGCGAGGGCGGCCATCTCGGCCCCGTCCGCCCCGCCGCGCTGTCGCGCGGGACGGTCGTGGAACTGCGCGACCTCTTCTTCGCCACGCCCGCGCGGCTCAAGTTCCTGCGCGCCGACCGCAGCGAAACCCAGGCCGTGGCCGATGTCGTCCGTCGCCTCGCCATGGCCGAACCCTTCGTCACCTTCGTCCTGCGCGACGCGACAGAGGGTGATGACCGGACCCTCTTCCGCGCCGATGCCGAACAGGGCGAACTGTTCGACGCGCTGCGCCAGCGCCTTGGCACCGTCATGGGCCGCGACTTCACCGACAATGCCGTGGCGCTCGACGCCGAACGCGACGGCCACCACCTCACCGGGCTTGCCGGACTGCCCACCTATTCCCGCGGCGCGGCCGTGGCCCAGCACCTGTTCGTCAACGGTCGCCCCGTGCGCGACAGGCTTCTCATCGGTGCGATCAAGGGCGCCTATGCCGATCTTCTCGCCCGCGACCGCCACCCCGCCGCCGCACTCTTCATCGACTGCGATCCCCGGCTTGTCGACGTCAACGTCCACCCCGCAAAATCCGAGGTCCGCTTCCGCGACGGCGGCACCGTGCGCGGCCTCATCGTGACCGGCATCCGCCACGCGCTCGCCGCGCAGGGCCAGCGCACCTCTGCCACGCTCGGCGCGGCCGCGCTTGGCGCGATGCGCCCCGACCCCTTCCCGCCGCGCGCCTATCAGGCCGACCGCCCCTCGCCCCAGGCGATCCGCAGCGCCTATGCCGCCCAGGCCCCGGGCTTTGCCGACCTCGCCGCCCCCTTTGCCCGCACCGATGCGCCCGACAGCCCCGCCGGGACCGAGACGCTCCCCCTCGGCGCCGCCCGCGCCCAGGTCCACGGCCTCTACATCATCGCCCAGACGGCGACCGGGCTTGTCATCGTCGATCAGCACGCCGCCCATGAACGGCTCGTCTACGAAAGGCTCAAGGCCGCCACCCGCGCCTCGGGCATCCCCGCCCAGGCGCTGCTGGTCCCCGAGATCGTCGAACTCCCCCCCGACGCGGCGTGCCGCCTGCTCGACATCGCCCCCGACCTCGCCCGCCTCGGGCTCGGGATCGAACCCTTCGGCCCCGGCGCGATCGCGATCCGCGAAACCCCCGCGCCCCTCGGCCCGGTCGATGGCGCAGCACTGCTGCGCGACATCCTCGACGAACTGGCCGACCAGGGCGCGAGCCTCGCGCTTGGCGCCCGGCTTGACGCGGTGCTGTCGCGGATGGCCTGCCATGGCTCGGTCCGCGCCGGCCGCCAGATGCGCGCCGAAGAGATGAACGCCCTCCTGCGCGAGATGGAGGCCACACCCGCCTCGGCCCAGTGCAACCACGGCCGCCCGACCTGGGTCGGCCTCTCGCTTGCCGACATCGAACGCCTCTTCGGCCGCAGCTAGCCGCCAGCCCGGTTGCCAGCCCGCCCCCGCGCGGCTAGCCTGCAACCGCCAGACAGGAGCTTGCGCCATGCCCAGACCCGCCACTGCCCTCTTGCTCGCGACCGTGGCGCTCGCGGGATGCGAAACGGCAACCACGCGCGCCACGCTCGAAGGGCTGACCTGGGACCGTGTTTCCACCACCACCACCTTCGCAACCGAAGAGGCGTTCTTCGAAATCCCCTTTACCCGCGGTGTCATCGCCATCGTGGCGACGGAACGGGGCGAATTGCGGACCTATCGCCTCTATCCCTGCCAGTCGGCCACCGCGGTCTGCCTCAATTCCCCGCAAGGACCGATGGCCAGCGTGCAGCGCGGCCAGCGCCACTACATCGTGGCCATCCCGGGTGGCCGCACCTTTTTTCTCCAGCCGGGCGGCGGCGGCACGCTGCGCACCGCCCAGGGCGACGCGCCACTGGCCTGGAATGCCTATATCAACGGTGTGGCAGCCATGGCCCAAGCGGCCACCCTGGCCGGCAACAGGCAGGCCGCCGCCCGGCCCGCGCCCCAACAATAGGCTTCAGATTCGCAGAAAGGACTGCGCGATCCGCGGGATCAGCGCATTGAACCGCAAGGGCGCATCTGTCGCGGCCAGGCAAATGCAATCCTCGCCCGGCATGGCCACGGGTTTGTGCACCGTCTCGTCACCGGCCACCTCGACATCGCCCGCACGGAACTGCTCGTTCCCGTCGCAGAAGGCCCCCTTGAGCACGAGCGTCAGTTCCATCCCCCGATGCCCGTGGTCCGGCACGGCCACGCCGCCCGGAATGCGCAGCAGCCGCACCGTCGCATCGCCTCTGGTGCGCAGGATCGCGTCCGCCACCCCGCCGCCGACGCGGCGCCACTTCACCGCGTCCAGATGGCCGCCGGCATAATCGGCCAGCGGCGCCGGAAAGACCCGCCCGGCCCGCGCGGCGGACGGCCGCGCCCGCGGCTCGGGCGCCGTGTCCGCGATCATCGCCAGCGTCGCGGCCAGGCTGTCCGCCCCCATTGCCACGCCGCCCGTTCCTTCGATCACGGCGCCGCCGACGGCGTCGAAGGCCAGCATCCTTGCCCGGCAGTCGTCACACATCGACACATGCGTGGCCACGACAAGGTCAAAGGCTTCCGGCAGGCTCCCGGCGGCATAGGCCATCAGCAGCGCATCGGTCAGGTGGTGCTTGATCTCGGGCATCTCTTTTCTTCTTTCACGACATCGCATGGCGCAGCCGTTCCAGCGCCAGCCTGATCCTCGATTTGATCGTGCCCAGCGGCAAGCCGGTCTCGGCCGCGATCTCGCTGTGGCTCAACTCGCCGAAATAGGCGCGTTCGATCAGCTTCCTCTGCTTCTCGGGCAGCGTGGCAAGCGCCTTCCCCAGAAGCACCGTCTCCTCCTGCAGCGCCATCACCTCGGCAGCGCCGGGTTCCGCATCCGGTCCCCAGGGCAGGTCCTCGGGTTCCGGCCGCCGGCTCTTGCGCACCATGTCGATCCGCCGGTTCCGCGCGATCGTAAAGACCCAGGTCGCCACGCTCGCCTTCGTCCCGTCGAACATGTGCGCCTTGCGCCAAAGCGTCGCCATCACATCCTGCGCGCATTCCTCGGCCACATCGGGCGCCGTGCCCGACCTGATCAGGAACGCCTTCACGCGGGGCGCGAAATGCGTGAACAGCGCGGCAAAGGCCTTCTGGTCCTGCCGGTCCCGGATCGCTTCAAGCTCTGCGATCCAGTCCTGCCGATGTAATGTCTCTGCCACTGCCACGCGGGCCCTTCCTGTCCGTGTCGCACCGAAGCTCTCCCTTTCAGGATAGCGTCCCGTGCGCGCCTGCGCATCAGCATTCGGAAAGGCATCGACCATCGTGAACATGACCATTTAACGATTCACGCCGCGATCCGGATCACTCAGGCTCGGCGCATTCCGGTTTCAGTCGCGTGAATCATCCGTTCGCCCCGTTCATGCGTAACCCTTCACAACGCAACAGGCAGAAACGGGGCAGGGAATGCAGTCGGGCAAGCGGATCGCCGTCATCGGGGCGGGCATTTCGGGGATGTCGGCCGCCTACCGGCTCGCCGCAGACCACGAGGTCACGCTCTACGAATCCGAAGGCCGAATCGGCGGCCATGCCCGCACCCGCCACGCCGGCCCCCGCGGCGACCAGGCGGTAGACACGGGCTTCATCGTCTTCAACTATGCCACCTACCCCCACCTGACCGCGCTCTTTGCCGAGCTTGACGTCCCCGTCACGCCCTCGAACATGAGCTGGGGGGCCTCCTTCCGCGGCGGCGATCTCGAATACGGGCTGGCCGATCTTGGCACCATCTTCGCCCAGCGCCGCAATATCGCCAGCCCCCGCTTCCTGCGGATGCTGCGCGACATCCTGCGCTTCAACGCCCGCGCGCTCGACGCCTCGGCCGCCGATCCCGACCTCACCATCGGCGGGCTGATCGAAAGGCTCGGCCTCTCCGACGGCTTCCGCGACCACTACCTGCTGCCCTTCTCGGGCGCGATCTGGTCCACGCCCACCGGAAAGATCATGGACTTTCCCGCCGCCGCCATGGTGCGCTTCTTCCGCAACCACGGCCTGCTGAACTACAGCGGCCAGCATTCCTGGTACACCGTGCAGGGCGGTTCGGTCGCCTATGTCTCCCGGCTGCAGGCCGCGATGCGCCGCGCGGGCGTCACGATCCGCCTCAACGCCCCCATCGCCGGTGTCCGCCGTACCCCCCGCGGGGTCGAGGTGCGCGCCCAGGGCGCCGACTGGGACCTCCATGACGAGGTCGTCTTCGCCACCCATTCCGACGACACGCTCGCCATGCTCGCCGACCCCACGCCCGACGAATCCCGCCTGCTCGGCGCGATCCGCTACCAGCCCAACCAAGTCGTGCTGCATTCCGACCCCGCGCTGATGCCACGCCGGCGCAAGGTCTGGTCATCCTGGACCTATGCCGAAGGTGCACGGAAATCGACCGACTGCATCGACCTGTCCTACTGGATGAACTCGCTCCAGCCCTGGCTCACCGACATCGACCTCTTCGTGACGCTCAACGCCACCCGCCCGATCCGGCAAGAGCTGATCTGGGACGAGGTCACGATGCGCCACCCCGTCTTCGACCGCGCCGCCTTTGCCGCGCAGGAGGAGCTGTCGCTCCTGAACGGCGAGAACCGCACCTGGTTCTGCGGCGCCTGGATGCGCAACGGCTTCCACGAAGACGGCATCGCCAGCGCCATGGCCGTGGTCGAGGCGATGCGCGCCCGCATCGACCTCCGGATCGCCGCCGAATGACCACCGTGCAGCACATCGCAGGCCAGACCTGGCACGGACGGCGGGGCGAGACGAAGAACGCCTTCCGCTATTCCGTCGACTATGTCCTCTGCGATGCCGAGGCAGACCCGACCTGCCCCGCGCTTTTCTCCCGCAACGCGCGCAACCTCGTCGCGCTCCACGACGCCGACCACGGCGGACCACCCGGCCAGGGCCGCGGCGCCGCCTGGGTGCGCGAGGTGATGGCGGCACACGGCATCGCGCTCTCCGGCCGGATCGATCTGCTCGCCCAGCCCCGCGTGCTTGGCCATGTCTTCAACCCGGTCGCCTTCTGGCTCTGCCATGACGCGGACGGAACGCTCCGCCTCGTCATCGCCGAGGTCACGAATACCTATGGCGACCGCCATTCCTACCTCTGCCACCACGACGATCTTGCCCCGATCACGCCCGACCGCGACCTGACGGCGCAAAAGATCATGCATGTCTCGCCCTTCCAGCCGGTTGCCGGCGGCTACACCTTCCGCTTCGGCATCACGCCCGACCGGATCGCCATCCGCATCGACTACACCAACGGCAATGGCGGCCTTGTCGCGACCCTCGCGGGCGATCGAAAGCCGCTCACCACCGCCGGTCTCCTGGCCGCCGCGATCCGCCGCCCCCTGGGCTCGCGCCGCGTGCTCG
>Ga0315902_10010112_pt1 | contig 12520 bp, 10 predicted proteins | sample LakEriMetagenome_9_FD_203523 | JGI IMG/M metagenome (GOLD analysis project Ga0315902, IMG submission 203523) | Freshwater fungal communities from buoy surface, Lake Erie, Ohio, United States - Buoy 12 MA117 | ecosystem: Environmental > Aquatic > Freshwater > Lake > Lake biofilm | place: USA... | reverse complement strand
TGGAGCGGGCGCATCGCGCCCACCAGGCGGGGATACTGCTCGGGGATCACGACATCCTGGCGCCGCGCGCGCTGGGGGGCCGCTACCGACTGCACCCGGAGCACTGGGAGTCCCTGCGTCGCAGGCTACTCGAGTCGGGCCTCCTGCGATCCACCCCGCACGGCGAATACGTACTGGGCAAGGATGCAGAACAGGTACCGCTGTGGCGGATTGCCAGTCTCTTCGGCTGGCCGAGCGCCTTCAGCGTGGAGGATCCGGATGCAGACTGCGCCTGGCTTGCCTCGGCGGCGCAGCGCCTGGGTCGGGCTGAAGATGCCTTGCACGAAACACTGGGCAGCGATATCGCGAGCCTTTTTGAGACAACGGAACGCACATGAACCTCCGTCCGTACGCCCGGCTTCGCACCGCCACGCTCGTGCTCGTCTGCTCGCTGTTTACGGCAGGCTGCGCACGCGACAACGCCGACCCTCTGGCACAGCCCGATGGTGAGTGGCTGTTCATCAACTACTGGGCCGAATGGTGCAAACCCTGTATCGAGGAAATCCCGGAACTGAACGCCTTCCATCGCGAGCAGGCAGGCAAGGCGCGCGTGGTGATGGTCAATTTCGACGGTGTTTCGGGCGCTGCGCTGCAAGAGCAGGCCACGTCACTGGGCATCGAGACCACCCTCTTCGAAGGGGATGCGGCAACGCGCTTCAGCTTCGAGAAACCGGAAGTGCTGCCCTCCACCTACGTGATCGGACCGGACGGCACGCTGCGCCAGACACTTCTGGGGCCGCAGACAACCTCAACACTGGCCGCGGCGATGGACGGCGGCTGATCAGATCCCGGTGCGGCAACCGCCTCAGGGAGCTGCGGGAGGCGGTGCGAACCTCAGCCAGGCCCGTGCTTCCAGCGTGTCCAGTGAGCTCGCCTTGAGCCCGGAGTCAGACAGACTGTAAAGGGTGTCTCCCACGACCAGCGTCCGCCGCACCGCCTCCTGGCGGAGGGGCTGTAGGGCGTCATCGACAGGGATCTCATGCCGGATGCGGCCGTTCTCGAGGAGCTCTGAGGTGCCCACCTTGATTCCCACAGCAGCGGCGTCGTAGGCGTAGGCACCGGTCGCGGGATCCTGGATCCAGGATTCAACGGGCACCAGCGCCTGGCGTGTGGCTGGCCAGTACAGGAACGCGTGGTGGTTGAACTCGCTCTCGGTCCAGCCGTTACCGAGATCGAGTTGCTGCAGCGCAAGCGGTTGGTCCGGGTTGCTGACATCGAAGAGCGATGCCTGCACGCCCAGCACCCGCCCCTCGGCCGTGGCGCTGCGGCCGATGCCGAGCAGCAAGCCCTCACCCACGGGGTGGAGGTAAGCCGAGTAACCCGGGATCTTCAATTCACCGCGCACGCGGGGCGCAGTGGGTTCGGATGCATCGATCACATAGAGGGGATCGACCTGGCGGAAGGTAACCACATAGCCCAGCGGCCCGATGAAACGCACGGCATAGACGCGCTCACCCAGCCCCAATCCGTCGACGGAGCCCACCGCGGCGAGCCTGCCTTCCTGCTCGCGGAGAACCGTGACACGGGTCTGGCTCTGTCCGCCGGCGGAACCCCACCACGGTGGCTCGTCCGTCGAAACGACGCGCAGATCTCCTTCGTGTTCCGACATCGACCATTGGCTGAGGAGATACCCGTCGACCTCACCGCTGGAGACGTACTGCGTCTGGCCGGGGAGACGTGTGTCGAAGCGATGCACCTGGGTGTTCACCCACGACGGGGCTACAGCGGCAGGACCCCCGGTTTCCGAGGGGTCCTGCCACTCACGCGTGGCCACGTAGAGACTGTGAGCAGAGGCGTAGACCGTGTCGCCATCACTCAGAATCGTATCCGTGTCCACCGGTGCAAGGCCACGACCGAGTTCGAAGGTGAGCACCGTGACAGTGCCGAGGCCTGCGAACTCCGTCGGGGCGTACGTCTGCGTACAGCGGGAGAGCGGGCGCACCGTACTGCGGCCGCTGCGCAGACTTGACCGGGTGTAGGTAGGAATCCAGTCACTGCTGCGGGAATTGTCGAGTGCCCACCGGTTGTACCAGACCGCACGCGCCCGCTCCCAGCCCGATGTGCCGGTGGGGTACTGCAGTTCCGGACCACGCACCTCGCCACGGATGACAACTCGCAGCGTCGCGTCCACACGACGGGCACTCAGGTACTGGCCAGGGACCTCGAACACCTCGCGCACGCGCATCGCGGAGGGATCACTCACGTCGATCTCGGTAAGCGTGGTGCGTGGCTCGCCTCGCCACGGTACGAGACCTACCCTGCCCGGCAAGGCGTCAGGAGCGCCCTTGGCGCCGCTCCACCCGCTGGCAATCACCAAGAGCCTGCCGCGGTGCAGGATCAGTTGCTGTCCCCACGCCGCACCGACATCCAGAGACCCCGCGAGTCGGGGCTTGGGGCCGCGCACGTCGACGGCATGCAGCCTGCCCTGGACCAGTGCGAAGACCGTGCGGCCGTCGGTCTTGACCATGTCGGGTTCATCAACGCCGTCTTCCTGCACGTTGGTCCCCGAGAATGCCGGGGTTTTGGCGTCGGATCCGACCGCCACATCGACAACGGTGCCCGGCATCTCAAGGTTGCGATACGCGAAACCGGACCGACCGGAGAGCCCCCAGGGCCCGAGCATCTGCCTCGCGTGGTCGCGCATGTAGGTGGTGAAACTGGAACAGGAATCGAAGGCCTCCAGCGTGGGCTCCCCGGCGGGCTCGGCGGCGTACGTCGCACTCACCGCAGCCGCCAGCGCAGCTCCCGCGAAAACCTGCCGCCAGCGGCAGAAAAACCGCATCGACTCCCGGCGAGGATGATCACCGGAGATGCTCACTGCTGTACTCATGGCCTGCTCCCGTCAGTTCCCGGATTCCCGGCATGCACCCGAAGACACGACCGATCGTCCGAAAAAGTTCCCCGGCCCGCCGGAATCCTTAGCGGTGCGGCTGCTGATCGGGGCCCAACTGCCTGTCCTGCACCCCGGCGAGCATCACCTGCGCCACGATCGCCCCGCAGGTGGCGAGCAGCATGTCCCAGTGGGTATCCCAGACATCGCCCTGGGTGCCGAGGAACTCGATCGCGCCGCCGCCTGCCAGCACGGCCGTCAGCCACTCGATGAATTCGTAGATCACGCTCACCGACATGCAGATGCAGGTGACGATGTAAAAGAGCCATTTACCGCGCACCAGTGGCGAGCGCCGGAGCAGGATCTCGCGGGCAATCATCGCCGGAATGAAACCCTGCGCCAGATGCCCGAGCCGGTCATAGGGGTTGCGCACCAGATCAAGCGCCTCGCGCACCCAATCCCCGATCGGCACGCGGGCGTAGGTGTAATGCCCGCCGAGGATCAGGATCAGCGCATGCACGGTGATCAGCCAGTACAGAAGCCGTGTCAGAGGGAAGTTCTCCCGCGTCACCCACAGCAGGGGAATGGCGATGAGCACCGGAAACACTTCGAGAAAATACGTGGGGAGATCGTAGGGTTTCCACGCGGCCGCGAGCAGCGCGAGCACGGTTACCGCGAGCAGGAAAAGGAGTTCGTTACGGCTGGCCGTGACCATTTTCTGCTTCTCTGCAAGGTGGGCGCCGGTACTATAGCAAAGGGTCACGGGGGATCCCGTGGCTGTCCATCAATGCCCGCAGCGCGCTGCGATGGGCCGATCTGAAATGCATCAAGGGGTAATAGATGCCACGTCTTAAAACAGTCCTTATGGCCACGTGCGGCACCCTCGCAGGCCTGGCCGGTGTGGTCGCGTTGCTGACGCGCGACGTGGACATCACCAGCTGGAAAATGATCTGGAACTCCGTGAGCGGATCGCCCGGCCCGCGCGCCGAGCCCGCCCTGCTGAAACAGCAGTTACGCGCCGCGCCCGGCTGGCAGATCGGCCTCTACGCCGATGCCGTGCCTGAGGCGCGCGTACTGCGCCTAACGGCGGCCGGTGACCTGCTGGTGAGCCAACCGCGTCTCGGGCAGATCACGCTGCTGGGGCGCGACGCCAATGGCGACGGTCACCCGGATTCGCAAACGGTATTGATGTCAGGGCTCGATCGTCCGCACGGGGTGGAGGTGGCAGACGGCTTCCTCTACGTGGGCGAGACCGGCGCCGTGGGCCGCGTGCCCTTCGACGCGCAGACCGGCCGCATCACCGGGGAGTACGCGCATGTGATCACCGGGATGCCCGAGGGCGGCAACCATTGGAGCCGCAGCGTGCGCATCGGGCCGGATGGCTGGCTCTACGTGCACGTGGGCTCGAGCTGCAACAGCTGCATCGAAGAACACCCCTGGCGCGCCACGATGCTCCGCGCCAAGCCCGACGGCACAGAGCTCGCCGTCCACGCCTCGGGCCTGCGCAACAGCGTGGGATTCGACTGGGCACCGTGGAGCGATGAGCTCTTCGCCACCGATAACGGCCGCGACCTGCTGGGCGATGCGTTCCCGCCTTGCGAGCTGAACCGCATCGTGCAGGGCGGCTTCTACGGCTGGCCTTTCGTGAACGGCTTCAACGCACTGGACCCCGACAACGGCGCCGGCCACGAGTCCACGCTGCAAACGGCACTGGCTCCTGCGCACGGTTTTCGCGCACACACCGCACCGCTCGGCATCCGTTTCCTTCGCCATCAACAGGAGCCTGCGCTCGCACGCTCCGCACTCGTGGCCCTGCACGGTTCGTGGAACCGCAGCAGCGCGGATGGCTACGAGGTGGTCAGGCTCGACTGGGCCGCTGACGGCACCCTCACCGAGACGCCCTTCGTCAGCGGCTTTGAAAAAGACGGCAACGTCATCGGCCGTCCGGTGGATATCGCAGAGTCCCCCGCGGGAGACCTCTTCGTGAGCGATGACTACGCGGGCGCAGTGTACCGGCTGTGGCGCGGAGACGCGCCCGCAGAGGGCATACCCGTTACCGCAGCGCAAAAAACCGCGGCGAACACCGACCCGCTTGCAGGCATCGGCGCCGCAGCCATCAGCGCTGCCATCGCGCAGGCCGAGCCCCTGTTAGCGCGCTTTGCCTGCGCGGGTTGCCACGCGCCGGGCACACCCATGGGGGACAAGATGCTCACCGTGGCCGAGCGCTACACCGTGGACACGCTGAGCGCATACTTCGTGACGCCGCGCCCGCCCATGCCGGTGTTTCCGCTGTCGGAGGAAGACCGTCGCGCACTCGCCATTTACCTGCTGTCACGCCCTGATCAGTCCTCTTCGGGCAGCGCCGCGAACAGCTCCGCCACACCGGCATCAAAGGAGTCGTAGTCGAGCCCCGCGCGCAGCTTCGCAAAGGGCGCGCGCAGCACGGTGACGGGCTGCGGCTGGGCAGTGAACTCATCACGTTCGGCAAGTTCCTGCAGACCCATCAGCGCATATACCGCCGCGGTGGCGGCAAAGGCTGCGAGTGCGGGATGGCGCAGCGGCGTCGCGAGTTCCAGCGCATTCCACAGCAGCAAGTACATAAGCAGCGCGCCCAGGACCCAGCCGGTGACGAAAATGACGGCCGGGGCATCACTCGCGAGCGCGTAGGACAGGTAGGTGGTTGCCTCCATTCCGCCAAACCAGAACGCGCTGGTCGCGGAGGCGAGCGCAAGATGCGCCCAGAAATCCGCATGCCGGCGCGAGATGGCGGCGAGCGCTGACCAGAACGCGGCCCAGCTCATCGACAGGCCGGCCACCGTGAGACCTGCCAGCGCGAGTTCGTCCCACTGCGCCTCGCCCGTGCTCTTCAGGAAATCGATGCCCGCGACGACGACCGCGCCCGCCAGCACCAGCACAAGTGCAATGGGCGCGCGCCAGTTGCCCAACCGTTCCCAGGGCGAGGCCGCGAGAGACAGCGCGGGCGGCACGGCGGCGTCTGCCGCCAGCACCGTGAACACCGAGCGTCCGGTTTCGACACGATCGCCGGGCTGCAGCGGCAGCCGGCTCTCCGACCGGATCACCCCGTTCACGTGGCAGGGGTTCGTGCGATCCAGCACCTCGAGCCAGAGGACGTTGCCCTCGTAGTCCAGCCTGAACTGCTCCGCACCGAGGTAAGGGTCGGGCACGATCAGCGTGTTACCGAGACCCCGGCCTACGCTGAGCCCTTCGGGCGCGATGCGATGGAACTCCACGCCGCGCCCGTACCGTGCAGAGAGCCGCAGGATCAGGGCACCCACGAGATGGACTCCACAAAGTGGCGCAGGAACTCCCGCGCCCGGGGCTCGCTGATCCCGTTCAAGGCAAGATTCACCACCAGCCCCTCACGCGGGAGTGAGGTGGTCGCCATCGCCACGCTCATGTCGAACAGCCCCGGCAATTCCGTATAGCGGCGGGCACAGACACTGATGCGCCAGTCGATGCCCTGTGACATAAGGAAGTCTTCACGGCAGTCGAAGTTGCCCACCTGCGAGTCATCCGCGGCGGCAAACCAGTCGCTGTGCGCATACTGGCTGTCGAGCAGGGAGTAGAAGCGCAAAGTCCCGAGTTCCTCGGAGCTGTAGGCATGGAAGGAGTACCTCAGACCGCCGGTCTCGAGATCCTCGCCCACAAAGACGATGTCCTCCGATCCGCACTCCTGCCCGATGTGCGCGAAGAGTTCCTCGTCGATCTCGTCGGAGCCACCCCAGCACTGCACGGAGGGGCCAAGGCTCCCCGGCACGCGGAAGTTGCCGAGCGGCTGGCTGTTCCAGGGCGCGGAGAGGAGAGCGCCGAAATACGCGTCCTGATCAGCGAGCAATGCCTCGGTGATGCGCGCCGCCATTCCCTTGCCGGCGCGTGCGGGATCGAGCGCCTTCTTCCGCAGGGCCTCAAGGTAGGTGACCGGCACGAGGAAGCTGATCTGCTCGCCACCCCGCGCCACGTTGATGCCGACCACTTCACCGTGCTGGTTCAGCGCCGGCCCTCCGCTCATGCCGGGGTTCAGCGATCCCGAGAAAAGGATCTTGCGATAACGCGCACCCTCGACAAAGCCGTTGTAGGTGCCTTCGATGATGGTCATGGCGAGATCGAGCGGATTGCCCATCGAGAAAATGCGCTCGCCCTGCGCAAGTTCGCCACCGGCGGGCTGCAATACGCCCGGCAAAGGTGTGTCGGCACGCAGCAGCGCAAGGTCGTGGACCACATCCACGTCGAGCAGCCTGAGCGTTACGGCTACGCCCTTGTCGCCCAGATACTCCAAGCGGTACCGGGCGGGCTCATGGGCCGCCTCGGCCACCACATGGAAATTCGTGGCCACAAGGCCGTCGGCGGAAATCTGGAAACCCGAACCGATGGCAGCCTTGTCACCGGAGGCAGTGTCGATCACCCTCACCTGCGCCACAGCGGGCCGCGACGCAGCAAACAGGGAGCCCGCAAGGCCGGGCTGCGCATACGCGCGACCCACACAGAGCGCAAGCAGTACCCATGCGGCCAGGCACAGCAGGAAGCGCCCGTCGCGTCGCACGACGGGCGTCCATATCACTGGCGCGTCTCGGCGATCACCCGCGCGAGGATGGCGAGTCCTTCCTCGAAGATGGCGTCACTGGCGGTGATGGGGACCAGCACGCGGATGGTGTTGTAGTACACACCGCAGCTGAGCAGCACCAGCCCGAGTTCGGCCGCGAGGGCCGTAACAGCCTTGGTGCGGTCGGCATCCGGCTCGTGGGTGCCGGGTTTCACGATCTCGAAAGCCACCATGGCGCCCAGACCGCGGATCTCGCCGATGCCGTTCGCGGGGTCCGCCGCCAGCGCGCCGACGTGCGCGCGGAAGCGCTCACCCATGGCCTGCGCCCGCGGCACGATGCCCTCTTCACGGATCACGTCGATCACGGCACAGGCCGCGGCACAGGCAACGGGGTTGCCCGCGTAGGTACCACCGAGGCCACCGGGCGCAGGCGCGTCCATGATCTCTGCACGGCCCACCACGCCGGAGAGCGGCAAACCGCCACCGATCGACTTGGCCACGGTGAGGATGTCGGCCTCCACGTCGTAGTGTTCCATCGCAAAGAAGCGGCCCGTTCGCGCGAAGCCGGACTGCACCTCATCGGCGATCAGCAGGATGCCGTGCTCGTCGCACATCGCGCGCAGTGCCCGCATCAGCTCGGGCGGCGCCACGGTGAAACCGCCCTCACCCTGCACAGGCTCGACGATGATGGCCGCAACGCGCGAGGGCTCTATGTCGCTCTTGAAGAGGTGGTGGATGTCGGCCAGCGTGTCTGCGACGCTCACGCCGTGATACGGGTGCGGGAAGCGCGCGTGGTAGACGTCTGAGGGGAAAGGCCCGAAGCCGATCTTGTAGGGCGCCACCTTGCCGGTGAGCGCCATGCCCATCATGGTGCGGCCGTGGAAGCCGCCGCTGAAGGCGATGATGCCCGGGCGCTTGGTTGCGACGCGCGCGATCTTCACCGCGTTTTCAACCGCCTCGGCACCGGTCGACAGGAAGATCGATTTGCAGGGCCCGCTGATCGGCGCGATCCCGTTCAGCTTCTCGGCGAGTTCCACGTAGGGCTCGTAGGGCATCACCTGGAAGCAGGTGTGGATCACGCGCTGGAGCTGCGCCTCGATGGCCGCCATCACGCGCGGGTGGCGGTGGCCGGTGTTCAGCACCCCGATGCCGCCGCCGAAGTCGATGTAGCGCTTGCCCTCGACGTCCCAGATCTCGGCGTTCTCGGCGCGGTCGGCGAAGCGTTGCGTGGCACTGCCCACGCCGCGGGGGACGGCGGCGGTGCGGCGCTCCCAGAGGCTCGCGTTGCTGACGACGGGCGAAAGCGTAACGTTCAGGGTGTTCATGGGGCTCTCCCGGTGGGAATGCGTGAGATGGTAAGCCGGCACCGGAGGCCGGGCAAACACCTCCGCGGGGGTAGGCTTCTGCACCACGGTGGCGCGAGCGCAGAGCGTGCGCACCGCGGGCGTGCACGGCAATGAGGCAAAGACGCGAAAAGCCTCTGTTAACCGCTTGCAGGGTGCGTGGCACGGGCATTGCTGAACGGCTGCGGGATCAGGAAAACCCGCATGAGCAACGTCCAGCCTCCCCAGCCCGGCATACCCGACGAAATGCTCGTCGATGCCGACACGCCCAGACCCGCCTACCGGAGCTACCACGCCTGGCTATCGCGCGTGGCCGAGCAGGAACTGCGCGCCAAGCGCAGCGAGGCCGAACTCCTGTTCCAGCGCGTGGGCATCACCTTCGCACTGAACGGCGAGGACGATGGCGCGGAGAGGCTGATCCCCTTCGACTTCGTGCCCCGCATCATCCCCGCCGGGGAGTGGGAAACACTCGAGCGCGGACTGCGCCAGCGTGTCGCGGCGCTCAATGCCTTCCTCGGCGACATCTACGGCGAGCAGCGCATCCTGCAGGCAGGCCTTGTGCCCGCGGATCTGGTGCTGCGCAACGCCCAGTACCAGGTGGCGATGCACGGGCTCGCCCTGCCCCGCAGCATCTATGCGCACATCGCGGGCATCGACCTGGTGCGCCACTCCGACGGCAACTACTACGTGCTGGAGGACAATCTGCGGGTGCCCTCTGGCGTGTCGTACATGCTCGAGAACCGCCGCATGATGATGCGGCTCTTCCCGGAACTCTTCGCCGAGCACCGCGTGGCGCCGGTGGAGCACTACCCGAACCTGCTGCTGCGCACGCTGCGCGAGGCCTCGGCGGTGGACGATCCGAACGTGGTGGTGCTCACGCCCGGGCGCTTCAACAGCGCGTACTTCGAGCACGCCTTCCTCGCAAGGCAGATGGGTGTGACGCTGGTCGAGGGTCAGGATCTCTTCGTGCGCGGAGGCTTCGTCCACATGCGCACCACCAGCGGCCCGCGCCGGGTCGATGTGATCTACCGCCGCATCGACGACGCCTTCCTCGACCCGCTCGCCTTCCGCGCCGATTCCATGCTCGGCGTGCCGGGGCTGCTCTCGGTGTACCGCGCCGGCAACGTGGTGCTGGCGAACGCCATCGGCACCGGCGTGGCCGACGACAAATCCATGTACCCCTATGTGCCCGAGATGGTGCGCTTCTACCTGGGCGAGGAGCCGATCCTGCGCAACGTCCCCACGTGGTGCCTGCGCCGCCCCGAAGACCTCGCCTATGTCGAGGAACACCTCGGGGAACTGGTGGTGAAGGAAGTGCACGGCGCCGGCGGTTACGGGATGCTGGTGGGCCCTGCCGCGAGCGGCGAGGAAATCGCGGAGTTCCGCGGCCGCATCCGTCGCGACCCGCACAACTACATCGCGCAGCCCACGCTCTCGCTCTCGACCTGCCCCACGCTGGTCGAGGAAGGCATCGCGCCACGGCACATCGATCTGCGCCCCTTCGTGCTCTCGGGTTCCACCACGCGCATCGTGCCGGGCGGACTCACGCGCGTTGCACTGAAACGCGGTTCTCTGGTGGTGAATTCCTCGCAGGGCGGCGGCACCAAGGACACCTGGGTGCTCGCCGAGGATCCGCGCACGGAGGACGGGACATGCTGAGCCGCACCGCAGCGGATCTCTTCTGGCTCTCGCGCTATCTGGAGCGCGCGGAAAACACCGCACGCATGCTGGACGTCGCGCACTCGATGGCGATGATGCCCGCCGGCCGCTCGGCCGAGCAGGAACTCGCCGCACCCTTGCGCGTCACGGGCACGCTGGGTGCTTTCCGCGAGCAGCACGCAAGGCTCACGGTTGCCGCGCTCTACCAGTACCTCGCCTGGGACAGCACGCACCCCGCCAGCATCTACAGCTGCCTGCGCGTGGCACGGGAAAACGCGCACGCCGTGCGCGGGCGGATCACCACCGAGATGTGGGAAACGCTGAACGCCACCTGGCTGGAACTGAACCGCATGCGCTCGGGTCGTCACCCCGCACTCAAACCCTTCTGCGACTGGGTGAAGGAACGCTCGCATCTGTGGCGCGGCGCCACGGTGGGGACGCTGGCACGCGGGGATGCCTTCCATTTCCTGCGCCTCGGCACCTTCCTCGAGCGCGCCGACAACAGCGCGCGCATGCTGGAGGTGAAGCAGCTCGATGCCGCTGAAGAAGGGTCGACGCTGCGCGACTACTACCACTGGAGCGCGCTGCTGCAGGCCCTCGGCGCGCTGGAATCCCACCAGGACGCCTACCTCGGCCGCATCGATGCCGACACGGTGGCCGAACTCCTGATCCTGCGCTCCGACACACCGCGTTCGTTGCGCTCCTGTCTCGAGGAAATCAACAGCACGCTCTCGAATATCGAGGGGCCGCAAGGGCGTCGCGCCAAGGGAATCGCGCGCACGCTTCTCACGCAACTCGAGTTCGGTTCACTCGCCGAATTGCGCACGGCAGGGCTGGACCGCTTTCTGGCCGACTTCCTTGGCACCATCGACCGCATAGGTTCGGGGATCCGCGAGGAATACCTGGAGTCCGCCTGAGGCAACACCATGCGCCTGCACGTCCACCACAGTACGGTCTACCGCTACGAGAGCGAGGTGGCGCGCAGCACGCAGTATCTGCGCCTCACGCCGCGGGATTCCTCCCGTCAGCGCGTGATCCGCTGGGAACTGCGGGTGCCGGTGCCTGCGACGCGCTCCACCGACCCTTACGGCAATGTGCTGCATGTGCTGACGGCAGAACTGCCGCACCGCGAGTTGCTGATCGAAGTCGAGGGTGTGGTCGAGGTGGATGACACGCCGCTGGAAGAAGCAGACGGGCTACCGCCGATGATTTTCCTGCGACCGAGCGCGCTTGCCGATGCGGATGCCGCGATGCGCGCCTTCGCCTGCGAGGAAAGCGCAGCCGAGGCCACGCTGCCGAACGCGGAACGAGCCTGGCGGCTGATGGAACGGCTGCGCGAGCGCATGGCGTTCCTTACCGGCTCCACAGACACCTGCACCACCGCGGCCGAGGCCTTCGCCGCCGGCCAGGGCGTGTGCCAGGACTTCACGCACGTCATCCTCGGCTGCCTGCGCGAACTGGGCATCCCGGCGCGCTACGCCAGCGGTTATCTGCTCACCGACCGCGAGGGCCACGTGGCGAGTCACGCCTGGGCCGAGGTCTGGACGGGCACGCACTGGAGCGGCCTCGATGTCGCGAACGGCGTGGCGGCGGACGGACGGCACCTCAAGCTCGCGGTGGGCCTTGATTACATGGATGCCTGCCCCGTGCGCGGCGTGCGCAGCGGCGGCGGCGGCGAGCAGATGGAGGCGCGCGCGCTCGTGCGTCTCGCGGACCAGTGAGCCTAGAATGCGATCCTTCCTGAACCGGGAGTTCCGTCACCAATGACCTACTGCGTGGGCATGCTGCTGCAGGAAGGCCTGCTGTTCGCCTCCGATTCGCGGACCAACGCGGGCGTCGACCACATCTCGACCTTCCGCAAGATGCACATCTTCCAGAACGGAAAAGACCGCCGCGTCGTGATCGTGAGCGCCGGCAACCTCGCCACCACGCAATCGGTGATCAGCCAGCTGCAGAAAGACATCCGCCAGGACCACGGCGACCACATCCTCGCCATGCCGAGCCTCTACGACATCGTGAGCCGCGTGGGCCAGACGGTGCGCGAGGTCATCGCGCGGGATTCGGGTCAGCAGGCCCAGGGGCTGGCGG
>Ga0315902_10010111_pt1 | contig 12521 bp, 9 predicted proteins | sample LakEriMetagenome_9_FD_203523 | JGI IMG/M metagenome (GOLD analysis project Ga0315902, IMG submission 203523) | Freshwater fungal communities from buoy surface, Lake Erie, Ohio, United States - Buoy 12 MA117 | ecosystem: Environmental > Aquatic > Freshwater > Lake > Lake biofilm | place: USA... | reverse complement strand
TCAAGCTGAGCGCGATCCGTCGGCGTCACGGTGAATTGAATTCCTGTTCGCATGCCACTCAATCGCACAGACAACAAATCAAGGGAATCCACTTTTGGATTCCTTTGTTACGATCAATCCACTAGATCTCGTGATCCTGGATGAACTGGGCTACCTGCCGTTCAGTGCATCTGGTGGGGCACTGCTGTTCCACCTGCTGAGCAAACTCTACGAACGCACCAGCGTCGTGATCACCACCAACCTCAGCTTCAGCGAATGGGCCACGGTCTTCGGCGACGCCAAGATGACCACCGCTTTACTCGACCGCCTGACCCACCGCTGTCACATCCTTGAGACCGGAAACGACAGCTTCCGCTTCAAGGCAAGTTCAGCAGTAGCCAAAACGAAAAGGGAGGCCACGCATGTCTTGACCCCAGCATAACCCGCAGAACATAACCTTCAGGCGGGTCAATTCTCGATGAAAAACCCGGGTCACTTCTGGATGGAAATCAACACCAGCGGTGCCACAATACCTACGACGCGCCGATGCGCCGCGCCGGAATCGCCGCCCGCGCCCGGGCCGGACGTGCCGTCGGCGATCTGCTCGCTGGCTTGCCGGTGGCCGATCCGCAGACCGGGAACGGAACAAGCACAGAACGGGAAAGGGTAAACCGCATGGTAAACCGCCCGCACGGAGCCGATCCGAAAACCCCGTAACCTATTGAAATTATTGGAGGCGGGTACCGGAATCGAACCGGTCTTCACGGATTTGCAATCCGCTGCGTAACCTCTCCGCCAACCCGCCAGCCTTCAAGGTGGCGCAGATGTAGAGGAACTCGTCACAGCGCGCAAGGGCATGGAACCGCTTCCGGGGGCAGGCATCTGTGCGGCACGGCGCGCTTCGGTGCAGGGGCGGGCGGCGGCCCTACCCCTGCGCGGCCACCGACACAGGGGCGAAGCGCCGTCTGCGTCCGCTCAATCGGCCCATTGCGGGCCGTCGCCCCGGCCCGGCTTCCGTCAAACGGGCGGCGGACCCTCAGAAAAACGCCTGAAGCCCGGTTTGCGCCCGGCCAAGGATCAGCGCGTGCACGTCATGCGTGCCCTCATAGGTGTTCACGGTTTCCAGGTTCACCATGTGGCGCATGATCTGGAAATCTTCGGAAATGCCATTGCCGCCGTGCATGTCCCGCGCCATGCGCGCCACGTCCAGCGCCTTGCCGCAGTTGTTGCGCTTCATCAGGCTGATCATTTCCGGTGCCGCGCGGCCTTCGTCCATCAGCCGCCCGATCCGCAGCGACCCCTGCAGGCCCAGCGTGATCTCCGTCATCATATTGGCAAGCTTCAGCTGGAACAGCTGTGTCTGCGCCAGGGGGCGGCCGAACTGCTGGCGATCCAGCCCGTATTGGCGTGCGGCATGCCAGCAGAATTCCGCAGCCCCCATCACGCCCCAGCTGATGCCGTAGCGCGCCCGGTTGAGGCAGCCGAAGGGGCCTTTCAGGCCCTCGACATTCGGCAGCAGGGCGTCTTCGCCAACCTCGACATCCTGCATCACGATCTCGCCGGTGATGCTGGCGCGCAAAGACAGCTTGCCGCCGATCTTGGGTGCCGACAGCCCCTTCATTCCCTTCTCCAGCACAAAGCCCCTGATCTTGCCGCCATGCGCTTCGGACTTTGCCCAGATGACGAAGACATCGGCAATCGGGCTGTTCGATATCCACATCTTGGCACCGGTCAGGCGATAGCCGGCGGCCGTCTTCTTCGCCACCGTCTTCATGCCTGCCGGATCAGACCCGGCATCGGGTTCGGTCAAGCCGAAACAGCCGATCAGCCTGCCCGCCGCCAGTCCGGGAAGGTATTTCAGCCGTTGCGCTTCACTGCCGTAGGCATGGATCGGGTACATCACCAGGCTGGATTGCACGCTCATCATGCTGCGATAGCCCGAATCCACCCGCTCCACTTCCCGGGCGATCAGGCCGTAGGCCACATAAGACGCACCCAACCCGCCGTAGTATTCCGGAACCGTGGCACCCAGCAGGCCCATTTCCCCCATTTCGGTGAAGATGGCGGGATCGGTCTTTTCCTCGCGGTAGGCGGCCACCACCCTTGGCTGAAGCTTTTCCTGCGCAAAGCTGCGGGCGGCATCCCGCAGCATGCGTTCTTCTTCAGTCAGCTGGTCTTCCAGTCGGAAAGGGTCTTCCCAGTCGAACCGGTCAAGATCAGGGGCGTCCTTGCGGGCAGTAACGGGTTTCTGCAGGGTCATGGCAGTTCCTTGGGCAGGCTGTGAACGAGGGGTTTATTGCAGATTTCAGCAGCGGTATACAGCGGAACCGATGCCGGGAACCAGACCGTTTCCCCCGTCACCGGGGCAAAGGCCGCAGACCTGGCGCCACCTTGGCCTTTCGTTACAGATTGGGCGTCACCCAGGCCCCGTTGCGCCGGGAAGAGCGCACGCAGGCATCGACAAAGGCAACACCGGCAACCCCGTCCGCAGCGGTGGGAAAGACCACATCGGCCTCCGGCGCGCGCCCGGCCTGTCTGGCCCGGATTGCGCGCGCCGCTTCGCTGTAGATCGTGGCAAAGCCTTCGAGATAACCTTCCGGATGCCCTGGCGGCACCCGGCTGACCCGTGCCGCAGCAGCCCCGGCCCCGGCCCCGCCGCGCGTGATCAGCCGCTTTGGCTCGCCCAGCGGCGTGACCCACAGGCAGTTCGGGTCTTCCTGCGCCCATTCCAGACCGGCTTTCGTGCCATAGACCCGCAGACGCAGCGCGTTTTCATTGCCGGGGGCGACCTGCGAACACCACAGCATGCCGCGCGCGCCGCCCTGAAAGCGCAGCAGCACATGCCCGTTGTCGTCCACCCGCCGCCCCGGAACAAAGCTTTGCAGATCGGCGGCCAGACTTTCCAGCGTCAGGCCGGTGACAAAGCTGGCCAGGTTGAAGGCATGGGTGCCGATATCGCCGGTGGCACCGCCGGCCCCGCTTTGTGCCGGGTCGGTGCGCCAGCCGGCCTGTTTCTGCCCGGTCTGTTCCAGCGGTTCGCTCAGCCAGTCCTGCGCGTATTCGACCTGCACCACGCGGATCACGCCCAGATCGCCATTCGCCACCATCTCGCGCGCCTGCCGCACCATCGGATAGCCGGTATAGTTATGCGTCAGCACAAAGACCGCGCCCGAGGCTTCGGCAGCCTTGGCCAGCTTCTTGGCCTCTGCCAGCGTGGCTGTCAGCGGCTTGTCGCAGATCACATGGATGCCGCGCCGCAGGAACTGCATCGCAACGGGGGCGTGCATGTGGTTGGGGGTGACGATGGCGACCGCTTGGATGCCATCCTTGCGGCGCGCCTCGCGTGCCGCCATTTCCGCGAAACCGGCATAGACGCGGCCCTCGGGCAGGCCAAGGTCAGCCCCCGAGGCCAGCGATTTTTCCGGGGTAGAGCTGAAGCAGCCCGCCACCAGTTCGAACTGGTCGTCGATGCGGGCGGCAATGCGGTGAACGCCGCCGATGAAGGCATCGCGCCCGCCGCCCACCATGCCAAGCCGGATGCGCGGGGCGCGGCCTTCGGATTTCCCCTCGATCGCCATGTTACGCCCCCAGCCCCAGCATGCGGCGGTTTGCGGCATCATCCGTTCCGCCGCCTGCGAAATCGTCAAAGGCCTTTTCGGTCACGCGGATGATATGGGCGCGCACGAAATCCGATCCTTCACGCGCCCCGTCCTCGGGGTGTTTCAGCGCGCATTCCCATTCGACAACCGCCCAGCCGTCAAAACCGTATTGGGTGAGTTTCGAAAAGACACCGCCAAAGTCCACCTGCCCGTCCCCCGGGGACCGGAAGCGGCCCGCCCGGTTTGCCCAGCTTTGATAGCCGCCATAGACACCCTGGCGGCCTGTCGGGTTCAGTTCCGCATCCTTGACGTGGAACATCTTGACCCGGTCATGGTAGATGTCGATGTTGGCAAGGTAATCAAGTTGTTGCAGGACGTAATGCGACGGGTCGTACAGCATGTTGCAGCGCGCGTGCCCGCCGACGCGGTCGAGAAACATCTCAAAGCTGATGCCATCGTGCAGGTCTTCGCCGGGATGAATCTCATAGCACAGGTCCACGCCCATGGCGTCGGCATGATCCAGGATCGGCCGCCAGCGCCTTGCCAATTCGTCAAATGCCGCCTCCACCAGCCCGGCGGGGCGCTGCGGCCAGGGATAGACGTAAGGCCAGGCCAGCGCGCCCGAAAATGTGGCATGTGCCGTCAGCCCCAGATTGCGTGATGCGGTCAGCGCCAGCTTGACCTGATCCACCGCCCAGGCCTGCCGCGCCTTGGGGTTGCCGCGCACCGCCGGGGCGGCAAAGCCGTCGAAGGCGGCGTCATAGGCGGGGTGAACGGCCACCAGCTGGCCCTGCAGGTGGGTGGACAGTTCGGTGACCGCAATGCCGTTGGCGGCGGCGATGCCCGTGACCTCGTCACAGTAATCCTGTGACGCGGCGGCTTTCGCCAGATCGAACAGACGTCCGTCCCAGCTGGGAATCTGGACGCCGACATAGCCGCAGTCCGCCGCCCAGGCGGTGATGCCGTGCCAGCTGTTGAACGGGGCTGCATCACCTGCAAACTGTGCCAGGAACAGGGCGGGGCCCTTGATCGTCTTCATGTCGCCTCCCAACGAACGTGTTATCGGCCAAACCGGTTGAACCAAGCTGACCCCGTGGCGCATCCGCTGTCAATCGTGCCTTTGGGCCGACCCGGGGTGTCAAGGTCCAGGCCGGCCCGAACCGCCTCAGGCCGCGGATGGGCGGGGCCAGGCTTGCGATTGACGGCGCAGGAGGTGGACGCGGACGCCGAACAGGAATACCCTTGCATCCATCGCCGCTTCGCCCGGCTTGTTGCCGCGCGCCCCGGCGATGCCGACATAGCCGCCTTCGGACCGTCGCCGATGCCGCCCTGAAAGGGCGTCAGACCGCGACCGGCCCGTTTCACGACTGAGGATGACATGATGCTGACCGGCAAACACCTGATCGCAGGCGATTGGGTTCCGGGCGAAACCACCTTCCGCTCGTCGCCCGCCCATGGCGCGGCGCTTGAATTTTCTGTGGGAACACCAGCGCTTGCTGACCGCGCCGTGCGCGCGGCCGAAGCGGCCTTTGCCAGCTACAGCCAGACCAGCCGGGAAGAGCGCGCCGTTTTTCTGGACCGCATCGCAGACGGGATCGAGGCGCGCGGGGCCGGGATCACCGCCATCGGCACCAGCGAAACCGGACTTCCCGCCGCAAGGCTGGACGGCGAGCGCGGCCGCACCACCGGCCAGTTGCGCCTGTTTGCGGCCCTTATCCGCAAGGGTGATTATCTGGACCGGCGGCACGACCTGGCCCTGCCAGACCGCAAGCCCCTGCCGCGCCCTGATCTGAAACTGGTGCAGCGGCCCATCGGGCCGGTCGCGGTGTTTGGCGCGTCGAACTTTCCGCTGGCGTTTTCCACCGCCGGGGGTGACACGGCATCGGCGCTGGCGGCGGGTTGCCCGGTGGTCGTCAAGGGGCACTCGGCCCATCCCGGCACCGCCGAGATCGTGGCGCAGGCGATTGCGGCGGCCATCGCCGGGCTTGGCCTGCATCCCGGCATCTTCAGCCTGATCCAGGGCGGACGGCGCGATGTGGGCGAGGCGCTGGTGCAGCATCCGCTGATCCGGGCGGTCGGCTTTACCGGCAGCCTTGCCGGGGGCCGCGCCCTGTTCGATCTGTGCGCGCAGCGCCCCGACCCTATTCCCTTCTTTGGCGAACTGGGCAGCGTGAACCCCACCTTCCTGCTGCCCGCAGCCCTGAAGGCGCGGGCAGAGCAGATTGCTGCCGGATGGGTCGGCTCGCTGACGCAGGGGGCCGGGCAGTTCTGCACCAATCCGGGTCTGGTCATCGCGATAGACGGGCCGGAAACCGATGTGTTCGAACGGGCGGCAGCGGTCGCTCTTGGCGGTGTCGCCGCGCAGACCATGCTGACCGATGGCATCGCGCAGGCCTACCGCGACGGTCAGGCCCGCATCAGCGCCGCCCCCGGCGTGACGGCGCTTGTCGAAACCGAAAGCACGGCGCGCCTGGCCAACCCCAATCTCTATTCGGTCCCGTCTGACGCCTTCCGGCAGACCCATGCGCTGGGCGAAGAGGTGTTCGGCCCGCTTGGGCTGGTGGTGCGGGCAAGGGACGAGGATGATCTTCTGGCGCTTGCCGAAGGGGTGGACGGCCAGCTGACCTGCACCCTGCATCTGGAAGCGGGCGATCTTGCGCTGGCGCGGCGGCTTCTGCCGGTGCTGGAGCGCAAGGCGGGGCGCATTCTGGCCAACGGCTTTCCGACCGGGGTCGAGGTTGCCGATGCCATGGTCCATGGCGGCCCCTATCCGGCCAGCACCAACTTCGGCGCGACCAGCGTGGGAACCCTGTCGACCCGCCGCTGGCTGCGCCCGGTCTGCTATCAGAACATCCCCGATGATCTTCTGCCCGCCGACCTGCGCTGAAGCGGCCTGGCCGCGAAGGCGCGCCGCGCCCGGTCTGGCGGCGCAATGGCGGCCCCGCTGAATGGCCCGGCAAAGGCCCCCGCTTGCTGCGACCCCGCAGGCCAGGGCCATGGTCCGGTACGGCGGGCGGGGGGGCCTTTGCGCGGCCTGCCCCCAAAGACAGCCGAAACCACTGCCTGTCCCGACGGCCCGGTGGGCGGGCCAGACCGGAACCCGGTCCGCAGGGTGGTCTATCGATCAACCCCGCGACCGGTGCGCGGCCAGTGGACCGCGCGCCGAAAGACGATCCGGTGCCCGGACAAGGTCCCCTGTGCCCGGCTGTGCTGCCCGACCGTTACCGGCCTGCCAGCCTGCGCTCGCGCCGTCTGCGGATGATTTCGTATCCGATCGCGCCCAGCAGCGTTGCCGCGATCATGATCAGCGCCAGCGCGTTGATCGTGGGCGTGATCCCGGTGCGCACCTTGGAAAAGACATAGACCGTCAGCGTGTCATAGGTGCCGCGTGTGAACAGGGTGACGTTGAAATTCTCGATGGACTGGAAAAAACCAATCGCCGCCCCGGCCCCGATGGCAGGATAGAGATGCGGCAACAGAATGCGGCGCATCACCTGTGAATGGCTGGCCCCCAGGTCCAGCGCCGCCTCTTCCAGCCCCCGGTCAAAGCTTTGCAGCCGCGCCAGCACCAGCAGCATGACAAAGGCCGCAATGAACGATACCTGCCCCAGCACCGACATATGCAGCCCGGCCTTGAACAGGAAGAAGTCGGACCCTGCCGCCTTGCCGACGCCGTTCCAGAACAGCAGGGTGGAAATGCCGATCACCGCCCCCGGCGTCAGAATGGGGGCCACCATCAGCGCATACAGCACCGATCTTGTGGTGCCCGCAATCGAGTTGATCACAATCGCCGCCGCCGTGCCGATGGGCACCGAAATGGCCACCACCGCCAGCGCCACATAGATCGTGTTGGCAAAGGCGTTCCACATCCGCTTGTCTGCCCAAAGCTCGACAAACCAGCGGTCGGTCCAGCCGACCCATGGATACACCGACGGAAAGCGGGAATCGTTGAATGCGGCCCCGCCCATCACGATCAGCGGCACCAGCATATAGGCCAGGAACAGCACCAGATACAGGTGGAACAGCCAGTCTGTGGAACGCACCTGTCTCATGCGTGCCTCACTTCGCTATGTCGGAAAGCTTGACGCGGAACACCCGCATCACGACCGAAACGAACACCGTACACAGGATCAGCAGCAGGAAGGCATAGGCAGACCCGGTGTTCCAGTCCTGGCTTTCGAACATCCATTGCTGGATGATCTCGGTGAACCAGCGCGAATTGGTGCTGGCCAGCAGGGTCGGCACCAGAATCGACCCCGCAGACAGCATGAACACCATCACCGAACCCGATGCGATGCCCGGCTTGGCATGGGGCAGGATCACCCGCCAGTGCGTGCGCCACCAGGGCGCGCCCAGGTCTTCTGCCGCCTCGATCTGGTTGGTGTCCAGCGACTGGATCGCATTGTAAAGCGGGAACAGCATGAACAGCACATAGGTATAGACCAGCCCGATAATCACACCCCGGAACCCGCTGATCCAGCGGACCGGGTCTTCGATGATCCCCAGACCAAGAAGCGAGGCATTGAGCGGCCCCTTCAGCGCCAGAATGATGAACCAGGCAAAGCTGCGCAGCACCTCGGACACCCAAAGCGGGATGAACAGCAGCAGAAAGATCGTCGGCAGCAGCGCCCTGGCCGAGACCTTGGACAGGTAATAGGCCAGCGGATAGGCGATCAGGAAACAGATCACCGTTACCAGCGCCGAATAGACCACGGTCCAGACAAAGACGCTGATGTGAATGGGGCTGCGAAAGAAGGTCAGATAATTGTCAAGGCTGTAGACATCCTTCGGCCCGCCCAGTTCGGCGACCGGCAGATAGGGTCTGAACGAATGTTCGAACAGATAGATGTTGGGCAGAACCACCAGCACCAGAATCCAGAAGCCGGTCAGAACCGCAAAGACCGTTGTCAGCAGCAGGCCGTACCGGTTCAGCAGGTCCTTCATGCGTCGGCATCCCTGGCGGCGGTGTCACCGGTCAGGATCACGGCATTCTGCCCGTCAAACGTGAAATGCAGCCGCTCGCCCGGCGCAGGCACCGCCGTGGCCCCGTCATTGCGGGCTTCGGCCACCAGAACCTGCCCGCCTGCGTCGCGGGCATGGATCGAAATGAAGTTGCCTTCAAACGCAACATCCGTCACCTCGACCGGGATCGAATTGGCACCGCCAGCCCCGGGTGCCAGCCGCACATGTTCCGGCCGCAGGAACAGCCGCGCCTTCATGCCCTGGGTCACCGCAGGGCCCAGGCGTGCGGTGAAGGTGCCGCTGGCGGTGGCAAAGCGGGCCAGATTGCCCTCTGTCCCCTGAACGTCACCGGTGAAAATGTTGTTCTCGCCCACGAAAGACGCGACGAACCCGTTTGCGGGATTGTTGTAGATCTCGCGCGGGTCTGCGACCTGCTGAAGTCTGCCCTGACTCATCACGCCCACACGGTCGCTCATTGCCAGCGCTTCGCCCTGGTCATGGGTGATGTAGATGAATGTCACGCCGGTGCGTTTCTGGATTGCCCGCAATTCGGCCCGCATGTGCTGGCGCAGTTTCAGGTCCAGCGCCGACAGGGGTTCGTCCAGCAGCATCACCTGCGGTTCCACCGCCAGCGCGCGGGCGATGGCCACACGCTGTTTCTGGCCGCCGGACAGCTGGGCAACCGCCTTGTCCGCCGCATCGGGCAGATCGACCAGGTGCAGCAGCTCTTCGGCACGGGCGCGGCGTTTGTGCTTGTCTACGCCCCGCACCTCAAGCCCGAAGGCGATGTTTTCCCAGACCGGCATCAGCGGAAACAGGGCCAGGTTCTGAAAGATCAGCGCTGTGGGGCGCTGATTGGGCCGCTGCCCCTTCATGTCCTTGCCGCCGATCCGGATCACGCCCTGGCTGGGCGAGATAAAGCCGGAAATCATCCGCAGGATCGTCGTCTTGCCACAGCCCGAAGGGCCAAGAAAGGAAAAGAATTCGCCCGGCCGGATGTTGACGGCCACATGATCGACGGCCCGGAACGTGCCGAAATCGGCGCATACGTTATCAAGGTCTACCCCGGCGCTCATCCGTTCCCCGTTTCCCGCTGTCTTGCCGCAGCTTGAACGCCGCGTTGCCGGTTATGCAACCCGCCGGTGCCGCTGCGGGCACCGGCGGGCTGTTTGCTGTCAGAAATCAGGCCGCCTTGAACTTGTCGGCATATTCGCCGCGCTTGGCGATGAACCAGGCTTCCTGGGCGGGCCACCACCACAGTTTCTGGATGGCGTCGTCATTGAACGCAGCGTTATAGAAGGCCGACACGTCCGGTGCCATCTTGTCGATGGCGCCCTTGCCCACCGGGTTGGCCGAGAAGGCCGTTGCCCAAAGTGCCGATCCCTCGGGTTCCGAGATCCATTTGGCAAAGGCATGGCTCTGTTCCGGGTTGGCGGCATTTGCCATCAGGACCAGACCCTGGTTCCAGGCAAAGGCACCTTCCTTCGGCGGAACAAAACCATAGCCTTCGCCGCGCAGGTTGAAGCCGGTCGAATCCCAGCACAGCCCGATTTCGCCACCGTTCACGCGGAAGCCGGCCTGCGCCTCATTCTCGCCCGACCACCACTGGACGATATTGCTCTTGACCTTGATCGCTTCGGCCAGGGCGATGTCCCACAGCTCGACCATCGTGGCCTCGTCCTTGTAGCCGTCAAGCCAGGGCTTGGGCAGCTTGCCTTCGGCATCCAGCCAGCGGCCCATGGCGGCAAGCGACGAATGCGGGCGGGCAACAACCTTGCCCGCGTTGGCCGGGTTGAACAGATCGCCCAGCGATGCCGTGCCATATTCCAGCGGCATCGTTTCCTTGTTGTAAACCAGCGCCTCGGTGCCCCAGACCGACAGAACGATCATGCGGTTGCCGTCCACGGTCGCCATTTCGCCCATCTTGCCGTCGGCCAGGCCGGGCAGATAGTTGTCGATGTTCAGCTTGGTCATATCCCAGGGCTGGATCAGCCCGTTCGAGGCCCAGCCCCCCACGCGGTCAACCGTGGGTTCCACCACATCGGTGCCGCCGGTTTGCAGCGCCAGCTTGGCCTGAGCGAACATATCGTCCTGGCCCGGCTGTTCGGTGAAGTTCACCTTGATGCCCGTGGCAGCCTCAAAGGCCGGGAACACGGTTTCGGCAAGGCCCGGATACCCGGCCCAGCCCATGAAGTTCACCTCGCCCGACGAGGCCAGCGCCTTGTGCGAAATGATCGCAGGCGCCGCCAGCATGCCCACGCCCACAGCCGATCCCTTCAGGAACGTGCGGCGGTTAAAGCCTGTTTCCGTCTGTTTCATGATGTCGTCTCCCTTGTTGTCGGTCAAACCGGATTGTCCACAAGCCCCGCCGCAGCATCCCGCAGCATGGCAGGACAGACAGCTAGGCGCTTAACGCAACAACCTGGTGACGCCGGGCGCATGGGCGCCGGTGCCCGCGCGTCACAAAACCGGGAAGACGGTCCTGTGTCAACAGACCGCTGCGCAGGTCGCAAGTCTTCTTTCCGGAAAGAGCGCCTTGCCGGAACATCCTTCTTTCCGGAACTGCGGCTTTCAACCCTTGCGCGCATTGTGCAGCGCTGGGTGCCGTGTTTCTGACTGACGCCGCAGAATCCGGAGAGAATCAGCAAGGGGTGACGCGGCGGGACGGGCGTTTCCGGCCCCGCCACCCCCTGGGATGTCCCCGCACAGGGCAGGCGATGCGGCTGCCGCGCCCTTCGGCACGCCGCCGTGCCCCGTGGGCACGACCGGTGCAGCCCGGACCTGCCGGAGTTCCGGACAAGGCCCGCATCCGGCCCTGACACTGGCGCCACGGCCCGTCCACCCGGACTGCCCGCCTTGCCCGTTGTTCTGCCCCGGCGATGCCCACAGCAGGAAAACGCAGCCGGGCAGGCCGGTTTCCGTCGGGCAGGCCGATGCAAACGTGCCAACCGCATGGACTCTTGGCTGGAAGACAGAACTCTTCCAATGACCCCGTGCGGTCTGGCAGGGGCCATCGCCCCTGCCACGGCGCCACGCCGGCTTCAGGACCGGCCGGGGGCCAAAGCCCCCGGCCAGCGCCCGACCCGCCCATGGCGGGCGCTTCTCGCCCGCCGGGTCGGGCGCTGGCGTTCTGTTGTTCCCGGACCTGCCGGTCTACTGGGCACCGTCGCGCGCGGGCGGGGGAAACGCGGGTCGCGTTTCCTGATCCCGCCCGGAGGGGCGAAAGCACTTTCACCGTTGTACTGGCAAAGGCCATCGCCTTTGCCACAGCGCTGCGCCGTGACCAGGCCAGCCGGGGGCCCAAGGCCCCCGGCCAGCGCCCGACCCGCCCCCGGCGGGCGCTTCGCCCCCGCCGGGTCGGGCGCTGGCCTTCTGTTGTTCCGGGACCTGCCGGTCTACAGGGCACTGTCCCGCGCGGGCGGGGGAAACGCGGGTCGCGTTTCCTGATCCCGCCCGGAGTGGCGAAAGCACTTTCACCATTGCACTGGCAAAGGCCATCGCCTTTGCCACAGCGATCCGCTGTGACCAGGACCGGCCGGGGGCCACAGCCCCCGGCCAGCGCCCGACCCGCCACTGGCGGGCGCTTCGCACCCGCCGGGTCGGGCGCTGGCCTCTGTTTTTCCCGGACCTGCCGGTCTGCAGGGCACCGTCGCGCGCGGGCGGGGGAAACGCGGTGCGTTTCCTTTTCCCGCCCGAACAGGCGAAAGCACTGTGCCCGCTTCCATGGCAGGGGCCATCGCCCCTGCCACAGCGCCACGCTGCCCCTTGCCCAGCCGGGGGCCAAAGCCCCCGGCCAGCGCCCGACCCGCCCCCGGCGGACGCTTCTCGCCCGCCGGGTCGGGCGCTTGTCTCTATGAGTCTTGCAGATCCTGTCGTCTGATGGGGTTGGTCCGGGGGGACGGTGGCCACCGTCCCCCCGGACTGGCGGGATGCGGACCGTGGCGGGCGCTGGTTCAGGGAACCGTTGCCAGAGGGATCGCT
>Ga0315902_10010105_pt1 | contig 12528 bp, 11 predicted proteins | sample LakEriMetagenome_9_FD_203523 | JGI IMG/M metagenome (GOLD analysis project Ga0315902, IMG submission 203523) | Freshwater fungal communities from buoy surface, Lake Erie, Ohio, United States - Buoy 12 MA117 | ecosystem: Environmental > Aquatic > Freshwater > Lake > Lake biofilm | place: USA... | reverse complement strand
ACCGGTTCTCATGCCGGGGAAGGGGCCATCACTGAGATCTGTATCCTGATTACGGATGGAGAACGCTTGATCGAACGATGGGAGTCTTTGGTGAATCCCGAAATGCCGATCCCACCTTTCGTACAACGTTTGACCGGTATCACCGACCGTATGGTTTCCAAAGCCCCCGCATTCCGTGAGCTGGCCGAAACTGTCTACGAAAAATTGAACGGCAAAATTTTTGTGGCCCACAACGTACAATTCGATCATTCCTTCATCGATACCGGGTTGCAGCGAAACGGTTATTGGCTGCAGGGAAAACGACTTTGTACGGTTCGGTTGAGTCAAAAAATTTTTCCGGGACAGGTCTCCTACAGCCTTGGAAAACTATGCCGCTCGTTGGATATCCCCCTTAGTGAAAGGCACCGGGCGGCCGGCGATGCATTGGCCACGTTGGAACTTTTTCATCGTCTGCTAAAAAACGATATGCAGGGGCTGATCGCCAAGTCACTTCCCAAAAGCAGATCAGAAACCAAATGGCCGCCGAATGTTCCATTGGCTGATATTGATCGCTTACCTTACACCCCGGGCGTTTACTATTTCCTGAACCAAGAAGGCAAAGCTGTATATATCGGGAAGGCAAAGAATATCCGTTATCGGGTGAACAGTCACTTCACCGGACGCACGCTTACCCGTCAGCGCCTTCGTTTCATGGAGCATGTACATCGCATTCAATACCGGGAATGCGCCACCGATCTGATGGCACAGGTATTGGAATCCATCGAGATCAAACACCAGTGGCCGAAATTCAACGCCGCACAAAAAAATCGGGAAGAGGTGTATGGCATTTTCCGGTTTGAAGATCAACAAGGTTATTTACGCCTGGCGATCAACAAGGTCCGTTCCGGAGAACAACCCATTCGCACTTTTCACTACTTGACGGACGGACAATCGCTGATCCGAAAGTTGATACAGCAACACACGCTCTGTCCAAAACTTTGTTTTTTACAACGATCGTCCATCCCTTGTCAAGAAAAATCGGCTGGTAATTGTTGGGGAGCCTGCGAATCGGTAGAAGCTCCTGAGGGGTACAATGCGCGCGTGGTAGAAGCAATCCGAACGCTGCGTCAGTCGCCGAGTTTTATTTTGGTCGACCGGGGCATAAAGGAAGGCGAACGATCTTGCATTCTGGTGGTGGAGGGCGCTTTTTATGGGATGGGATATCTGAAGGAAAACCACCCGGTGGACCGTAAATACCTGGAAAAAAAGATCCCTCGGATGCGGGAGAACAGTTTTGTCCGAAATCTGATCCTGGGTCATGCCAGCCGGTTCCCCGAAAAAGTCATCGAGATCCGATAAATATCAGATCGAATCCTGCCCGCTGAAAAGTTTGGCTGTTTGTTAGGGATGCGTTCCACTAAATTTGTTTTCTAAATCAAATTCATGAAACCTATTTCTATCTTGGGTATGGCTTTACTGCTTCCCGGTTTAGCCGTTGCCCAAAAACCGGGTACCCCTTCCACTCCAAAGCCAGTTGCTAAAACAACAGCCCCTGTTCAACCGACCCCTCCTCTTCTTAAAACATTGCTGGATTCGGCGAGCTATGCCGTGGGTATCAGTGTCGCTAATTTTTATAAACAACAAGGCATCAATAAGATCAATGCGAATCTGGTCTCCAAGGCCATCTCCGATCAATTACAGGGAGGAAAGGTCTTGATGGACGAAACAACTGCCAATGCCGTAATGAATAAATTCATGAGTCAGATGCAGGCGGAGAAATCGAAACCGAACATCGAGGCTGGTGAAAAATTCTGTGCGGAAAATAAGCTGCGGCCGGGCGTTAAAACAACTGCGAGTGGACTACAATATGAAGTACTGCAGGAAGGAACAGGTGAAAAGCCCGGTGCTACTGACAGCGTAACTTGCCACTATCGTGGTACTTTTCTGGACGGAAAACCATTTGACAATTCCTACGACCGCGGTGAGCCTATTACGTTCCCGTTGAACGGAGTGATCCCCGGCTGGACGGAAGGACTTCAACTTATGTCTGTCGGTTCGAAATACAAATTCTTCATCCCCTACAAGCTGGGATATGGCGAATTCGATATGATGTCAATCCCCGGTGGATCCACCTTAGTCTTTGAAGTGGAGTTGCTAGGCGTGAAGCGCGCCCAAGCTGCCCCCGAAGCACCGAAGCAATAAACGGCACCACCCACATAGAATTTTGCTGGTAGCACATACCCTGATGGGAGATACAATACATAGATATCTTGATCTGTTGCAGCATTAAGATAATAGGTTACAATTGTAATTCCATTAGTATTTAATCGAGTAAAACTATTGATGTACGACTCAAAAAACTTATAACGCCTGCTTTATGGACGAGTGTAGATTTCATTCAAAACAATTTGCTGCGCAAACCCCAGCAAACTGAGGCACCTAGAACAAGGGCGATATAGAATTTTTTCATAAACAAGGGTTTTGTCCGGAATGGTTGGATTCTAGGGTCGTGGAGGAAAACTCTTCGCTTTCTCTACGGATTATCAACAAACGTGGTTCTCGCCGGGGGCTTTCGTATAACCACGATTAAAACATGGGCATTTATAGGCATTTATACGTATTTTAATATTTGCATATACCTATAGCATGACAATTTTCAATAAGTTATGCTGCTAAATCAGCCCTGTAATGACTTAACCCAACCGGAGGCGATTTCCAGTTGCCCTTCTATGGTAAGTTCTGAATTGTCCAAAATCCGGGCATCCGGACATTGGATCAGCGGACTGACCGCTCTGGTCGAGTCTATATGATCCCGGTGGGATAAATTAGTTTTAACCTCCTCTACTGTAATCTCAGGGTATTTGGGTCGCAGTTCAGCCAGTCTGCGCTGGGTCCTTACCTCTGGGCTGGCCGTCATGAAGATCTTCAACTCAGCATGCGGGAAAACCACCGATCCGATGTCCCGGCCATCCATGACCACCCCCCCTGCCTTGCCCAGTGCTTGTTGTCTGGCTACCGCCAACTCCCGAACGGACGGAATAGCAGCTACTGCACTAACATGGGCCGCCACTTTCATGTCCCGTATTTCCACTTCCACGTTCTCTCCGTTGAGGATCATATCGCTAGCCCCCCGGGCCGGGTTGTATAAAAAATCCAACCGGATCTCCTTTAGCCGTTCCCTCACTTGGGTCAGGTCGGACAGGTCAACCCCCTTCCTCAAAAGATATAGGGTAATAGCGCGATACATGGCTCCGGAATCCACATAGAGATAGCCGAGCCTTGACGCCAGTTGCCTGGCCAGGGTGCTTTTTCCGCAACTGGACCAGCCATCGATGGCAATGGTAAGAGATTTGGACACACCCAAAAATAACAAGATGGCCGCTGCTTCCGAAAAGAAGTAGCGGCCATGCATCCCCAAAAAGAAAAATCAGATTAAGCGGGTTTGGTCTCTTCGGTCCGACTCTTGAAGGTGAATGTAAGCTTGGATTGTTCAGCATCTACTCCCGCCAACAACACATCGCCTGCCTTTACATTCATATTCAGGATCTCCTCCGCCAATGGATCCTCCAGGTATTTTTGGATGGCTCGGTGTAAGGGACGAGCGCCGAATTGCTGGTCATACCCTTTGTCGGCCAAGAAAGTTTTAGCTTCTTCGGTCAACTCCATACTGAATCCAAGATTGGCTAAGCGCTTGGTGACACCTTTCATGAGTATATCGATGATGCGGAAGATATCATCTTTGGTCAGGCTGTTGAATATGATCACATCATCGATACGATTCAAAAACTCAGGCGAGAAGGTCTTTTTCAAGGCTTTCTCAATCACCGCCTTGTTCGCCTCATCCTCACTTTCCAAACGAGCTGTTGTGGTAAAGCCCACACCCGAACCGAAATCTTTCAGTTGACGCACTCCGATATTGGAGGTCATGATGATCATGGTATTCTTGAAATCGACCTTGCGACCCAAGCCATCTGTCAGTTGACCATCATCTAGCACTTGCAGCAAGATGTTATAAATATCCGGATGCGCTTTCTCGATCTCATCCAGGAGTATCACGCTGTAGGGCTTACGTCGTACACGCTCGGTCAATTGTCCACCCTCTTCATATCCTACATAACCGGGAGGCGCTCCGATCAGTCGGCTCACGGTGAACTTTTCCATATACTCACTCATATCGATTCGAATGAGGGCCTCCTCCGAATCGAACATGTAACGAGCCAATGAACGGGCTAACTCTGTTTTACCGACGCCGGTCGGACCTAGAAAAATAAAGGTACCGATGGGCTTCTTGGGATCTTTCAATCCGACACGGTTACGCTGTATGGCCTTGACCACCTTTAAAATCGCCTCATCCTGGCCGATTACCATGCCTTTCATGTCATCCGCCATCTTACGGAGCTTCTCGGTTTCAGCTTCTACCATACGCTTCACCGGAATGCCGGTCATCATACTGATCACCTCGGCAATATCCTCTTCCCCGATCGGAAATTTCTTATGCTTACTGTCCTCTTCCCAGGAAGCTTTCGCCCGCTCCAATTCCTCTTGCAGTTTCTTCTCCGTATCCCGCAGGGCAGCCGCTTCTTCGAATTTCTGACTCTTCACCACCCGATTCTTTTCCACCTTCACATCTTCGATCTTCTGTTCGAGCTCAACGATATTTTGTGGCACATTGATGTTTTTCAAGTGCACACGAGCGCCCACCTCATCCAAAACGTCAATGGCCTTGTCGGGCAGTAGTCGGTCTGTAACATACCGATCACTCAGCTTTACACAGGCATCGATCGCCTCATTGTCATACTCCACATTGTGAAACTCTTCATATTTGGATTTGATGTTATTCAGGATCTGAATCGTATCATCTACACTCGGCGGATCCACGATCACTTTCTGGAAACGACGATCCAATGCGCCATCTTTTTCAATGTGCATTCTGTATTCATCCAAGGTAGATGCACCGATGCACTGGAGCTCGCCACGAGCCAATGCCGGTTTGAAAATATTACTGGCATCCAGTGAGCCACTGGCACCACCGGCCCCTACGATCGTATGCAACTCATCGATAAATAAGATCACATCCCGATTTTTCTCGAGTTCATTCATGATGGCCTTCATCCGCTCTTCAAACTGTCCGCGGTACTTGGTACCGGCCACCAACGCCGCCAGATCCAATGAAATGACGCGCTTATCAAATAGTACGCGAGATACTTTTCGCTGTACGATCCGAAGGGCCAATCCCTCTACAATAGCCGTCTTACCCACACCGGGCTCACCGATGAGGATGGGATTATTCTTTTTACGTCGGCTGAGGATCTGGGAAACGCGCTCGATCTCTGCCTCCCGACCAACAATTGGATCGAGTGCCCCGAGCTCAGCCATTTTGGTGATATCTCTCCCGAAATTATCCAACACCGGCGTTTTGCTTTTTGCAGCAGTACCGGATTTAGCAGACCCTTTCGATTGACTGAATTTTTTTTCTTCTTCGAACTCCTCATCGCCTTCATCCGAAAACTCGGCACGCGGTTCATTTGACTTTACGATGCCCAATTCCTGACGAAACAGATCATAGTCCACATCAAATTGATTTAAGATCTGTGTGGCCACATTTTCTTTATTCTTCAGTATAGATAACATCAGGTGCTCTGTTTCCACCGTGGCACTTTTCAATGCTTTGGCCTCCAATACGGTTACGCGGATCACTTTCTCGGCTTGCTTGGTCAGGGGCAAGCTATTGATGTTAGCGATGTTCTTTCCAGTCTTGTCCTTTACCGCCAACTCGATTTCCTTGCGGAGCTCGTAGATGTCGACATTAAAACTCTTTAGGATTCGAATGGCAGTGTTCTCACCCTCGCGGATCAGTCCGAGTAATAAATGCTCCGTTCCGATGAAGTCGTTGCCCAGCCGGAGGGCTTCTTCACGGCTGAAAGAGATGATCTCCTTGACCTGGGGGGAAAAGCTATTGTCCATAGGTATTGAGTGGTTCTTACAATATTAATGAATTATGATCGGCAGGATGCAGACAAAGTTATACACCGACCTGCAAGACGACATAAGGTCGACTGACCGCGGTTTGTTAAATTTGCTGAAACACATCCTACTCCTCATGCCCTTCAAATTCGAAACCAAGGAAAAGTTTCATGTCATAAAGGTGGATGAGTCGGAGTTGACTGCAAGTCTGTCAGCCGAACTCACTGTTCTTGCTAACCAGACTTTAAACCAGGATATCGGTGCCGACTCGGTCCGTAATCTGATCCTTGATATGAGTCCTGTTTCTCGGATCGAATTACCCGCAGCCGAATCCTTGGCCGAACTACAGGCATCCTTTTACGAATCCGGCGCCTCTTTTGTGATCTGCTGTTTGCAACCAGCTGTTGAAAAAAACCTGGAGCTGGCCGACCTATTGGATCTCATGAATATAACACCCACAGAAAGTGAAGCCTGGGATATTGTGCAAATGGAAGAGATCGAACGGGAATTACTAAGTGGTGAAGAGGAACAAGACTGACCATGCTCGTACTGACCATATTGGGAAATAATTCAGCGGTACCGGCATTTGATCGACATCCGACCAGTCAGGTCATCACGCACAACGGAAACAACTACCTGATCGATTGTGGTGAAGGAACGCAAATTCAACTGCTGCGCCATAAAGTCAGAAGAAGTAAGATCAGCCATATTTTCATCTCTCATTTGCATGGCGACCATTACTTCGGCCTGATCGGACTATTGAATTCACTGAGCCTGCTCGGACACACACAACCCATTACCCTGTTTGCCCCTTCCCCCCTCAAAGAGATCATCGATATTCAACTGAAGGTTTCCGATACAACCCTGAATTTCGAGCTGCATTTTCATCCGATCGAGTCAGCTGCCACACTCGTGGAAACGGCTTCGATCCGGATCAATTGTTTTCCGACCGATCACCGCATTCCCTGTTTCGGGTTCAGCTTTGAGGAAAAAAGGATTCCCCGTAAACTGCTACTCGAAAAAGCAAAAGCAGCCGGTATCCCCGCAGCCTATTATGAAAGGTTAGCAAAGGGAGAGGACTATCAAACTAAATCAGGCGAGATCATATCAGTGGATTCGGTTACGGAGCCTACGCCACCCGGACCGAAATACGCCTACTGCGCCGATACACGGTACAATGAATCGATCCTTGAGCACATCAAAGGATTTGATCTGATCTATCACGAATCAACCTACCTGCATGCATTGGCAGAACGGGCACAGGAGAGGTTTCACAGCACCAGTATTCAAGCCGCAACCTTAGCCGAAAAAGCAGGCGTCAAAAAATTACTGTTGGGACATTTCAGCAGCAAGTATGCCTCGCTAGAGGAGTTTCAAAAAGAAGCAAGAACGGTTTTTCCGAATACCGAGCTGGCATTGGAAGGACTCTGCTATCCGATCCGTTAATTACTGAGCAACTTTCATCAAGCCACGTATCTTCTGTAGGTGTCCGTCGCTGACCGGCCAAACCGGCATACGAAATCGGTTCTGACAGAGACCCATTTCAGACAGATAAGCTTTTACCCCACTGGGACTACCCTCAGCGAACATAGATGCGATGATCTCCAGATATTTTTCATGCAAGGGCCTGGCCTCCTCGAATTTCCTATCCAGACAAAGTCTGACCATCTGAGAAAATTCAGCCGGATAGGCATTAGCTACTACCGATATCACACCAACAGCCCCATCCGCGATCAGCGGCAACGTGATCGGATCATCTCCACTGATCACTAGAAAATCATCCGGCTTCTCCCGAAGGATCTGTTGAATGAGTTCCATACTCCCACTGGCCTCCTTGGTGGCAAAGACGTTCTTGCAATCCTTAGCGATCCGTAGCTGCGTTTCGGCTGTCATAGATTGTCCGGTTCGGCCTGGAACATTATAAATGATGATGGGCCTTGGACTCACCTCATCTATCGCCTTGTAATGCTGGTATATGCCCTCTTGATTGGGCTTATTGTAGTACGGACTCACAGAAAGAATGGCCTCGTAGCCATCCAGCTTGAATGATGTCATCTCCGACATCAATTTGCGGGTATCATTCCCTCCGATACCCGCAACCAATGGCACTCGCCCTTTAACACGATCCTTTACAAACGAGAAAACTTCCTGCTTTTCGGATCCATGTATGGTAGTACTTTCACCGGTAGTGCCCAACACAACCAAGTACTCCACACCACCGTTGATCCAGTGTTCGATCAGCTTTTCAAAACTGTTCCAATCGATGGAACCCGAGGCATCGAATGGTGTGACAATGGCGATACCGGTTCCGTAAAAAAGGGGATATTGACTCATTTTTGAAATTCCTCCCAGAAGCCCATCTTACCGAATTTTTCAACCCGCTGCTCGATGCGTTTTTGAGGATCGATCGCCGCGAGCTCTTTCAATGACTGGAGGATCGTGGTCTTCACGAGTGTGGCCGCTTCTGCATAATCCCAATGGGCGCCGCCGGCAGGCTCGGGTATGATACCATCGATGATGCCGAATTCCAGCATTCTATCTGCGGTCAATTTCAATTGATCGGCAGCCACCTCTTTTTTATCCCAGCTACGCCAGAGGATCGACGAACAGCTTTCCGGACTGATCACCGTGTACCAGGTATTTTCCATCATGTATACCCGATCACCGGCACCGATGCCGAGGGCCCCGCCGCTGGCTCCCTCCCCGATGATCACACAAATCACAGGTACTTTGAGCCGCATCATCTCATAGATATTTCGGGCAATGGCCTCTCCTTGTCCACGTTCTTCCGCTTCCAATCCCGGAAATGCGCCGGGTGTATCGATCAGTGTAACGACAGGCTTATTGAATTTTTCGGCCAGCTTCATCAACCGAAGGGCTTTTCTGTAACCTTCGGGATTGGCCATCCCGAAATTGCGCAGTTGACGAAGTCGGGTATTGCTTCCTTTTTGTTGTCCGATGAACATGACCGTTTGGCCATCCAGGTCAGCGAATCCTCCGACCATGGCTTTATCGTCCTTGACGTTCCGATCCCCGAATAACTCCACGAAATCGGTCGTCATTTTCTCAATGTACTTGAAGGTATAGGGACGGTCTGGGTGCCGGCTAAGTTGAACTTTTTGCCATGGCGTGAGTGTTTTTGTCAGGTCTTGACGCTTGGCATTCACTTGATCACGGAGACCATTGATCACGTCGGAATAATCAACCTGACTTTTCTGGGCTTTCTCCTCCAGGTCCATGATCTCCTCGATCAGGGACTTGATGGGCTGTTCAAAGTCGATGTACTGGCGGTTCTTATCAGTGGGCATACCTAGAGTTAGGTGACAAAAATAGGGGTTTGACCGCTCGAAACTCGCTGCTGTGGACAAGACCAAAATCCCCCAATCGATCCTCAAATTTTGAAAAATCATTTGGGGCAAAAACCGCTCCCTCCTATCTTTGCACTCCCGGAAAATTCCGGGCAACGGATCGGTAGTTCAGTTGGTTAGAATGCCGCCCTGTCACGGCGGAGGTCGCGGGTTCGAGTCCCGTCCGGTCCGCTCGGTTCAACCGAAGGTCTCCGAAAGGCCTTGATTCACAAGAGTCAAGGCCTTTTTTGTTTCAGTAAGGCCCGTTTTACTCCGCCATTTTTCGCTAAATTGTTTCAGCAATGTTTCAGTAAAGCATAAAATGTTTCAGTAAAACCCTTCCGATATGAATAACATATCGCTGAAATTCTATCTCTACAAAGCCGAATCAGGCTCCAAAACCCCCTTACCAATTTATCTCAGATTGATTTTTAGCCGAAATAAGGCCGAAATCTACACGGGATTTAGTTGTACTTCTAAAGAATGGGATGCGGCCAAGCAAATGACCAAAAATCAGGCTACAATTAACCGTGAATTAGCCAGTCTGAAAAATCAGGTTTATGACATTTTTACCGACCTCAAAAAGAACAATCTCCCGGTATCAGCCAAAATCATCAAAAACATCATCACGGGCAAAGAAAAGGCCGAAATAGGCCTGATCTTCTACTTTGAGACACATATCAAGGAAATCACCGATAAAGGCGAAATTCAACCCCTATCGCTAGAAAAGTACCGCCAATCCCTAAAAAGCCTACAAAACTTCATTCAAGCCAAATACAAGCTTGAAGAGTATAAACTGGCACACATCAATTATTCGTTTATCAATGCCTATGACGTTTATTTAAAGTCAAATCAGCAACTTCACAGAAATACAGCCAATAAATATCACACCCGACTAAAGACAGTTTTACGCAAAGCCTATTCAGAGGGCATTACCACTAATCAACCCTACTCTACCTTTAAACTAAAGACACAAAAGACCAACCGAGAGTTTCTAAGCGAATCGGAATTAGAAAAATTGATAGAATTGGACTTGTCCGAAAATCAAAGTTTAAGCAAGGTAAAAGACATATTTCTATTCTCAGTTTATACGGGCATTCGCTTTCAGGATGCTCAAAACCTATCGATCAATAATGTAATCAAGGAAAAGAAAAACTATTTCATTCAGTTTACCCAAGCTAAAACTGGTGAATCAATCAATATTCCCATTTTATCCATAGCAAAAGAAATTATTGATAAATACAACGAATCACCTGAACGCAAAATTCTAAAGCGGTTATTACCCCGAATCAGCAATCAAAAAGTAAATGCATACTTAAAGGTGATTTCAGATTTAGCCGGCATTCGACCAATTACGCACCATATTGCTAGGCACACATTTGCTACCACTATTTGCTTAAATAATAAAATGCCAATTGAGGAATTAAGCAAGCTATTGGGGCACACCAGTATCAAAACAACACAGATATATGGACGTATTACTCAACAACGTTTAGCTGAATCAATAAAAAAGATAAATAAAACACTAAGTCATGAATAAAGCAAAAAATCTTTTAAACGTTATTAATGAATTTTCGATTTTAATTCATAGCCAATTACCGTATGGTGAACAGTTTGATGGCGATATAATTGAATGGATAGAGTCAAAGCTTAATCAAGTAAACAACCAGGAAAAGAAAATTCTGTTAAACAACTTCGTAGAAATATCATTAAAATATATTCAAACACATTACAACGGGAATAACGACATATCAATAAATAAATTAAATGCTGATCGAGTTATTGAGTTTTCTAAGTCAAAAGAAATTGGCATTTTAAAAATTGATACGAAAAAATATAGTGATGCTCAACTAATAACCTTATTTCGAATTCTGACAAAGGAAATTAAAATGTTTAATAATTCGCAAGAAGATGTAAAGAATGCCCTTTGCGATATGTTCGGATTTGGATATGATAATGTACAAAAATACTTTCAGGATGATAAATTTAAATGGAAGGCGAAAAAACTATTCAAATATGAATGGAACGAATTAATATAAACTAAGATTTTGAGGTAATAACACCAGCAGTAAGAATTTCTTTATTGAAAATAACCTTTACATTAAAATCTAAAGCATCACAAAGATTATTCATCAATTTAATATTCATGACTCTACCCTTCAAATGCTCTAAAAGTATTTCCGCGAATTGAAACGAGACCTTACCCCGATCTGAGTTTAATTTAGATTCATCGTTAGGAAGGCGGTCAATTGCACCAACATATTCTTTAGAAGAATCGAATTTTTTAAATAAAGACTTATCTATTCCGATAAGCTTATACTCGATTGCCTCATGAGCCTGAATTGATTTCTCGATATTTTGAAACACTACGTTTAAGTTAATTTTCTTATTAAGGTATAAATCCAAAAGTTCATTTTTAAACTCCTCCATCATCAAACCCCTACTCACCAAAATTTGAAGTAACGAAATAAGCTTAGCATCGTCACGTGATGTTTCAATAGATTTAAAATTAGATGCTGATTCACCAAGACTATCTAAAAAATCAAAGTTTGACATAAAATGTATTTATATCAAATATATTAGATACAACCCGAAAAAAGGAATACTATATTAAACTATTTACTTTTTTCCAACAATGATGTAATTAATGACCTAATATGTTCATTTTCAAAAGCAGCCTTACTTATTCCTGCAACAATATTTTCTGGCAGACCTGACAGCACTCCCAAAAAGGAATTATTTTCAGGCTCATCTATTGATTCTAATTCAGAATTAACTTCGAACAATTCTAGCTCTAGCTTCTTTTTCTCCTCCTCAAGTTTTTCACATTTTAGCCTATAGAGGTTACATTCATTTTTAGCATCGAACTTTGCTTCAAGAAGAGAATAAATAAGAGAATCATTGCCTCTTGGCCCGGGGTGAATTGAAAAATTTGATTGTCCAGAATGATGGTAATTCTCGGCTTGTTCAAAATTGATTTTTTCATTATTTAAATCAGCTGTTTTATCAATTGGAAATGTTGTACCAACAATACCCTTTTCACCCTTATTTTGATAATAGTGCTTATTTCTGCATTGAGCAGAACAGAATTTAGTAAGGCCATGTTTTTTTAAATCAATCAAACTTTCACAAAAAAGACATTTTCTTTCCATATCGTTTTAAATTAACTGATCACTCTCACCTACACTTTAATTCTTGTTCCATTCCAATCCTTATATAGATAAGGATTGGAATGGAA
>Ga0315902_10010103_pt1 | contig 12529 bp, 13 predicted proteins | sample LakEriMetagenome_9_FD_203523 | JGI IMG/M metagenome (GOLD analysis project Ga0315902, IMG submission 203523) | Freshwater fungal communities from buoy surface, Lake Erie, Ohio, United States - Buoy 12 MA117 | ecosystem: Environmental > Aquatic > Freshwater > Lake > Lake biofilm | place: USA... | reverse complement strand
TATTATTCCCTGAAATCGCCAAGTCCATTGTGACCATATAACGATTATTGGGAGACACCGTGAAGAAGAAGTGGTTGTCATTGGTCAGGCCAGCGTTGGCGACCTCTTGGTATGGCACCCCAGCGACGGACGGCTTGATAATATAGGTATAGCCGGTCATCGGCTCCCACGATGGGTTTGCCCCGGCCCCATTCGTCTCTAGCACATACCCAAGCGTCCCCGCGGGCAACTTGGCCCAACTGGTCCCGTTGTGGTATAGGATGTCGCCCTGCGTTCCCGTCAACTCCGTGATGTTCTTGCCGCCCGTCGTGTTATAGGCGACAATGTTCTGCACGGTGGTCGTCGTGTCGTCGCCCACCACGTCGCCAGATCCCGCCGTGACGGTTGCCCACGCCGGATTCGCGCCCGAGCCGTTGGTCTTGAGGAACTGCCCGCTCGTTCCCGCCGGGAGCTTGGCCCACGAGGTGCCGCTATGATAAAGCACATCCCCTTGGGTGCCCGTCAGTTCGGTGATGTTTTTCCCGCCCGTAGTATTGTACGCCACGATGTTCTGCACGGTCGTGGATGTATCGTCGCCTACCACGTCACCCGATCCACCACCACCACCGCTCGCCGGACCCGTGAAGGTCTGCCCAATCGTCGGGGCGACGAACTGCTCGTCGAGATAGTCCGTGTCTTGGTATTGCAGGTAGTACTGCGTCGGAAGCGCCGTATCGACGCTGATTTCGTACACCCACGTCTGTGACGCCGTGGAATCCCACGTGGCCTTCCACCCGTCCGCGGTCTTGGTGCCGCTCGTGACCACGTTGGTCGCCGTCGTCCCGGACTGATCCTTGACGGACGCGGCAATCACCTGTGTGGTGAACGTCTGCTGCGTATTGTCATCGCCGTCCTCGTCCAACGTGCTATTGCCACGCTGGAAATAGAACCGCCACCACACCTCGTACTTTCCGGTGCCCGCGTTGTAGCCCTGCTTCTGCACCTTGATAATGGCGTTGTTGACGCCGTAGTTCTGCGGCCACTCGCTGACGCCCGTGCGGAAGAACGACACGTTGCCATCGGGGTCTGCGGCATAGACGCGCCACTCCACCTGATAAATGAAACTTGTGTTGTTGATTGTCGCGTCGGCCTGCATATACGTCACGTCAGTCCGCGGATACAGCGCACCGGTCCACGCCGTCCACGCGCCCCACGTCTTCTTGATGCGCTCGCGGCTCCGGTATTCGTAGTAGACCACGCGGTTCTGTGGGTCCACATAGTTGAGCCGCACTAAAACCTGCTGAAGAAACGGCCCCGCCTCATTGTACAAACTTTCTGGCGTCAAGATAACAGCGTTACCCGGAGGCCGAGTGATTGTTGTCGGCACCCCGGTGGCAATGCCCATTACCCCAGCATATACCGTCAAACCAACACCAGTAAATGTGCGCTGCGGCACATAGGCCGAGTCTGTCTTGCCCGCCGCCCGATGCTTGATGCGGTACCAGTACTTGGTGCCCGTGCGCGGGAGCACATCGACATACGTCTCGGCGGTCGCCGGAAGCACCACGAGGTCCGCATAGGTGCCGGGATAATCGTATGCCCCTGATGTCAGGTTTGGCGCACGTTCGATGACAATCTCCGATGCGCCAACCGAGGCCCACAACCCAAGCACCACGCCCTGCGTCAAGCTCACATCGTTCACCCCATCGAGCACCGCAAGACCCGCCGGAACCTCACACGTCCCAGTCGGACTCCCCGCCGTCGTGAAGGTCGCCGTCACCGGGGTCTGGGCCACCGCCGCCACCGCATCGCGGAACGCAATCCCCACGATGTACGCGGTCGAGGCCGTCAACCCCGCGACCGCCGTGGTCGTCGACCCCGCGGGCAACGTGCTCTGGCGATAGGGTCGCCAATCGCTCGGAGCCACCGATCCCGGCGCGACATACACGTCCACCGTGTCCGTCGTGTTGCCGTTCAAGCTCCACGACACCACCGCCGTCTGGTTCGTCAACGTCCCGACCGTCACGCTCGTCGGGGACACCCACGAGGCAAGCGTCACATCGGCCCACGCGCTCCACGCCGTCGGGAACCGCCCCGCCTGCTCCGACCGCACCCGCACCCACACCCGCGTCCCCGGCACCATCGGCGGGAGGTTCACGGCCCCGGTCGGAATCTGCCCTGCGGCGTACCGCGTAAAGACCTGCCCACGCGTCGGCGTGGTCGCCCCGCTCGCGTACTCCACCGCGACCGAGATGTTGCCTGCCGAGTTGAGCGTGGCCGCATTGGTGATCGTGAACGCCGCCACCCGTCGCGTATCTGCCGCGGACTGCGCCACCGAGACCGTCGCCGCCGTCGCGGGCTGAACATACGGCCCCGCGTCCACGGCCTTGTACACGACCGCCTCGGGCCGCTCCTCGCGCCGGACGATTTGCACCACCCGCGCCCCGACCGACGACTCGCCGATGCGGTAGTTCTTGTTCGGGTAGTAGCTTGCCGTGAGATAGGCGAAGTCGCCCACGTCAAGGTTCGCCGCGCTTGATGTGCGGAGGACGGCGAACTCGCCCGTCGGTGCGCCCCGCCCGAACCGCGTGAAGCCCTCGAACGCCACGCCCTGCGCGAACGCCTCAAAGCTCGGGATGAACGAGGCGGCGTCCGTCACCATCCCGGGGATCTCGTAGCTCACCATCCGCGTCGAGTACGTGCTCGTGTCCCCCGAGAGGTACTGCACCGGCTGCGTGGTCGCCGCGATGCCGTCGGGCGCGAACGTCTCGGGATCGTCGTCCGTAAACGTCTGCTGCACCAACAGTTGCTGCGAGAGCGTGTAGCCCGTGACGACGGTCCCCTCGTCCAAGTCGAAAATCGGAGGCGGCGCGTCACCCACCAAGTCTGCCGTGGCGACCGTCACCGACGGCGCGGTCGAGGACAACGTGCGGGTCGTAAAGAACACCACCTCGCCCGCCGTGTTGATACGGGCCGAAAACCCGAACGGCCCGTAAAGCGAATCCTCAAGGAACTCGGACATCGTCTCCGGCCCCGTGATTCGCGCCGTCAAGAGGAGCGTGTCGCCGAGGGCCGTCTTCGCGGTCGCCTTCGCCGCGGCGTTGACGGGAAGGTTGATGAGGCTATACAACGAGGCCGCAATATCGACCGGATGCGCTTGGATGTAGAGCGGGGACCATTCGCTCACCTGCCGCGTCACGAGCCGGATGCGGAGCCGCGTATCGGCTGACGGCAACGCGGGCCACGAGGTCTCCGACTTGAGCAACTGGACGTAGAAATACTCGGACGTGTCGATGACCGCGTTCTGCCACACCCACGGGAACGCCCGAAGCGTCCCAAGCCACTCCGACCCCGTGGCAAGGTTGGTGACAATCGCCAAGACCTCGGGGCTGCCGTACACGCGGTTCTCTCGCAATGCGGCGAAGTCCGCGCCACTCGCCGCCGCGTTCCCCGGAAGCTCGCGGAGGAGCGGCTTGATGGCCTTCTCAACCCACCCCTTCTGCGTCGGCCCCGGCGTGACCTTGCGTTCCCACAACGGCGGGAAGGCACCCGAGACGTACTTGAGGGCGATCGTATCCCCCTCGACCGGCGACCCCGCCGTGCCCGTCGTGGCGCGATACCCGACCTCCCACCCACCCGAGTCCACCGTCCGGGCCGTCCCGCCACCGATGCCGGTGATGATGGGGCCACCCAAGACGCACCCGCGCTTGGGGAACGCCGTGCGCTCCGCGGCGGTCTGCCACGTGAACACCTGCGTGGTCTGCTCCACCCGGCGGCTATTGCTCACCGTAAAGGCGTACCGCACCGCATCGACCTGCCGGAGCGAGGTCAGATACCCGGCCTGCCACACCGTCGGCCACGTGGCCCCGCCGTCCGTGGACATCTCGATATACGCCCGCCGCGAGAGCAGGTGCATCCGGTTGGTGTCCGTTGGGTCGTAGAGCTGGTTCGTCACCACGCGGATCGTCCCCGTGGCGTCCGAGCCGGTCACGACATCCACCACCTCAACGACATAGGCACCCGTTCGCACGGCCCCCGTAAGGAGGTCCACCTCTTGCCCGTCCCCACTCGGCGGGAAGGCGATGTACGGGTTGGTGCCCCCGCGCACCGAGGTGATGACGAGGGCGTCTGCGCTGTCGGCGGCGTTGCGGATGCGAAGGCGGTAGGCTTGGTTCGGCATCAGTTAGGGCGGTCAGTCGTAAATGCAGAGCATCGCGGACGGACTGCCCGCAATGTTGATGAGCGAGAACGACATCGAATACAGGAGCACGTTCTTGTCTTGGAGCGTGATCGTCACGTCCCCGTCCGGCGCAAGGCAGCAGGTCGCGTAGGTCCGCGAGGCATTGTCGCCCGTCGCCACCGACACCGTGCCGCCCCCAAGCAGGTGTGCCTGACACCGGAGCATCGTACTCATCGAGGTGTTCGGGATGTCGTTCATCGTGAAGGACGCCCCGTAGTCCGTGCGGAACGTGAACATCGACCGCGCCCCTGTCCCGAGCGAGACCGCCGTGGCCCCCACAGGCCGCTGGAACGGCGTCCAATCCGCGAACCGCGACCCCTCACCGCCCCCGATAGCCGTCGTGCCGTTGTCGAGCGTGGCCGAGGTGCCGTCATTAAATGTGATGCTGGCCATTAGCCAAGTCTCCCGCGGCTATCCGCTTTCGCCATCAACTCCTGCATCGCCCGCTGTGCGCTCGGATCGTTCGGGCCAATAATCGTCACGTTCATCGCCTGTCGCGGCGTCATCCCCGCGGCGGTCGTGGCCGAGGTCGCGCCAAAGATAATCTGCTGCGACGGAGCCGACGCCCCGACCGGCGCATAGGACAACCCACCGGGACCACCGATGGCTCCCATCGATGCTCCGCTTGCCGTGCCACCAGCCGCTCGCGCCATCGCCAAGAGTGCGACCGCCGCGCCCAATGCGAGGATGGGATGGCTCGCCATAAACGAGGTAATGGCCTTCATCTTACTCGCGAACCCAATCGCCTTGAGCGCGACATTGACCATCGCCGAGGCCATCGACCGAATGATGGCTTGCCCCATCGCCTTGAACCCATCGCCAATGTTGCCGGAGGCAATCGCCATCTCAAGGCCGGAAAGGATGCCGCCTTGAATGCTATTTGAAATGCCTTCTCCAAGAGTGGCCTTGAGATCGTCCAACCGTAGCAGTTTCAGCAACTGCTCGTCGATATCTACTGCCTCCGGCAACTCCACAATCGGCTTGGGAACGCTAATCTCAAGAGCTTTGGGCAATCCCCTTGGCTCGGCGGCACCAGCCTCAAGCCCGGTGCCAAACTGCGTCTGTCCAATAAGCGATGGCGCACGGCCCGTGGTCGCCGCCTCTCGCGCCTGAATAGCCCCACGGACTTCCATATTCAGCCGAACGGCGCGTTCAAGTTCCTCGTTGTATCGCTTCTGCGCGTCTGCAGCTTCCTTCGTGTTCTCCGCGACAGGAATCTGCGAGAGACGTGAAAGTGCCGCCTCATATCGACCAATGCTTTCCTCGGCGGTCGCGATTTCACGCTCTAGCCGACGAATCTCTGGGCTTTCTAGAAGCTTGATATCCGTCCGAAACCCTGCCGCTTGCAGACGTTCAATCTCGGCCCGCATTCCGGCAATGCCATCCTTGATATCGACAATCGCGTCGATGTCACCATATGCCGTGCCAGTCCGAAGCTCTTCGATTTTTCGCTGAATCGATTCAATGGATGCAACGGGATCGTCGGCATTGACCAAGTTTTGAAGATTCTTTTCAAACTCTTCGCGCATCTTCTTGGCTTCAATCGCCGCTCCGCGGAACGCCGTCAGCGCAGCCGCGGCAAACGCCCCAAGCGCGGCAACAACTAAACCAGTCGGCCCAAACATCGTCGCCACCTGTGAGCCTGCCTCTACGATGCGTGTCCCGGCATCAGCCGTCAGCGACCCAGTTCGCGCCATCGACTGCCCGACCGCGGCGAACCCAATCGCGGCCTTGGCCGCTCGGTCCCCGGCGATTTGCGTCCCGGTCCCGGCGGCTTGCATCGCCTTGCCGGTCGTGGTCACGGCACCCGTCGTCACCTTCATCTCGGCGGCGACCGCGGCGGCTTCGCCCTTCAGCCGCTTGAGGGCGGCTTCGACGACCGCCGCCCCCTCCTCCTTGACCAACATCTCAACGGAAAAAACCCTCATTGCGTCCTCTGCGTGTGGGCGTCCATAGCCCGTTGCATCCGTTGAGCCAAGTCGGTCATCCGCTCCCGCGTCTCCTCAAACATCTGCGACAACCGGCCCGCTGCCTTGAGATACCGCATCTCCATCTTCTGCAAGTCCTGCGGCTGATGGAACGCCACGGCCACCATCCCGGCCAAGTCCGTCCGATCCCCCAACCGCGTGACCGCCGCTTCCTTCTCCATCGTCCGCAACTCGGCCCACGTCCACAACGTCAAGGCAAAGCTGTCCTGCGCTACCGCACTCACCCCGCGACCCGTCCGGGTGGCCGTCTCCACCACCACCCGCCGGATGTACTGCTCCGCGTCCCACGAGAGTGCGACGGAGGCACCCGCCCCCGCCGCCTCGGTCAGTTTTTTTCCGACCGCTCCGCGAGCATCGCTTCCACTTCCGTCACCTGTCCCCGGCTCAACTGCACGAGCGCGGCGACCTGATCCACCGACAACTGCGCGACCTCCTTGTCCGTCAGGTCCGGGCACGAGGACCGCACCACGTCCAAGAGGGCACCAAGCATCGCCACGCCAGAGTCCTCGACCGATTGCACGGCGGCAATCTGATGGGCCGAGGCTCCGGTCAAGGGCTTCACCACAATCTCGCGCCCGAACAGCTTGACACGCGGCAGGCGGTTCGGGTTCGTCAGGGCGTCAAGATCGAGGATGGGCATCAGACGGCGTCCAGATACTCGATGCGGTACGGGGCGTCACCGACGTTGGTGTAGCCCGTCACGCCCGTGTTGAGCCGCGCCTCAATTTCAATGGCGATGGCGACCTCGGCCCCGTCCTGCGAGGTGATGTCGTACTTGGTGCAGAGCGCGGACTTGAGGAACACCTGCACGAACTTGCCGTCGCCACGGAGCCAAATGGCCCGCACGTCCGTGAGGTAGTCGCCCGCAATGAGGAGCGACCCCGCCCGCTGCGGGGCATAGGACGAGGAGGCACCGGACCAGCCGCCGATGGCGGTGATCGCCACGGAGCCGGTCGCGCCGTCCGCGCCGGGGTCAATCTGCGGCACGTTGGTCGTCGCCAGCTGAATGACCGTGCCCGTAATCTTGGGCATCTGCATCGTCTTGCGGTCAAGCCGCGTCACGGGCGACCGCTTGCCATCAAAGTCGATGTTGCGGTAGGTGATGCCGGGGTCAAACTTGAGCCCTCCGGCAAACGCTCCGAACACGCTCGTGCCAACATACAACTGGCCCGAGTCAAGGAGCACATCGTTAGGGAAGGTCGCGGTAAATCCAGTCAGCGGTGCGGTCATCGGTCTATCCTACGGTGAAGGGAAGCGGTGAGTGAAAGTTACGCACGAGAGGTCAAAACGATAGGCCAGAGGTACAACTCGTAGTTCGCCACGACCGCCACCACCGAGCTATCGGCGGGGTCAGTCAACTGCGGCACGGTCTGGCGTGTCCGGCCCCGTCCGACCATCAAGCCCGAGGCGTTCGCGGTCAGCGCGGTCAAGCATTGGTCCACGATGTCCATCGCCGACTCGACTAACGGCAACTGGCTGTCCGGTTTGCCAACCCCCTGCACCTCGAGGATGGCCGTCTCGCGGTAGCCGTTATAGGCCGGAAGGCTCGTTCGGTCGAGCCGGAGCGTGAGGTACGGGAAGACCGGATCGGCGGGCGCGGCCCGCACCCAAATCCGCGTCCCCACGAACCCCGCCAAGGTGTCCGTAGACGGCGAGACGTAATCAATCAACGCCTTACGAATCGTGCCGTAGATTTGCGTGGTCGAGGCCGTTGACGGCAGCGTCAAGCTCGACGGCACGACATACTTCGGGAGCGTCACTTGACAGCCCTCCCTCGCTCGAGGTAGCGGTTGAGCACCCGGTTGTAGGTGTCCACCATCTGCTTGGCCGAATCCAACGCCACCGGCTTGAACATCTCCACCCGCTCGAACCGGCGCGTGAAGAGGTTCCGATGGCCCATCTCCCACGCCAACGCAATCTGGCCCACCGAGTACCGCGAGGCCACGCCGAGCCGCTTGGCAGCGTTCTTGGCCCGCACCGTGATACCCTCGGGGATGCCGACCTTCGTGTACCACCCGTTGCCGCCGAAGATGGGCTCCTCGCGCTGGATGTGCTGCACGATCTGCGCCGTCGAGCGGAAGGCTTGGCTCGTGTAGTAGCCCTTCATAAACCGCCGCTTGAGGTTGCCCTCGTAGACGTTCGCGGCGGCATCAAGGGCCATCCGCGACGCGTCCCGATACGCCTTCAAGAACTGCGGCGACATATCCGTGACCTTGACGCTCACGCGGCCCCCGTGAGCCCGGCCTGCAACCGCTGCAAGGCATCAGTAAAGGTCGGCCCGGAGTGCGTGAGCACCCGCTCGCCGTCGGTCCACCGCAAGCCGATGCCGACGTTGCCCACGGGGTAGGCTTCCACCGTGCCCCCGTACTGCCCGATGAACGCCTCAAGACGCGACGAGTCGGACGGCCAGACCCCGTAGGATCGGATGTCGTGTCCACACATCTGCCGCGCATCAAGGCCGTAGGTCATCGAATGAACCCGACCGCCGAGAGGGTAAGGCTCGTCGCCGTGACGCTCGTGGTGTCCGTCTCGTTCCGCACATAGACCGAGATGATGTCGTTCGCCGCGGTCGGCACCAAGGTGGTAATCGAGAACCCGTACCCCTTGCCAGAGTCCGAAAGGACCGCCGAGACGTGGATACCCGTGATGGCCGTCCCGTTCTTGGCAAACGTCAGGCCGAACGTCTTGTTGTTCGACGCGCAGGTCAGTTCCACGTTGGCCGTCACCAAGAGCACCTGATTGACCGCCTTGGTCGCCCGGAGTTCGTTGTCCGCGAACTGCGAGAACCCGTCCTGCCCGAGCGTGGCGTCAAGGGCCGTCGTCCCGGCCAGCTTGTACCACGTGTTCGTCAGGGCGAAGGTCGTCACCGCCGAGGCCGTCAGGTCTAACTGCCCCCGGCTCGGGAAGAGGCTCACCACCGCATCCCGGATGTCCTCGGGGCTAATCAGGCCCGTGGTGTTATCCGGCAGTTGCGCGAGGAGCGCGGAGAGTACCTTCGGGGTCTCGGCCATTATTCAAAGCCCTCATCAAAGCCAATCGTGAACGCACTCGTCGACACCAGATGCACCCCATCATCCACCGCATCGGGATCAGACGCGATGAACTCGGCATACGCCGTCGGGTCGACCTCTTCCAAGGCAATCTGCTTGCAGGCCATCTGGCGTACCGGGTACACCCCGCGCACAAAGTAGAGCACGGTCGCCCCTTCAATCTTCACCACGCCGAACGGGTCCACCGGCACATAGTCCGCGACTGTCGCCACCGCGGTCGTCCGGCTATCCGTGTGCCCCTGCGGTGCGCCCGCCACCGTGAACGCGTTCGCCGTCTGGTCAATCCGGCCCCAGTAGACGCCCACCTTCGTGTAGAGCGGACGCTGGAACCCATCGGCCCCGTCGTCCGAGCGCGTGTAGAACCCGAGCCGCTGGTCAAGTAACCCCGGCGCGATGTACATCAGCCCGCCACCGGAAGCTTGAACACCCGGAGCACCTTCAACACCCGAGCCGCCGTCTCTCGGGACACATCCCACGTGATCGTCGTCGCGGCACTCGTCTCGGACCCCGCGTTCGGCGTCCGCTTCTGGTACAGGTCAGCCGCCAAGTCAAGGATGCATTGGCTGATGACCGGCTCCCATCGGTTATAGTGCTGCGACAACGACAGACCGCAGTTCGCGGTAATCGTATAACGCGGATTGCTGAAGCTGTAGCCATCCTCCGCGTAAATCATCCCTGCCGCCCCATCGACCCAATACTCGGTCGTCGGGAGCGTCACCCCGTCCACATCCACGATGCTCGTCACGGCAATCGGTCGCCGCGGAAAGACCATCGAGAGCACGGGATAATCGGCGTCCGTCACGCACCGGTCCACATAGGTCTGCGAGACCGCCGTGATCGGCACGTCCATCCACGCCTCCATCTGCGCCGTCGCTCGAGCGAGGAGCGCGTCGAGGAGCGTGTTCTCCGCGTTGGACTCGATGCGGAGATAGCTCTTGAGGTCGGCTACGGTTGGGAGAGCCACGCAAACTCCGAAGGCGGCGAGTGGTCAGGGTCTTCAATAATGCGCTTCTCACGCCACGCCGGAAGCAGCGTGGGGTCAATCTCTAACACCTCGCCCGGCAACCGCCTCACGCCGCCAATCTTACACGCGGCAATCAGCGTCACGGAGACAAGGGACGGGACGGACGAAGCCGTGGGGGGCGTCCCCCCCACGACCTCACCCTTCACCGAGGGCTTACGCGCCCGGCTCATCGAGGACCACGAACGGCGAGTGCTCATCGACCTTCGCGCCCGCGACCGTCTTGTAGGCGTAGGTCGAGGTCGGAATCGGAATCCCGCCCGCCCGAGCCACGAAGCGGTAGGTCGTCACGTCGCTGGAGAACGCGAAGTGAATCGACGACTCGACGGTCAGCGCCTGACGGAGGCCCATCGCGTAGAAGTCGCCGTTGACAAGGGCCACATCGCCCTCGGTCCCGAGCGTCTTGAGCAGGTCGGAGACAATGACCGGAAGCCCGAGGAGGGTCGCCGGAGCCCCGTCGCGGAGGTTCGGGAGGAACGAGACCATCGTGTTGTTGGTGGTCTGCATCGCGAAGAGCTTGGCAAGCACCCGGCGTGAAATCATCCACACCGAGTTCGGGCCGTGCGTGTGACGCTCGTACATCTTGAACGCATCCACCGCAGTGAAGTCGTTCGCCGAGGCGCGGGGCACCTTGATGAGGGCACCGTTCGCGCTCGTGTGGAGCGCACCAAGCGGCTGGGACGAGCCCGAGCCGTCGATGGTGATGTCTTCGTTGATCTTATTGATAATCTGCCCACCGACCGCCGCCGTCACCTCGGACGGAAGCTCGCCGGTGAAGTCGTCGCCGAGGAGTTCGTCACCGAACTGCGTGATGGCGGCGTACTTGTACATCGTCAGCTCGCGCTGGCCGAACGACGGCTCACGCACCGGCTTGGTCGAACCCTCGCCCACGATGGTCACGTTGGCAATCTTACCGGCCATCGGACGGTCAAGCGTGGTCGTGCCCTCGTCCTGAATGAGGTACGGGATGCGGAGCGACCGGCCCGGCACGTTGTAGCGGCGGGCGTACTGGAAGAGGCCCGGCTGGGCGTTCGAGGTCGAGAAGATCTCCGGCACCTGCGTGAGCGGGAGGAGGTACTCGCCGCCGTTGGTGGAGCCGGTGATGGTGCGGGTCATCAGGTCGACGCGCTTGAGCGCCTCGGCCTCCTTCGCGTTGGCCGGACCCTTCGCGACGGCGCGGAGGTAGGAGCCGACGTTCTTGAAGCCCTTGACCAGCTCACGACGCACCTCGTCCTGCGCGTCCTTCATCCCGGCGAACTCCGGCGACCCGGCGTCCACGCGGACCAGCCCCTCGTCGCCGCCCTGACGGGCGATCTCGGCGTCACCGGTGAACTCGGCAGCCGCGGCAGCCCGCATCTCAAGGGCGCGGATGTCGGCGGTGCGCTTCTCCACTTCCTCGGCGGTGAACGCGACCGAGGGGTCCATCAACTGCGACCGGAGGGCGTGAGCCTGCTCGCGCAGCTCATTCGCAGCCCGGTTCTTCGAAACCAGCGGGGTCTTCATTGTCTGTTGTCCTTGTATCAAAGAGTAAAGGTCGAACGCACCGCCGCGGTGCGCTCCTCCAACGTAGCATACCGCGCCGTCGATGCGGTCGAGGTGGGCGTCTCGGTCACCACGGGGGCGACGGAGGGAGCCGTCTCGGAGCGCGTCTCGGGGAGGTAGCGGACCAGCACCGCGTGGCGATCGGCCTCGGAGAGCGCATCCAAGGCGACGCGAGCGGCAAGCGTGAGGAGGTCGGTCTCCGTGCGCTCGGACACCTCCCCCTCGACAACCATCTCCGACGCCTCGTTCCGGGCCGAGGCAATCTCGGCACCCGGCACGGCGGGCATCGGCGTAATCGACACTTCGCGCAACTCAATCTCGGTGAACCGCTCCACCGGCTTGCCGTTCACCGTCACCATCTCGGACGTCCGCGGGATGAACCCAATCGAGAACCCCGTCGAGGCACCCGAGGCGAGGACGGCCTTGACATACTCCATCGCGGCCCGCCCCTCGGCGGTATCAAACACGTCGGCGGTCATCACGAGCGCGTCCCCGGCATCGGTCATCGAGGTAATGACCCCGACGTGCGCCTTGGAGGTCCGCTCGTGATCCATCAAGAGGGGCACCTTCCGAGCGGCGACACGCCCGTCGATGGACCGCTTGGCGCACTTGCGGGAGAACATCGTCTGGTAGGAGTCGACGACCTCGTAGGTCAGGGCGACCCCGGAGACCCGCCCCGCGATCCCCGGCGGCAACTCGCCGTCAGCGC
>Ga0315902_10010102_pt1 | contig 12529 bp, 10 predicted proteins | sample LakEriMetagenome_9_FD_203523 | JGI IMG/M metagenome (GOLD analysis project Ga0315902, IMG submission 203523) | Freshwater fungal communities from buoy surface, Lake Erie, Ohio, United States - Buoy 12 MA117 | ecosystem: Environmental > Aquatic > Freshwater > Lake > Lake biofilm | place: USA... | reverse complement strand
CCTCTACGGCGGTGCGATCCACCTGATGAAGATGTGCTTTCAGACGATGGTGGACAACGGCTATCCGCCGAGCTTCGCCTACGCCAAGGCGATCCGCTCGCTCCGCAGCGTGATCGATGTGATGGACGAGGTGGGGATCGAGGAATACGTCAGCCGGCGGTGCAGCCGTACGGCCGAGTTTGCGATCCGCACCCGCGGCCCCCGCGTGATCAACGAGGAGGCGATCAGGGAGATCTTCCGCGAGACCGAGCGGGGCGAGTTCGCCCGCGACTGGATGCAGGAATGGTCGCTCGGGATGCCGATGCTCCACCGGATGCGGCGGACCGCCGCCGAGAGCGACATGGAGAAGACGGGCCACGAGTGGCGGCGGGAGTTTGGGAAGTAGGCCCGGAGGACTCACCATGCCCGTCCGCGCGGACCGCCTTGCAGCCGACATCGAGACGATCGGCACGTTCACCCACACGCCCGGGGCCGGCTCCGACCGGCCCACGTTCTCGCCGGCCTGGCGGCAGGCCCGCGAATTTTTTTTAGCCGAGGCCGAGCGGGCCGGCTGCCACTGGCGGATCGATGCCGCCGGAAACGTTCACGCGCGGCCGCGGGGTGTGGACTGGTCGCAGCGCGTCTGGCTTTCCGGATCGCACCTCGACAGCGTGCCCCACGGCGGTGACTTCGACGGCGTGGTGGGGGTGGTGGCGGCGCTCGAGGTGCTGCGGGCGGCCCACGAGGACGGCCGACACGACCTGCCGCTCGAGGCGATCGTGTTCGCCGAGGAGGAGGGGACGACCTTCGGCCTCGGGATGCTCGGCAGCCGCGGCTGGGCCGGCACGCTCGACACTGCGGCACTCGCAGCCGTGAGGAATCGCGACGGCAAGAACTACTGGGAGGCCGGGGGCGACCACGGAGCGGCGGCGGAGCGGCTCGCGGCCGAGCGGCTGCGGCCGGCCGACTACACAGGGCTTATCGAAGTTCACATCGAGCAGGGGCCGGCGATGTGGAAGCACGATCGCCGCGTGGCCCTCGTCACCGCGATCGCCGGCCGCCGGCAGTACGCGGTCTCGCTCCGTGGCGTCGCCAACCATGCGGGCTCGACCGGCATGAACGACCGGCACGACGCCCTCGCTGGCGCCGCCGAGGTGATCGCCGCGGTCGAATGCCTGCCCGACCTGCTCGGCGACCACGCCGTGGCCACGGTGGGTCGGATCGCGGTCGAGCCGAATGCCGTCAACGTGATTCCCTCCCGGGCCGAGTTCACGATCGACCTCAGGGCTCCCGATGACCACTCGCTCGAAGTCGGCGACGAGCGGCTCAAGGCCCTCGTGGCGTCGGCCGCCCAGCGCCGAGGTTTGGAGCACACGGTGACTCGAACGGAGAGTTTGCCGGCCGTGCGGCTCGATGCGGCGGTGGCCGACCGGGTGCGCGCCGCGGCGGGCGGCCTGGGGCTTTCGCCACTGCCTGAGGCGGTGAGCGGGGCGCTCCATGACGCGGCGATCCTCGCGCCGCTCGTGCCGACGGTGATGCTCTTCGTAGCCAGCCGCGATGGCATCAGCCACAACCCGGCCGAGTTCAGCCGAATCGACGACATCGCCGACGCCACGCGGCTGCTCGCGGCCGTCGTCGCCGATCTGCCTGCAGCCTCCTGACTCCGGGAGCCGTCGCGATGCCGTGCTCGCTTGCCGAACTCAATGCCTGCGATCTGCCCCGGTTCCTCGAGGTCTGCGGGCCGCTCTACGAGCATTCGCCGTGGGTGGCCGAGCGGGCTTTTTCATGCCGGCCGTTCACCTCGCGCGACGCCTTGCACGCGGCACTCGTGGCCGCAGTGGCGGCGGCGACGCACGACGAGCAACTGGCTCTGATCCGCGCCCATCCCGACCTCGTCGGCCGGCTGGCCCGGGAGGGCCGGCTCACGGCCGCCTCGACGGGCGAGCAGGCGGCGGCGGGGCTCGATTCACTCTCGGCCGACGAGATCGCGGCGTTCGAGCGATTCAATCGCGAGTATCGCGATCGGTTTGGCTTCCCATTCGTCATCTGCGCGCGGGAGAACCGCAAGGAGGCGATCCTCGCTGCGTTTCCGGTGCGGCTTGGCCACACGGTCGAAGAGGAGCGGGTCACCGCGCTCGCCGAGATCGGGAAGATCGGCCGACTGCGGCTGTGGGATGCGGTCAGCGATGCATGACCGCGGCTCGGGGCTGCCCGTGCCCATCGCCGGACGTACGCGTCAGGCATCCTGCCTGATGCTCAGTGCATGTCCGCTGCGCTTCGCCATCCTGGCTTCGCTTGCTCCCAGAGCCCGGCTCGCGGGCACGGGCAGCCCCTCGCTGCGCCCACCTTTCGCAGACGCGCACCGTTGGGTCACGCGGGATCGGCGAGGTTCTCGAGATCGAGCAGATCTGTGGCCGGAAGCGGGCCAGGCCCTCGGGGTTGGCCTCGAGCAACGCCCACGATTCGTCGATGAGTCGCTGCATCGCCGCCAGGCGTTCGCCAGGCGTGAGCGCACGCACGCGGGCCCACTCGATGCGGTCGCGGGGCTGAAGGTCGGGGCTGGGAGGCGGGACGTCTTCTTGCATGACGACGGTATACTCGTGGCCATCAGGAGGCGATTCGCATGGCAAGGCTCTCGACGCACGTGCTCGACACGGTGAAGGGCGTTCCCGCCGCCGGGATGCGGATCGACCTGCACCGGCTCGATGCCGAGGGGCTGCCCCGGCACCTCAAGAGCGTGACCACGAACGCCGACGGCCGAACCGACGAGCCGCTGCTCGCGGCTGAGGCAGTGCTGGCGGGCACGTACCGGCTCACGTTTCACGTCGGCGAATACTTCGCCGCGATGCGGTCGGCCGACGCCTGCCGGTTTCTGCGGGAGGTGCCGGTCGTGTTCGGTATCGACGATCCGGCCGGCACCTACCACGTGCCGCTGCTGGTTTCGCCGTGGAGTTACAGCACCTACCGCGGGAGTTGAGGAAAGTAGTTGGCCCTAGGTCGATTCGGCACAGGTTGCCAACCTGTGCTACGCGGGTTCAGGTTGGCAACCTGCACCCGGGTGGTGAAGACGATGAATGGCCCTAGGTTGATTCAGCACAGGGTGGCAACCTGTGCCACGTAGGTGCAGGTTGGCAACCTGCACCAGCAGGGGTTTGTCGGTTGATCGCGGGTTGAGAACCTGTGCGACAAGGTCACGTGCATGCGGTGGGACATCGTCATTCGCGGCGGAACGGTGGTCGAACCATCGGGGCCGCGCCGCGCCGATGTCGCGATCGCCGACGGCTGGATCGCCGAGGTCGCCCCTGAGATCGCCGGCGACTCCACGGAACTGGTCGACGCAACCGGCTGCCACATTCTCCCCGGCGTCGTCGATGCGCACGTTCACTTCAACGACCCCGGCCGCAGCGACTGGGAAGGATTCGCGACCGGCTCTGCGGCGTTCGCGGCCGGCGGCGGCACGCTCGTCGTCGACATGCCGCTCAACGCCTCGCCCCCCACGCTCGACGCGGCGTCGTTCGACGCCAAGGTCGCGGCGGCCCGTGGAGCGGCGCGAACCGACTTCGGCCTCTGGGGCGGACTCGTGCCAGGCAACATCGCGAGGCTATCGGAACTCGCCGCCCGGGGCGTCGTCGGCTTCAAAGCGTTCATGAGCGGCAGCGGCATCGACGACTTCGAGGCGGCCGACGATGCCACGCTCTGGCAGGGCATGCAGGTCGCCGCGGCCCTCGGTCTGCCGGTGCTTGTGCACGCGGAGAACGACGCCATCACCGCGGCCCTCGCCCGCGAAGCGATCGCGGCCGGGCGGACCGGCATCCGCGACTACCTCGCCTCCCGTCCTGTGGTCGCGGAACTGGAGGCGATCGGCCGCGCGATCACGCTGGCCGCCGATGCCCGCTGCCCGCTGCACATCGTGCACGTGTCGAGCGGCGTGGGCGTGGCCCTCGTGGCCGAGGCCCGGGCGCGCGGCGTGGATGTGACCTGCGAGACCTGCCCGCACTACCTCGTGCTCACCGACGACGACGTCGAGCGGATCGGGGCCGCCGCCAAGTGTGCCCCGCCGCTGCGGCCCGCGGCGGTGCAGGCCGATCTCTGGCAGCGGGTGCTGGCCGGCGACGTGGCCTTCGTGGCCTCCGACCACTCCCCCGCGCCCGCCTCGATGAAGCAGTCCCCAAACTTCTTCGAGGTCTGGGGTGGGATCGCGGGAGTACAGGCCACGCTCGGCCTGATGCTGGAGGAAGGCCACGCCCGCCGCAGCCTTTCCCTCGCCGATGTCGCGAGGCTCACGGCACAGGCCGCGGTGGACCGCTTTCGACTGGGCGATCGTGGCCGCGTCGAGCCGGGCCGCATGGCCGACCTGGCGGTAGTCGATCTAACGCATGCCGCGTCGCTCGTCGCCGCCGACCTCCACGACCGGCACAAACTCTCGCCCTATGTCGGCCGCATGCTTCGCGGCCGCGTGCGGCGGACGATGCTTCGCGGCCGCACGGTGGTTCGCGACGGCCACGCCGTCGGCCCGGCGATCGGCGAACTCGTGCGGCCTGCTGGTCGCCCGGATTCGCGGGTGGAGGTGCGGCGATGATCTCCGGGCTGCACGCGATTCGTGGTCCGCTGCTCAATCCACTGCCCAAGGGAGGCGTCGACTACTGGCCCGATGGCGTGCTCGTTGGGGATGACCTCGGGCGAATCGTCGCGGCGGGCTCGTGGGACGAGGTTTCCATGCGGCTGAGTCTCGCCGCCGCCGCGGTGCCATGCAGCATCGGGATCATCCTCCCGCCGTTGCTCGACGCCCACATCCACATTCCGCAGCATCCGATCCGTGGGCGGTTCGCGGAGAACATCGGTGCCGATCCCCCCGGGGGCCGGCTGCTTGCGAGCCTGGAGCAGAACGTGTTTCCGGCTGAGGGCCGCTGCGAGGGGCCGGCGCACGCGCGGCACGTGGTTGCCGCCTTCGCGGCCGACACGCTTGCCAGCGGCGTGGTTGGCGGGGCGGCCTACATGACCGTCCACGCCCGGGCCACGCGGATCGCGCTCGAGCAACTGCCCGACACCTGGAGCGTGGGACTCGTGCTCATGAACGGCCGCTGTCCGGGCTACCTCCGCACCGACGAGCCGGCCCTCGCCGACGACATCGCGGCCCTGGCGGCCGATTTCGGCCGCCGGCTGATCGTCACCGACCGATTCGCTGTGAGCGTCGACACGCCACTGCGGACACGGGGCGTGGCCCTCGCCCGGAAGCACGGCCTGCGAATGCAGACGCATCTCGATGAGCAGCGGGCCGAGAAGGCTCTCATCGAAGAGGTGCTCTATCCCGACGCGGCGAGCTACACCGACGTCTACCGTCGCGACGGCCTCCTCGACTGCGAGCCGATCCTCGCCCACTGCATCCATGTGCGGCCCGAAGAGGTCGAGATGATCGCCGCGTCGGCGTCTGCGATCGCTCACTGCCCCGTGTCGAACACGCTCCTCGGCTCGGGCGTGATGCCGCTCGACGTGGTGCGGGGTGCCGGCATTCCACACGCGCTGTGCACCGACGTCGGTGCCTCGCCGACGACGTCGCTCTTCTGCGAGATGACGCAGTTTCTGAAAGTACACGCAGGCTCGTCGTCGGCCGCCACGCCCGAGGAGGCACTGCGGCTGGTGACGGTGGCCCCGGCGCGGATTCTGGGAGTCGCCGACCGCACCGGGACCTTTGCATCGGGCATGGAATGCTCGTTCATCGAGGTGGTGTGGAACGGGGCCGCGCCCCCGGCGACCGCCCGCGAGGCGATTCTCGGCGGGCTCTTGAGCATGGGTGAGGCCGACCTTGGGTCGTGGGCGAGCGGCGATCGCGTTGAGGCGGCGTCGATGCGGCGGCTCCGCGACGAGGGCCTCGACTGGGGCCACGATCTCGCGGTGCTCGACGCCGACGTGCGGTCCACGGCCGCGCGGCTCGAAGGCCGCGTCCGGCGGGTGACGAGGGCGGGACGGGTGGTCTGGGAGGCGTGTCGGTGACGAGTCTATGATGTCACGTGATCGTAGAACGCCCTCTCGTAGCCGCAGGTTGTCAACCTGCGGGAGCACGAGACCGGCCATGACTGGCCACAGTGGTGCAGGGTGACAACATGCACCCACGACAACCCTATGCGTGACCACCTTGTTCTCTGGGTCAACGGCATCCGCCGCGAGGTCCGCGGCGGTGACGCCTTCCTGACGCTCAGCGACTACCTTCGCGATCGGCTCGGTCTCGTCGGCACGAAGATCATGTGCGCCGAGGGGGACTGCGGCGCCTGCACCGTGCTCGTCGCGGAGCCGTCGGCAAGCGGCCCGCCACGCTGGCTCCCGATCGATTCCTGCATCCGCTTTCTCTTTCAGCTTGACGGCTGCGCCGTCGTGACGGTCGAGGGTCTCGCATGGGATGGTGATCTCGCGCCGGTCCAGCAGGCGATGGTCGACTGCCATGGCTCGCAATGCGGCTTCTGCACCCCCGGCTTCGTGATGGCTCTCGCCGGGGGCTGCCACGCCAAGTCCCGCGGCGAAGACCTCGACTGGCGCAAGGAACTCTCCGGCAATCTCTGCCGCTGCACCGGCTACGTGTCGATCTTCGAGGCCGCCGAGCGGGCGGAGGCGGATGCGGACTGGATCGCGGCACGGTTTGCCGACGCGGCGTGGGCCGCCGAGGGGGCGACGCGGCGACGCGAGGCGGTGGATGTGCGCGGCGATCTCGATGGCGTGACCATGAGGGCCAGTTGCCCGGCGACGCTCGCCGACGCCATCGCCGCTCGTCGCGAGCCCGACTTGCGAGTCGTGGCCGGCGCGACCGATCTCGGCGTCTTGTGGAACAAAGGCAAGGTGCGACCCCGGCACTGGCTCGACCTCTCGCGGGTGGCGGAGTTGCGCGGGATCGAGGTCGAGGAGCCGCGAGGGCACGTCCCACGCCTCACGGCGTCGGGCTTGAACGAGCCCGGGGCCCACGCTCAGGCGGCCGCGCTCGTCGCCGGGCCGCTTGCCACCTGGACCGACCTGCTCGCCGTGTGTCGCGCCCGCTGCGGCGAGGCGGTGGCGGTGCTCGAGGCGTTTGGCGGCCCGCAGATCCGCCACGTCGGCACGCTCGGCGGCAACATCGTCAACGGCTCGCCGATCGCCGATTCGCTGCCGCTCTTGTTCGCGATGGAGGCGACGCTCGACCTCGCCGGACCGGCGGGCACGCGGACGGTGCCGATCGACCGCTTCTTCAAGGGCTACAAGCAGCTCGATCTCGCCGCCGATGAGCTGCTCGTGGGCGTGCGGATGCCGCTGCCCGCGGACGACGAAGTGCTTCGGCTCGTGAAGGTGTCGCGCCGCCGCGACCTCGACATCTCCACGTTCACCTCCGCGCTCGTCATTCGCCGCGAGGGTGAGCGGATAGAGTCGGTCCGCATCGCGTACGGCGGCGTGGGGCCGACCGTCGTCCGCATGCGGGCCACCGAGGCGTTTCTCGCGGGCAAGCCGTTCACGGAGGAGACGTTTCGGCTGGCCGGCGACGTGGCCGCGGGCGAGATTCGGCCGCTCACCGACGTTCGCGGCAGCGGCGACTATCGGCTGCAGCTCGCCCGTGGCGTGCTTCTGAAGTTCTTCCACGAGCAGACGGCGGTGGCGACGTGAGCGGCGCGAGGTTTCAGCCCGTCGCCGAACCTCAGGCCCACGTGCCGAGCGTGGGGCGGACGATCCCTCACGACTCCGCGGTCGGCCACGTCACCGGCTCGGCCGCGTACATCGCCGATCTGCCGCGGCGGAGCGACGAACTCGTGGTCGGATTCGTGCCGAGCCCCGTGGCCAGCGGCGCGATCAGGGGCCTCGACCTCGCGGCGGCCCGGGCCGTGCCCGGCGTCGTCGACCTCGTCACGGCGGCCGACCTGCCCGGAGCGAAGGTCTGGGGCCCGATCTTCCAGGACGAGCCGGTGCTCGCCGACGGCGCGGTGCTCTACGTCGGCCAGCCCGTGGTGCTGATCGCCGGAGAGACGCAGGCGGCGGTTGACGAGGCCCGCCGGCTCGTGCGGCTCGATATCGAAGCCACCGCCCCGATCCTCACGATCGAGCAGGCGGTCGAACTCGGCCGGTTCCTCGGTCCCGCGCGGCGGATCGCGCGTGGCGATGCGGCTGCCGCGATCGCCTCGGCGCCGCATCGGCTCGCCGGCGTGTTCCACAATCTCGGCCAGGAGCATCTCTACCTCGAGGCCCAGGCGGCCTTGGCGTATCCGGGAGAGGGCGGCCAGATCGTCGTTCACGCCTCCACCCAGGGCCCCACCGAGACGCAGCACGTGGTTGCGGAGGTGCTGGGCCTGGGCATGCACGAGGTGGTCTGCATCTGCAAGCGGATGGGTGGCGGCTTCGGCGGCAAGGAGACGCAGGCGGTTCTACCGGCCGTGATGGCCGCGGTCGTCGCCCATCGCACCGGCCGCGCGGCGCGGATCGTGTACGTCCGCGAGGACGACATGGCCTCCACAGGCAAGCGGCACGCCTACCGCACCGCCTGGGAAGTGGGCTTCGACGACGAGGGGCGGATTCTGGGGTACTCGGTCGAGTTTCACTCCGCGGGCGGCGCGGCGGCCGACCTCTCGACGTCGATCATGGAGCGGTCGATGCTCCACGTGGACAACGCGTACTGGCTCGAGCATGTCGACATCCGCGGCCAAGCCTGCTTCACGAACCATGCGCCCGCCACCGCGTTTCGCGGGTTCGGAGGCCCGCAGGGAATGGCCGTCACCGAGAGCGTGATCGCGGAGATCGCGATCCACCTCCGCGGCCTCGGGCAGCACGTGCGGGCGATCGACGTGCAGCGGCGAAACCTCTACGGCACCCGCGACCGGAACGTCACGCCCTACGGGCAGACCGTGCGCGGAAACCACCTGCCCGAGATCGTCGACACGCTCGTGGCCCGCTGCGACTTCGAGCGGCGGCTCGCCGAGGTCGAAGCGGCCAATGCCCGCGATCCGCTCACGCTCCGCGGCCTGGCGATCGTGCCGGTGAAGTTCGGGATCTCCTTCACGGCGAAGTTTCTCAATCAGGGTAACGCCCTGGTGAACGTCTACACCGACGGCACGGTGCAGGTGTCGACCGGCGGCACGGAGATGGGGCAGGGGTTGAACACCAAGATTCGGCAGCTCGTGGCCGACGAGTTTGGCCTGCCGCCGGAGCAGGTCATCCTGATGCCCACGTCCACCGAAAAGAACTGCAACACCTCGCCGACGGCGGCCTCCGCCGGCATCGATCTCAACGGCGCCGCGGCGGTCGAGGCCTGCCGCGCGATCCGCACCCGGATGGCGGCGTGGGCGGCTGGGCGGTTCGCCGGCGAGGGCCTCGCGGAGTCGTGCGACGACGTGGGCTTCGCGGGCGGCTGGGTGTACGACACGCGTCGGCCCGAGCGGCGGCTCGCGTTTGGCGAAGTCTGCGCGGCGGCTCGCCGCGACCGGGTCGACCTTGGCGCGCGGGCGTTCTACGCCACGCCGATCGCCGGCTACGACGCCGCGGCGGGCCGCGGAGAGCCCTTCTTCTATTACACCCAAGGCGCGGCGGCGGCCGAGGTGCGCATCGACCGGTTCACGGGCAATCTCACCGTGACGCGAGTGGATCTCCTCATCGATATCGGTCGCTCGATCAATCCGGGCGTGGACCGCGGCCAGGTGATCGGCGGCTTCGTCCAGGGCATGGGATGGGTGACCGGCGAGTGCCTGGTCTACGACGAGAAGGGCCGGCTCCTCTCCGACTCACCCACCACCTACAAGATCCCGGCCGCCTCCGACGTGCCTCGCGACTTTCACTGCGAGTTTTTCCCGAACGACGGCAACGTGGAGAATGTGGCCCGCAGCAAGGCGGTGGGCGAGCCGCCGCTGATGCATGCGATCTGCGTCTGGTCGGCGGTGAAGCACGCACTCGCGTGCGTGTCGCCCGCGGCGGCCCGGCGACTCTGCCTGCCGGCCACGAACGAGGAGATCCTGCGAGCGGTTCACGCGGCCGGCGGCCCGGCAGAGAACGGCGCGGGCTGGGGCCACAGCGCGGAACGGCGGCGTTGGTCGCGCGCCGACTGACCCGGAAAGCGACCATGGCCGCACCGCACGGACTGATCGAACGACTCGCGGAGATGGCGGCTGCCGGAAAACCGTTCGTCCTCGTGACGCTCGTGGAAGCGATTGGCAGCACCCCGCAGGATGCCGGCACGAAGATGCTCGTCGACGCGACGGGTCTGCGGTTCGGCACGGTGGGCGGCGGCAAGGTGGAGCAGCAGGCGATCGCGACGGCCCGGGCCCTGCTCGCCGAGCCCGCCACGAGGGACTGCACCCTCGTGGAGTGGAATCTGAAGCGCGACGTGGGAATGACCTGCGGCGGCACGGTCAAGCTGCTCTTCGAGGCGTATCACGTGCATCCCTGGCGGGTGGTCGTGTTCGGCGCGGGGCATGTCGGTCAGGCGGTGGTCCGGTGCCTGCTCCTGCTCGACTGCCAGGTGGTGTGCATCGACTCGCGGCAGGAGTGGCTCGAGCGGCTGCCGGCTTCGCCGCAACTTGAGACGGTGCGGCTCGATGAGCCCCGCGACTTCGTGCCACGGCTCATGGCCGACGACTTCGTGGTCTGCATGACGATGGGGCACGCCACTGATGTTCCGGTGCTGAGGGCGATCTTCACGGCGGGCCTCGAGCCGACGTATCTCGGCGTGATCGGCAGCCGCGCGAAGCGGGAAGTGCTGCGGCGGGAACTCGAGGACGCGGGCGTGCCGGCCGCCGCGATCGAGCGGCTCCGCTGCCCGATTGGCCTGCCGATCGGCAGCAACCAGCCGGGCGAGATTGCCGTGAGCGTGGCGGCCGAGATCCTTCAGATCCGCGACGCCGCGAAGCACCGTGCGTGACCCACGGAGGTGCAGGGTGCCAACCTGCACAGGTATCTCGCCGCGGCTCGGGGCTGCCCGTGCCCCGTCGCCGGACGTTCGCGGATGCCATCGTGGCATCCGCTGACTCGATGCTGCCCTCGCTTCGCCATCCTGGCTTCGCTCGGCCAGCAACGCCGGCTCCTGGGGCACGGGCAGCCCCTCGCTGAGTTCCTTCCCGTGGAAGCCGAAGGCCGTAAGGCCTCGGGCTGAACCCCGCCAGACGCAGTGTCGCCTTGCACCATGTCCCACGCCTCACATCGCTGGGCTTGGACGCGGACAGCGGGCAAGTGGCATGATGATCGCATGAATGCCACTCCCGTTCTCGACCTCGACCCGCGCGAACCGTCGTTCGTCCGCGATCCGTACCCCGCCTACGCTGAGATGCGCAGGCTTGGCCGCTGCTTTCACTGGAAGCAACTCGGCCATCATTGCTGCGGCCGCTACGACGACGTGAATGCGATCCTTCGCGACCGCCGGTTCGGCCGGCAGATCCTGCACGTGGCCACCCGCGAGGAACTCGGCTGGCCCGAGCCGGCCGATCACCTCGCACCCTTCCACGCCTTCGAACGGCATTCGCTCCTCGAACTCGAGCCGCCGCGGCATACGCGGCTCCGTGGGTTCGTGAACACGTCATTCCTGCCGCGGCAGGTGGACCCGTTCGCCCCGCAGGTTGAGCGGCTGGCCCATGATCTTATCGACGGCTTTGCAGCCAGCGGCCGCTGCGACCTCGTGGCCGATTACGCCGCGCCCTTGGCCGTGGGCGTGATTGCCGACTTTCTCGGCGTGCCGCGGAACGTTTCGCCCCAGCTGCTCGCCTGGTCGCACGACATGGTGGCGATTTACCAGGCGCGTCGGGATCGCGGCATCGAGGATCGGACGGTGGCGGCGACCGTGGAGTTCTCATCGCTGGTGCGGGAGTTCGTCGCCGCCCGCCGTCGCGGGCCAGGGGAGGATTTTCTATCGCAGCTGGTTTTGGCAACCGATTCCGCCGGCCGCGGTCTCACCGACGACGAGATCGTGACGATGGGAATCCTCCTGCTCAACGCCGGCCACGAGGCGACGGTGCACGCGCTGGGGAACGGTGTGAGGGCGATCCTCGACCACGTGCCCGATGCGGCCCGGGCGGTCGCGGCCGACCCCGACGGCCACGTCGAGGAGATGCTGCGGTTCGACGCGCCCCTCCACATGTTCACGCGGTATGCGCTCGAGGACGTCGATGCCGCCGGCGAGCGGTTTCGGAAGGGCGACGTGGTGGGGCTGCTGCTCGGGTCGGCGAATCGCGACCCCGAGAAGTTTCCGGACCCCGATGCCTTCATCGCGGGCCGCTCACCGAATCCGCATGTGAGTTTTGGCGTGGGGATTCATGCCTGTGTGGGCGCGCCGCTGGCGCGGCTGGAGATGCAGGTGGCGGTGCGGGTATTGTTCGAACGGCTGCCGGGTGTGGCAGTCGCGGAGCCGCCGCGGGTCAAGGACGCGTGGCATTTCCGCGGGCTTGAGTCGCTCGGGCTTGTGTGGTGATGCTGTCCGCAGGCGTGCGGCGTGGTGTCTACCGTAGGTGCAGGTTGTCAACCTGCACAGGAACGACGCTCGGGGTGGTGCTCCGCAGGTTGCCAACCTGCGGCTACGTGCGGTGCCAACCTGCGGCTACGTGGGGATCGAGCGTGCGGCGGCGGG
>Ga0315902_10010101_pt1 | contig 12530 bp, 9 predicted proteins | sample LakEriMetagenome_9_FD_203523 | JGI IMG/M metagenome (GOLD analysis project Ga0315902, IMG submission 203523) | Freshwater fungal communities from buoy surface, Lake Erie, Ohio, United States - Buoy 12 MA117 | ecosystem: Environmental > Aquatic > Freshwater > Lake > Lake biofilm | place: USA... | reverse complement strand
CGCGGCAAGCGACGCAGGAGGCATCGCTATTAGCAGATCTTCGATACAACGCAGCCTTGCTGAGCTTAGCCTCACTAAAGCATGCAAACGACGAACAGTTGCTGCAACATTGCCGCGAGGTCGCATCGATCATGCCCGTAATTGGGTTCTATCTGCAACCAAGTGTCGGCGGTCGGGTTTTATCCTATTCATTCTGGCGACAATTTGCTGAGATTGAAAATGTGGTTGCGATCAAGATTGCACCTTTTAATCGTTATCAGACACTCGATGTGGTGCGTTCCGTCATGGCTGCGGGACGCGATGACATAGCACTGTATACAGGCAACGACGACAACATCGTCGCAGACTTGGTGACGACCTTTCGCTTTGATGGAGTTGAGCGACGAATCGTTGGCGGGTTGCTTGGGCATTGGTCTGTTTGGACAAAGGGTGCCGTCGAGATGTTGGCTGAAGTTCAAGGAGCGAGTTCGACATCGGACGTTTTGAGACTGGGAGTCGAAATCACCGATTGCAACGCTGCGTTTTTTGACAGTGCCAATGGATTCCGTGGCTGTATCGCTGGCCTTCACGAAGTGCTGAGGCGTCAGGGGCTTTTCGAGGGAATCTGGTGTCTTGACGAGACAGAGACTCTCAGTGTTGGGCAACAGGAAGAGATCGACCGGGTGTATGCAGCTTATCCGCATCTCAACGACGATCTTTTCGTCGCTTCCCATCTCGATACCTGGCTTGCATGAGTTAGACTGGTGCTTTGTCAATCCGAGGGATTGGGCCGCAAAGAACCTAGTTTCAGACTCTCCACCAGGCATAAACCATGTCAAATCCTGTCAGTTTTGCGAGACGCGATTTCATCTCAGCAACTTCCAAGGCTTCGCTTGCTTTTGCAATCCCCACCATCATTCCTGCGACAGCCCTAGGGCGCAATGGAAAGACTCCACCCAGTGAAAAGATTCAGCTGGGAGTGATCGGAATTGGACCTCGATGCAAATATGTCATCGCTCCGATACTTAAGTTTGAAGACGTTCGATGTCGCGTCATCGCCGATGTGCAGGCTTCACGCCGCGAGGAAGGAAAAAAGATTATTGATTCAGCCTATGGATCGTCGGACTGCGAAATGCTTCGCGATTTCCGAGAGGTTTTGGCGAGAAAGGACATCGATGCGGTACTGATTGCGACCGGAGATCGCTGGCATGCGACGGCATCCATGATGGCTGCCGACGCGGGCAAAGATATCTACTGCGAGAAACCCTGCGGGCTTACCATCGACTATTGCCAACGAATCGATGAAACGATTCGGAGTAAGGGACGTATTTTCCAAGCCGGCACTCAACGTCGAAGCGTCCCCAACTTTCAGCAAGCGGTACAGATGGTTCACGATGGAAAGCTTGGTCAACTCAAGAAAATGGTCGCTTCGGTCTATGTTCCTAGCATTGATACGACGTGGTTGCCATCGGAACCAACACCCGATCGAAACGTGGTTGACTGGAACATGTGGCTGGGACCTGCACCATGGCGTCCGTTCAATAGACAGTATGTTGCTGGAAAATGGAGAGGCCAATGGGATTTCGATTCGGGAGCCAAGCTGCTGGATTGGGGAGCCCACACAGTCGACCTCTGCCAGTGGGCCAATCAAGCAGATGGCTCGATGCCGATTGAGTTCATCCCCAAAGACAAAGGGATCGAATGCAAGTATACCAATGGTGTCGTTCTCGAAATCGACTTCCTCGATACACCATTTGCGCAACGACCGGGATGGATTCAATCCAATGGAACCTGCCCAGTTCGGTTTGTTGGAGAAAAGGGCTGGGTAGAAACGGGGGACAGTGGCGAAATCCATCTATCGATGGAAAACGATGCCGTTGATATCAGTAAAGCAGGTGCTCGTCGTAATGGACTCGATGTGGACTTGCACGCTCGAAATTTCTTTGACTGCATGAGGACGCGAAAGCCAACCGTGGCAAACTCGTCGGTGATGCGACGATCCCATATCGCTTGTCATGCAGCCGCGATCTCCTGGATTCTTCAACGGCCTCTCAAGATCGATCCTGTTTCAGAGACATTCGTTGGCGATGACGAAGCGAACCGACTGAAAACTCGCCCTCAACGAAGTGATTGGACGTTATGACTCTAGGCATTTCAGACTAGTAGGCGCCCGACGACTGTAGACGCTCGACGACTGGGGCTGCACACATAGAAAAAGCTTTGAGCTCTGAAGAACTCAACGCTTTTTTAGATTTCAAGTGCACTACAAGCTTGTTCGATGATGTGCTTTACTTGGTTCCTATAGCAAAGAGTTTGTTCCTGTTGGCGATGAATATTTTGTCATTCGCAGCAATAGGAGTTGTGTAAAGCGCGGAGCCTAAATTAATTTCAGCGATCTGCTTTTGTTCTTTCGATAGTTCGAAAATAGTGATGTCTCCGTCCTCATCTCCGATGTAGATCTTGTTGTCGGCGATCAACGGGGATGCCCAAGACGCGGCTAACATATCGTAGGTCCAATGAGCTTCTCCGGACTTCGCGTCGAGGCAATGGACCAACCCACTAAAATCTGCAATCACCAACAAATTGTTTTTGATCGCCACGGTACCGCAAGTGCGGTGCATCGTCGTTTCGAACTCTTTCGGGTTACTACCTACATAGTGCCAGACAGCAGCTGAGTTGGGATTGTCTCTCTCCAAATCGCCAGCGGCTGCATCCAACGCTTGCTTGCGTTTATGAGCAATGACAACGGTTGGATCCTTGCTATTGTAAACGAGCGTGGGGCTGACATCCCCTCGTTTTTTCGGATCGATGGCCCAAAGATGGCCTCCCCCTTCACCGTGCTCTGGATCTTCGCCGACGGCGACATAGACCAAACCATCGTAAACGACGGGAGTTCCGATCAGGTGGTTTCTCGTTGCTCCGTTGAGCTTGTAAACCGAATCCTTTGGATTGGCATCAAACTTCCAAAGCAATTTGGATTTTCCGCTATCTCCATTTGCATCAAAGCTGTAAAGCCAACCATCCCCGCCTCCGAAAATTACTTGATCTACGCCACCTAATTTTGCAAAGGCAGGTGAAGACCATTGACCATGGAGGATGTTAGGACCAGGTGAGCTATCGGTCCAAAGGACTTCACCCGTGCTTCGGTTGATGCAAATAAAGCTAGGAGCTTTCTCTTCTGGAATGGACAAGTGGGAATCATCCACTCCATTGCCTGTGTTCACGAACAAGAGATTGCCAACTGCGGTTACCGAACAGCTGCACATATTGTGTTGCGAGACATTGAGCTGTGCCATCATGTCAAGTTTCCAGACGATATCGGCTTCGTTCTTTTCCTCGTTGGGTTCCTTATTGAACGGTCCATCGTTCTCACCATCGTTGAACCCTTCGGTGTCGAGGCATACAACCTCGCCTCGGCTAGTGACATACCATAGCTTGTCACCGTCGACGAACGGAGCACAGCAGATACCCTGGTTTGGCCAATCATGAACACGACCCGTGGGGAGCTTTTCGCTACTATGTTGCCAAAGGAGTTTTCCATCCTTCTCGTCAAAGCACAGGAGCACACCTAGATCAACCGTCGCGGGATAACGCTTGATGTAACCAGCTCCGTTGTTCGTTCCGATATAAACCTTGCCGTTTGCTACAACGGGATTTCCGTACGTTTCCGATCCGAGTGCTGCCGACCAAAGGATGCCATCGCCTGACTCGACATCGAATTTTGTGGGGAGCGGTCCTGTTTCAGGGACATTGTTCCGTTCAGGAGAGCCACCCCATTGCGGCCAATCTTTCGGGCCGACCTTCAGCTTCGAAATGAAGGCTTTGGCTACCGCAGTCGGATCGTATTCCTCAGCCGATGCAGCACCCACCAAAAATGTGGAGGTAACCGAGCTAGTGACGAGGCCGAGGGAAAGGAGCCGGCGAAAATTACTCTGTCGCATGCATAACACCTAGAAAGGGAGAACAAGAAATCTGGCTGGAGGGTCAAATGCGAGGCTAACGCCAAGCAATCATTTTTACATTATAGACCATAACCTACCCTCTTGGACAGTATTTAAGCTGCCAATACATTGCTGACAATCAACTCTCCAAATACAATTCTAGGCAACGCTCGAGATATCCCCCTTTTGGCCACCTTTCTCCGTCTGGGTACAACCATGGTTTTCGCCGTTTCCCGCCGTCAATTTATTGCTTCAGCCACTGCCGCAAGTCTCGCTTCGCAAACAAGTAGCCTGTGGTCTCAGGAAACCAAAACGCCACCCTTCAAGATTTCTCTTGCGCAATGGTCCCTCAACAAGCCGTTATTTGGCAAGAAGATGGACAACCTAGAGTTTGCAAAATATACCAAGGAAAAGTTCGGTATCGAAGCAGTTGAGTATGTCAACCAGTTCTTTAAGGACAAAGCCAAAGACGAGACTTATCTGGCTGAAATGAAAAAACGCGCTGCCGACGTTGGAGTCACGAGCTTGTTGATCATGATCGATGGCGAAGGTGCCTTGGGAGACAAAGACGCAGCAAAGAGAACGACTGCCGTGGAAAATCATTTCAAGTGGGTCGAAGCAGCGAAGTATCTTGGCTGCCACTCCATTCGCGTCAATGCGCAAACCAACGCTGAATATGAAGAAGGAAAGAAACTGGCTGCCGACGGTTTACGCCGACTTTCGGAGTATGCGAAACCGATGGGAATCAATGTTATTGTCGAGAACCATGGAGGTCTCAGTTCGAATGGCAAATGGCTATCCGAGACCATTCGCATGACAGAGATGTCGAATTGTGGCACGTTGCCTGACTTTGGTAATTTCTACGATTACGATCGATATCAGGGGGTGACGGACCTAATGCCTCTCGCGAAAGCCGTCAGCGCCAAGAGTTATGATTTTGATGCGGAAGGAAACGAAACCAAAATCGATTTCCGAAAGATGATGAAGATCGTTCTCGATGCAAAGTACAACGGTTGGGTTGGAATCGAATACGAGGGTAGCCGTTTGAGCCCGGACGAAGGCATTATGGCAACCAAGAAGTTGCTCGAGAAATGCATGAGCTAGAACGAGACGCCGAATAGCGTTTTCTTCGCGACACCCCACCAATTGCGTTCATCCAACTCGCGATACGGCGAGTTGGATGGAAGCACTTCTAGCAAGTAGCGATGTGCACTCTTCAGATTGTGGTAGGGTAAAGATGGAAAAAGATGATGCAGTGCGTGGTAGCGTATCGAAAACGGGAAAAAAAGCCTCGTCAATAAGTCATTTCCTGTGAAGTTGCACGAGTCCAAAATGTGGGATTCGACGTTAACGCGTGAGCCGTCCCCTTCAAAGTGGTGATCTGCCAACTGACGTAATTGATTTAATGCGAACGTGGCTAATCCCAAAAGATAGATCAGTGGAATGCGACTCAATGGAGCAACGCCAACCAGTACTGTTGCAGGAATAGCGAGCGCTCGAATGAAGCATAACCATTCCATGATAGTTATGGACCGCCTGTCCGCTTCGTTCAATTTTCTTCGATATTGAAAGTTCAAAGTTAGAGAGCTAGCTCGTTCCAAAACAAACTGTCGCAGCTTCGGATGAAGGTAACTCAACGGCACAAGCAAAAATCGAAGAAAGACGATGATTGGGAAAGCAATGATCAAGATCAAATAGCATATCAGGCTCCGAAAGTTGCCACTCTTTAGGACATTTGCGACATACTCAGGGTCCTCGTGTGTTCCATACACCCGAAGACTGTGATGATCTCGATGGTGGCGAGTAAAGAACGGAGATGGCGTAAAGGTCATGACCCCGACCAGCAAGTTCCATGTCAGCTTGAATAGCGGCATTTCATGTTGCCCGAGATGGCAGACTTCATGCACCAAGGAACCTAATCGATAAAGCCAGAACACAGCGATAGGAAATGCGATCCATTGAATCGTAGACCCGAGCGGCGCCATCAAATAGAGGGAAGCGAACGAATACGCAAAGACTAGCGAAGCTAAGAAGTCGATCCAATATCGGCTGGCTTTGACTCGAAAGAAATCGATGGGGGCTTTCGAAATAGCATGGCGTGCGTCTCGAATCCAATGCGTTTCAAGCTGGGAAGACTCGCTTTCACGCTGAGAAGACTCGCGCTGAGCCAATGATGCTCCGAGATTACGCTCCAAGACAGCAGACTCAGGTACACTCATTGCGCAGACTTTACATAATGCGGGGAAAACGGATTCGGGCAGAATTTCTTCTCCACGAAGCTGCACACTCTCGATGGAGACCATGAGATCAGACGGTGCAGCTTTTGAACACCCTAATAAGCGAGAATTCCGATGCTACTTGCCAATTGATTTGGAGCTCAACGATCATTTGGAACGATCGCTCCCAAAATTCCTTCGGAAAATGCGAAAATCTTGGGGTATCCGTTTAGCTTTCGCGGTAGCTAATTGCTAGTTTGCGAAGAACTTTGATCCCGCGATCCAACGTTTCATCGCTTGCGGCAAAAGAGACTCGAAAATGCGTGTCCTGTTGCGAGAAGATGTTTCCTGGGATAACCAATAACTCGTGCTCGATGCAACGTTGAACGAATTGCGTTGCATTCCCCCCGGGGGCTTTCGGGAAGATATAAAAAGCTCCCCCTGGCTCGGTAAACTCATAGAAGTCGCGAAGTCCCTTCACGATACGATCCCGCTTGAGAGCGTATTGCTGGTAGTATTGCGTCATGTCATAGTCCATTGCACCGAGTGCCCCCCACTGGAATGGAGTGGGCGCACACACAAAGGAATACTGCTGCAATTTGATCATCGTCTGAATAACTTCGGCTGGCCCATGGACGTATCCCACTCTCCAACCAGTCATGGCATGGCTCTTGGAGAATCCATCGATCACGATGGTGTCAGGATTAAACTCGGCTGGCGAGCGCATCGGGCCAGAGAAATGAAAACCACTGTAGATTTCATCGGAAAGCAATGCGATGTTTTTCTCGCGGCACAATTTTGCGATCGATTCAATCTCAGGTAACGTGGCTGTTACACCCGTTGGATTGCCCGGACTATTGAACAGCACCAGCTTGGTTTTCGGGGTAATCGCTGCTCGCACTTTGTCGATGTCGATACGAAAGTCAGGGTAGGTATCGATGAGGATGGGTGTCCCTCCCACGAGCTGAACCAGCGGAACATACATCACGAAGTAGGGATCAAAGATAATGACTTCGTCGCCGGGATCGACCATCGATAGCATGGAAAGTACCAACCCTCCGGACGTTCCAGAGCTAACGAATACCTTTCGGTCGCTTTTGGGATACTTCTCGTCCACATGACGCTGCAACCGATCGAGCAATGGCGGAATCCCTTGCGTGGGGGAATACGTGTTCTTGCCAGATTCGATGGCTTCAATTGCAGAGAAACGGATAGGTGGAGGCACTTCAAAGTCCGGCTGGCCAATCGACAAATTGATCGGATTTTTCAGCTTGGCCGCAAGCTCAAAGACTTTCCGGATGCCGCTCGAGTCGAAAGCGAGTGTACGCTGTGCAATCCAGGGATGCGGTTTTGTCATGCGAAAGGGAGGTAGGTAATAGTTGGAAAATGAGCAGCCTAGGCAAGAAAGTAGCCTCAGATCGGTAAATGATACGGTGAAATCGACTTTTTGACACCTCGAAGTTTCAGCAAACTGCTAGCACTTTGGTGAAGCTGGTGTAGCATTACGCCTTCAGCCCGTTTGTTTTTTCCTCGGATATGTTCATTTAGAAACAGGCACCTATCTTATGGCGAGCATGGTTGGCAGGTTCCGTAGTGTTGGATTCGTAAGTTCACTCGCCCTCTCCTTTGTTGTCTTACTCAACCCCTTTTTTTTCCCAAGTATTTCTGTTTCGCAAGAAGCGACGGCCGCCAAGCTAGATCCGCATGATCTACCGTTGCCCGATAAGCTTCCAGCAGCAACCCCGAAGAATGAGTCCAAGAAGGACTGGATCCAACAGGTCGATGGCGTATTCGGCGATTGGTTAGTCACTCCGATGGCATCTGTTCTGTTCTTCGATTTTGGCACCAAAGCACTCACGGGCACAAGCGTCCCGTTTGTTGTCATCTGGCTTCTGTTCGCCGGAGTTTTTTTGACATTACGCATGTCATTTATCAATTTGCGTGGGTTTTATCATTCGATTCAACTCATTCGAGGTGTTTACGACTCCAAGCATCACAAAGGGGATGTCTCTCACTTTCAAGCCCTCGCCTCTGCTTTGTCTGGTACCGTAGGACTCGGAAACATTGCGGGCGTTGCCATTGCCGTTGGTACAGGGGGCCCTGGGGCCACATTTTGGATGATTCTTTCCGGATTGCTTGGTATGTCGAGCAAGTTTTCCGAGTGCACCTTGGCTGTCATGTATCGCAAGACGGACGAGCAAGGGCTAGTCTTGGGCGGCCCGATGATATACCTAAAAGAGGGCCTCTCTCGGATGGGGCTAGGCCCCTTGGGAAGCGTACTCGCTTTGGTTTTCACCTTCCTCTGTATCGGGGGATCGTTTGGTGGAGGTAATTCTTATCAAGTCGTTCAATCCTTGAACGCACTGCAAGCTGAAGAGTCATTTAGCTTCTTGAAAGACTACCCTTGGATCTATGGCCTGGTAATGGTCGTACTAGTTGGTGTCGTCATCATTGGCGGAATCAAATCGATCGGTAATTTTGCGGGTACCGTGGTTCCATTCATGTGTCTCGCTTATGTCTCCATGTGCCTCGTGATTATTGGCTTGAACGCATCAAGACTTCCATGGGCTATTGGTGAAATTCTATCAGGAGCATTTACGCCGGCTGGGATGTACGGTGGGTTCCTAGGTATTATGGTGATTGGTATCAAACGTGCTGTTTTCTCCAACGAAGCAGGTGCGGGCTCTGCTGCCATTGCGCACTCCGCTGCCAGAACCGATGAACCTATCAGCGAAGGTATTGTCGCACTCCTCGAACCATTCATCGATACCGTTGTTGTTTGTACGTTGACGGCGTTGGCAGTGGTTGTTACAGGTGTATATCGACAGCCGGATGTATTGCAACTTGCAGCCGATAACAAAGGTTCGATGATCACACTGGCTGCGTTCACACAGAATGCTTCGTTCGCTTGGTTCAAATATATTTTGTATCTAGCAGTCTTTTTGTTCGCTTATTCTACATGTGTTTCATGGTCTTATTATGGTGAACGCTGTTTCGTTTCGATCTTTGGAAGTAAATCATCGCTGCTGTATAAGATTTTATTCCTGATCTTCACTTTTCTCGGGTCCATCGTCAGCGCTACGAATATTCTGGACTTTAGTGACATGTTGATCTTGTCGATGTCCATTCCGAACCTGATCGGCGTCTTTTTGATGAGCGGAATGATTCGAAAGGAACTGGATCGGTACTGGGAGCGTTACAAGAGTGGTGACCTGTTACCCAAAGACTAGTTCGATGGACGGTTTTCGATGAGTGATGCAAAGCACTATGACCTCGTCGTATGTGGCGGCGGGGTGATAGGCCTTTCCATCGCATTCCAATGCGTCAAGAAAGGCTGGACGGTTTGCGTTTTAGACGCTGGTGAAATTGGCAAGGGATCTTCTTGGGCTGGTGCTGGGATTCTTCCGGCCGGTGCGTCCGTCGATGCACTAGATCCACTCGAACAGCTACGTGCACTGTCTCATGAGCTTCACCCCCTTTGGGCTGAGGAGCTTTGGGAATCGACTTGCATTGACAATGAGTTTCGCCGCTGCGGAGGTCTATACTTAGCGAGAACACGAGCTGAGCGAGCTACCCTTCGGGCGAATTGCAGTTGGTGGGACGATCATGGTATTGCTTACGAGCAACGTACTATTGGTCAGATGAGTCAGTGTCTTCCGGGCATGAAGTCACTGACTCTCGTCGAACCTGAGGCGGAGTGTTGGTGGGTGCCTGGCGATTGCCGAGTTCGCAACCCTCGGCATCTGAAAGCTCTGCAAAAGGCACTTCATCAACTGGATGTCGATTTGGTACCTAACACTTCGGTAACAGGCTTTCGTTGCGAAAATGGGCGAGTCCAACGAGTGACATGTGAAGGAGGTCGTACCGTGTTTGGTAATGTCTATTGCGCGGCTTCTGGTGCATGGACTTCAGCACTGCTTTCCAATGTGGGAGTGGCCACTGGCATCATGCCAGTTCGAGGGCAGATGCTCCTGTATAAACTAGCATCATCAGCCTTCTCGTGTGTGATCAATGAAGGGCATCGTTACTTGGTTCCTCGCGATGATGGTCATCTATTGGTCGGGTCTTGCGAAGAGGAAGTTGGTTTTGTCGCTGAAACAACGCAGGAAAAAATAAATGAATTGCATGAGTGGGCGGAGGGACTAATGCCGGCACTTACCGAGAACCGATTGGTGCAATCCTGGGCAGGTTTACGCCCCGGCTCCTTTGATAGCTATCCCTACATGGGGAAAGTCCCTGGAGTCGAGAACCTATTTGTGGCTGCGGGGCACTTTCGTCACGGATTGCACTGGTCGACTGCGACAGGATTGTTGATGCAGCAGTTGATGTTTGGCGAAACGCCCGACATCGACTTGGAACCATTTCGCGTACTGCGTGGCCATGCCGCCTCTCGCGTCTAGGCTTTGTGGTGGAAATGCGAACGCATCTATTTCAAGGCTTGAGGCCCGCCCAGGCTCGTATCGGAGGCAGACCAATCATGACTCTTGCCTGGCGCGGGGCGATCGTAGGATGCAGGGACAGACTTCTACCGGTCAACAGCATATTGCGACTTGCAACGCAAATCGCGCCATTCCAACCTCCCATGTTGTAAGCATGCGTAAACGCCGATCGACCGCTTCGGTCCATCGGCTTTGCATAGTGGACATCGATGTTTTCGTTCTAATTCTGCTGACACGTCTGGCTTAGAGGCAGTTTCTGTGGGTGTTGTTGCAGAAGAACTGAGTAGCGATCGTGCTCGCTCGAGTTTCTTTCGATTGCCATTTCCACGTAGAAGCGTTCGATTTTTTGACATTATTCTTGTTTCGACGTTTGAAGTACCGAGATGCGTCATACAATACGAGCGCAGGTCAAAGTTTGAATGACACATAGGCGAACTGTAGGTAGAGTCGCCGATAGGCAGAGGATCTGTCCCAACCCGAAGTGTAAGCGAGGGGTAGACCGTCCCTCGCTCACGCTTCGAGTTGGGATTAAAGCGACAGCCAGTCACGCGACGTGCTGGGATGAAAGCAATAAGGCTTTCGCTTCGCATGGATACGAACCACTCATCGCCTTGTGATGCCTCAGTCGCTTCGAGAGCAGTTGTTTTCTCTTAGGGCTCCGAATCTCGTGTTTTGTCGGAGGAAAAAATGGAAAGCAACTCGATTTATATACTTGGCATGAGCTGGACCATGCCGCTTCTTATTGTTGGCATACTCGCAGTATTGATGGTGATGGTAGTGGTTTTTGTCGCAATGAAGTGGGGGGTGTATTGGTTGCAAGCATACTCGTCCGGCGCAGAAGTGCGACTCTCCAGTTTGATCGCCATGACTTTGCTCGGCATAAAGCACAGTACGATTGTGGATGCAAAAGTTATGGGACGGCAAGCTGGGTTACGGATTGATGCGGACGAAGGGGGCATGTCGACTGCTAGGTTGATGTCCCACGTTTTGGCGGGGGGTGATGTATCGCACGTGATTCGAGCCATCATCGCTGCCGATCGTGCGGGAATCCAACTCGACTATGATCGTGCCGCCGCCATTGACTTGGCTGGACGAGATGTCTTGGCTGCGGTTCAGACTAGCATTCTACCGCAGGTGATTCGCTGCCCACCAGATCTTCAAAACAGTAGAGCGACTCTGAGCGCTATCGCCAGGAATGGAGTTGAACTGAAAGTTTCGGCGCGTGTCACCGTCCGAACCAATCTAAACCAATTGATAGGCGGCGCTACGGAAGAAACAATTATCGCGAGAGTCGGGCAAGGGATCATCACCGCCATAGGACTCGCCGACAACCATATGGATGTATTGGCAATGCCATCGCAGATCGCCAAGAATGTTTTGGATAGAGGGCTGGATGCTAGTACTGCGTTCGAGATTGTTTCGATCGACATTGCGAACATCGAAGTCGGTGCGAATATTGGAGCGAGGCTACAGATCGACCAAGCTAACGCAGATACTCGCATCGCTCAAGCTCATGCGGAGGGCCGTCGTGCCGAAGCTGTTGCAGAAACACAAGTCATGAGAGCGAAAGTTGTTGAACGTCGCTCCCAATACGTTTTGTCAGAAGCATTGATTCCGACGGCCATTGCTGAAGCGTTTCGACAAAACGCTTGGGACGCAGTTACCGAAACTGCCGTGCATCCATTAAAGCCTATAGTAACCAAACCCGCTACCAAACGAGGATTCAGCAATGAACCTACCTACAACTAAAACGCCAATGTACGTGCTATTAAAAGACAAGCAGCCGATAGGTCCCTCGATCGTTCCCGATCGAGACGGTACGAAACAGCGGGTACTGTTCGGATTCTCGGACAAGGGACCGTACGATGTATTTATTGCGAGTGGCACAGAAGGGTTAAGGCCTTATCCACTCGTCAAAGGATATTTGAAAGGTCTATTGGAAGAAAAGGCGTCGA
>Ga0315902_10010100_pt1 | contig 12530 bp, 11 predicted proteins | sample LakEriMetagenome_9_FD_203523 | JGI IMG/M metagenome (GOLD analysis project Ga0315902, IMG submission 203523) | Freshwater fungal communities from buoy surface, Lake Erie, Ohio, United States - Buoy 12 MA117 | ecosystem: Environmental > Aquatic > Freshwater > Lake > Lake biofilm | place: USA... | reverse complement strand
ACATACTCGGAGCTGAAAACATCGTTAATGCCGCGATTCGAAATGGTGTTCAACGTGTCTTGGCTCTGAGCACTGACAAGGCAGCTAACCCCGCTAACCTTTATGGGGCGACAAAATTGTGTTCAGACCGACTTATGGTTGCCGGAAATACTCTGGCAGGCAAACATCCAACCAGATTTGCCTGCGTTCGATACGGAAATGTTTTAGGTTCACGCGGAAGCGTAATTCCATTTTTTCTTGAGAGAGCAAAAAGTGGATCTATCCCAATTACAGATGAGCGGATGACAAGATTCTGGTTAACCATTGAACAAGGAGTTCAATTTGTATTAGATAGCCTGGAGCGTATGCACGGCGGGGAAATTTTTGTCCCAAAAATCCCAAGCTTTAAAGTTACAGATGTGGCCCGAGTTGTTTGTCCTGGCGTCCCAACGCACATTATTGGAATAAGGCCGGGGGAAAAGCTCCATGAAGTCATGATTACCGAAGATGATTCATACAATACGGTCGAATCCGAGGACTATTATGCAGTTCTCTCGCCAACATTGAAAGCTTCACGAATTTATGATTCAAAGTCAACCGCTGTTGATGAGGGCTTTCGTTTTTCGAGTGACAACAACAAGTTCTGGCATACCGATGAAACTTTTTTAACGACGCTAAAGAATAGTGGCATTTTAAAGTGATTCCTTATGGCCGTCAAAGTATAAACCTATTTGACGTCTTAAGTGTCTCTAAACAACTTGCTTTCAAATCCTTAACTCAAGGCTCTAAAATTGAAGAATTTGAAGAACGAGTTGCTGAATATGTAGGAGCAAAGTATGCGATTGCAGTATCTAGCGCTACTGCTGGATTGCATTTAGCAGTTATGGCACTTGAACTTCCTGTTAATTCTGGGATTATCACCTCTCCAATTTCTTTCATCGCCTCCTCTAACGCGATTCTTTACTCAAGTCATAAGCCAAAATTTATAGATGTTGAGAGAGAGACTATCAATATTGATTTGAATCTTGTTGCTCAAGAAATTGAGTCAAACAAAAATGTTAGGGCGATCATTCCAGTTCACTTTGCTGGGTCGCCCTGTGACATGGAAAAGCTAGCTAGGTTAAGTGCGGCAAAAGGAATAAAAATTATTGAGGATGCTGCTCATGCTCTTGGCGCTAAATACCCAAATGGCAAAAAGGTTGGATCTTGCGAGTTCTCTGATATGACGGTGTTTTCTTTTCATCCCGTTAAATCCATAACAACCGGTGAGGGTGGAATGATCACAACAAACTCTTATGCCTTGTACAAGAAATTGTTAAGACTAAGAAGTCATGGAATAAACAAATTGAATGATTCCTTTGAATCAAGCCTACTCTCTACTACTGATGGGATTCCAAATCCTTGGTATTACGAAATGCAGGAACTAGGATTCAATTATCGTTTAACAGAGCTACAGGCTGCTTTAGGTTTGTCCCAAATCGATAGATTAGATAAATTCATCAAAGATAGACGATCAAGAGTTGCTTGGTATCTGCTCAATTTATCTCAAGTGCCTAGCGCAACACCGGCCCAGAGTAACTCCTCAACTCTAAGCGCTCATCACATATTCCCTATTAGAGTGAATTATTCAGAGTTAAAGATTTCCAGAGCGCGCCTTATGGCGTCTTTAAAAGAGAGGGGAGTTGGCACTCAAGTGCACTACATACCAATTCCGTTACATCCTTACTACCAAAAACTGGGCTTTGGCATGGAGAAACTCCCTGAGTCTATGTCTTACTATCATGAGGCGTTAACAATTCCCCTCTATCCAGGTCTAAAACAGTCTCAACAGAAAAAGGTCATTGTCGAGCTTGGTAACATTATAGGTGGATCTCAAGATAAATAAGTGCCTGTAGAATTTTTGATTCACTTATTACGAGGGACTCTTTTGCGGCAAAAGATTTGGTGAAGCTCTTAGACACTGAAGGGGCGTAAATCTTATTGCATAAATAATTTAACTTGTTGATTTATTGAATTTTTTTTGGATACCCCGCTTTACATACGTCGTTAATTCTCTCAAAGACTTAATCACTCTTATATCTTCATGTGAACTTGGAAGATACCAGTCCGCCACTCTTATTGCAAAGAAAATTGAATTTAGTGACATTTCTTTTGCCAAAACAGCTGGTGATGTCCAAGGAGTGGCAATTACTAAATCTGACTGGCTAACAACCTCATAGAGGTTAGAATCGGGGCTCATTAACTCTATTCCATATTCGCGACAACTCTCGATGAGCTTCATGATGTACCTTCTAGAGTGCATTGAACTATAGGCTCTTTTGGGCTTTATTCTTACTTCAACCTTATTGTCAAACGTTCTCATCAAGTCGTCGGATAACGTAATAATTGCCTCTAAATCTCCTAGTGCATCCTGTTCAGAGTAGAAGTTCTCTTGCGTTCCTATAATCCAATTGTTGGTAGGAGCAAGTGGAGTTACATCAAAATAAGTAATGACATATTTATCATTGCTTCTTTCTGCTAGAACTGGTTTTTGGAGCAAGATAGGGCCAATTGCGTGCGCATTATGAATACCTAGAGATTCCAAAAAAGCAACGTCATGTTTTGTCCACACCAAGTGTGAATCCAAGCCCTTCTTTATGGCACTAATATTCCAATTCAATCTTTGTCGTTTACCTCTAAAATACATGGGCTTCGAGTTAGTTGAATACCAAACCATTATTCTGCGCCCTCTGCCAGGGCATTCGAAGGCAAATGGTAACTTCTTTAATGAGGAATTAGTAGTAACCAAATCAAATTCTGGATAGCGATGTTGATGCAGGACTTCATACACGGCAATGTCAAAAACTGATTTTTTCACTTCCTTGAGGCTTGACAACTCTTGAATTCTCATCACAATCACAGATCTGAAAACTTTACTCAAAAAAGATCTGTAGTGATTCTTTTTTATACACCTTGTTAGCAAAAAAAAAGGTGCATCAATTGTTATCATTTTATTGCGTGTAAGTAATGACTTAATGCTGCGAACTTCAATCAATAGATTGCTAACTCCAAAAAAGTCTTGAAATCTTTCTTCATTAAGTGAAGTAAATTGATCCTCGATACCTTTGTCTGTAAAAACTTGCTCACTCGTCAATGAATAGACTATAGAACTTGGAACTCTAGATTTTTTTCTAAAAACGCCTAACATTAGCAAGAATAGAGATGTAATAGCTATGAAAACGAACAAAGTAAAGTTTTTCAGCACCCTATGGTAGCGTCTACACTTAGCGTACACTTTGTTCAGTTCTCTTCACATCTCATATCTTGCCACAGTTCCACTTGCAATTCTCAGAATTTCAAAGCAATTTTACCTCCTCCAGAAGTATAAAAAAGGACTCTGAGCGGAGAGATGAAATACCTTCGCTCCATTGTCACTAGATTTAATAGGATTTTGTCACAAATGAGCGGACAATTGTATTGTTTTTTTGATAGTCAACTCTATGGGACTCATTTTCGATAGACTCGGGTCGTGATTGAGGGGAATCATCCGATCAAAGTACACATTACCGAACTAAATCAAATTAATTTCGATTTAGAGTTGTACTTATCATGGCTTCAGAATGTCTATGAAAATAACTTCATTGAAACTGCACATGCGAATTATACTCTGTCAGATTTGGAAAGATATTTAGAAACTCGGATTAATAACCCTGAAATAAAATTTTGGGGAATCTTTTTGGAATCTCAAAAGTTCATTGGAACAATAAAGTTGGAGCCCATCAACTGGAAGAATCAAACTGCTTGGCTTGGAATGATGATTGGAGATTCCTCTGAACGTGGTAAAGGTTTTGGGTATCAGGCTTTAAATCTAGTTTTGGATTATGCAGAGAGATTCTTGCATCTAAAGGCCATTTTCTTAGGAGTACACAAGGACAATACGCCGGCAATTAAAATTTATAAAAAGTCTGGATTTGAAATTTACACAGTTCATGACTCCAAGATTGATATGAAAAAGGAACTTAAAACTCCTAACGGACTTTAAACAAGGGTGCTAAAGGTTCAACTTCCAATGAATTTTTCAATTGGTTATTACTAAGTTGTATTGCAATCTTTGAAAATATCTTTGAGTAAGCTCTAGCAATCTCTTTAACTATATTCTTTGTATGTTTGGCCGTTACATTATGTGTTCCAAGCACAAGAATTCCCTCTCTAAAACATTCTTGCATAAAGTATGTCTTGATTTCCAAAGCAGTTGCAGTTTCATGGTCCGACCAATTCAAGAATTTCCAAGTTGAGTGGCCTGATAAGGATAAAACGTTCTGCAGCCTGTATTTGATTATTTCCTCATTTGTAAGTTCATAGAGATATTCTCCGGCAGCGATTAGTTGACCGATGATGTCCTCTTGTTGATACATTCGCAGCACTTCATTTGCCGCAGCCAGCGACAATAACTCTCCTCCGAAAGTTCCAGAAAAAAAGATTTCATTCATCTCGCCCATAATTTCTCTCTTTCCAGTCACGGCGGAAAGTGGAAATCCATTCGCTAGGCCCTTGCCCAGCGTGGTCAGGTCTGGAATTACGTTGAAAAGTTCCTGAGCTCCTCCATTTGCAAACCTAAAACCGGTTATAGTTTCATCAAAAATCAGTACAGCGCCATTTTCAGAGCACATTCTCCGTACTTCACTCAAGAAACCTTCGATTGGCCAGGTAGAATTCATCGGCTCAAGAATTACTGCCGCAACTTTGCCAGAATTTGATCGAAAAATCTCATGAAGTGATGGTACATCGTTGAAGATAAAAGTCTTCGTCAGATTAGATATTTCCATAGGCACACCCTTGTTTCTACTAGTTGAACCTATAAACCAGTCTTGCCAACCGTGATATCCACACACTGCAACAATACTTCTTCCCGTGAAAGCTCTGGCGATACGTATTGCAGCAGAGGTTGCATCCGAACCATTTTTTCCAAATCTAACAAGCTCTGCACTCGGCACTAAGTCAACTATTTTTTCTGCTACTTCATATTCAAGTTTCCCAGGAAGCGAAAAAATAGTTCCCCTTCTTAACTGTTTTTTCACGGCTGCATCAACTGTTGAATTTTGGTAACCAAGTGTCACAGAGGCAAGTGAGCTAACTAAGTCAATGTATTTGTTTCCGTCAATATCCCATGCATGACAACCTTTTGCCTTGTGTATAAATAAAGGGGATATCCCCACTGGGTACTGAGTTCTGGACTTACTAAATGTTTGTGAACCTAATGGTATGAGCGCCTCCGCTTTAACTAAAAAATTTGACGAATTTTTATATCTAGAGTTGCCCACGCGAAATCTCCATTTCAATATTTAACAACTTCACTATCTTATCACTAATTTTTTTCCTTGTCGTTGCTTTGCAGCAATTAGACTTTATTTTCCAAGTTTCATCGTTAAACAAAATTATTCGATTACATGATTTTTGGGAAGAGCTTCATTGCGACGGTTTGCTGTAACAGATGATTTCATTCCTGGGTTTTCTCTGACTAAACTGAGGACTTCCTGGAATCCAAACAAATCTTCCCTACCACGAAAATTAAAATATACTTGGCGGATAAATTCTAAGTCTTCTGGATAATCTACTGTCCATCTCAAGTTTGAATAGTCCATACCTGATTCATAATTTTGTAAAATAAATTGATTTTTTCTATAATGAAAACCCAGAGTTACATGTTCTTTCTCCAAATCTGTCAAGTTCATAGAATATAGAGTCATTAAAGATTTCGCAGAGAAGACTTCGATGTCCAAACCATCAGGGTAGGTTGGAGAAATGGCGTTACTCAAATAATCCCAATTATTTTTTGCAAACTCTTCAACCATAGCATCTACTAGCTCCGGCATTACTAAAGGGCAATCTGCAGTTAAACGAACCACAGTATTTGCCTGAAACTTTCTTATGACTTCAACATACCTCGAGATAACATCATCGGTTGCACCTCTATAAATCTCAATTTCATTTTCTAGGAGCGTAGATGCAAGCAGATCATCATCTTTGCTACTTGTTGTGGCTACTACAATTTTCCCTACATTATTGGCTCTCTTAATTCTACTGATTTGACGAATTATCATAGGTTTGCCAATTAGATCTTGGAGCACTTTTCCAGGAAATCTTTTGGAAGACATCCTGGCTTGGAGGATTACAAGAGGCGTTGTGTTCAAGAGCTAATTCCAATTTCGGGGATCAATCAAATTTTCAGAAATTGTCTTTACCTCTTTGGACCAATTTTGCGGCAATTTACCCTTCGACCCTACAATTTTATTCAATTCCTCGCAAGTAGAGGCACCAACTATTATCCCATTGCACCAAGCTATGTCCCTTACGTAAGCCAGACAAAGATCTAAAACAGTCATTTGTTTGTTTTCAGCAAAAATTTGTAAGCTTTTAACCGCAGCTCTTGTTTCACTTAAATGATTTGGTATGTCGCTAATAGGCATAAGCAATAATCCCTGCAAAAATACAGATCTGATTATGTACTCACGGTCATCAACAATCATCTCTTGAGAAATACTTGATTCTCGCAATCTTCGATCGCAAATATTTTCCGGGACTTGAAATACATCAATTTGATTAAACCTCTGCATTAAGATTTTTAAGTTAGCTTCTGTGTATATTGATACTCCCAATTTCTTGAATAGTCCGCGCTTTCTTAAGTTTTCAAGTTCCTTAAGTAATAAACTGGCATCTTCCTCAAGCAAGCTCTTTTCATCATGAAGATATAACGTGTCAATTTCAGATACATGTAATCGCTTTAGGCTTTCAGCAATAAAGCTTTCTATAGTTTTAGGTTTACGACAAGCCTCAGTGCTTAATTTGGTGCTGACAACAAAATTGTGACCCGCTTTCTTTACGAATCCTAACATTTTCTCTGCATCTCCGTACGAAGGGGCAGTATCAAAATCTTGTATGCCTAAACTCAGTGCTGATTCAAGCAATGCAGAGCCGTGCCTCTCACAGAGGATAGATCCTAAATTAGAAATTCCGTAGCCTGGAGCGAAAACTGCAGTTCCTAGGATTAGTCTTTGCATAAATTTGATTGAGTCAATAAATTAAATCTAAGTTAAATGGCGTTCCAGGTTCGCATGATTCTCTAAAAGTTCTGCCCATTATTTCGTCATAGTATCTGGGGGGAAGTCCACCATTGGGCCGAATTGCCCTAACATTATGAGGGGTGACTTCATCGCCAGCCTTAACTTTCTTGGTGACGTACAAACTCCTTCTCAACCTGCGCGATTCATTCTCTGATTCTTGCATTTTCCACTCTGGCACTCCGATAGAAGCATATGCATTTTTACATTCATGAACCAACTGTGCAAATTCATTCGGCTCCATCGAAAATGCGCTATCAGCGCCGCCGTCGCTTCGACTCAAAGTGAAGTGCTTTTCCACTACAACTGCTCCTAGCGCTACGGCTGCAATGCTTACGCCAATGCCCAACGTGTGATCTGAGATTCCAACTTTAAGACCAAATTCAGATTTAAGTGTTTCAATTCGAGATAGGTGCGCATCACCAGGATCAGCAGGGTAAGAACTAGTGCACACTAACAAAGTTAAATTATCGTTTCCACATTCTTTTATTGTTGAAACAGCTTCATGGATTTCTGAAAGATGCGTCGCCCCCGTGGACATTATCATTGGTTTTCCGGTTTGTGCCACTTTTCTTATGAGAGGTAAGTCGCCAGTCTCCAATGAGGCAATTTTGTAAATAGAGGTATTAAGTTTTTCGAGGAATGACACAGCGCTAGCATCGAAGGGAGAGCTGAAAGGGATGACATCCAAACTTCTTGCCAGAGAAAAGAGTTCCTGATGCCATTCCCAAGGAGTATGAGCTTCTTCGTATAGAGAATAAAGTGTTCTACCGCCCCACAATTTATGATCATCGTTGACCGAAAACTTTGATAGATTTAAAGTCATTGTATCAGCAGTGTAAGTTTGAAACTTTACCGCTGTTGCACCTGCCTTGGCGGCTTGGATTACTAATTCACGCGCTCTTTCTAAAGATCCCAAATGATTTGCAGATAATTCTGCAATGAGCATTACTCCAGTCTTGTCTTGCGCCATTTTCCAAGTATAATGAGATAATCGTGAATTTGGTTAAGCGAGCTGCATCTCTGCGAGATTCTGTTCTGCTCTTGAGGTGGAGAAATTCTGATTCTTCGCTTGCAACTTCTCAAGTGTCTTCAGCCGTTGGGCGCCCTGTTCACGAAGAATGGTTAAGAGAAAGAATTGCTAGGCATCCCCGGGAGCCATTTTGGATCTTTTCGCAGGACAATATTCCAATCGGGTATGTTCGCCTAGATTGCACGGAGGACGACCTTGAGTCATTTACCGTAAGCGTATTTGTTGATGAAGATTTTCGGGGAAATAGGCTGGGAAAAAAACTTCTAAACATAGCCCTTTCTGAATTTCTATCTAATGGCCTTGTCAAGGAATTCCGAGCCGTGATTAAAAAAGATAACTTTAAATCAATCAAACTGTTTAAAGCTTTTGGATTCGAGCTCCTCTCAAACATTACTCATGAATTTAGCCTGTATTCGGTTAGTGTAAATCAGGTTAAATTAGATGTACGCATAGTATTTAGAGCTGACGCGTCTAACCTAATTGGGGCTGGCCACGTTATGCGGTGCTCGGCAATCATGGAAGAGGCTATTTCTCGGGGGATTGAATGTATTTTTGTTGGAAGCTTGGGTGGCATTCGATGGCTGGAAGAGTGGCTGGCAAATTTGGGAGTACAAAAATACCTTGATTCAAATGAGCTGAAATATTTGCCCACTAGGGATGTACTAGTTATTGATTCATATGACATCACAATCTCTGACCCTTTCATTCAATTGAAGAATTGGAAGTCCGTGGTAGTTATTTCTGATGATATGACACCGAAATACATGGCCTCTTTGGTAATTCAACTTGGATTCAAAACTGCAAGCTCACACGAGGGTAGTCATAAGTTTGTGAGTGGACCTCAATTCATTCCCTTCAGGAAAAGCATAAGTAAGACAACGAAGTCTCTTCAAAGAAGAGTCAGTAAAATTGTAGTTTTTGGGGGCGGTACTGATACTTATAAATTTGCAGCTGCAATCGCCAAGGGCATAGCAGATATCAAGGAGTTTAAAAAGGCCATTTTTATTTCAAATGAAAATTTGCAAATTTCTCTTTTCGACTCAAGATTTGAGGTAAGAGAATTTGGATCTGCCCTTGATAATGAGTTAGAAGATGCTGACTTAGTATTTACTACCGCGAGCACCTCAAGTCTTGAAATTCTGGCACGAGAGCTCCCTCTTGGGGTTTGTTTTACAGCAAATAATCAAATCTCTTTCTTCAACACCTTAATTGACAAGAGGATGGCTATAGGAATTGGATATTTAACATTAGACAAAAAATGGTGTTTGAACTGGGAGGAGATTTCACTCCTTATCAAGGATCCCAATCTAAGAGAATCAATTGTGGCAAAGGCAAGGGGATATTTCGATTTACTTGGGAGTAGTAGAATAGTAAATGAGATCATGGCCTTGTAACTTTGGTTATGCGTCTCACATTTTCCTCGAATTTGAAACTGTGTTTAAAATTAATGTTAGTTTATGTCATATCGAAAAAGACCAAAGTCAGGGTCTAGTCTTAATTGAATCAAGAAGCTTAGGCTCAATTCAAAGACACCAGTAGATTTTCTTCCAGAAGTTGAATAAGTTTCAATTAATTCCTACATGGAGACGTTGATCCATTAAGGATCCCATTGGAGGGTTTAGTGGGCCCTGTCGGGATCGAACCGACGACCCACGGATTAAAAGTCCGTTGCTCTACCGACTGAGCTAAAGGCCCCAAATTTGCACTCTCCGAGTGGTTTTCTCGTGTACGAGCGAAAGCCTACCTCTAAAAAGACTTACAAAAATTCACGCTAAACTTCTCACTCCTCTAGTCCCCATCGTCTAGGGGCCTAGGACATCGCCCTTTCACGGCGGTAACACGGGTTCAAATCCCGTTGGGGACGCCAGGTGAAAAGAGAAGAGATTTTCTTTACTCCTGTATTTACATGTTGGCCCAGTAGCGCAGTTGGTTAGCGCGCCGCCCTGTCACGGCGGAGGTCGCGGGTTCAAGTCCCGTCTGGGTCGCGATGTAGTTTTATATTCGGCTGGGTAGCTCAGTTGGTACGAGCGTGCGACTGAAAATCGTGAGGTCGACGGTTCGATCCCGTCCCCAGCCACCAGAACACTTCTTTTAGTTATCCGCAGTTCTAAAGAAGCCAATAAAGAGCATCAGCCAAAGAGTTCCTGCAAAAATAGTCACTAGCCGCTCTATTGAGTAGCTAGCGTTTGATATCGCTATAGCAAGCGATGCAAAGAGAATTGAACCAATCCATAGAATCAAAACTGATTGTCTCTTTTTAAAACCCATACGCATTAGCCTATGAGAGAGATGGTCTCTCCCTCCTTGAAATGGCGAGATACTTCTTCTAATTCTCGATGCAACAGCAACGCTGGTATCAAGGATTGGTATTGCAATAAGAAGTAGGGGAATAGCAAAGCTTGCAATTCGATCTATTGGATTTGGATCAAATCTAATTGCAAGAGATGCAATCAAAATCCCAAGAAATAAAGCTCCAGCATCTCCCATATAGATTCGAGCTGGGGGTTTATTCCAGAGAAGAAATCCTAGAGTAGATCCTGCTAAAACAATAGATAGAGCTGCAATAAGAAATTGACTGCCTTGAAATGAAAGGATAAAGAGGAAAATCGCTGCTATTGCAAGGGCTCCTGAGGCTCCCCCGTCTATATTGTCAAAGAAGTTAATGGCATTGGTGATTCCTACGATGAAAAGGGCGGTGATTGGAATATCTATCCAGTTATTTCCAAAGGGACTTCCTAGGGTATCTGTGGCTACCAAAAGTGCTGAAATGGCAATACCAAACAAGCTCTGGACAATAAATCTTGGCCATGGACTTAGCTTTCTAAGATCATCAATGAGCCCTACTATTCCCATGATTATTGCTGGGACTAATACACTTGAAGCGAGAAAGAGTGTCTCTCTAGAAAAATCAGATACTATTGAGGCCAAGATGGTGATCCCAACTACTCCGATTGCAATCGCAACACCGCCTAAGTACGGCACAGGTTCATCATGGGTCTTATGGCTCTCAGAGGGCCTATCTACTACACCATAGCGCTTTGCAACCAACCTCATAATCGGCGTGATTAGACCCACGGCGATGAGTGAGATCACTCCAAGCAGGAGATTTTGCTCTAGCGATAAGGGCTGCATAAGGTCAGAAAATTTCCCGCAGATCTACTTTATGCAGATCCTGATTTACGGCGAAACATCTTTGGAGCTCCGCTACCTTCTTGATCTCCATGGATCTTGGAATTTCCAGAGATATTGTTATTTCTAACTCCTCGAGCCTTCTTCTTCTTCTCTAGAGCTTCACGAAACTTTGCCTTGGGATCAGTTGCTTCCTCTTTAGCTTTCTCACTACCTTTTTCTTCAGACACTTCTTGCCTCCTTGGCATCAATTCCTAATAGAGCTTGAACCTCTGATCTTCGATAGCGACGATGGCCGCCAAGGGTTCTAATTGCTGTGAGCTTTCCAGCCTTTGCCCATCTAGTAACAGTCTTTGGATCTACTCGAAATAGCTTGGCAACCTCAGCTGGGGTGAGCAGCACCTCTTGCTCCACTGGCCTCTGCATGCTCATCAATTTATGTCCCTTTCACCCCTTATGGGTGGAAAGTATTGCCTTACTTACGTTAACTAGCAAGGGCCGCTTACATCGCCTGCTCTAGCGCAGCAACCTTTCGCCATCTTTTCATTAAAGCTTCATAGCCAACTCCTGCTTGTACGCCATCACCGTTTGCAAGGCCTTGAAGTGATGCGGTGACATCCTCAATTGATGTATCAGAGTCAAGTCCTGGGTTTTCACTATCTTCTAATGATTTTTCAAGATAAAGAGCAAGGCCGCCGTAATCACATTCCAATATTGAATCTGAATGAAAGACATTGAGCCAATTAAGAAGATCTCCTAGCTCTGCCTCAACAGGGCCATCGCCAAATGCCTCTCTCACTATTTTGTGTGACTCAAGGCATCGCTTCTTTGCCTTTGTTAGCTCTGTTCTCATTATTGTGAAGGGGCCATCTGGATTATTTCCTCTAAGCCGCTCTTCTGGAATAAAGAGAGCAAACCATCTAGGAGGAATAATCCAGGTCTCAGAGAGAATGTGAGGCACTCTTGTTTCAAGTTCAGGTGAGATATCACCAATTGCATCACTTAGACTCTCTGGAAGAAAGAAGGGAATTACAGAAATAGGTAGTGAATTTTTAAATTCATTTAGGGCAACCCAACATCTCTTCGCTGTTGCCCAGGGTGAGACATAGCGCTTTCCATTGTGGTCAATGATGTGTGCTCCATCTGCTTTAAGTGATGGAGGTTCAGCAAGAATCACTCTTCTTAACGCTCTATCTTGCTCTTCGCGCCCGGTATAGCTCTCAATTGGAATTGAAGACCAGCGGAGTTGATCAACTGGCGAGAAACTTGTTAGCGGTTCATAGATGCGAAGG
>Ga0315902_10010099_pt1 | contig 12531 bp, 7 predicted proteins | sample LakEriMetagenome_9_FD_203523 | JGI IMG/M metagenome (GOLD analysis project Ga0315902, IMG submission 203523) | Freshwater fungal communities from buoy surface, Lake Erie, Ohio, United States - Buoy 12 MA117 | ecosystem: Environmental > Aquatic > Freshwater > Lake > Lake biofilm | place: USA... | reverse complement strand
ATGGTTCAATGCCAATTCAGTAGCCACTGCTTTCCAGACCATGTGGTTGCGTAGATCCAGCCAGAATCCTCGTGGTGTTGCCATTTACCTAGCCACCAGCACACTTGATGTTTACATAGGAACCACTGCTTGGCAAGTACAAATCACCAGTGCTGCGGGATCCATCGTGGCCAATACTTGGAATCACTGCGCTGTGACCCGAGCCGGCACAGAATATCGTGTGTTTTTAAATGGTGTGTTGGTGGGCACGTCTACTCCCACAGCGTTTGTGATATCAGATGACACCAGTCCTATCTGGATTGGAAACAACGGTACAGAAGGCACCCAATATCCTTTTGCAGGTTATATGCAGGACATAAGATTTACCGTGGGCAAGTCGAGATATGCCTATAGTTTTCCAGTGCCGTCTGCACTGTTTACCAACTACTATACCACTGCTGCCGCACCCACTACAGATACCTACGGCAGCTATACCACAGCACTGTTGCCTGGCACAGGAACCAATCTCAGCAAAAACAATGCTGTCACAGACGCCAGCACCAATGCTTATGCTGTCAGTACCGGAGCCGGCACCGTTACCCTAGGCACGCTGAGTCCTTATTCGGAAAATGGTTGGAGTGCATTTTTTGACGGATCCGGTGACTACTATACTGTTCCTTACTCCAGCACCACTAACATACTCAGCGGCGACTTCACTGTGGAAGGCTGGGTCAATGCCACACTGATTGGCACAGGCAGCAGACAGATTGGAGGTCAGTGGCAGCAAACCGCAGGACAGGGCGGCTGGCAATTGGGCATTGACACCAGCGGCTTTATCAGCGTGGCCTTTGGCGCAGCAACAGAAGCCGCAGGCATCATAACCAGTTCTGTGGCCATTGCGGTCAACACTTGGTATCACATAGCCCTGGTGAGAAACGGCAGCGTGTTCACGCTTTACATCAACGGTGTCAGTCGCGGAACCTATACCAGCGCTGCCACTAGAGCCGCACTCACATCCATACCCACTACCTTTGGTAACTGGCTCAGCAGTTCGGGCACATTTCCTGCCTCGGGATCAGCAGACTTCCGTGGCTATCTGGCCGACTATCGCATAGTCAAAGGCACCGCTGTATATACCAGTAATTTTACACCGCCCACTACACCATTGACTGCTATCTCAGGCACTGGTCTGCTGTGTTTTGCCAGTCCCTATGCTGTGGATCTATCAGGTAACAACAATACATTTACCATCACTGGATCCACTAGAACCACACCGCAGACTCCTTATCCTCCTACATCTGCTTACTCTGCTGCTGTGAATGGCAGCAGCATGTTCTTTGATGGCAGCACTTATCTCCAACTGTCATCGGGAATAGCTATACCAGCCACAGGAACATTTACCATTGAATGTTGGTTATATATCACAGCCAGCGCCACTCAAATTTTAGTAAGTCAATATACCAGCAGCGATCCAAATCGCAGCACATTTATCATTGATAATGTTTCGGGATATAAATTAAGTTTTAACCCCGGCGGTATAGTAGGCTCTACCGTGGTTCCTTTGCAACAGTGGAATCACTGTGCAGTTACCAGAGACAGCAGTAATACTTTAAGGATATTCCTTAATGGCAAAGTTGATGCAACATCTGCTAATTATACTTCTACCATACAGCAGACACAAACAAGAATTTCAGGATTTGCCAATTCACCTGCTTATCTGTTGAATGATGCTTACATGGCCGGCCTGCGCATAACCAATACCGCGGTCTATACCGCAGCATTTACTCCACCCACCGCACCGCCCACGGCCATTGCAGGTACCACGCTGCTGTTGAATTTCACTGACAACACTGGCCCAAGAGATGCCACTGGACGTAGCATAGTTTATTCATCAGGTGATGCCAGCATCAGTACCGCTGTCACAGATCCCTGGAGCAACAACAATGGTGTGTTGTATTTTCCCGGCACAACGGACGCCATGTTACTCAACAGCATAGGGTCCGATGCCAACAACGTCAGTCCATTATACGCTCCGCAGGGCGATTTTACCTGGGAAGCTTGGATTTATCCCACTGCTGTGGGCACAGCACACATAGTGACCTGGGGATACAACAATACCGGCACCAGTTACGCTGGTATATATCTAGCCTTTTTTGCCAATCTACAGTGTACTTTACAGGTCAGCAGCACTGGCTCCAGCAACATAGCCGATCTGCGTGCGGGAATATTTACACTCAATCGTTGGCAGCACGTGGCAGTGTCACGTTTGGGCAGTAATCTTAGACTATTCATCGACGGTGCCTTGCTGAATGAAGCCAGCACCACTGCTGATCTCTGGGCCGGCACAGCCACTACTCCGGACTATGGATCATTTACCCTGGGCCAGCGCAATGTCAGCGGTCCACAGAATTTTAGTGGTTACATGAGCAATGTGAGATTTACCCGAAATCGCGCTAGATATTGGAGCCCATTTACTCCACCCTCTGCGCCTTTTCCCTTGTACTAAATTTTGCAAATAAATATATTGATACAACTGAAAGCGAACGATTGTGGCTTTAAATTTTCCCTCAAATCCCAGTGTCAACGACACTTATTCGTTTAACAACAAAACGTGGCTGTACAACGGCCAGGGCTGGATTTTGGCCACGGCGGGATCCATCAACGCCATACCCATTGGCAACGTCACGCCTGCTTCGGGCAACTTCACCACTGTTGGCGCCACTGGCAACATAACTACAGATTTATATTTCATAGGCAACGGCAGCCAGTTGTCAGGCATCACTGCCAGCGGCATGCTCACTGTCAGCAACGCAGCGCCCGTGGGTGCTGCCCAAGGCGATGTTTGGATTTCAGCCAATACTGGTGTACAGTATGTGTACTTTACCAGCGGAGGTAATAGTCAGTGGGCAGAGATGGAAGCTGCCACCAGCATTGATCTAGGATCAGAAGTGGACCTTACAGCAGTGTCCAGCAACATCATTCCTACAGCTAACATCACATATGACATAGGTAACACCAGTTATAGATTCCGCGACATATATCTAGCCAACAGCACAATCTATCTAGGCTCGGCCACAATTTCTGCGACAGCTGGTAACTTACTGTTACCAGCCAATGTATCTATTGGCAACAGTAGCATAGTTGAAAGCGGAGGTGTGCTGGGATTTCCCGCAGGTACCACCATTGGTGGATCTTCACCTGAAGTACCCAAGATAAGCAACGTACAAATCACCGACAGCAGTTATACTGTGTTAGATGACACTGCTATCAACGTTGACGGCGGCTACTTTATAGTCAATGGTTCGGGATTTGTTTCGGGAGCCACAGTCATAGTAGAAGACACCATTGCATCATCTGTGTCTTTTATCAATTCCACACTACTGAGATGCCAAATTGGAGCCAAAGCAGCATCGTCGTACAATATATATGTGGTTAATCCAGATGGAGGCACAGCCATTAGACCATTGGGGTTAACTTTTTCAGCATTTCCTTCTTGGGTCACGGGCAGTACCTTGGCCAATGCCACTCAGAACACAGCGTTTTCCTATAGTCTGACAGCCACCGATGCTGTCTCATATGCGCTATCACCGGGAAATTCGGTGCCCAATGGATCGGCTTTGTACAGCAATGGACAGTTTTCTGGCAATGTGGCAGTAAATGCTAACACAGCCTATTCTTTTACTGTGATAGCCACTGATGCACAAGCACAAGATTCTCCTCGCACTTTTAGTTTTAATATCATATACATAGCCAAACCACAGACAGTGGAATACCTAGTGGTTGCTGGTGGCGGTGGTGGTGGTGGTGGTATCTCGGGAACTTCTGAAGCAGGAGGCGGTGGTGCAGGTGGATATATAGCAACTACCGCCAACATCACAGAAGGCGTAACCTATACAGTGGTCGTGGGTGGCGGTGGTGGTGGTGGCCCAGGACCCGGCACTGGCGCAGCTGGCGGCAATTCTTCGGCCTTTGGCACTACTACTGTAGGCGGTGGCGGCGGAGCTGGATACACTGCCACTGCTGGATCTGGCGGTTCCGGTGGTGGTTCATATGCTGGCGGAGCAGGATCAGGTACTCCGGGGCAAGGCAATCCAGGCGGCACAGGCGGTGGATTTGGTCAAAGTGGGGCCGGTGGCGGCGGGGCTGGTCAAGCAGGCTTTCCTGGTCCAACCAGCGGCCGTGGTGGCAATGGCAATGTTTGGCTCAACGGAACTTTTTATGCAGGTGGAGGTGGTACCACCGGAACCGCTGGTGGTTCGGGAGGTGGTGGCACCGGCAAACCTGGACCAGGTGCTGGCGTGACCAACACAGGTGGTGGTGGAGGTGCAGGCATCTCTACAAGCAGCCAGCCAGGTGGATCTGGTGGTTCAGGCGTGGTAATATTGAGATACGAAGATTATCTAGATCCTGCGGCCAATACCAATGGCACTGTTTCTGTGACCACAGCCAATGGATATCGATACTACACATTTACCAGTTCAGGTAATATCCGTTGGTAATAACTGATAAATTTATATTATGCCTATAATTAGTTTCCCTTCTGCTCCTAATTTAAACGACACATATTCATTCAACGGCAAGACTTGGATCTACAACGGCGAAGGTTGGATGTTGTCTGCAGCAGGCAGTATCAACGGCATACCCATAGGCAATGTCACTCCTGCCACAGGTAATTTCACCACTGTAGGCGCTACTGGCAACATCACAACAGATCAGTATTTCATAGGTAATGGCAGTCAGTTAACTGGTATCACCGCCAGTGGCATGCTCACTGTCAGCAATATCGCTCCCATATCACCCTCAGCAGGAGACGTGTGGATCGCTGCCAATACAGGCGCCCAGTATGTGTATTTCACTTCAGGCGGCAATAGTCAGTGGGCTGAAATGGAAGCAGATACCAGTATCAGTATTACCACCAGCAGCGGCGCTAATATAGACTTAACTGCAGTCGCCAGTAACATCATTCCCTCGGCCAACATCACATATGACATAGGTAATACCAGCAATAGATTCCGTGACATCTACTTGGCTAACAGCACTATCTATCTTGGTGATGCAGAAATTTCTGCCAACGGATCAAATGTAGTACTAGCATCTGCGGTCATAACATCTGCTGTCATAGCATCGGCTACTCTGGGTAACATAAACAATGACAGCACCGGATACATGAGTTTGCCAGTGGGTAACACAGCACAACGACCTGTGGCTCCCACTGCTGGAATGATTAGATTTAACACAACTACCAACAGCCCCGAGTGGTATGATCCCATAGGCAATCAATGGCTAAACTTGTCTCAAGGTCCCAACTACAATGTTGAATACCTAGTGATAGCCGGCGGTGGTGGAGGTGGAGGCGCACGTGGAGGTGGAGGTGGAGCAGGGGGCTATCGGACCGATACTGGAATTTCTGTCAGTGTTGGAACTAATTACACAGTGACAGTCGGTGCAGGCGGCACAGCAGGTCCAGGATCTGTTCAAGGTACTTCTGGTGGTAATTCTGTGTTCAGTTCCATTACATCCATTGGTGGTGGTGCTGGTGGAACCGGGTTTGCATCCAGTAATAATAATGGTTTGTCAGGAGGATCCGGCGGTGGTGGCGCAGCATTATCAGCGCCCACAGGAGGCACTGGTGGTTCTGCTACCCCGGGTCAAGGTTTTGCTGGCGCGTCTTCACTAACAGGAGGTGAAGGGTACTCAGGTGGAGGAGGCGGTGGCTCTTCTTCTGTGGGAACTACCGGATCTGTTGGAAATGCGCCCGCTGGCAATGGTGGAGCTGGCACAGCATCAAGTATCACGGGTACTAGTGTGACTTATGCAGGTGGTGGTGGAGGTGGTAACTATTCCGCTGCACCCAGCCCTGCAAGGGTAGGCGGAACAGGCGGCTCAGGCGGTGGAGGCAACGGTGGGGCTTGGGGTGATGGTCCCGGGGTGCAAGTCAGTGCCACTGCTGGTACTACCAATAGAGGTAGCGGTGGAGGTGGAGGTGGTAACACACAAGGTGGCGCAGCCGGAGGTTCAGGCATAGTTATCATTAGATATCTAGGCGCACAGCGCGGCTCAGGTGGCACAGTAACTTCTGCTGATGGCTATACTATACATACATTCACTAGTTCAGGAACTTATACAGCGTAAAGATAAATCATGCCCGTAATTAGTTTCCCATCTGCTCCCAGCGTCAACGACACATACTCATTCAACGGCAAGACCTGGATTTATACAGGTCAGGCCTGGAATCTAGCAACTTCAGGATCAATCAATGACATACCCATTGGCAATGTCACTCCTGCCACAGGCAACTTCACCACAGTAGGTGCCACAGGCAATATCACTAGTTCTGCTAATATTTCCGCATCATATTTTCTTGGCAATGGTAGTCAATTGACAGGCATTATAGCAGGTGGTACTCTCACTGTCAGTAATGTTGCGCCAATATCGCCCTCAGCAGGAGACGTGTGGATAGCAGCCAATACTGGTGTACAATTTGTATACTTCACTTCAGGCGGCAACAGTCAGTGGGCTGAGATGGAATCAGATACCAGTATCAGTATTACCAGCACCAGTGGTGCCAACATCGATCTTACCGCAGTAGCCAGCAACATCATTCCCTCGGCCAACATCACATATGACATAGGTAATACCAGCAATAGATTCCGTGACATCTATCTAGCTAATAGTACTATCTATTTAGGCAATGCTGCCATTTCAGCCAACGGATCTAATATAGTGATGACGTCTGCTGTCATAGCATCGGCTACTGTGGGCAATATGACCAATGACAGCACTGGATTCATGAGTTTACCAGTGGGCAATACAGCACAACGACCAATGAGTGCTACAGCAGGCATGACTAGATACAACACCACCACAGGTTATCCGGAATTTTATGATGGCAATAACTGGTACAACTTTTATCAGCAGAAAATATATAATGTTTCATATCTAGTGGTAGCAGGCGGTGGTGGTGGTGGATCTGGAGCAGGCGGTGGCGGAGGTGCAGGTGGATTAAGAACTGGAGATGGATTAAGTGTTGACGTTGGTACCATCTACACAGTGACCATCGGTGCAGGAGGCACAGGTGGACCTCCAGGTTCACTCAACGGTGGTGGAACTGGCCGAGGATCCAATGGCGCTAGTTCAGTTTTTGGTAGCATCACTTCTGCAGGTGGAGGTGCAGGAGGCGGCTGGGATCAATCTGCCTTAGCAGGTGGTTCCGGTGGCGGTGGAGGCGGACGAGGATCTCAAGCAGGCGGCGCTGGTAATACTCCACCTGTATCTCCCAGCCAAGGCAGCGCAGGTGGAACATCTAATTCTTCCACCAGTCCAGGTGTCAATGGCCATGGAGCAGGTGGCGGTGGTGCAGGAGCAGTAGGCAGCAGCGGAGATGGAAGTGCTGCGGGCGGCAGTGGGACAAGTTCATCTATCTCTGGTTCCAGCGTGACCTATGCCGGTGGAGGAGGTGGTGGTGGATTTGGCCCAGCCCCAGGCGGTGCAGGTGGCACAGGAGGAGGTGGTGCAGGCGGCACAGCTGGTGGCAGCAACGGCATAGACGGAACAGTCAACACAGGAGGTGGCGGTGGCGGATCGCAGGCCAGCCAGAGTTCCCCGCACCCAAGCCCACAGGGTCTTTCGGGCGGTTCTGGCATTGTAATTATTAGTTACGCTGGTTCACAAAAAGGCACAGGAGGCACGGTCACAAGTGCTGGTGGTAATACCATACATACATTCACCAGTTCAGGAACCTACACAGCGTAAAATAAATCATGCCCATAATAAGTTTTCCCTCTGCTCCCAGTGTCAATGACACATACTCATTCAACGGCAAGACCTGGGTATTCACAGGTCAGGGCTGGAACTTGGCTACTTCGGGTTCGATCAACGACGTGCCCATTGGCAACGTAACACCTGCCACAGGTAATTTCACCACTGTAGGTGCCACAGGCAATATCACTACCAACCAGTTTTTTATAGGTAACGGCAGTCAACTGACAGGTATCACTGCCAGTGGAACATTGACAGTCAGTAACGTAGCTCCCGTATCACCTTCTGCAGGAGATGTATGGATAGCAGCCAACACAGGCGTGCAGTTTGTGTATTTCTCATCAGGTGGCAACAGTCAGTGGGCTGAGATGGAAGCCGATGTCAGTTTCAGCAGCACCGGAGGATCCAGTGCCAACATCGATCTTACCGCAGTAGCCAGCAACATCATTCCTGCTGCCAACATCACATATGACATAGGCAATACCAGCAACAGATTCCGTGACATCTATCTAGCCAACAGCACTATCTATTTAGGTGATGCTACAATTTCAGCCAATGGTTCAAATGTAGTCATGGGCTCGGCTATCATAGGAAATATCACCAATGACAGCACCGGATACATGGGTTTGCCAGTGGGTAATACAGCACAACGACCTGTGGCTCCCACTGCTGGAATGATTAGATTTAATACAAGTACCAACAGCCCCGAGTGGTATGATCCTATAGGCAACCAATGGCTTAATTTATCCCAAGGGCCCCAATACAATATAGAATATTTGGTTATTGCTGGCGGGGGAGGTGGAGGTTCAAATTTCACTGCTTACGACGCTGGCGGCGGGGGAGGTGGGGCCGGTGGCTATCGCTCTTCTGTTCAAGGCGAATCCTCTGGCGGTGGTGGAAACGCCGAGTCCGTGTTAACCGTATCGTCAGGTGTTTATACAGTGACGATTGGTGCAGGCGGGGCCGGAGCCGTAACAAATGCTGGCGGTAAAGGATCAAACGGGTCAAATTCTGTTTTTGGGTCAATTACGTCTGCTGGCGGAGGGGGCGGCGGTTCAGGTGGTAATGGGCCCACTGGATCGGATTTTGCGGCTGGAGCAAGTGGCGGGTCCGGTGGAGGTAGTACCACCTATAGCACTGGAACTAAATCAGGAGGTTCCGGAACAGCAAATCAAGGTTATAATGGTGGGGCTTCAGTCTTACCGGATTATGCTGGCGCTGGTGGAGGTGGTGCTGGCGCAGTCGGCGCATCAAACTCAGGTGCTGCCGGGGGATTCGGCGGCAATGGAGTTTCTTCGGCAATAAATGGAACTGCAACGACTCGCGCTGGTGGAGGAGGAGGTGGCTATCGCAGTGGTTCTGGCTCTAACGGAGGAACAGGCGGTGGTGGTGCAGGTGGAGCAATGCCAGGTGGTAATGGGACAGCAGGTACACAAAACACTGGCGGCGGAGGGGGCGGCGCATCAGGGTCTCCAAGTAATGGAGCGTTAGGAGGGTCAGGCATAGTGATCATTCGTTATGCAGGCGCACAGCGAGGTTCAGGTGGCACAATAACTTCTGCAGGTGGCTATACTATACATACATTCACTAGTTCAGGAACCTACACAGCGTAAAGATACATATCATACGTTTATTTCATCGGGCACATATACCCCTTGACGCTTAAAACTAGCATAAATACTAGAACGAAAGATAATCATGCCTGAAATTAGTTTTCCATCCAGTCCCAGCATCAACGACACTTACTCATTCAACGGTAAAACCTGGGTATTTACAGGTCAGGGCTGGGAGTTGGCAACATCGGGCTCGATCAACAACATACCCATAGGCAATGTCACACCTGCTTCGGGTAACTTTACCACCATAGGCGCCACGGGAAATATCACCAGTTCTGCTAATATTTCGGGTTCGTATTTTCTAGGCAATGGTAGTCAGTTAACTGGTATATCCAGCGGTGGAATCACCACCGGCAAAGCCATAGCAATGGCCATAGTATTTGGAGGTTCTTAATGTCTAATCCCAACATAGTCAACGTCACAGCCATTTACGGACAAGTGTCCGGAACAGCCTTGACCACCAGCAATGCCAACATCATAGTCAACACAGCGGCCAGCGACAAAGTCTACAAAGTCAATGCCATCTATGTGTCAAATGTAGATGGAGCCAACGCCGCACTACTTACGGTTGGTTTGTATGACTCGTCGGCCAACGTCAGAGCAAGATTAGGATCAACTATTTCAGTGCCGGCAGACAGCACACTGGATTTCCTCAGCAAATCGATTTATCTCAACGAAGGCGATTTTATATTTGCCAACGCATCAGCCAACAGTTCTTTAGAGATAGTGGCTTCCTGGGAAGAGATCAACTAAATGTCCCGTCGTATCAACGGTGGCGTCATTGGCGTAGCAAACTTACCTACCACGGCCACAGCGTCTGGTGTTTGGTCACTGTTCGAAGTAGAACTAAGCGTGCTACAGCAGGACTGGCCGTTGAACAATTTGGTAGAATATCTTGTGGTAGCCGGTGGGGGTTCAGGTGCGGCTGCTGGCAATCAATCTGGCACTGGAAGTGGTGGGGGTGCTGGTGGGTTTAGAGCAGGAAGCATCACACTTGTAGCCGGCACATCTTATAGCATAACCGTAGGTGCTGGTGGCGCAGCAAAAAGTGACGCTGGACTAACCCAAGGAAATGCTGGGTCTGATTCTGTTTTTTCTACTATTACGGCTGCTGGAGGTGGTGGTGGTGGGCGTGGCGGCGGTCAGCCTAGCGGAAATACCGTTGGTGGCAATGGTGGTTCTGGTGGTGGTGGCGGTGCAAATGATGGTGCTGGTGGTGCTGGAAATACACCCAACACATCTCCATCTCAAGGTAGTAATGGGGGCACTGGTAGTAGTGGCCCTCCTAATTACGGATGCGGTGGTGGTGGTGGTGCTGGGGCGGTAGGTGGAAATGCAACAACTACGGTTGGTGGAAACGGCGGCAATGGTATCAACTGGCAAACTCTAGGAACATTTTATGCTGGTGGCGGTGGTGGTGGCGCTGGCATTGGTGGAGGTACAGCAGGAACAGGCGGTTCTGGAGGTGGTGGTAACGGTCAAGCAAATGCTGGAACTGCCGCACAAAACGGAACTGCGAATACTGGAGGCGGGGGAGGCGGTGCAGGAACATCTGGTTCACCTTTTCCTTCACAAACATCTGGCGCTGGCGGATCAGGCATAGTGATAATCCGTTATCCTGGTGGTCAGCGTGGCACCGGTGGTACAATTACCAGTTCAGGTGGTTACACATATCATACCTTTACTGCTTCGGGAACATTCCTTATTGCCACTGCTGTTTATAGTGGATCCTATGTGGTGGTTGGCGGTGGCGCTGGTGGTGGCAGAGGCAACAGTGCCGACACAGCAGGTGCTGCTGGTGGAGGTGCAGGTGGATACTTGTCAGGTGCTACCACATTGTATGGTGGCACACAGTATACCTTCACAGTAGGAGCCGGCGGTGCTGCTGCTGCCAGCACTACCATAGCAGGATCAAACGGCAGCAATACCACGGCTTTTGGAGTGACCGCAGTAGGCGGTGGTGGTGGAGGATCGCAAGGAGCCACGGCCAACAGTGGTGGATCTGGTGGCGGTGGTGTTTCATTCTATACTCAAGGCAGTGGTACACCAGGACAAGGTAACCCAGGAGGGCCGCCTTCGGGACAAGCAGGTTCTGGAGGTGGTGGCGCAGGAGCCACAGGTTCCAGTTCTTCGGGCACAACCGGTGGCGCAGGCGGAGCTGGCAATAGCTCATCTATCACAGGATCTGCAACATTTTACGCAGCAGGAGGCGGTGGTGGCGCATACAGTAGCGGAGGCATAGGTGTTGGTGGATCCAGCATAGGTGGTAACGGTGCTACCAGTACAACGGCTGCTACATCGGGCACTGTGAATCGCGGAGCTGGTGGCGGCGGCGGAAGATCCCAAGGCGCTGGCAATCAACCAGGTGCTGCAGGAGGTTCAGGTGTGGTCATACTCAGTGTGCCAACAGACTATTACACGGGCAACACTTCAGGAAACGTCAGCGTGACTACCAGCGGATCCAATACTGTAATGACATTCACTGAATCAGGCACTTACACCGCTTGATAAATACTCAAGCGGAGAATACCTGTGCCTAATCTGACCTTTCCAACTAGCCCTAGTTTAAACGATCTATATACATTTGCCGGTAAAACCTGGATATGGAACGGTCAAGCTTGGGAACTGACTACACAGGGCAGCATAAACGGCATAGTTATTGGCAATACCAGCGCAGCTGCAGGTAACTTTACCACGGTAGGCGCCACAGTGTTTTCAGGCAATGTGTATGCCAACAGCATACTACCCTGGAGCGCCAGTCTCGGACTGATCGATGACGCAGTGGACATAGGCAACAGCAGTCTTTACTTTAGAGACATCTACGTTGGCAATGTGATAACTCCTGCAGGTGATCAAGGCAACGCTACACAGATACAGCCTGCTTCAGGTGCAGGGCAAAGTGGTGTGGCTTTTGTTGATGCCATTACCGGATCAGCCTCAGACGTGTCAGCTGGCACACTTTATGTAGAATCTATAGATGCCACAGGCAACATTATAGTTGATACATTTGTAGAAGCCAATGAAATCATAGCACTGTCAAATGTATCAGGTACAGGCGGCAATTTCTCGGCCAACGTTACAGCTAGTTATTTTTTAGGCAACGGTGCTTTCTTGACCGGCATCAGCGGCAGCAGTTCTTACGGCAATGCCAATGTCGCAGATTATCTCGGCAATGGTT
>Ga0315902_10010098_pt1 | contig 12531 bp, 11 predicted proteins | sample LakEriMetagenome_9_FD_203523 | JGI IMG/M metagenome (GOLD analysis project Ga0315902, IMG submission 203523) | Freshwater fungal communities from buoy surface, Lake Erie, Ohio, United States - Buoy 12 MA117 | ecosystem: Environmental > Aquatic > Freshwater > Lake > Lake biofilm | place: USA... | reverse complement strand
GTAGTTGTAGTTGTGGAAGATGACCCCGATGCTGCCCGTCATGGTCAACTCATTGGCCACGATCCACCGGCACGGGGCGCTGACGTAGTAGCCCCCGGAGGCGGCCAGCGACCCCATCGAGGCGACCACGGGGATGTCGTGTTCCTTCTGGAACTTGTCGATCAGCAGGTAGATCTCGTCGCTCGCGAGCACCTCGCCCCCCGGGGAATCGACCTTGAGGACGACGGCGGCGACTCCCTCGACTGCGGCTCGCTCCAGCTGGTCGGCGACGAGGTCCACCAGGGAGGCGCCGATTTCAGAGAGGATCTCGCCGCTGATCACCCCCTGGAGGTCGATGACAGCGACCTTGTCCTCGGTGTCGGCATCACGGATCAGCGTCTCGCGCAACTCGGAGGCGCCCGGGGACCGGGTGGCATGATGGTGGGACCAGTCGAGGTCCGACTTGGCGACCATCAACCCCACGAGGCAGACCGCAACCACGACAAAGGCGGCGCCGAAGCCGATGGCGGCCCACTTCCAGCCACCCCCACCGGAGGCAGGTGGCCTGGGGGGCTGCGGCGGGCGTTGGGGCGGCAAACCGACCTGCGGCGATCGCGGCAAGGTCGCCGCAGGGGGCGGGGCAATCACCGGCGGCGCGGACGACAGGTCACCGGGACGGGAAACCGGCACGCCATCGAGCGCACGGGCCTCGGGTTCGGACGACGGAGAGGGGCTCGGGTCCATGACAGGCTTCGACGGTAGAGTCGCCCTCCGGAACCGGCAAGGCATCGCCCTCGGACCGAGGCGGACCGGATCCAGGCGCCCGACATTCAGGGTGCGGGTTGTGGCCTGGAATTGGACCGACGACGGCGGACCTCGTTCCATCGCCGGCGCTGCTCCGGGGTGAGCGTCTGTTCGATCTGCCGGCGGGCGGCATCGATCTCGCCCCGCGCCTGGGGTGCCACCGGCTCCCAGAGATCGCGCAGGCGAACCCCTGCCCGCTCCAGGATGGCGTCGATGCGCTGACGCTGGGAGGGTTCGAGCTCGAGTTCCCGGGACCACCGTGCCATCGCCTCGATCTGGGCCCGGCCCGGGGGCCGCACGAGGGAACCAGCCAGTCCATTGGAGGGCCCCTGCACCGGCGGCATGGAGGCCGCTGGCATCGGGGGGACCATGCCGGGCAAGGCACCGCTGCCGCCGCCGCCCGGAGCCCGATCGCGACGCAGGCGACTGGCCAGACCGACACCGCCCCCCCCGGTGAGCACGCCGGCAGCAAAGATGACCAGGGCCGCCAGGACGATCCGGACCCCCGTCACAGGAGGTCCCCCGATTCGAGGTCTTGGATCAACAACTCGTCGAAGGGTGATTCCTCCACCACCACGCCCATGGTCTCGTCAGGGTCGGCAAACGAGCCGGAATCCCCCAGGACGGCCAGGAACATCGCAGCCCCGCCCACCAGGCCGGCGATCCCGGCGCTGGACAGCGCCGCCCGCCAAAGGCCCGATGCCCACGCCTCGAGCGCCTCATCACGGCGGACCCGGCCGACGGCCCGCATCACCCGCTCGTCGAAGTTTTTGGGCACGTCGGCGGCGGGTCCCGCCTCGGATCTGGCGGCCCGAAGCAGGGTCTGTTGGAGCCGTTCATTGTCCATGCGGCGCATCACTCCCAGTCGACGCACAACCGGGTTTCCGGGTTACGATAGGCCCCGGACCCGATCCTGGGAACAGGAGATCCCCGGGGATGGAGCCGGCGGGATCGGGATCACACCGGGTGGCCAACCCCGCGGTCGGGGGCGTGCGCTCAGAGGTAGGTGTCGGTGCGCAACCTCGCCACGATGCGCTTCATCTCCGCCCGGGCCCGGAAGGCCCGCACCTTGACGAGGGTCTCGGACCATCCCGTGATCGCGGCGATCTCCTTCACCGGGCGATCCTCCAATTCGAGCAGGGTGAGCACCATGCGGTTGGCCGGGCTGAGATGCTCGAAGACCCGGCGGACGAGGCTGCGGGCCGCGTCAGCCCGGTGGTCGCCCTCGCCAGGATCGGCGGCATGCCGGTCGAGCCAGTCGGATTCATCGGCCGACAGGTCGCTGAGCAGGTCTTCCGGGCGTCGCCGCCGGCTGCGCAGGGCATCGAGGCAGGCGCGGGTGGCCAGGCGCATGAGCCAATGCTCGAAGGGGGCGTCCCCCCGCCAGCTGTCGAGCCGGGAGAAGGCCTTGACCAACACCTCCTGCACCAGGTCGGCGACATCCTCTTCCCGGCGGAGATACCGCCGGGCGAGGGCGAAGAGCCGGGCCTGATGCCGGCGGACCAGTTCTCCGAACCGGTCCGCGTCGCCCTCACGCACCGCGCGCACGATCTCCGCATCGGAGGGGATCTCCGCAACCCCGGGCGCCTCCGGGGATCGGGCCCAGGAAGCCATCGGGATCGGTGGATGGATGGCGAGGTTCACGATGGGATCTGTCGGTTGGGCATCCGCGCCGCGCGGTCATTCGTGGGGTCGGAAACCTGTTTCGATGGACTCCGTCGTTGCGCGGGATGCTTCTGAGGGATTCCCAGCACGCACCCCGAAGGAGGACTTCGAAGTCACGGGTCTGTTGCAAGGAATGTGCCAAAGTGCCGACCCCAAAACTTCACCGATCTGTCGGCGCTCCCGCCCCATCCCGACGCGCGGTTCCGGCGCCGGGATTCGCCGGAGATGCGAACCATGGCTTCCGGGCCAGCGACCATGGGTGAGCGTCACCTGGGGACTATTCCCCAAACTCTGCCCGATGGGTGTCCAACCCCACCTCCCCGTCGACCCCGATCCCCTGCCCGGCCCCGGGGAGGGATTGTCGCCGCCCGGCCTCACCGCCTACGCTGGCGGCATGGACTGGAAGGGACGATGGGTGGTGATCACCGGGGCCTCGAGCGGGTTCGGGGCCGCAACGGCCGAGGCCTTCGCCGGGGTGGGCGCCGGGGTGATCCTCGGGGCGCGCCGCCTGGACCGGTTGGCAGAGGTCGCCGGACGTTGCCGGGCGGGCGGGACGCCCACCGAGTTTCACCCGCTCGACGTGGCCTCGACCGCCTCGGTGGCCGCCTTCGTGGACCGCGTGCGCTCGATCAGCCCACGCGTGGACGTGCTGATCAACAACGCCGGCGGGGCCCACGGCCTCGATCCGGTCGCAACAGGCCGGGACGAGGACTGGGAGGCGATGGTGCAGTCCAACCTGCTGGGCCTGGCGCGCGTGACCCGGGCGATGCTGCCGCTGCTCCCGCACCATGCCGGGGCCAGCCTCCTCAACATCGGCTCCATCGCCGGCCACCAGGCCTATGAGGGCGGGGCCATCTACTGCGGGGTCAAGGCGGCCGAGCGCAGCATCACCCAGGCCCTGCGCCTTGAGCTCAACGGCACGGGAATCCGCGTCGGGTCGCTCGATCCGGGCATGGCGCTCACCGAGTTCTCCGACGTCCGCTTCCGGGGCGACATGGCCCGGGCCGCGCAGGTCTACCGGGGCGTGGAACCGCTGGTGGCACGGGACATCGCCGAGACCCTGCTTTGGATGGCCTCGCGCCCACCGCACGTGAACATCGACGAGATCGTCCTCAAGCCCACCGACCAGGCCGCCATCCACAAGGTCCACCGCCGCACCGCCGGCTGAGGGCTTGGAACGGCAGGCCCGGCGGTCCGGCTCAGGGCCAGGCGAAGCCGGGGTACTTGGCCCGCAATTGCGGCCGCAGCTTGGGATAGGCGCCCTCGCGCCACCGCGGGAAGTCCGAGACCACCTCGAGGCGCTTGCCGTCAGGCGCCTGCAGGGCCAGGCGCACCGGGATGGCATCCTCGCCCACGGCCGGGTGGGTCTTGAGGGACAGGCACTCCGTCAGCTTCACCTGGGCCTCGGGCCCGGGGATCTCCTCCGGGTCGAGGTCGGGATCCGGCTCGACGTAGGTGAGCTTGAGGCGCCGGCCCTCCACCCAGGACAGGTGCACCGGCATCAACTCGTCGAGCCAGGCGATCTGCTCGGGCGCCAGATGGGCGCGGAACGCCTCGCGCAAGGGCGCCGCCTGGGCCTGCTTGACCAGGGTGAGGCCGCGGAAGGCCCGCTCGAGCGCGGCCACCAGCGCGGCGCCGTCGAAGGCGGGAAATTCAAGGTGCGGCAGGGCGCGGGCCATCAGGTTCACCCGGGCGATGAACTGCTTGAGGTCGTGGTCGAGCTGCGGGAGCTCGAACCCGCCGCGGGCGAAGGCCTCGGCCAGGCAGCGGCCCGACTGCTCCGGGTCGGTCTCCCGCAGGTGCTCGGTGGCCACCACCAGGTCGAGGAAGCGCAGGCGGCGCACCGGCGACACCCGCTTGTGCAGGCGGTCGTAGACGTGCTCGACGGTGGCCTGGAAGTGCTGCGGGTAGAGCTCCCGGAGCCACTCGACCTTCACCGCGGTGGCCAGGCCCAGCAATGTCAGCACCCCGCCGCTGCGGCCGGGGATCTCGCGCAGGCTGCCCACCACCATCAGCTCGGCCTGCTGCACCACCGATTCGCGCATCAGGGTGCCCACGCGGCCCTCGGTCAGGACGCAGTCCAGCGATCCGGAATCCTTCCGCACGCACACCTGGTCCACGAAGCCTGCGCAGAGGGACTTGAGCAGGGCCTCGTCGCCCTCCGGGGTTGGGGCAGGTTCCTTGCCAGGATCCCGCGGCATCAACCCCTCGCGCTCGGCGATGCGGATCAGTTGCTGGAAAGTGTCCTCCACCTGCCGGGCCGTCTGGGCGTGGATGCCGTGCCGGCGGCAGGGCTCGAGGGCGAAGCGCGCATTGCGGGCGTATTGATGGGCGCGGAGCAGCGTGTGGAAATCGCTCAGGGTGCTGCCCTCGAAAAGCTCCCGGGCGTCGCCCATCGCGCGGTCGTCCCGGTTCACGCGCATGAGCAGGTCGCGGCCGCTGACCAGCGCGGCGCAGAGGCAGGCCGCGGGCACGCAGCCACGCCGCGAGGCCTCGACCAGCAGGCGGGCGAAGCGCGGGTGCATCGGCAGGCGGAGCATCTGGCGCCCCACCGGGGTCAGGTCCGAGGCCGCGTCGGGCCCGCCCCCGGCGTCCCCGTCCGGGCCGGCCTCCACCCCCTGCCCCGACGGCCGGAGCGCTCCCAGGAGGTGCAACAGGCGCTCGGCCCGGAGCACCGCCGCCCGGTCCGGCGCGTCGAGCCAGTCGAAGGTGGCGGCCTCCCGGACACCCAGCGAGTGCAGGAGCAGCACCACCTCGGCGAGGTCGGCCCGCTGGATCTCCGGCGTGTTGCGCGCGGGACGGTTGAGGTGACCGCTTTCGGTCCACAGCCGCCAGCAGGTGCCCGGGGCGGTGCGTCCGGCACGGCCGGCCCGCTGGTCCGCCGAGGCCCGGCTGATCTCCTCGACCATCAGGGTCTGGATGCCCCGTTCGGCATCGTAGCGGGCCATCCGGGCCAGCCCTCCGTCGACCACATGGCGGATGCCGTCGATGGTCACCGAGGTCTCGGCCACGTTGGTGGAGACCACGATCTTGCGCAGTGGGCTGGGCTGGAACGCCCGATCCTGGTCCTCCGGGGGCAGCTCGCCGTGCAGGGGGATCAGCGCGACCCGCTCGCCCAGCCGGGCCGCGGCGAGGGCCCCCAGCGTGGCGTGGATCTCGCCCTTGCCGGGCATGAACACCAGGATGTCGCCCTCCCAGCCGGACTCCACGATGCGCTCGACCTTGTCGGCCGCCAGCTCATGCACCGGGCGGCTGTCGCCGTACTCGAGCCAGCGCATCTCGACCGGGAAGGTGCGCCCTTCCGAGACCAGGATGGGCACCTGGGACAGGTCCGTCGGGGCAGGCACCGCGGGAGCGGGCACCACCGGGGCCTCGGATCGTTCCCGACTCGGCGGTGGCGCCGCCAGGTAGCGCGCCACGGGCTCGGCCTCCAGCGTGGCCGACATCACCAGCAGGCGCAGGTCGGGCCGTTCGGTGGCCTGCAGGCGCTTGGCCAGCGCCAGGGCGACGTCGCTCAGCAGGTTGCGTTCATGGAACTCGTCGAAGACCAGCACCCCGATGCGATCCAGCCGGGGATCGTCCTGGAGCCACCGCAGCAGGATGCCCTCGGTGACGAAGGCGATGCGGGTGCCCTCGCCGATGCGGTCCTCGAAGCGGACCTGGTAGCCCACCTCCGTCCCGAGGCGGACCCCCCGCTCCCAGGCCACCCGGGTCGCGACCGTCCGGGCGGCCACCCGTCGCGGCTGAAGCACCACGATCTGCTTCCCCTCGGGCACCAGTCCCGCGTCGAGGATCATCTGCGGCACCTGGGTGGTCTTGCCCGAGCCGGTGGCGGCGACGAGCACCAGCCGGTTGCCCCGCGTCACGGCAGCGATGAGGTCGGCATGCAGCCGCCAGATGGGAAGACCGTTGTCGGGCACGGCGGCTCAGGATCGGGCGATGAACAAGAAGTAGAGGAGGATGGCCTCCATCACGACCGAGAGCCCGAGGAGCAGGCCCGAGGGCATGAACTTGCCCGTCTTGCGCAGGCGCACGAAGAACACCGCCTGCAGCAGCGCGAGCACCCCGATGGCCACGACGCCCGGCAAGTGCCCGAGGGCCACGAGCGAGAGCGGGACCGCCGAGCCCAGCGAGGCGATGAGCGAGGCCTTGGACCGTGCCTTGAGGAAGCCCACGAGGCCGCCGGCGACCAGGAGGGCGATGAAGATCCACAACGCGGTGACGGCGATTCCATGCATGGCGCGGAGGGAATACCGGCAACGCCGTCCGGAGGCCATCCCCAATCGCGGGATGGGCAGGCACACCGGCGGGTCCGGGGGACGTCGCGGAGCCGCCCTGGCCCTCACCCATTCGGGCGGATGCAGGTCTTCACGGCGCGATTGCCCCCGGCCATGGACCGGAAGAGCCCCGGCAGCTCGTCGAGGGAGGCCTCGCCATCGACGAAGTCGGCGGCCAGGACGACGCCGCGCTCGATCCGGTCCAGCGCCGCCCGGATGGACCTCGGCGTGTGGTGGAAGCTGGCCAGCAGCGTGAGGTTCGAATAGTGCAGCAACCCGGTGTCGAGGGTCACCGTGGTGCCGGACGGGCAGCCCCCGAAGAAGTTCACCCTGCCCCCCTTGCGCACCAGCCGGGTCGCCGCCTCCCAGGCCGGGGGCTTGCCGACCGCCTCGAACACGGCATCGAACGCGGATTCAGGAACCCCGGATCGGACGGCCGCCTCGAGGTCTTCGCGCCCCTCCATGTCGACCACCACGGTGGCCCCGAGCCGCCGGGCCAGGGCGAGCCGGGCACCGCCGCGACCGGCCACGGCCACCTCGCATCCCGCCTCCACGGCCAGCGCCACGGCGAAGAGCCCGATCGGACCCGCCCCCATCACCAGCACGCGCTCACCCCGGCGGAGGGTGAGGTCGCCGATGCCCTGCACCACGCAGGCGAGGGGCTCGGTCAGCGCGGCGGCCTCGAACGGGGTCTCGGGTCGCAGGGCCAGCAGGTTGGCCGAGACGATCCGGGCCGGCACCACGATCGCCTCCGCATAGGCTCCGTTCAAGAAGAGCAGGTCATCGCAGAGGTTCTCCTGCCCACCCCGGCAGCGGTCGCACCGGCCGCAGGGGGCCGAGTTGGCGCCCACGACGCGGTCACCCGCCTGGACGCACCGGACCCCGGGAGCCGTCTCCACCACGGTGCCCGCCCATTCGTGGCCGAAGAGGCACGGGGGGGTGAGCATCCGCGCATGGTACCCACGCCGGTAGACCTTGAGGTCGGTGCCACAAGTCAGCGCCGCGCCGATGCGCACCCGCACCTCGCCCGGCCCGAGGGGTTTCTCCCCGACGGTTTCCACGCGGAGATCCTCCCGACCATGCAGCACTGCCGCCTTCATCGGGCCGAGACTTCCCCGAGCCGGCCCCGGCCGGCCAGCAGGAAACCGGAGGGCCGCTGGCCCGATGCCGCATGCCTGGAACGGCGCGGCGCGAAGGATCGGCCGGGAACGTCAGGATTGGAAACGTCGGCCCGGGGGCTGGGACCTGACGAGAGGGGATCGGAGATTGGGGGGATGGTCCGGGAAATCGGTCGGGAAAATCCTTTGGGGACCCGCGATGAAAATCCCGCTGCCTCCGGGCTGAAGTGGTGGAGCCGAGGAGATTCGAACTCCTGACCCCCACAATGCCATTGTGGTGCTCTACCAACTGAGCTACGACCCCACTGGCCCGAAAGCGGGGCGCACTCTAGGAAGTTCACCCCGACTGTCAAAGGACTTTTCCAAAAACTTTCGCTCCGCACGCCCAACCAACTGCCGGAGCGGGCGGATTTCCACGGTCTAGGGTGATCCGGCCGAAGCTCCGGCGGCGCCCCCGGCGATCCCATCCACCATCCGCACCAGACGTCGGCCGTACTCCACGAAGTTGGCCCGGAGCGCCTCGTCGGGAGGCGGCACCGCCGCTCCGCTGGCGTCATGGAACACCGCCACCATGTGGGGCTCGATGCTCAGGGCACCGGCGTAGCCACGGCGGAAAGCATCCTCCAGGATGCGTTGCACGGCCCCATCGCCCTCGCCGGGCCAGTGGTAGTCGGCGTCGTTCTTCGCCGTGACCCACCGGGCGTCCTTGATGTGGATGTGCTCCGACACGTCACGGACCTGCGTCCAGAACTCCCACGGATCCTGGCGGGGCCGGGGCTCCGGGCGGGTGCGGTCGGGATTGAAGACCGGGTTGGCCGTGTCGAAGACCCACTTCAGGCCCGGGACCGCCTCCAGCAGGCGCAGCGCATGGCGCCAGCTCATGCCGCCGTAGTTCATGCAGTTCTCGTGCAACGGCTGGATGCCGGCGTCGAGGAAACGCCGGGTCACCTCGCGCATCCGCCGGAAGCGTTCCTCCTCCATCAGGTCGGCCCCCTCGACCACCTTGTAGCTCATCACTCGGACATACCGCGAACCCAGCCGCCGCATGCGGGGGATCGCCCGCTCGACCTCGGCCAGCGTGATCTCGAAGGGGTCCTCCACGTTCTTGGCCCAGTTGCCGATGGTGGAGGCGAAGCAGTACACCGAGACGCCAGCCCGGCCGAGCATCTCCTCGACCCGGTCGAAGGCGGCATCGGGCAGGTCGTGCAGGTTGGCCTTGGGAAATCCCTCGAGGGTGATGTTGCGGGCCTCGAGGTGCTTCCAGCCCAGGTCATGGGCCGCCTGGATCTGGGACTCGAGCCGGTTGCCGGCCTCGTCGCCGATGCCGCAGTACAGGGAGGGAAAACTCATGGGTGGAGGCTACGGCCCTCCCGGCCAAAACGCCACTCCCGGCAGACCCCGTCGGGGCCCGGTCCCACAACGAATCAGGCCACCCTTGCGGGTGGCCTGGTCTGAGATGGATTCCGAGCAGGGATCGCCGGCGGGGCCGGGATCACTTCCGCTTCTTCGGGGCGCTCGCGGCCGCCTTGGCGGCGTCCTTCTTGCGGATGAGGTAGGCTTTGCGGCGGGCCCGTTTCTGGATTTTGTTGGATTGTTGTCCCATGGCTCGGATTTACTTTCGCGGATGTTAGTTCTCTGGGGCGGGAAGATGAAAGAGCGACGCGGAGCCTTCAACCTCTTTCTCGGTCTGCTGGTGCTGGCCACGTGGATCCAGGGACTCGTCGGCATCGCCGCCGCAGCCACCCCGGAGGAGAAGCGGCGCGAGAAGGAACTCGAGCACCAGAAGAAGATCGAGGCCAAGCAGATGTCGCAGATCCGCGTCTACCGCGAGGTCACCGACTTCTCCGGCCGCGCCAGTGAACTCGGCACCCTCGGGGTCAACAAGGCGACGGTGGGCCGGTCCGACCCGGTCGAGATGACCGTCCAACGCGACGCCGTGCTCGACGAGCGGGACGTCAAGCGGGCGACCTTCATCGAGCAGCGCGACCAGACCTTCTCCGTGGCCGTCGAGTTCGTGCAGCGGGGCACCATGGTGCTCCACATGAACTCGGTGGCGGCCAAGGGCAAGCGCCTGGTCATCGCGGCCCGTTGGTCGGACGGCACCAACGTCTTCAATCGCTGGATCGCCGCGCCCCTCATGCGGCGGGCGCTCGACCAGGGGGTCCTGTTGTTCACGCCCGACATGTCCCGCGAGGAGGCCATCGTCTTCGTCCGGGGCCTGAACAACGTGGCCGTCAAACTCAAGAACCAGGCCAAGCCGCCGAAAGAGAAAAAGACCAAGCCGGCCGACGCGGCCGCGGGCGGCACCAATGCTCCCGCCAACCCCGCCGACGGCCAGAAGCCCAAGGGCTCCAAGGCGAAGGACCCGAAGGCCGACACCAAGCTCAAGCGGGAATTCGACCCCTTCCAAGGACAGTGATCCGGACGCTCCTCCCCCTCCTCTGGCTGGGGACGGCCTTCGGCCTCGGGGCCCAGCCGTTCCGCCTGCCCACGGCCAACCGCGCACTGCTCGACCCGGACGGCGGGGCCGAGCGCTACTTCGTCGGCACCGCCGGCAAGCCCTGGACCAGCGGACAGTTCGGGTGCGTCCGGTCCGGGGGATCCCAACTGCACGAGGGCCTGGACATCCGCCCCCTGCAGCGCGACCGGCGCGGCGAACCGCTCGACGACGCGCTGTGCGCGGCCGCCGGCACGGTGGCCTATGTGAACACCCGGCCGGGCCTCTCCAACTACGGCAACTACGTGGTGGTCCGGCACGCGATCGACGGGCTTGAGGTCTTCACCCTCTACGCGCACCTGGCGTCTGTGGCCCAGGGCGTCCGGGCCGGCACGGCGGTCCAGGCGGGCCAACCGCTCGGGCGCCTGGGGCGCACCTCCAACACCCGCCAGCGCATCACGCCCGACCGGGCCCACCTGCACTTCGAGATCACCTCGATGGTGGCCTCGCGCTACGCCGCCTGGCACCGGGCCAACCTGGGCGACACCCGCAACGACCACGCCAACTTCAACGGCCGCAACCTGGTCGGCTTGGATCCGGCGACGGTGTTCCGGGCCCAGGCCGGTGCCGGCACCGGATTCCAACTGACCCGGCACCTGCGGGAGACGCCCGAGCTGGCCCGGGTGCTCATCCGGAAGTCGACGATCGACTGGGTGCGGCGCAACCCCGGCGCCGTCGAGGCCAACCCGACGGCCCAGCGCCAGGGTGTCGCGGCGTGGGAGTTGGCGCTCGGATTCAACGGCATCCCGCTGCGGGCCATCCCGAGGGCCGCCTCCGAGATCGCGGGCCAGACCGGCACGGTCCGGTTGCTTGGGGTCAATCCCAAGACCCTCGAGCAGTTCCCCTGCGGCAAGCTGGTCTTCAAGCGGGGCCAGGTGTGGACCCTGACGGCCAAGGGGCAGCAGCACCTCGAGCTGCTGGCCTACTGAGTGGAGTCTTGGGATGGGTCCGCCGCCGAAGGATCCGGCACTCCCGTCGGCACCGCATCCCCGACCGCGCCGACTCCCGCCGCATGGGCCGGCAGGGGCGGAGGCACCAGGGGCATCGGTGACTCGTGGTCGAGATGGTCCCGGCAGCAGGCGAAGAACTCCTCGCGGGTCGTCGCCCGGCGGATGCGGTGCAGGAAGTCCGGGTGGACGCCCTCGCCGATGAAGTTCATGTACTTCTTCATCTTCTCCACCTGCAGGCGCTCCCGGAAGCCCGCCGAGGGCCTCGTGGATTCGTACAGGTCGGTGATGTAGTCGAGCACCTCCCGCCCGAGCGGCGACCGCCAGGTGCCGGTGCTGCGGTGCTGGCGGATCTGGTCGAAGATCCACGGGTTGCGGATGCAACCCCGGCCGATCATCAGGCCACGGGCCCCCGTCTCGCCCAGGACCTGCCGGGCCCGCTCCGGCGAATGCACGTTGCCATTGGCCAGCACCGGGCAAGGCATCGCCTCGACGGCGCGGGCGATCCAGTCGGTGCGCACCTCGGTGCGGTACATGCCGCTGACCGTGCGCCCATGCACCGTCAGGAGGTCGATCCGGTGGCGCGCGAAGAGTTCCAGCAGGGCGTCCCATCCGGAGTCGTCGGCGAAGCCCACGCGGGTCTTCACCGTGAAGGGCACCGAGGTGACCACCTGCCGGAGCGTGCCCAGGATGGCGTCGATCCGGTGTGGCTCCCGCAGCAGGCCGCCACCGGCGCACTTGCGGTACACCACCGGCGCAGGGCAGCCCAGGTTGAGGTCCACCGCCGCCACCGGGTACCGCTGCAACTCGACCGCCGCCTTGGCCAGCGCCACGGGATCGTTGCCGATGAGCTGGGCGATGGCAGGCCGGCCCGTCGGATTCTCGACCAGCGACCTCAGGATGGGCGCGTCGAGCGTGCTCGTGCCATGCACCCGGAAATACTCGGTCCAGTAAAGGTCCGGCCCGCCCCGGCGCGCCAGCACACCCCAGAACGGGAGGTCGGTGACATCCTGCATCGGGGCCAGCGCCAGCACCGGCCCGGGCCGCGCCAGGATCGACCGGAGATCCCGGGGCATCCCTGACGGGAAACCGACGGCCGGGGCATGCGGGGAAGAATCCCCGGCGGTGGACGATGCATCCATCGGGGCGTTTCCGGGATCAATCCTCGGCCTTCGAATCGCGGCTGAGCAGGTCGTGCACGGCGCGCCGCACGTCCTTGCCCTCGTGCAGCATGGCGTACACCT
>Ga0315902_10010093_pt1 | contig 12535 bp, 11 predicted proteins | sample LakEriMetagenome_9_FD_203523 | JGI IMG/M metagenome (GOLD analysis project Ga0315902, IMG submission 203523) | Freshwater fungal communities from buoy surface, Lake Erie, Ohio, United States - Buoy 12 MA117 | ecosystem: Environmental > Aquatic > Freshwater > Lake > Lake biofilm | place: USA... | reverse complement strand
GGAAAATACGCACGCATTCAATGATAAGGATGATGTTCCTGCGAAAGTGAAACGTCAACGTGCAGATCAGATCATGGATCTCCAGTCGGGTATCAGCTATGAACTGAATCAACAAAAAGTGGGTAAGGAGTTCAATGTGCTTTTCGATAGAGCAGAGGGAGATTATTTCATCGGACGTACGGAATTTGATTCCCCTGAGGTAGATAATGAGGTACTCGTTAAAAAAGACGGAAACTATGTTCGTATCGGAGATTTTTCAGTAGTTCGTATTGAAAAGGCCGATCATTATGATTTGTACGGAAAACTGATCCAATAAACCAACACATGAAAAAACTGAAGTATCTGACCATTTTCTTATTGCCGGCTTCAGTGGCAGCATCGTTCACTCTGCAAGGCATACTCACGTTCATTCCGGTGATCTTATTCTTTGTGCTGATCCCTTTGGCAGAGCATTTTTTGCCTGCTGATCCGGAAAATCTGTCTGAAAGTGAAAAGGAGATCGCTGCAACCGACCCGTTCTATGATGCATTACTTTACCTCATGGTCCCTTTACAGATCGGATTCTTAGTGTGGTATCTGAACCTTATCACTCAAACATCGAGTACTGTGGAACTAATCGGAAAGACTTCGTCAATGGGACTAATGTGCGGTGTGATCGGGATCAATGTGGGGCACGAGCTCGGACATCGTATACAGCGATGGGAACAATTACTCGGAGAACTACTTTTGGCAACTTCTTTGGAAAATCATTTTCTTCCTTACCACAACAGGGGGCATCACCACAATGTTGCAACACCCGAGGATCCGGCAACAGCACGAAAGAACGAGCCGCTCTATCTTTTTTGGATGCGCTCGCATTTTGGGAGTTATATTCAAGCGTGGCAAATCGAGGCTGCACGTTTGAAAATAGCAGGAAAACATTGGTTTTCTTTTCAAAACAGAATGGTCATTTACACCGTAGCACATTTGATAATGGGTGTAGCGATTTACCTCGCCTTTGGCGCTGTTGGACTTGTGTATTTCCTCATCGTTGCATCGATCGGAATAATTTTATTGGAGACCGTCAATTACATTGAGCACTACGGTCTTTTGCGCAAGAAGAGGGAAAATGGAACTTACGATCGTGTGCGGAGGATCCATTCCTGGAATTCAAATCATGTATTCGGCAGAGTGATCCTCTTTGAGTTGTCGCGGCATTCCGATCATCATTACAAGGCCGATCGACCCTACCAATTGTTGGAGAACCATGAAGAATCCCCACAGATGCCGACTGGTTATCCTGGAATGATGATCATAGCACTTATTCCTCCTTTGTTCTTCCGTATCATGAACCCACGGATCGTTCTGGATGAATGAATCGCACTTATTTGAGTTCGTTTTCAAAAGGATTAATCTAGATGTTTGTTGATGCAGCAATGGATCTTCAAGCGTAATCCTAATGTTGGATATTTCTGGGATGAAAGCTTATTATCGCATCGCGAAGGAAACGCTGATCCAGGTGAGTGTAGATCTCCGTTGTGGTGATCGACTCATGTCCCAACATCTCCTGAACTGCCCTCAGGTTAGCTCCTCCCTCGATCATATGGGTGGCAAAAGAATGACGGAATGTATGCGGTGATATGTTCTTTTTAAGTCCGACCGCTTCTGCCAGTCCTTTAATGATCGTAAAGATCATCACCCGAGTTAACTGAACACCTCTCCGATTCAGGAAAACAATGTGCTCGTTGCCAGGTTTAATGTCCTGATGGCGCCGTATATGATCCGTATACAGCTTGATCTCTTTCTCTACACTCGGACTTACCGGGACTAAACGCTCTTTATTCCCTTTACCGATAACTTTTATAAATCCTTCTTCGAAATAAAGATCTGAGAACTTCAGGTTAACCAATTCACTTACGCGCAGTCCACAGCTGTACAATGTTTCGAGCAGCGCCCGGTTGCGGTGTCCTTCAGTTTTAGACATATCCACGGCTGCGATCAGCTGATCGATCTCTTCAATTGTCAGGACCTCCGGAAGTTTTCTCCCGATTTTTGGCATTTCCAGAAGCTCACTCGGATCATCCTGCAGGATATCCTCAAGTAAAAGAAAACCAAAAAATTGCTTGATGCCACTGATCACTCGTGCTTGAGAACGTGCGCTCAATCCTAGGTCATACAGTTCGGCAACAAATTCCTTGAGGTGTTCGTACGTCAGCGACTCCGGAGAGCTTCCGCGAGATACCGCAAAATCACGCAGTTTGAACACATCGTTCTGATAAGCAAAGATGGAATTTTCAGCTAGCCCCTTTTCTATTTTCAGGAAAGAAACAAAATCCTTAATATAGCGTTCCCAATTCGACATGTAATGAAAATTCTGATCGTTAACGGACCCAATTTGAATCTGCTGGGTTCTAGAGCGCCACAAATATATGGTAACCTTTCGTTTGAGGACTATCTGTCGGGTCTAAAAAATCGGACTGTGTGTGAGATCGAGTATTTTCAATCGAATGTGGAGGGAGAACTGATCGATCGACTGCAGTCATCTGTTCACGACGGAATAATTCTGAATGCCGGAGGTTATTCACATACGAGCGTAGCAATCAGGGATTGTGTTGAAGCCATTAAGGTGCCAGTAGTCGAAGTACATATTTCAAATATCCCATCCAGGGAGTCTTTTCGACATGATTCATTGATCAGTCCGGTTGCAGTTGGCTGTGTCTTTGGTTTTGGACTGGACAGTTATGAGCTTGCGCTGAACTATTTCACCTTGATTCGAAGTCGCGGTTGAATAACCGTTGGTTGAGTTCGCTGAAACGGCATATTCCCTTGAAATAGCGTGCCCATAGGATACTGCCCCTGTACAGTCCGTTTCTGTTTTCTTTGGTAACAGAATTTCTGATTATTTTGCGTTGATTCAAAAGTGATGGTAAACCACGATAAACGGCCATGTGTGCGTTGAATACGGCAGCGAGGTGCTTCCATTCTCCTCGCAATAAAAATCTCAATCCGGCTATTCCATCCAGGATCATTCGCCAAATCAATTTTAGGAAAAGCGGGCCGGGATGATTCTTGATGATCATGAAAAGACTGTTCCGGAAGTTCAGATAAGTCTTTCTGGGGGAAAGATAGGGGAGTGTGCCACCACCAACATGATAAACAACAGAAGATGGACAAACCATGAAGGAATATCCCATTTTTTTTATGCGCCAGCACAGGTCGATCTCTTCCATGTGGGCGAAAAATTGCTCGTCAAATCCACCCGCTTTGTGAAAAATCTCCGAACGGATCAGCAATGCTGCACCAGTTGCCCAAAAGATCTCGGTGTTTCCATTATATTGCCCTTTGTCCTCTTCAAACTTATCGAAGATGCGCCCTCTGCAGAATGGGAAATAGTTTCTGTCTAAATATCCTCCGGAAGCTCCCGCATGCTCGAACATTTTGGGTCGATCATACGAAAGCACCTTGGGTTGACAGCCTGCAATTCGGGGATCTTGCATGACGGCATATAGTGGTTCAAGCCAATGCTCGGTCACCTCAATATCACTGTTCAAAAGAAGGTAATACTTGCTTTCGATCCTTTTAAGTGCTGCATTGTAACCGCCAGCAAACCCGTAATTCTGTTCATTGCAAACGATCTCTACCTCCGGGAAGTTTTCGCGTGTGAAAGAAACTGAACCATCTGTGGATGCGTTGTCTGCCAGAATTATTCGTGCATTACCAGAGTTGCGAAGCACTCCGGGTAAGAACTGCTTTAAAAAATGTTCACCGTTCCAGTTGAGTATGACTATGGCGAGATCTTTCATTTGATCGGTGAGGTGCACATTGGAAATCAGTACTGACGGAACAGGTCATTTGAGTTGTCGCCCCAACTGTTTTGCATAAAGAGATTCGGATCATCCACATTTCCAGAGCTCGTGTTTCTTTTAGAGAGCGCTTGTGGCCATCCCGGATTCTTAAGTTCACCAAGCATATCTGAATGAAGGAGTCGGTAAGCGTTGTTTACTAGGTCGGGATTGTAGAATACAAAACGTTTGTTGCTAAAGGCTCCGATCTTGTTGTATTGCCAGATCTCATAAGGGTATTCGTTCGGGGAGTTTTCTTTTTGAACGATCGTGGTGGGTGCTCCGTATTGCAAATAAACGCGTCCGCGATCGGTTTCAAATCCCTCCTGAAAGTTATTGCCGTAGAGTCGCTCGACGAGCTGAACTTGTTGCTTGTACTTGATCCATGTGTCGTAAGAATTGCCGGGTGCCGTTAAGGCCCAGAACGCCTGTAAGTGTTTGCGCTGTTTTTCAAGGTCTTTGGTCCGAATTGTCGATAGAATGTTTTTGACCTCACCTGATTTTGAGATCGGGATGATGCTTTCCAGATAATGGGTTACACTGTCATCGGAGATCGAACCCTGGAAGTAAGGATCCAGGATGATGTTTTCTGTGTGTGTGGATAGATCGATATCATTGCTGCGTTCAAACTCATAGCTCTGCGTAGCAATTTCGTCCATGCTTCTTGATAAAAGAGTATAGGAGAGGGTATATTTTCCGGTGGTCAATTCAGTGATATCCACCTTGCGCATGATGGGTACAACGGTCGACCTATCATGTCTTGTGAAACGGGTGAAATCCGGTAGTTCAGCACCTTTGTCATTGATGATCATTTGTTTTACGCCGAAGACGGAATCGGGTAAAGACGAAGTGTTGTATAACTCGAAATATACCGGTATTGTATTCAGTTCAGCTGGATAAAAGGTTGACAGTCTCGGAATAATGCACAATCCGGATTTGTAAAAAGGCGAGGACTCATCTCCTTTGTATGCAAGCTCAGCGATCTCAATGTCAGAAAAAGAAATGCTTTCACCCAATTGATCGATCACTATGGGTATTTTACTCGTTATTGGCGGATTCGTGCTGTTCAGATCGGCAAGGACAATGTTCAGGTTGTATTTTCCGGGTCGAATGGGGAAACGCTTCACATCATAAAAATCTTCGACAATGCTGTCTTTCATGAACGGTGTAGCGAGTCGGTAGGCGTCACTTGCGATGGTTTCGGTGCTATCACCATTGGTCGCTTCAATACTCATTTTCACCGCTATTTGCCCCTGAAGTCCGTTTTCAAGGCCTAAATACTGCACCGATTGCCCCATAAACTGTAGATAAACCTCCAGGTAATTACCAACTTCAGGAGCAAAAAACTGCTTAGTATCCAGATAAACACGGAGTTTTTGTTGACCCGTCGCGAACATACCGGTAATCAAGAAAAATATGAGTAATGCTTGTTGTACCATTTAAAAAGCGTTCCTGGTTTAATCTGATAAAGTTAAGCAATACGATGTGCTCCAACCAAAAAATATCATCTTATTGTTTAAAGGACTTATTTCTCTTGTTCAACGGTATACTCATTCGTTTAATCGGGTAGGCGATCATGTTCCTTGGTTAAAATTTGTTGATATCGGCTTGTCAGTTTTTAAGATATTACTACTTTTGGCCCGGAGAGTTGGCAGAGTGGTCGATTGCGGCGGTCTTGAAAACCGTTGAACCGCGAGGTTCCGGGGGTTCGAATCCCTCACTCTCCGCAAGAAATCAAAGCCCGTTTTAACGAAAGTTGAGACGGGCTTTTTTCTTCCCGGAAGGTTGTCAAGCTTTGCTTGATCAAGCTGCAGGGAAGAAAAAAGCCATTTGCCGCGATAAGCGGGAAATGGGCTTTGAATACTTGATACTCCCCCAATGGGATCTTCAATCCCTCCGGAAGGTTGTCAAGCTTGCTTGATCAAGCTGCAGGGAAGAAAAAAGCCATTTGCCGCGATAAGCGGGAAATGGGCTTTGAATACTTGATACTCCCCCCAATTGGATCTACAATCCCTCGGGTTGTTGCCAAGCCAAAGGATCTGAACGGTAAAACATGACCGATAGAAGGCTGAATCAGCTATCTTTGGATAATGAAAGTGGCAATAATCGGTGGGGGAGCAGCAGGATTCTTTGCAGCACTGAGTGCCAGATACCACGATCCGTCCTCAGATATTATCATTCTCGAAAGGTCAGCCAAGGTACTTTCAAAGGTTAAAATTTCGGGAGGTGGAAGATGCAATGTGACCAACGCCTGTTTTGATAACCGCAGATTGGCGGCTCATTATCCTAGGGGAGAGAATTTCCTCAAAAAGGCTTTCGAACAGTTCAGTGCAGTGTCGACCGTTGAATGGTTTGAAAAGAGAGGCGTGCGCCTGAAGACCTATCCAGATAATTGCATGTTTCCCGTTTCCAATGATTCTCAAACGATTATCAATTGTTTTGTTCAGGAAGCTGTCAGTGGTAAGATCACAGTTAAAACTAACGCACCCATCCGAAGAATAGCCATATGTGAAGGTGGATTTTCTCTTCGTCTCGACGAAGAAGAGCTATATGCCGACAGGGTCATTGTGGCAATTGGCGGTCAGCCCAAAATGTCCGGACTAGTTTGGCTTTCTGATCTGGGACATACGATCATCCCGCCGGTTCCGTCCTTATTTACATTCAATATGCCCGATAATCCGATCCGTGAATTAATGGGAAACGTGGTCGAGAATGTAACGGTGAGAGTTGAAGGGACAAAATTAAAAGGAAATGGACCTCTGTTAATCACACATTGGGGTATGAGCGGACCCGCCATACTCCAGCTTTCAGCCTGGGGTGCACGGATCTTATCCGAAAAGGAATACAATTTTGCTATTCTGGTCAATTGGCTCAATGAGCAAACGGAAGAGCAAGTGCGAATTGTGTTGCATACATCCGTCAGAGATCATGCTGCAAAAATGATGGTCAACCTGAATCCGTTCCCAGTTACAGGAAAATTATGGCAGCATCTGTTGTGGCGTTCGGGTATTCCGGAAGATTTACGTTGGAAGGATCTTCAAGGTAAAAATCTTAACAAACTTGCTAATACGCTCATTAATGATCGCTATTCGGTTACCGGAAAGACGACCTTTAAAGAGGAATTCGTTACTGCCGGAGGCGTTTCGCTGCTTGAAGTTGACGTCAGGACCATGCAAAGCAAGATCATTCCGGGTCTTTTCTTCGCTGGAGAGGTTATGGATATAGATGGGATCACGGGTGGATTTAATTTCCAGGCTGCTTGGACCACCGGCTGGATAGCAGGTAAGAGTGTCTCGTTAAACGCTTAGAATGCTGCATAAATCGATAGATGCGTTAAATATTTTTCTTCATTGACTTGACAAAATGAAAAAGCGTAGTATATTTGCACTCTCGATCACTAACGCTTGTTAATGCAATCAAGTGGTTATGGGAAATTAGCTCAGCTGGTTCAGAGCACCTGCCTTACAAGCAGGGGGTCGGCGGTTCGAACCCGTCATTTCCCACTGGAAGTCTTCCGATCACCGGAAGGCTTTTTTTGTGTCTTTTTGTCAAGAAGATCAGACAACAAAAAGAAACTTCCCGTAACCAGAATGGTGTCATTGACAGCCGCTTCACGCCTGACCGAAAGGAGCGCTTTGTGCGCATCATCAAAGATCGAAGCCGTCAGATCTTCCTCTATTTTCAGTCGTTCAAGTCTTTCTCGTTTCATACTCCGTTGTCCGCTGAAAACGGTCAAGGTGACCGCGGCATCTTTAGGAAATAAGCGTACACATGTGTTTACATCCTTGTCTGAACTTGCTCCGTAAAGAATATGGAGCTTCCCTGAATTGATCTGCTGAACAGTTTCCAAAGTTGCTTTCATCCCGGCATCATTGTGTGATACATCGAAAAGCAGCAAGGGATCCCGCTCCATGATGTGCATACGTCCAAAGAATCCCGTGTTTTGATAGATGCGATCGAGGCCCTTTTGAATAGTGGTTGCATCGATGACGCCGAGTTCTATGTCCAAAACTTCCAACAAACTGAGTACGGAACGCAGATTTTTGCGTTGAAAAGCACCAAGTAAAGGAAGTTTATAACGGTCGATCGTCGTATCGAGTATCTCAGTTTCTGCAAAGCGAATAGGTGCATTGTTATTCGCGGCAAAACGCTCAAAAACAGGGCGCGTATCATTTGTCCACTCACCAATCACTACGGGTGTGTCTTTTTTTATGATCCCTGCTTTTTCACCAGCAATGGCTTCAACAGTATCCCCAAGAATGGCGGTGTGTTCGAGGCTGATGTTGGTGATCAAGCAGGCCACTGGATGAATGATGTTCGTGGCATCCAAACGTCCGCCCAAACCGGTTTCGATCACACAAATTTCGCAGCCTGATAGTGCAAAATACTGCAATGCCATGGCAAATGTGATCTCGAAGAAGGACGGTTCGAAATCCAGCGATAACGTTTTGATCTTATCGATGAAAGCGATAACATCTTTCTCTGCGATCATCTCTCCATTCACCCTGATCCTTTCCCGGAAGTCAGCAATGTGTGGAGAAGTGAATAATCCTGTGCGTAAACCTGTTTCAGTGAGGATCGAGGCAGTCATTGATGAACAGGACCCTTTACCGTTCGTGCCGGCAATGTGGATAAAGCGGAGATTGTTTTGCGGATCTCCGATCAGTTCGCATATACGTTCGATATTCTGCAACGTTGGTTTATAGGCTTTGCTGCCAATGAGCTGATAGGAGGGGAATTGCTTGAATAACCAGTCCAAAGCGGACTGATAGCCTTTAGCGTGCATACAGTTTTACGGTGATGTATTGCACCGAATTTGGCGTGCCGGGTGCTTTGCTGTAGCGCACATCATTTTTCACCGCGGCAATCACCTGATTGATAATACGACCATCGGTTGTTGTGGTTTTGGATGGAATGTTTACTGCAGAAACAACAGTTCCGCTCGAGTTGATCGTAACTTTTAAATGAACTTCTGCATTTTTATCCGGAACAATGTGGTTGGTTTCAGGGTCATTCAATCGGACACGTCCGGCATCACCTGAGCCTGGTCCTGGAGGACCATCACCATCATTTCCTACATCTTCTCCGAATGGTCCTTTTCCAGAACCAGATCCACCTCCCTGACCTCCGGTACCAAAGGGATCATTCGACTGATTGCTTGTTGAAGGTCCATTGTCAGTCTTACTTTGGGTATTGGTCTTGTTGGACTTTCCTGATTCTGTCTTCGTTGGACGCTCTTTAGTGGAACTGAGGACTTCCTGCTGCTGCGGAGTAGGTTTATCAAGTGGATCGTCTGTAGGGGTGCCTTGTCCTGAATTACCCGACTCAACAACGAGGTTTTTTAGATCCAGTTCCTCGGGAAATATGGGTGTGGTTTCCATGACGTAAGGAAGTGGTGGTGGGTCAGCCATTTGATAGGTGGCAAGGATAAGGTAAATAAGGATTCCAGTAATGCATGCCAATGCGACCATCCATCCTTTCTGGATATCACTTTTTTTTGCTACTTCGGGAACCGCTGTTGCCATCCTTTCTTATTTGTCGTATGCGAGAACCGGATCCCAGCCATTGGCCTGTGAAAGCGCCAAGACCTGGAAAACGGCCTCATAACTTGCTTTACGGTGACCTGATATTTTCAGTTTCATTTTTCCCGCTTTATCTACAGCACTCGCCGCCAATTCCTTGATTTGATCGAACTCCATTGGATCTTCAAGCGATCCTCCGGGCATTACAACGTATTTATTGTCTTCAGTTACAATTACGGCTGCTTCCACAGGATTTGTATCCGGCTTAACATTTTCATTGGTTTGCGGAAGGTCAATTGGCGTCTGATTGTTCGACATCAAGCTCATGATGATGAAGAAGATCAGCAGCAGGAAGACGAGATCCGTCATGGATGCCATTCCAGCTTCGACTTTGACCTTGTTTCTTGAGCTCAGATCCATGGCTGATTATTTTCCGGGTTGATTAAGCAGATCCATGAACTCAAGTGCCGCATTCTCCATCTGGTAGATCACTTTTCCGATCTTTCCTACTAAGAAGTTATAACCCATGAACGCAATGATACCGACGATAAGTCCTTCCACAGTAGTTATCATTGCCGTCATGATACCCGGCGCGATAATGCGAAGCTCGAGTGAAGTAGCGTTCTGCAGATCAATGAAGACCACTACCATACCGACAACTGTTCCTAAGAATCCGATCATCGGAGCAGCACCGGATGCAGTTGCCAGAAAGTTCAACCGCTGCTCAAGACGTAGGATCTCGAATTTCCCTGTATTTTCTATCGTTGCAGCAATGCTTTCCGTTTTGGATCCCATTCGCTCGATCCCTTTCAGCAGCATACGGGCTATCGGACTCGATGAGCTTTTACAAATCGATTTCGCTTCATCGATCCTTCCGGCAGAAACTGCTGTTTTAACACGTTCCAAGAATCCGCTCTCTTCCTTGGATGCGCGCTGCAAAGCTAAAAATCGCTCTACAAAAATAAAGATCACGTATCCGAACATGATGAGTAGGATGAGATTGATCAGCCATCCTATACCTGCATTTGACTGATCAATGATGTCCCACAATGGCACATCTTTTACTCCGGTTTGTGGCGCGTTTTGGTTGCCGATTTCCAGATTTCCTTGTAATGGGAAGAACATACTCATAATTGATGATGAATTATTTATTGTACTGTTTTAATTGATAACTCATTTTGCGTAAAAAGTTGCATCGGCATGTTTTACGACCTCTGCTTTTTTTACCTCGATCTGCTTACCATGGTGGGATGGTTTCGCCTCTGGAGCCTTTCCTTCAACCGATCTGGTCGGCATCAGGAGAAAGATCCCAATACCTGCAAAATAGCCGATGGCAGCCAGGAGTGAGATTCGTTTCATGTACCAGAAGAAAGTAATCTTTTCCATGCCCATGGCGACAACTCCTGCTGCTGAACCGATGATCAGCATTGATCCGCCCGTACCTGCTGCAAAGGCGATGAAATGCCAGATCGAATCATCTGTTCCTTGAGTGAACATTCCAATACTTGCAGCAACCAGCGGAACGTTGTCAATAATTGCTGAAGCCATACCCAGTAATGTAATGAAGACGCTCTCCGGAATGGCTGCACTGACCATCTCTCCGAAATTCAGGATCAGCCCGAGCGATTCCATTGAAGCAACGGTCATAAGGATCCCAAGAAAGAATAGGATGGAAGGCATTTCGATCTTACCCAAGGCTTTCATCGTAGGCCCACTGTGTGAACCACCTTCTACTTCCGTAAAGCTGATTTTCCCCTTACTCAGGAATTCAGCAACAATGGCCATTATGCTTAGGGAAAGCATCATTCCCAGATAGGGAGGCAAGTGAGTAACGGTTTTGAACACCGGAACGAATACGACCAATAATAGTCCCAGTATTAGCATGAATTGACTGTTTTTTCCAGCCGAGTCGTCTGTTTCCGTTGCAGGTATTTCGCCTTTAAATGCAGAGATAAAAGATGCGGCAAGTAATGGTAGCAAAATACAAATTATGGATGGAAGGAACAGCAATTTCATTACCTCACCCGTACTTATTTTGTCGGCCATCCAAAGCATCGTTGTTGTCACATCTCCGATCGGGGTCCATGCACCACCGGCGTTAGCAGCGATGATAATGAATCCGGCATACCACATCCTCAGCTCCTGATCGCTCACGATCTTTCGAAGAATGGTTATTAACACGATTGTTGCCGTCAGGTTATCAATAATTGCAGATAGCCAGAATGCGAGCATTGAAACGATCCAGAGAATAGAGATCTTACTGCGTGTTTTGATCACGCGTTTGAACGTGGAAAATCCTTCGAAATAGTCGATCATTTCCACGATCGCCATTGCACCCATTAGGAAGATCAGGATCTCAGCAGTTTTACCAAAATGATGAAGAAGCGTTGCTTCTAATAGTCCACCGCGATCCGCCGAAGCCAGATCTTGAGCACTCATGAGAGTTCCGGTGTGCGGATCGATCCAACTCTGTGCATCACCGATATTCAATGCGATAACCGTCCAGCAAATCACCATCATAAGCAATGCCGGGACTAGCTTATCGATCTTCAGGGTATGTTCCATTGTTATGGCGGCATAACCGATGATGAATGTTGCGACTACAAGTAATTCCATGAGTTATGAGATTTTTAGTTAACCAGTTGATTCAATGCGATGTCAAAGGCGGCCTTGGCTATGCCTGTTTTTTTATTATTTACTGAATGCGTGGATTCCAGTGCCTTCTTGATCGTATCGCTCGTGTCGTTGAAGATTCCCCGGTCAGTCAGGTCTTTCAAATCATTACTCATGAGGTAAGCAAAAACACGCGCCATTCCGCAATTGGAAATGAAATCCGGAATAACAGCCAAGGAGTTATCCGCTTTGTCTGCGATCGGTCCAAAGAAGATCTCCGGGTCGGCAAAAGGTACATTCGCACCGGCAGAAATAACTTCCATTCCCGCAGCGATCATTCTGTTGAGCTGGTCTTCCGTGATGAGGCGGGATGCTGCACAAGGGATAAATACCTGGGCATGCAGGTCCCATATTCTCGCGTTTATTTCATCGAAAGACAGCATTCCGGGAGCAGAGAGCTCGTTTCCGTTCTTGTTCAAAAAGAGCGTTCTGATCTCTTCAAGACTGAAACCATCTTCTTTGATCAAACCGCCCACACGGTCTATGATCCCGACGATCTTTGCTCCCTGCTGAGCGAGA
>Ga0315902_10010090_pt1 | contig 12537 bp, 8 predicted proteins | sample LakEriMetagenome_9_FD_203523 | JGI IMG/M metagenome (GOLD analysis project Ga0315902, IMG submission 203523) | Freshwater fungal communities from buoy surface, Lake Erie, Ohio, United States - Buoy 12 MA117 | ecosystem: Environmental > Aquatic > Freshwater > Lake > Lake biofilm | place: USA... | reverse complement strand
AGCATCGCTTATATTGACATCGAGGTCGGATCTGAAAATGGATTCCCAGAACCTAACGACGCCAACGAGTCAATCACAGCCATCACTATTAAACTCAAGGGTAATTATTTTGTGTTTGGTTGCGGTGATTATGTCAAGCATCGTGACGATGTGCACTATGCGCACTGCCGAGATGAATCAGATCTACTACGAAGATTCATCGACTTCTGGTGTAGATTCCACCCCGATGTAGTTACTGGTTGGAATATCGAGTTCTTTGATATTCCATATCTGATCAATCGCATCACCAAACTCTTTGGTGATGATGAAGCCAAAAAGTTATCACCTTGGAATAAACTGCGCCCATACAAAACTGTTAAGTTTAACAGAGAATTAAACTCTTACAGCATCGATGGTGTGGCTGTTCTTGATTACATTGAACTGTATCGAAAGTTTACATACTCCCAGCAAGAGTCTTATCGACTAGACCACATTGCGCATATTGAGGTTGGAGAAAAGAAAGTCGATTATTCTCAGTTTGAAAGCCTACATCAACTTTACAAACACGACTATCAGAAGTTTATTGAGTACAATATCAAGGATGTTGAACTAGTCGAAAAACTTGAAGACAAGATGAAACTTCTTGAGTTGGCGTTGACTCTTGCTTACGACAACAAAGTTAATTACGAAGATGTGTTCACTCAGGTTCGCATGTGGGACGCAATCGTCTACAACTATCTCAAGAAGAAAAATATTGTTATTCCTCAAATGAAACGAGGAGAAAAGAAGTCTGCCTATGAAGGCGCATATGTGAAAGATCCTATTCTTGGTATGCACCAGTGGGTTGCTTCATTTGACTTAAACAGTCTGTATCCGCATTTGATTATGCAGTATAACATCTCGATGGAAACTCTTCTAGAGCCAGCGAAGTATACGGATGAGATGAAGCAGTTTATTGCCACCAAGAAAATTAATGTTGATACGCTCTTGAGTCAGCAGATAGACACCAGAGAACTAAAAGACTTTAATGTTGGGATTACACCAAACGGTCAGATGTTCAGTAACAAAGAGCAGGGTGTGATGCCCGAGATTATGGACACGATGTACAAAGACCGTACTCGTTACAAAAAACTTGCCATTGAAGCCAAGAAAAAAATAGAAACCGTTCTTGAAGATAAGAATCAAGTTGAGTATCTTGAGAAGCAAGTTGCTCGATACAACAATCTGCAGTTGGCAAAGAAAGTCACTCTAAATTCTGCTTACGGTGCGCTGGGCAATCAATACTTCCGCTTCTTTGATATTCGTATCGCCGAGGGCATTACTACAGCGGGTCAGTTGTCCATTCGTTGGATTGAGCAGAAGATTAACAAGTATATGAATTTGCTGTTGAAGTCTGGTAATGAGGATTATGTCATTGCTTCTGACACTGATTCGATTTATCTGAATATGGGTCCGCTGATTGAGAAACTTTATAATGACACTTCTGACACAAAGAAGGTCATCAAGTTTATGAATAAAGTTTGCGAAGAAAAGATCCAGCCGCATATTGATGCTTCGTATCAAGAACTAGCAGATTATGTCAATGCGCATTCACAGCGTATGGAAATGAAGCGTGAGTCTTTGGCTGACAAAGCCATCTGGGTCGCTAAGAAGAATTATATTCTGAATGTCTATGACAGCGAAGGTGTTGCATACGCAAAACCAAAACTGAAGATGATGGGTATTTCTGCGATTAGATCTTCAACTCCTTCCGCCTGTCGCGTTAAGATTAAGGAAGCAATCGACATCATCATCAATAAATCGCAGGATGACTTGCATGTGTTTATTGAGAAGTTTCGCAAGGAGTTTAAGACGCTGCCTATTGAAGATATTGCGTTTCCTCGTAGCGTGAATGGTCTAAAGGAATATTCAGATGAGAACAACATCTATCTGAAAGGCACACCGATTCATGTGAAGGGTGCACTAGTTTATAATCACTTGCTGAAGAAGATGAACCTGACTAAACGATACCAGTTAATCAAAGAAGGCGAGAAGATTAAGTTTATCTATCTCAAACAACCTAATCCGTACAATAACAATACTCTTGCATTTTTATCTGGTTTGCCGAAACAGTTAGAGGCTGAGCAGTACATTGATTATGATCTTCAGTTCGAGAAGTCATTTCTTGAGCCTTTGGATATCATTCTTTCTACGATAAATTGGCACACTGAAAAAATCGACACACTAGATTGCTTTTTCGTGTAAAATACTATACAATACATATATCGTCAACAAGGAGACCGCTAATGAGCCTGTTAGATAAACTCAAGAAAAATACAACTATCAAGGATACTGCTATTCTTGCGAAGTCAATCTTCTTTGAAGAAAAGGATATGGTGCAGACCAGCATTCCTGCTGTTAACATTGCCCTTTCTGGTTCAATTGACGGTGGTTTTACTCCTGGTCTCACAATGTGGGCTGGTCCGTCAAAGCACTTCAAGACTGCGTTCAGTTTGATTATGGCGAAAGCCTATCAGGACAAGTATCCTGATGCTGTTGTTCTTTTCTATGACTCCGAGTTTGGTACTCCGCAGTCTTACTTCCAAAACTTCGGGATTGATAAAGAGCGCGTGATTCACACTCCAATCACCGATGTCGAGCAACTGAAGTTTGATATCATGGCTCAGTTGAGTCAGATCGAGCGTGGCGAGCGCGTCATGATTCTCATTGATTCGATTGGTAATCTTGCTTCGAAGAAAGAAGTCGAGGATGCTCTTGACCAAAAGTCTGTTGGTGATATGACTCGAGCGAAGCAGATTAAGTCGCTGTTCCGTATGGTCACGCCGCATCTCACGATGAAGGATATCCCGATGGTTGTTGTCAACCACACCTATATGGAAATCGGCATGTTTCCTAAAGCGATCGTTGGTGGTGGCACAGGCTCATACTATTCTGCAGATAACATCTTTATCCTTGGTCGTCAACAAGAAAAGGATGGCGCAGATTTAATTGGATACAACTATATCATCAATGTCGAAAAGTCTCGTTATGTTCGCGAGAAGTCGAAAGTTCCTGTGACTGTTCGATTTGATGGCGGTATCTCAAAGTACAGCGGTCTCCTAGAGATGGCTCTAGAATCTGGTCATGTAACCAAGCCGAAGAATGGCTGGTACGCAAAGGTCAACACCCAAACTGGTGAAGTTGAAGGTAAGAACTGGCGTGAATCCGAGACCGAGTGCGAAGAGTTCTGGGATTCTATTCTCGGAAATGTGACATTCAAGGATTGGATTCGTGAAAACTACTCCTTCGGTTCGGCTGTAACTGCACCCGAGGACGAAGATGTTTAACGAACTACTAGCGAAAATCCAGTTCTGGAGAGCGAAGAACTTAAAGTTAGGCGAAGATTATGACTTCTTTTTAGATCTTTCTAATCACGAAGCACTTGCAATTAAAATCTTGAAGAAGTATCCTGGAGTCATCATTGAGTATACAAATATTCATATGTCTACCGATACAAATATGTCGTATGATTTGACTGTAATTGCAAATCCAAATCTTCACGATACTAATTCCAAGAAGTTTCAAGACTTTACTATGAAGATATTTCGTAGTATACTTCTAGGGTCCATTGAACATATTGAAAAGGATAAGAATGAAAACCGAAACACTGATACTGTCGAATCTGATTCGGAACGAAGCATTCATGAGGAAGTCGTTGCCGTTTCTGAAGAGCGAGTATCTGACCGAAAGCCACGAAAGAAAACTGTTCGAAGAAACAAAACAGTTCGTTCTGAAGTACAACAGTCTACCTCCGATAGCAGCGATTGAGATTGCTCTTAAAGAGTCAACCAAACTCACTGAAGTTGAATTAAATAAGTCACTTGAACTGCTAAAGGAGATAGCGGGTGACAAATCAGAACAACAACTGGGCTGGCTACTTGATACAACGGAAAAATTCTGTCAAGAAAAGGCGATTTACAATGCCATCATGGATTCCATTCAGATCTTGGATAACAAAGATCCAAACAGGGGCAAAGGAAGTATTCCTACTCTGCTTTCTGATGCTTTGGGGGTTAGTTTCGATCCTCACATTGGTCATGACTTTTTGGATAATTACGCTGATCGGTATGATTTCTATCATCGTATCGAGAAAAGAATCCCATTTGATCTTGAATACTTCAACAAAATCACTAAAGGCGGACTTCCGCAGAAAACCCTCAATATTGCTCTTGCAGGTACTGGTGTCGGTAAGTCTCTTTTCATGTGTCATGTGGCTGCTTCTTGCCTGACACAGAACTATAATGTTCTTTATATCACGCTAGAAATGGCTGAAGAAAAGATTGCAGAAAGAATCGATGCTAATCTGATGAATGTATCCATGGACGATCTCATGAACATGCCGAAAGACATGTATGAGAAGCGCATGGGTAAACTCAAGGAAAAGGTCAAGGGCAAGTTGATCATTAAGGAATATCCTACTGCCTCTGCCAACCCTGCTCACTTCCGCGCATTGCTGAATGACTTGGCTTTGAAGAAGAACTTTAAGCCAGACATTATCTTCGTTGACTATCTAAATATCTGTGCGTCTGCAAGAATTAAAGCTGGCGCGAATGTAAACAGTTATACTTACATCAAGGCAATCGCTGAAGAACTGCGTGGTCTTGCAGTAGAAAATAATGTTCCGATTGTCTCTGCTACTCAGACGACTCGATCTGGATTCAGTAACTCAGATCCTGGACTTGAAGATACTTCTGAATCGTTTGGTTTGCCAGCCACTGCTGACTTCATGTTTGCGTTGGTGAGCACTGAAGAACTACAGCAATTGAATCAACTGCTTGTGAAACAGTTGAAGAATCGCTATAACGATCCTAACCTCCACAAGCGATTTACTATTGGAGTTGATAGAGCCAAGATGAAACTGTATGACCTTGAGCAGAAAGCCCAAGATGCTGTGATGCAGGAAACTGAGCAGAAACCGAAATTTGGTTCTAAGAATGACAAATTCAAGAATCTAAAGGTATGAAGTTAGATAAGATAGAAAAGAAAGTAAACAAACTCATCCCGTCATGGGTGGGTCAAAAACATATTCCTTCTATCATTCGGCAATTGAACAACACCTTCTCGAAGTCTATAATCTACTTTTCTTCCGAAAGGTATACAGATAAATTCTACAAAGACCACTCGGTGATAGTTTCTGGGCAGTACTGTCCTAGGATTCTGTCTGCGATTCCCGAGAACATTCAGATAATCTTGGCATTTCCGAAAGAATCTAAGAAAGCAATCATAAGCACAAAGTGCGCTAATAATCTTGCGATTAAAATTATTCGTGCAATACACCATGAGTATCGCCACAAGCATCAACAGCGTGGGCGCGGGTATGTGTACACGAAGCAGTACAATACAAAGAAAGGCGAGAAAGACAGATTACGATTACACTATTATGGTAATCCTGATGAGATTGATGCCCATGCTTATGAAACCCAGGCTGAGAAACTAGATATAAATAGATTACGGATTGCTCACAGAATAGACTGGCGTGAGTCGGAAGCAGTGTTCATGTATCGTAAACACTTCCGTAAAAGAGATCCTAAGATCTGGCAAAGGTTTTTGAAAAAGGTTTATAAGAACAATGGCAGCCACAATAGCAAAAAAAGCATTGACACCAACAGGACTAGGATTTAATAGCGTTTCTCAGTACACAGCGCAGAAAATGTACAGTGACGCTACACAAAAAATACAAAAGTTAAAAGTAACACCAGCAGTCAAAGAGGCATGCCTTAATATCCTTAATTTTTCTATGAAGGGAAAAGAATCTTTTCCTAAAATGTTTAAAGGAGTTTCTACAGAAGATATTGGAATTATTACTAGCGACTTCGGCGAAATTTCTGGATCAATTTATTTGATGAAGAAATTTCCACAAAAATACAAAGCAGTTCGATTCCCATCAGCAAATGAAAAATTGATAGATTTTATCTTGGTTGCACCAGATGGATCCGAAGAAAAGTTTTCATCAAAGGCTGGGCAAGGTGGTAAACCGTCGATTACTTCAGTTATGCCGATTATCGAACAAAAAATGAAAGGCGGCAAACTTAATAGCAGATTTAAAAAAGCCGCAAAAGTTTTATCAATTTTATCTTCTGACGAAAAAGATGCGTTATATTGGGGACCATTAAAGGCTGCGCAATTTCTAGATACACCAGGATATGATGGTTTGATGAAAACATTAAAAAAATTGAAAGTCGGTGGTGTTGATGTTGCTAAACCACCAGTTTCAATGCAACTAGATGAGGCAGTTGGTAACGCTGGCTCATTTAAAAATTGTATGGTGCAATTTAAAGATTTTTTTGCTGCGTCAAAATATACTGAAATAAATTTAGAAGTCACGAAACGATTGATTGAGAACCCAAGACCTGGTAAAGAAAAGAGATGGGGAATATTACACTATCCTATAACAGCAGAATTGATTAGATGGCTAAACGACGATAAGAATAATGCTAAAGAATTACTCACCATGGCAGCGAAAGAGTTATCGGTGACGCAGATATATATGGATGTATATGCGAATGAAGTGAAGTATACAGTTAAGGAATTTAAAGAGGCAACTTTTAAATTTGGTTCACCGAGTAGTGCACCTAGACCGACAAATAATAGAATCGGTTTTACTATGAAAAAATGAGGCTTTATGACTACATTTGTAACTGGTGGTTTGGGATTTATTGGTTCTAACTTTGTTATCTCTCATCTGAAGCGATATCCTTCAGACGAGATTATTTTGCTGGATAATTTTTCTTATTCAGCAGACATCAATAACCTCAAGGATGTCATCTCCGATTGGAGACTGACCATCAAAAATGTCGACATCTGCGACACGGAAAAACTTGAGGAGATGTATGCAACTTTCACTCCTGAGGTAACCTTCCATTTTGCGGCTGAGTCTCATGTTGATAATTCTATTAACAGTGACGATGCCTTTCTTAGCACCAATATTAACGGCACTCATAACATCCTGAAGTGCATCAAGAAATATGGAGGCAAGTTAGTCCATGTTTCTACTGATGAGGTCTTTGGTTCTTTATCTCATGACGATCCTCCGTTTAATGAGAACACACCATACGATCCTCGCAATCCATACTCGGCGACCAAAGCAGCCAGCGACCATCTAGTTCGCGCTTATGTGAACACGCACAAGATTGATGCAGTTGTTACCAATTGTTCTAACAACTATGGTCCTCGGCAGAATCAGGAAAAATTTATTCCGACAGTAATTCGTCATATTCAAAACAACACACCAGTGCCAGTCTATGGTAAAGGTCTGAATATTCGTGACTGGTTGTTTGTTGAAGACCACTGTGATGCACTATTAACTATCGGTGAAAACTTTAAGTCTGGCGAGCGATACAATATCGGCGGGGGATTTGAAGCGACCAATATTGAGATGGTCAGTATGATTTTAGATATTATGGGTAAGAACATGTTGCAGACTTGGATTAATTTTGTGTCTGACCGAAAGGGACATGATTTGCGTTATTCAATGGATTCAGGTAAAATACTCAAAGAGTTAGGGTGGAGAGCCAAGACGCCGATTGCTCTTGGGCTAGAAAAAACTTTGGAGTGGTACTCATGAGAAAAGGAATTATTCTTGCTGGCGGATTAGGTACTCGCCTATATCCATGCACGGCTGTCTTATCAAAGCAGTTATTGCCAGTTTATGATAAACCAATGATCTACTATCCATTGTCGACATTGATGATGGCTGGAATCAGAGATATCATGATCATCACCAGCCCCGAGGATAATGCTCAGTTTCAGCGGCTGCTTGGTGATGGCTCACAGTGGGGATTAATCATCTCTTATGCAGTCCAGCCAGAACCAAAAGGTATCGCTGAATGTTTCCGTATTGCTGAGAAGTGGATTGGTCATCATGATGTTGCTCTAATTCTTGGCGATAATATCTTTTATGGTAACGATCTCATTAACCGATTCAGTTACGCTAATTGGTCGAGTGCTGGCTGCACACTCTTCGCGTATCATGTACATGACCCCGAAAGATTCGGTGTGATTGAGTTCAACGATAACGGCGATCCGATTGATGTGCACGAAAAACCACAATCTCCGCCGAGCAACTATGCGGTGACTGGTCTGTATTTCTACGACAACAAGGTCATTGACTACTCGTATCAGATTAAGCCATCTGCTCGTGGTGAGTTAGAAATTACTGACATCAACAAGATCTACATGCAGAATCATGACTGCAAGGTTGAGATCTTGAACCGTGGTGTTGCGTGGATTGATACTGGAACATTTGAGGCATTATCAGAAGCCTCTGTATTTGTTGGTTCGGTTCAGCGTAGAACTGGAACAATGATTGCATGCCCAGAAGAGATTGCCTACAAGAACGCTTGGGTCACACAAAAACAGGTTGAAGAACAGGCTGATAAGTATGCCAAGTCGGATTATGGTAAGTATTTGTATAGAATTTTACACACGAGGATCTAATTATGCATTTTCTAGTAGTCGGTAGAGGTTGGACAGGTAAAAAGGTATTCAAGGAATTGCTCAGTCGTGGGCATGTGGTGACATTTTGCTCCCACAGAGATGTCTTTGAAACTATTGAAAACAATAAGTTTGATTGGGTCGTGAACTGCGCTGGCAAAACAGGAAGCCCGAATGTTGACGCTTGTGAGTTTGACAAGCAGGGAACTATTGAAGCCAATGCAATTTTCCCAGCATTGCTTGCAGAGGCATGCAGCAAGTCATGGCGCACTCGTCTGGCTCACTTCTCAAGCGGCTGTATCTACTCGGGTGATATCTACGATGTCGATGCTGCGCCGAACTATTTCGGTAGCATCTACTCAGTATCCAAGGGTGTGTCAGATGTCTATCTTGGCGATAAGGCGCAGGTTTATCGTATCCGTATGCCATTTACTGGCGTCAATGAGCCCAAGAACTATCTCACAAAGGTCTATAACTATGCCAAGACTGGTAAGTTAATCGATGCTGGCGAGAACTCTTTGACTGACCTAGACGAAGCAGTGGAAGTTGCCTGCACCCTGATGGAACAAGAGGAGCCAAACGGCTACTTTAATCTTGTCAACAAAGGCTCTGTGAACATGCATGAACTTGCAGAAGTCATGGGTCTCAGCCCCACATGGTTCACTGCAGAAGAGTTTAAGGCTGCTACTGCCGCCGGAAGGTCTACCTGCACGATCCCTGCCCACGAGAACATGTCTAATCTTGAAGGTGCTCTAGTACAAGCAATCGCCAATATGAAGAAATAAAATTACTAAATAGAAGGTAATCCCACAGTGTGGAGAGATAATGTTTGGGTTCAGACAATTTATTCCATTAAACGAGCAAAAGAAACCAGTTCGCGGAATACAACACCTACCCCATCCTGCTGAATCAGCGTTTGCAACTCGTCGTGGTGCAGTTGGTTCGGCTCTCTCCAAGATTCAAGGTGTCATCAGCGGTCGTACTCCGATCACTCGTAAGATCGACGACCGCATGTCCTTCCAAGCCATTCGCACACCAGAAGGCAAGGTCGGTGTAAAGTATAAGGGTGCTGGTGCAGCCTATAACTTCTCTGCCGAGGACATAAAGAAACAGCACAGCGCAAAGCCATATATCGCTGGACCACTCATGAATATCCACAAGCATATTCATAAAGTGCTTCCAAAAGGTGCAGGTGAATATCAGGGTGGTTATCTCAGTTCTCTTGAAGACCGCACCGAAGAAGATGGCAATATCGGTCACAAACCAAATACTATCCGTTACTCTGTAGACAAGAAATCTGCAGAAGGAAAAAAACTTGCAAAGGCTCCATTGAGCATTGCGCTTCACTCACGCATTGCTGCTGATGGCAGCACATCCCCAATCGGTGAAGGCGAGTTGCAAGAACACCCAGATGTCCATCTGATGAGTCATCTCGTTTCTGGTGAAGAAAGAAAACTATCTCCAGACGCAAAAAGAAAAGCGATGGAGCATATTGCTGCAGCCAAGAAACTGTCGCAAAAACATTCTAATAAACACCACGAAGGTCATGAAGAGACTTTATTGCGTTATGCAAACTCAACCGTTGATACTGGTGAGAAGCCAAACGCAAAGGGCTATACCAAGTTCCTAGAAAAGCATCACCAGAAAAGAATCGATTCTGTAAAAACAGAAAAGGCTAAGAATCAAAAAGCAGAAGAGATGCGTGCGGCGATCAATCATGTAAATGATAATCTGGATAAGTTTGATAAAACTTTTGATATTCACCATCATATTCAAAAGGCTGGATACACAATTGCTGATGCCCTATCCAAAACAGCCAGTGGTGGGTATTCTCATAAAATCGATGGAGAAGAAGCCGCTGGTGAAGGATTCGTTTCTGGTGGAATGAAATTCGTTCCTAGAAAATTTACTGAAGCAAACCGCAAGCGTTCAGCAACATTTAAAGCGCAGAAGAGCGTGATATGAGTAAAGCAACATTTACTTTTGGTCGCTTCAATCCTCCGACTGAGGCTGGACACGGAAAACTTGTTTCTGCAGTTCAAGCACATGCAGAAAAGAGCAGCGGTAAGCATTATATTTTCCCGTCGCATTCTCAGGACTCCAAAAAGAACCCATTGAGCCATGGTGATAAAGTTGGTGCATTGAATCGACTATTTCCAACTGCTAATGTTGTTTCTCGAGGTAAAGTACGCACTGCAATTGATGCAATGAAACACCTAGAAAAGCAAGGGCACACTCATGTCACTATGGTAGTTGGTTCAGATCGTGTTGATGACTTCCATTCTCTGCTTAATAAATATAGAACTAAAGAATATCCAGGCATCAAAAAAGTTAATGTTGTTTCAGCAGGACAGCGAGATCCAGACGCAGAAGGGGCAGAAGGAATGTCTGCTTCTAAACTTCGCGGATTAGTTGCTGCTGGAAAAAAAGACGAATTCGTTTCACACTATAGCGACAAAAAACTTGGCGCACATATATATGACAAGGTTAAAGAAGCAATGAACGAAAATACAACAACTCCTATTGGCGTTTTCTTGATCGGTGGTCCAGGCAGCGGAAAAGACTATGTTCTTAAGAACATCTTTTCACGCTTCGACCTCGTAGAAGTTCAACTAGACCAGATCCTTAACGGAAAGGCAGCAGAGTTAGTTGAATCTAATCAGAACATTGTTATTAACGGTAGCATGGATGCTGAGAAAATAGAGTTAGTCAAGAATATTCTTGAAGGCTACACATTCGATACAGTGTATGTTTCTGTGTCCAATAAAGTCAGCCGCGCTCGTAACGAGGAAAGACAAGATCCATTACTAGAAAACAAGCGTTTGGAGAAGTGGTATCGTGCTGAGAAACTTGCAGAAGGATTAGATTGTTTTGTATTCAACAATTCAATTAATTTACACGAATCCAGCCAAATGGAACAGATTATGTTTGGCGGTCAAATCGAAAGTTTGCTAGAACGACTTGTTTCTCTTGGTCTGGTTCTATCTGAGAAAAAAGTAGTTCCGAAAGACAAAGCATCAGGTCTACCAAAGAAGTATGTTGCGGGTCTATCAGCATCAACTGCTAAAGCAAGGGCTGCTCATTGGAAAGAAAAAGCAAAACTTTCAGACAGCGATCCTCGTGCGTATGAACCAGCACCTGGTGATGCAACTGCTAAAACAAAACCAAGCAAGTACACACTTAAAGTCCGTAAGATGATGGACGAAGCAGAACTCAAGAAGATTCGCCGAGTTCCTCGTAGCGGCAACATCACGGCTGTCATGAATAAGAGAAAGGAAACGGGTCGTGTTTCTGAAGAAACAATTGACGAAGGCGCATCAGACAAATCGCTCAGCGCAAAGGCAGCAAAGTCTGGCATCTCAGTATCCACGCTCCGTAAGGTATATCGCCGTGGCGTAGCAGCATGGAACTCTGGTCACCGTCCAGGAACGACACCATCACAGTGGGGTCATGCTCGTGTAAATTCATACATCAGTAAAGGTAAAGGCACTTACCACGGCGCAGACAAAGACCTGCGCGAAAATGTTGATGATATGTTTGAGAATGAATTGCTACAGTGCTGCCCAGATATGGATGAGGCTGTAGATGTAACTCCAACTTTTGATACTGCGAACAAGAAAAAGAAGTCACAGATAGTTCCACCTAGAAGTCGCGACGCTGCCCTAGACGGCATGCCTGTTGTTACAACTGGTGCCTATGCTCGTGAAGAAACCGAACTAGATGAAGTTAGTTGCGGCTCATCCCGTCCAGCAAAAAAATTAACGGCATTTTTAAAAACACCTCGCAAACTTTCACCATCAGCAAGTTTACAAGAAGCCGTTGAGTATCATCTAGAAAACAAGATCTCGTTTACTGAAAACATTTTCCGTCCAGGTTCAGAAATGTTCTTTGAGATGGTTTCTGAGGCAAAGCGTCTTTATGCTGAAGGCAAGTATACGCCAACTGATGAATATGAATTGGATATGCTCAATTCAGATATCGGTGAGATTGCTGAGTTCGAAGGTCAGACAGTTGTTCTTGACTATCCAATCGAAGAAGGTCTAGAAGAAGCATGCTGGACTGGTTACACACAAAAGGGAATGAAGA
>Ga0315902_10010089_pt1 | contig 12537 bp, 17 predicted proteins | sample LakEriMetagenome_9_FD_203523 | JGI IMG/M metagenome (GOLD analysis project Ga0315902, IMG submission 203523) | Freshwater fungal communities from buoy surface, Lake Erie, Ohio, United States - Buoy 12 MA117 | ecosystem: Environmental > Aquatic > Freshwater > Lake > Lake biofilm | place: USA... | reverse complement strand
GTTGAACTTTCTGTTGCAGGACCACCAGCAGCATTGGTATTTGATGAACCAACTTCTGATGCAATTGTAAGGGCATTTTGTAGTACATCTTTAGAAATTGCATCAGCAAGAATCTGAGCCTTTTCTTCGTCAGTCAGTTCTCTATAGGTTGCAACAACGGCTGGCTCTCCTGAATCTTCTGCATCTTCAACAAGTAAAATGTCTTCTTCGTCTGTTTCTTCAGCAAGCATTTCTTCTAGGTCTGCGTCAAGAAGTTCTTCTGTGGCTTCCTCATTAGCAACTAGGACTTCTTCTTCCTCAACTACTTCTGTGCCATCATCAGAACCATCGTCGCTACCTGTTTCTTCATCAGCCAAATATGTTGGCTCTTCTGCAACTTCTGTAAAATCATCTGTGATATCATTGATGATGCAAGTTGGATCAGTAGGGTTCAATGTACAATCAGGCGCAATTGGTGCGATCGGAACTATCTCACTTGAATTGAAAACATATGTTTTATTTTCAAGAATATTGGTATCTGAGCCAAAGTAAATCTGCCAAAACTCACCTGGCTGATCACCCTGAATACCAGAGGTGATAGGTCTGCCTGTGTTCACAGGATTATCAAAATTACCATATCGAATAGCAATATCATTATTTGAGTGTAGAGTAATCTCAAAATCAAATTTGTTTGGTCCAACATTATTACAAAATAAAGGTAAGCCGAACAAATCAAATGCGCAATCTTGTCGGTATGATCCTAGTTCTTCCACATCATACCAACCGACAGTAAACTTATCGCCAAAACTTTGGTAATATGGATTACCTGTGAAACTGATCAAATCAGACCACATAGCAAATATGGTGTTGTGAGTGTTTGTATAATTAAAGTAACCCTGATTGAATTGATTCAACTCAGTGAAGTTTGGTAGAGGTTGACCGCTGCAGCAACCGTTGGCAAGACTCGTAAAACTAATAAAACCATTTTGAGAAAGGTTCACAGTGTTGTATAAATTACCATAATAATAAAAATCAAATCCAATTGACACACCAGTCAACGTGCTATCATCACCAAGATTTGCAGCTGTACCAGTTTGCTGGATGTTATCCAGTTGAGTTCCTGGAATAACAGTCAGTGTGTAGGTTTGCGTTGCTATTGGGTCTTGAATAGGAGGAGGCAGCTCCTGAGCAAAAGCAGGAGCCACCAATAACCCAAATAGGATTATGAGTCTAAGAAACATTATTCACCAGCTTGGGCTACTGGAAGATCTTCTGATGTTTCTTGATCATTACCCCAAATTTTCCACCACTTCTTCTTGAAGTCTGGACGTTCTTCTTTATTGCCAGCCCACTGCTCGGTTGCATCTTTACCAATCTTACCCATGTAAGGGCATGGTGTTCCAGCCATTTCCATAGCCTTGAAAACTCTTTCGTCTTGGCACATCATTGATACAGCAGCAACCTTCATACCCATGTCGTATAGAGTCTTAGATAACTTCAATCTTTCGCAATTCATATCGCGAACTGCCTTACCAGCAGAAAGACCAAAGACCTGAGTCTGAACAGCGCCAGAAACGCCCGATACACAGACGTCCTGGCTATATGTTGAGATCATTGGAGCGATAGCAGAAGCAGGAGGTGCTTTGATTGTTGTTTCTGACTTGGTGATATTTTCGTTACGATTGATATTTGTATTTGTGTTATCTGTCTTTACGCTTGATTGGCTTGTGCTCTCTGACTTATTCACATTCTCGTTCTTGTTTACAGCAGTTGATGTGCTCACATTTACATTGTTATTATTATTTGTGGCAACAGAAGTGCTGTCGTTCTTATTCACATTTGTGTTAGTTGAGGTAGAGACATTATTGTTGTTATTTGTGTTGGTTGATGTAGAGACATTATTGTTATTGTTAGTATTTGTTGAATTAATATTCGTGTTGTTATTATTATTGTTATTGTAAGTTACCTCACCAGACAAATTGTTATTATTGTTATTTGTGTTTGTTGAGGTTGATGTGCTCACATTGACATTGTTGTTATTATTAGTGTTATTAGATGTCGTTGTGTTCACATTGTTATTGTTATTTGTGTTATTAGATGTCGTTGTGTTCACATTATTGTTGTTATTTGTCAAAGTACCAGACTGAATGTTGTTATTTGTATTTACATTCGTGTTTGTATTTGTACTGTTGACAACAGAATTGTTGTTGTTATTATTCGTAGCAGTACTTGTAGAGGTGTTATTATTGTTATAGTTTACTGTACCACTATTAATGTTATTATTTGTGTTAACATTCGTATTGGTGTTTGTAGAAGTCGAAGTGTTAGTATTCACATTCGTGTTGGTATTATCAGAAGTCGAAGTAGAAGTATTCGTATTCTGATTAATATTAGTTGCAGTACCAGATTGAATGTTATTATTCGTATTCACATTCGTGTTGGTGTTGTCCGAAGTCGATGTAGAAGTCGACGTAGAATTTGTTGTCGTATTGACATCGGAGGTCGTATTGACCGTAGAAACTGTAGTTGTCTGGGCGAATGCCTGTGTTGCGCCTACTGCGAATAGTAGCGCAAGAAGTAACTTCTTCATTTGAACTCCTGAATGGGTTTGTAGATATCAAATCCATACTGCCTTCAACACTAGGAAGGCGAATCTCAGCAGTTTAAATGATCAATTCAAGTCTATCTTTTGTTTTATTTAGTTATTTAGTAAATTCAGTAATTTATTATCGATTATCTTTGCTCAATCCACGTCATCGTTGCAATAGCATCTTTATTGGCTGCTTTTGACGCGATAGCCAAAGTCAGAGTATCGCTGACTGTGCCTAAACTGCTACGACCAAGCTGATACACTGTGTCCGCGTCAACTCTAATTTGCGTAGCACCACCACCAGAATTAATAATACCTGATGCTAATTCAACGCCATCTGTAATAGCACCAGTGCTTGTCTCATTGTATTGTGTAAATGCATTCGGATCAAAATGGTCGACCCAAGTTCCATTCACAGTCGCGTTTCGTATAAGTTTATAGTAAACATCGGTGTTATCTAAAGTAGCAGCTTGAAAAAATGTTGGCAAAACAATGCCAGTAAGAGCTGTAGATTTTAATCGAATACTTAATACAGGATAAAAAACCCTTGCTAATGGCAGGTTAATTCCAGTTAAAGGTGTTAGGTGGCTTTCTGCAATACCTAATTTTTCAACTGAGCCTTCTGTCAATAAACTATTACTGCCTTGATACAGATAATGTGTTCCAGCAACTCCAGTCAAATTTTCAATCTCTAATCGAATAGGTAAGAATGGTGTTTTACACCAAGGAGTAGGGAGTCTATTAGCATTTCTAATTGTATGAATAACTCTTGGGAGTCCATTTATAACAAAACTGAACACGATATCCCCAGCTCCATACCATTCATAATCTACCATGATTAATTGTTGAGCCGCAGCATTTGCAGTTATGCCGCTGACACCAGTTCCATCTAGTTTATCGCCATTCCATTGGTCTCTGTATATTCGCTCGACTGTTGGTGTTGGACCATCGCTATTAATAACTACGCAAGCATATTGCGGTATATTATTTGCGTCGACGGTTCCGCAGTCTTCGAAAAAAAATCCATCGTTACCATCAAACATACCAAATCTACGACGAATACCTAGTGTTGGATTTTGTAATCTAATTGCGAATGCTACAGCCTGCGATCTACCTGGTGTGTATCGTTGCACATTGCGAGTCTGTCGTATGACTTTAGACCCGACATTGCTAGTTACAGCCATTACAACGCCACTTATATTTGCATCAAATACTGCACTTGCACCATTAGCAGTCGATTCATCCCAAACATCTGTTTCTTTACCATATTGGAAAGTGTTAAAAAATATGGTTTCTTGTGTCTGTACTTTAAGGCGACCTTTAGTGTCGACGCTGGCAATAACACCTTGATCTCCACCAGAAGTTAATGCAACATTAATCGGATTAGCACTAGAATTTAAATTTGTATTTCTGCTAATCGGAAGAGGATTCCCAATGTCGTTCTTAACTTCTACGTTGTTTGAAAAAAGATATGTCATTAGATAATTCTCCAATAATCTCCGCGAAATAACATATGAACAGCACCGTTATTTACAGCGAGAATAAAACCGTTTGCGTCGTTATCAACTGGACCAGAGACTGTAATGTTATACGTCTCGCAGTTTCCTGACTCGTCTTTCACGATAATTTCACGACCAGAAGAAGGGTCTGATGGGATGATAATCGTAACAGGTTCAGCGCAATTGACACCGATATAATAATCAATGTCTTGAACAACATAGGTATTTGTTGTGACTAAAGTTGTGTTATGGATAATCTCATATGGATTGATTTCATCCATTAAGAATACACCATCACGGTATGTCATATATCGACCGTTTTGAACGGAAGATCGATCTAGATCATCAGCATCATAGATTCTAACAATACCAGTGCCACCACCACCCCAAGAGAGTGTGTTTACTTTTTGCAATAGATCATGAACTGTCTTTCGTAATGCCTCGAATTCTTTATCCACCAATGCGTTTACTAGTGGAGGTTTCTTTGTGTTTGATACTGTGTCGAGATAATTGGTGATCTGCTGAACTTTATATTCTTCTGGTGGTTGAATGTTTGTCTCAGCTGGTTTTGGAGTTGGTTCTGGAACTACTTCTGTGAGTAGATCTTCCTTTAGAATCGGAACTGTTTTTTCTACAATGACTTCTTCTTTAAAGAGAAGTTTGTTGAGTTTTTCTTCTCTTTCGATAGACTCGACAAGAATTGGATCTATTGGTTGACCCAACATTCTTGCCATTTTTACAAGGAGCTTTTTCTCCTCAAGTGTCTTCATTTTTTATATTGAGCCACTACTGGACTGCTTGGTTATCAGCTGGCGCTTCGGTGCGGAGTTGTTCGGCTGCTTGCTTCCGAACTCGCTCAATGACTCCAAGAGAAATTTTCGCAGGAAGTTCGCCAAGACCAGCAATAATTACGTTAACATCATCAAAAGTCAATTCAAGTTTAACTAACATGTTATATTCTCCAAAAAAACGGAATACGTTCTATATAGCGTGGCTTTAAACCCAAGGCAGCGCTGGTGAAACGGCTGGTGGATTCTTTAGATTCTCAATCTGCAGTTCAACAGCAACTTCTATAGCATCTTTATTAACACCATTCACCCAGATCCAATTCAGCACTTGCTCTTTGGTTAGATCAGCAAACGGTGTAAACTCACCAGTCGGTGCAGGAACAGAACAGGTCGAGTAGATGTTGGCGTTGTGGGAGCCATCTACACCATTACATTGCCAATGAACTGTGAAAACAACATTGGTGTTGTCGTTCTCTTGTGGACGACAGTCGAGTTGCGAGATGTTCCAAGTGATAGTGGCCATTAATTGCTCTCCAATGCGACAACCTTCGCCTCGAGTTGTTCAATACGAACCATCGCCTCTTGTAGTGCCTTAATGGCAGCAAAGGTGATGTCTTTTGTGTAAACCGTTTTGAGTGGAACGCCATCTTCAGGTGTTTCACCGAAACCGTCAGCGTCAACCCAGACAGGCTCAACGATTTCTACCTGCTGCGCGATGACACCGATGTTCATATCATCATGGATCTGGTCGTTGTATTTGTAGTTCACAATCTCGAGCGCACCAATCTTGCCCCACATAGACGCAACTGGTGTGATGTTCTTTTTTGTTCGTTCGTCCGACAAGTCTACATTGTTAGATTGAAAATTGGCCAAACCGCCGTTAGAACGGATAGATGCACGAAGTGCGCCACTATCGTAGCAGTACAAAAAGTGGCTGGAAATTCCATTAGGAGCCGCAGCTGAATAGTTAATCGCCAAACCAAACGGGGTGGTGCCGTTGGAGTTTCGCACAACCGCTGCCCACTTGTTGTTGCCGTCTACTGACAGCGCGTGAAACCCAGTAACGCCAGCAACAGCAATCGCTGAAGTAGTGCCAGTTAAAAATTCACCGCTGCTTAAAATACGAGCGCGTTCAGCAGCACTCGTACTGAGTATCATCGCCAACGCTTGGGTTTGATTGACAATAGCATTACCTGCTGTGTCGACGCCAAAATATGCTCCGTTTAGTCCTGTGTTACTATTGCCAACAGCCATGACTGCTTGCGTAGATCCAGAACGGTAGATATTAAAAGCCTGAGTCGGATTATTACTCTCACTAATACCCAAGCCTGTGGAGGTGAGGCGCATGCGCTCGGCGTTGCTGGCGTAAAATACATATGGATGATCAGACAGAGTGCCAGTCACGCCAGCAGATGCTGTGTAACTAATAACTGTTCGAATTGTTCCGTCGCCGCCTGTGATAACTCCACGAACGTCCAATCGCGTTCCTGGTGCATTTGTTCCCAAACCCAAATTTCCGTTGATATCAATTGCTAAACGAGTTGCACCTGCTGTATGGTCAAAAACAAAAAAGTCATTCGCTAGACCATTAGAGGTCTCACTACCATTACCAACACCAATACCGAATTGGCGCGCACTACCATTAAAATACAATTGAGTGTATGCAGATGCAGTTGTGCCAGTAATATTTGCTTGCCAGTTTCCGCTTGAGCTGACGTTTAGTTGTCCAGTCATCGTGTCGCCAGCTTTCAATACGCAATTATTTGCGGCACTGAATGCAGAGTTTGCTTGTCCATAAGCAGTATTGGCTTGCCCATGAGCAGAGTTTGCTTGATTATAAGCGTCGGTGATCTTGTTGACTACTGTAGTTTCAATCTTGGTGCTTGTCACAGAGGAATCTATAATCGCACTACCTTTGAGTTTTTGTATCGTCATCTTTTCTTAAGACCTTTATGGGTAAATTTGCCCTACTTCTAATAATGCTAGATTTTCTTCACACTCAATAGATTCAACCAATGACTGATCAACAGGTTGACCAAAAGCCTTCATCATCTTTACAAAGAGTTTTTTCTTTTCAAGTATTTTCATGCATTTATGGCTGCAACAGTAATTGTGTAATATTTATTTTTAAATACAAACGAAGTTCATCGCAATACTAATCCTATCTTCAGAACTTTTATTTTTCTCAACCATATGTTGCAAATTAGATCTGAATATTAATATGCTTGATTCTTCTGGTTTATAATAACAGTCATCAAAACTTGCATTCGTATAATTATCAATTGGTAGAGGAAACATATCATTTGCATTATTCAATTTAAATCGTATGTTTCCACTATTTTCATTTGATTTTACATAATAAACTAAACTAAAATGTCTCAACGGATGTATATGATATTCCTGATAATCTCCTGGCGAGGAAACATTAATCCATGCATCCACGCATTTAGCAGGAACACTCACTCCAAAATGATTAGAAAATTTATTTACTTCAGACTCGCAAACTGATATAAACTCCTTTAAATTTCCATCATTTAAAAAATCATATAATTCTTTTGTATTGTATGTGTCGCAATCCCAACAAGTTGTTGGATTTGGATTCTTTTCTTTTATCTCTTTTGCTTTATGGATAAAATAATCATTTAGTTCAGTAAATTGAGTAAGAACATTTCTATAAATTAAAGTCGGCACCCACGAATTAATATCCATAATATCACCATGTTAAAACATTATCGATCCAGAATTATTAAATTGATAGATGTGTCTACCGCCATTTTGAGTATATGTTGGAGATCCATTGGTTGAGACAGCAGCAGATTCTGCACTGATTATGCAGATGCCAGAACCACCAGCAAATGCAGCACCGCCATCATTACCTCCTCCACCACCACCTGTATTAGTAGTTCCAGCGGAGCTTCCCCCAGTTCCACCACCACCTGTTCCACCAGCATATCCACCGCAGCGACCTTTACCACCGCCACCGCCAGCATAAGTAACTGGCGTACCAGTAATGCTGTATGCTAATCCATTACCGCCAGTAGTTGTAGTGCCTGCAGTACCAGCACCACCACCGCCGCCACCATTATAACATGGTGCGCCTGTGCCAGCAGATCCAGGATTTCCTTGTCCTGGTTCTGATGATGAAACACCACCATACAAACCACCACCAGAACCACCATATGTTGAATAAGGACCAAATGGCGCACCACCAGCTCCTCTACCACCACCAATTGCAGTCAGCGTCACAGTAGTATTTGTGAATACAGTATTCGATCCATTAATACCAGTGCCAGCTCCAGGTGCACCAGAACCACCACCTCCAACTGTTACAGTATAATTTACTCCAGGTAACAGAGACAATGCTTCGCCATTTACTACTTTTGGTGTTTCTGTTCCATAATACAATAAACCACCAGCACCACCGCCACCACCACCACCATCTCCAGAGTTAGTAACTCCTCCTCCACCACCACCTGCAATTAATAGCAAACGTGCTGACACAGGAAAAGATAATTTTGGATTATTAGCGCGTTTTACATTAAAACGATTTGCAGATAATGTTTGTGTAGTAATTGCCTTTAAAGCCATTTTATGTTAACTCTGTTCCATAAACACTAAATGTGACATTTGATACTGCAGCATTGACTGATAGAATATCAGTATTTCCAAGCGTCAATCCTAAACTTAATGCAACTGTATCAAGTGCTGGCAATGCAGTATCAAAAGCAATATAATGCGTATTTGATAGTGCAGCACCCGCTGGCTGAGTTGCGATTCTAAAAGTAGTATTTGCCGCACCTCTATTGCAAATTACAATAGAAGAAATGACTGCTTGAGTCGCTGCAGGAACTGTATAGACATTATGTGTGGTGTTTGCAGTTGCTGCAACTTGACCGAGGATTTTATATGTTTCTGGCATCTTAGAGTCCTGTTAAAAATGATTTCGCAAAACCACCTGACGCACTAGCGGCTGCAGCATTTGCTGTGTTTGCTTGACCATAAGCAGCATTCGCAGTGGCAAGTGCAGCATAAACCTGAGCCCAAGCTGCATCATTCATTTGAGTTGCGGTAACTGTATTTGCTTCAATCTGACTTCCTGGAAGTTTTCGTATTGTCATCTTTTCTTAAAACCTTTATGGGTAAATTTGTCCTACTTCTAACAGCGTCAAACTTTCTTCTGCGCCAATCATACCGTTTGCAAAAGTATTAAATGACAAACTCACTCTTGTTTTATCAGCAGTCACTGCACTCACACTATGGCGTAATGACGAAGGAAATATGACCAATCTTCCTTGTTTCGCCTCAATCCACCATGTTTTAGAATTATATAAGTTATATTTTTCTGTCGGAAATTGAATCTGTTGATAACTATTGTTTTCAAAGTAAATACGATCTTTCTCATTATCAGATTGCACATAAAACACGCCAGAGAGAATCGAGTTAGGATGCTCGTGACTGTGATGCCATTGTCCAGGTTCGCTGTAATTGACCCAAGATTGAGTTATGTACAGACTTGCCTCTTTAGATGGCGCAATAATCTCTTCGAAGTAAGTATTTATTGATTTTTGAATGAAGGAGCGTAGACCGCTTAATTCTTCTTTGCGCAAGATAAATCGATCTGCGCTGGTGGTATTTCCCATATTTGGACGCATTTCTTGGGTCAATAAAACGCTCTTTTCAGCTTCGTTTAAATCGCGACCCAAATCGAACATTCCAACTGCAGTTGGAAACAAAGTAACTACTTGCATAACGAATTCCTATTTTCAATAACTAATTTTATATATCTAACTTTTTAATTTAGTTTTAAAATAACGATACCAGAGCCACCAGATCCACCATTTCCCCAACCTTGAGTCGGACTAGATTGTGAACTTGATCCACCTCCTCCACCACCCAAACCAGCAGTTCCAGATGCGCCGTTTCCTCCACCAACATTAATTGCTCCACCAGCACCGCCACCACCAGGACCACCACTTCCTCCTGCAGGTCCAACGTTCGATCCTCCTCCTCCACCACCAGCATAAGTTACAGATGCTCCAGTGATTGTAGATGCAGTTCCACTACCACCATTTCCTGGTGAACCATTTGCACCTACTGCACCTGATCCCCCGCCTCCACCCCCAAGATAACTTGGTGCACCAGGATTTGCCCCCTGCCCACCATTATTACCTTGTGATGGGGAAACACTAGGTGTATTTCCATTACCAAAGGTGGTAGAATTATATGCTGCACCGCCCCCAGAACCACCATTTGCGCCTACTGAATATGGTTGAGCAGATGGACCTGAAGGATTGCCTGATCCTCCTCCTCCACCACCAGCAGATGTTACGGTATCAAAAACAGAACTGCTTCCATTTGCGCCTTGCACATTACTGCCATTGTTTCCAGTGCCAGCACCACCAGCACCAACAGTAATTGTATAGGTATTTCCAGCAGTTACTGGATAATTAGAGCCTATTCTAAAACCACCTGCGCCGCCACCACCGCCATTATTAGTTCCTCCGCCAGCGCCACCTCCACCAACAACGAGATAGTCAACAGAAGTGACACCTTCTGGACATTTCCAATCTGCTGTTGATGTGAATACTTGAACGCCTGTTGCTGGCATTTGATACTTGAGGATTACGATACCTGAGCCGCCTGAGCCACCTATATTGTTTCCTGGTGAGCCTGTATTACCAGCACCACCACCACCACCACCAGTGTTTGTAGATCCTGACTCCATACCAACGCCAGCTTTTCCACCTGTCCCACCACCACCTGCTCCTCCTGGGGCATTAGAACCTGGAACACTAAACGCACCACCTCCTCCGCCACCAGCATATGTCACAGAAGAGCCTGAAATCGTAGAAGTTGCTCCTGCACCGCCAGATCCACCAGCACTTGCAGTTCCAGCCCCACCTATCGCACTTGCTCCCCCTCCACCACCAGCAGCATAGTTTGGTGCACCTTGATTTGGTCCGCCACCATTGTTTCCTTGTGATGGAGATGTGCTTGGAGTGTTGCCAGACCCACCAGCGGTGTCAAAATTGCCACCTCCACCAGATCCACCAGCAGCTCCAGCCGCTGCAGGACTATTATATCCACCTCTTCCGCCACCAGCAGAAGTGATAGTATCAAACACTGAACTTGATCCATTTGTGGTTGATGATGTACTTGAGCCAGTTCCACCAGCACCAACTGTAATAGTATATGTGTTTCCTGCACTTACTGAATAGCCAGTACCAGCGCGGAACCCACCTGCCCCCCCACCACCATAATTCGATCCACCACCGCCTCCACCAACAACAAGATATTCAACTTCAGATACACCTGTTGGAGCAGTCCAAGTTCCTGATTGCTTAAATGTGATGACAACTGTCTTGCCAAAATTCCAAGAAGGATTGACAATTCTATTTGGATTTTGAGCAGCATAAACAACAGAAGGGATCACTCCCTTCGCAGAAAAACTTTGAATTGAGTACTGTTTAATGCCCATAGATTATCAGGTGACTTCTGAACCAAATACGTTAAACGTAATATTTGCGTTTGCAGAATAAACCGAAAGAATATCGGTATTGCCCATGGTGATGCCAAGACTTAATGCTACAGAGTCAAGAGAGGTGACTGGAGCATCGTATGCAATATAGTGCTGATTCGCAAGTGCTGCACCTGCAGGTTGAACAGCAATTCTATAAGTCGCGTTTGCTCCTGAATTTCTGTTTGTAATAATGATTGAAGAGATTACTGCTTGAGTCGCAGCAGGAACAGTGTAAACATTCGAAGTTGTGTTCGCAGCTGGTGCTGACTGCCCTAATACTTTATATGTTGTTGGCATGTTTACATTCCTGATAATAGAAACGGATTAAACCCACTTTCTGCGCTTGCAGTGATCGTTACGTTTGCGGTGCCTGTTGGACCAGCAGCAACGGAAACTGATACTGAAGCAGTATTTACAAAATTAATATTATTCGCGTTAGATGATGAGGCAGAGTTTGCTGTAATTCTTATGGCATCGCCAGCAATTGCTCTGCCTTTTATTTGTCTTGGCATTAGACTACAACTTCAACTTCATCCCACGAACCAGTCGATTCATTCCAATCATATGTTTTTCCATCATCTGGAAGTGGGATTGGTGCTTCCCAATCTGCAGTGGTACTATTTAAAACCCAAGAAGGATATCTTTTTGGTGGAACGAAAGCATCTAGATCTTCGTTATATGTAAAACCAATACCAGCATAACGCTTGCGCATGGTGCCATTATAAGAAGTTTGCTTCCAAGTACCGCCTAAAAGACGTTCGCAAAATGCCGCGCCAATGTGTTCTTTTTCTACACCATTAGCGTCAGAAGTGTCGCGATTACCTACAACAATGACTTGTGTTACAACATTATTTTCATCTAACTTTGCAAAATGTGCCATTATACCTTTTCCTCGTTTTCAATCTCTTCAGCTAAACCAGTGATCTCTCGAATTTGATTCGGAGTCCAGATAGTATTTATTGAATCTTCGAATGCCTTGATTTTTTCCATGGTGTCATCAATTTCTTCCCATGTTGGGCAAGGGCGTTCATCTTCCCAAACAGTAAAGTCTCTATTAGAGATCTCCCAGCGAGCACCTGGACGAAGCAAATGCATTGCTGTATTAATACCGTATAATTGATAAATTTTTACATTATTTTCCATAAATCACCTCAATAAAGT
>Ga0315902_10010086_pt1 | contig 12538 bp, 8 predicted proteins | sample LakEriMetagenome_9_FD_203523 | JGI IMG/M metagenome (GOLD analysis project Ga0315902, IMG submission 203523) | Freshwater fungal communities from buoy surface, Lake Erie, Ohio, United States - Buoy 12 MA117 | ecosystem: Environmental > Aquatic > Freshwater > Lake > Lake biofilm | place: USA... | reverse complement strand
ACCATGTCAGTCTCCGACCGTCACGCCGCACGCCTGCAGCCGCGCCAGCGCCTCGGCCAGCGACCCGCGCAGGTCGATGGCCCGGCATGCCGACCGGCGCACCTGCACGCGGTAGCCAAGCCGGGCCGCATCCTCGGCCGAATAGGCCACGCAGTAATCGAGGGCCAGCCCCGCCACCGTGACGTCGGTCACGCCCCGCTCGCGCAGGAAGCCGTGCAGGCCCGTCGGTGTCACGCGGTCGTTCTCGAAGAAGGCCGAGTAGCTGTCGATGGCCGCATGCATGCCCTTGCGCACGACGAGCGCCGCGCGTGTGGTGTCGAGGGCCGGGTGGAACGCCGCGCCCGGGGTGCCCTGGACACAGTGCGCCGGCCACAGCACCTGCGACCCGTACGGCATGGCCACGACGTCATACGGCGCCGCGCCGGCGTGATTCACGGCAAATGACTGGTGGTCGGGCGGATGCCAGTCCTGCGTGAGCACCACGAGGCCGGCCGTCACCTGCAGGGCATTGATGGGTGCCACTACGGCGTCGCCCTCAGGGACCGCCAGTGCCCCTCCGGGGCAGAAATCGTTCTGCACATCGATGACCAGGAACGCGTGTGCCATCGGACGTCTCCGCCCCGATTCTGACAGGTTGCGCCCCGGTTGCGGGTAACATTCGTGTCGCGATGGCATTCGATCTGCGGCTCGTGGCCGATCAGGCTTTCTCGCGTGCGGCGGGTGCCCCGCTCGTCAGCGGCAACCGGGTGCGGCTGCTGCGCGACGGGCGCGAGCACTATCCGGCCTTCCTCGAGGCCATCGCCGGCGCACGGGAGCGCATCCACCTCGAAAGCTACATCATCAACGACGACCGCATCGGGCGCATCTTCGCCGAAGCCCTCACCGAGCGCGCGCGCGCCGGCGTGCGGGTGCGCGTGCTCTGCGACTGGGTCGGAACGGTCGGCAAGGCCTCGCGAGGCTTCTGGCGTCGCCTGCGCGAGGCCGGCGTCGAGGTGCGCTTCTTCAACCCCCCGCACTTCGTTTCTCCCCTGGGTTGGATGGCGCGCGACCACCGCAAGCTGCTGACCGTGGACGGACGCATCGCGTTTGTCACCGGCCTCTGTATCGGCGATCAGTGGGTCGGCAGCACCATGCCTCCGGTCGATCCCTGGCGCGACACCGGGATCGGCATCATCGGCCCGGCCGTCGCCGACGTCGACGATGCCTTCGCCGAGACCTGGGCGGCCAGCGGCCCGGCCCTGCCTGCCGACGAACTGTCCACACGCCTGCCACCGACCGCGGTCGGCGCTGTCGCGCTGCGCATCATCTCGACCGCGCCTGCGTCGAGCCAGTTGTTCCGGGTTGATCAACTCGTCACCGCGGTGGCCCGTCACTCGCTGTGGATCAGCGATGCCTACTTCGTCGGCGTGTCGGCCTATGTGGAAGGCCTGCTCGCCGCCGCGCGCGACGGCGTCGACGTGCGCCTGCTGGTCCCGGGCAGCGGCAGTGACATCGCGGTCGTGCAGCGGCTGACGCGGGGCGGGTACCGGCGCCTGCTGGAAGGCGGTGTCCGCGTCTTCGAGTGGAACGGCACGATGATGCATGCCAAGTCGGCTGTGGCCGACGGTCGGTGGGCGCGCGTCGGCTCGTCGAACCTCAATCTGCAGAGCTGGCTCGGGAACTGGGAACTCGACGTGGCCGTCGAGGATGCCGACTTTGGTGCACAGATGCAGGCCATGTTTGAGGATGACCTGTCGCACTCGACCGAGGTGGTGCTCAGTCACCGTCGCGTCCGCCCCACGGCGCCGCCCGCCCCACGCACCGCCGGCCGACGCCGGGCCGGCCCGTCGCGCGCCGCGGCCGGTGCCCTTCGACTCGGCAACATCGTCGGGGCGACCCTGGTCGAGAAGCGCCCACTGGGCACCTCGGATGCCCAGACACTGATCGTCGGGGGAGTCGGCGGGCTCGCCCTCGCGGCCGTGGCCGCCCTGTGGCCGCGCGTGCTGGCGCTGCCCATCGGGGCTTTCGCGGCCTGGCTGGGCACCTCGTGGCTGGTGCGGGGCTGGCGGCTCAGGGCGCAGGGTCGACGGCCGGGACCGCCTGACGGGGTCTGATATAGTTAGAGTTTCGTTTGGCCGCCGGTAAGCGGACCTGTGACCCCGGAATCCGCCGGGGCCGTCCCGGATCCGGCAGTGAGGTTTCCGCCATGAAGTCCGGCATCCACCCCGAATATCACGACGTCACCGTCCACTGTGCCTGCGGCGCCTCGTGGCAGACCCGCTGCACGAAGCCCGAAGTGCGCCTCGACATCTGCTCGAGCTGCCACCCCTTCTTCACCGGCCGCCAGAAGCTCATCGACACCGAAGGCCGCGTCGACCGGTTCACCAAGAAGTTCGGCGCCCAGACCGTCGAAGCCCGCAAGGCCGCCGACAAGCAGGCGAAGGCCAAGAAGGCCGCCGGCAAGACGAACTAGTGACAGGCTGGCCCCGCCCAGGGGCCGCCCCTCGTCCCGCCCCCCCTGGCGGGCCGCCCTCATTCGGCGCGGTCGGTCGACCCGAGCAAATCGGCGCCCGACCGCGCCTGCAGTTTCCTCTCGATTCGGTGCAGCCGGTGCTGCGCCGCTTCCCGCACCTCGTCTCTCGCATCGCTCAGCAGCTCGTGCGCATGCTGCCGCGCCGCCCAGAGGTCGCCCTCGCGGTGTTCATGGAAGATGGCCAGCGCCTCGCGTGCCTCGCGCCGCAGCGCCGGAGGCGCGCCGCGCAGAGATGCGAGCGCCCCCCACGACACCGCCGCGTCAGCCGCCCGTCCCTGGCGCCGCCGCAGCAGCGCCTGGCGACGCAGCGCCTCGCCCAGGGTGGCCGGGTCACGCCCGACCTGCTCGAGGTGCCGGATGGCCGCTCCGTAGGCCACGTCGGCCTCGGCCCCCTGCCCCGCCCGCTCGTACACACGGGCCAGGCCCAGGGCCTCGTAGGCATCGCGCACCCCGGCGGGGCCGTGCGTGATGCGGTGCATGGCCGCCGACAGCACCAGCACCAGCGACACCAGATCGAGGCGGTTGTGCTCGAGCACCGGCTCGAGTGGGCCGGCCTGTCCGTCACGAACAAACTGGAAGTAGCGGCCAGGGATTTCGGCGCCCGGGACGTCGCCGACCCGGGCCACGCCGGCGAGGCGCTGTTCCAGCGTGCCCAGCGAGCAGCTGCCTTCGGTCGGCCCATAGGCCGAACCCTGCAACCGCCACAGCCGTCGGGCCGGATGCAGCATATCGGTGTGCCACACCCCCGCCAGCGGACTGGTGGTGCGGTGAAACTGGTATCGCGTCTCGATGAGCGGCACATCGAACGACTTGCCGTTGAAGGTGACGAGCGCCCCGCGCTCGCGCGCCCACTCGGCGAACACCGCCAGCAGCGCCCGCTCGTGCTCAAACCCGGGCAGCAGCCACTGCTCGACGGTGATGCCCTCGGCCGACAGGTGCGCGCCGCCAATCAGAAAGGCCTGCGTGCCGGCGCCGCCGGCGAGGCCCGTCGTTTCGAGGTCGAGCAGCCACAGTCCATCCACCGAGGGCGTCGGTGCGCCGGCGACCTCCGGTGACGAAGGCCAGGCACGCGCCAGCACCGCGAAGGCCTCGGGGGCCCCGAGCACCTGCGCCAGCACGTCGCCCAGCGTGACCCGCCCGTGGCGCATCGCGGCGGGATAGTGCCGCGTCACGCGAATCGCCTCACCCGCCTCGTGCGACACCACCACGCCGCCCAGCACGTCGGCGGCCTCGGAGGGCACGACCCGGCCTGCCTCGGCAGCAGCGGCCCGCATGGCCAGCGCACCGGCCCCACCGACGCCTCCGGTGCCCACGCCGGCCACGATGCCGCGCAGCCGATCGGCCAGTGACGACATGACTAGAACGGCACCTCGTCGCGCGCCGCCTGGGTCGCCTCTGCCCCGAGGAGCCCCAGCAGGTGCAGGGCCATCGACTTGCCACGCGGACCAATCTCGCCAATCGGCCCCACGCAGGTCGGGCAGCCCTGCTCGCAGCCACACCCCTCGATGAGGGCGCGGCTGCGCGTCAGCAGATCCGCATGCATCCCGTACAGGGGCGCACTGAAGCCGATGCCCCCGGGATAGGCGTCGTACAGGAACACGCGGGGCGTGTCGCTGAGCGCCGCCGGTCCGGCCGGCACCGGCAGAGTCACCGTGCCCGCCCCCTGGGCAGGCACCTCATCGTCGCCCGCATTTACCGACAGCCCGAGATCGCGCTGGTCGCACATCAGCAGCAGTTGCGCCACGTTGCGCATGGCATAGGCCATGCCCCGCACCCCGTCACGCCGATCGTCGGGCGTCCCCGGTAGCGCCGCCATCACGGCCGCCGGCACCTCGAGCCAGTAGGCCGTGGTGTGCATCTGCTGCTCGGGCAGGTCGAGCTCGCCCGATCCGACGTTCTCGTTCGTATAGAACTTGATCTTCTTGAAGCCGACGACGCGCGAGACCACGTGCACCTCGCCGTGGTGCGCCACGGCCTCGGCATCGTGCGCGAAGGTATCGAGAATCGTCACCTTCGAGTAGTCGATGGCATCGGTGTAATAGTCGCAGTCGACCGCACGCACGTAGGCCTTGCGCCCCTCGAAGTCGAGCCGATCCACCTGAAAGAGCTTGCCCTCGACCATGTAAATCGCCTTCGGGTGCAGCATCGTCAGGGCGCTGGTGAAGTCGGTTTCGGCAATGATGCGGGGCTCGCCCGTGCAGTCGACGACAACGAAATTGTCAGACGACACCGATCGCAGGCTCACGGCATCGGCCGGATACGACTCGCTCGTCCAGTGCCACTGCTGCGCGGCAGCATCTTCGTCGTGCCCCGACTGGTGCACGAGGCCGGCCTCCTGCAGCACACCCAGCACCTCCTGCACGTTGACGCGGCCGAATGATTCATCACCCCGGAACGGCAGCTCGAACGCCGCGCACTTGACGTGGCTGACGAGGATGTTGAGGTTGTCGGGATTGACGAGCGCATGCTCGGCGCTGGCATCGAAGAAGTACGAGGGATGCCGCACCACGAACTGATCGACCGGCGCGCTGCTGGCCACCATGACTGCCGCCGACCGTGCGGCCCTGCGGCCCGCGCGACCGGCGCGCTGCCAGGTGGCGGCAATGGTGCCCGGATACCCGGCCATGATCGACACGTCGAGCGCCCCGATGTCGATGCCGAGCTCGAGGGCGCTGGTCGACACGACACCGCGCACCTGGCCCTCGCGCAGGCCCTTCTCGATCTCGCGCCGCCTGAGTGGAAGATAGCCACCGCGATAGCCTCGAATCTTCTCGGGCATCCCGGGCAGATCGTCGAAATCGTCTTTCAGATACGTCGTGAGAATTTCGGTCGCCAGGCGGCTCTGGGCAAACACGATCACCTGCAGCTGCCGCCGCAGGAACTCGCCCGCCACACGCCGCGCCTCGGCCAGATACGAGCGCCTGATCCCCAGCTCGCGATTGACGACGGGCGGATTCACGAACACGAAGAACTTCTCGCCGCGGGGCGCGCCGCTCTCGCTCACAAGGGAAAAGGGCTGCTCGGCCAGCCGCTCGGCGAGCCCGTCGGGATTGGCGATCGTCGCTGACGAACAGATGATCTGCGGGGACGACCCGTAGTGCCGGCACACGCGCTGCAGGCGGCGCAGCACGTTGGCCAGGTGGCTGCCGAACACGCCCCGATACGCATGCAGCTCGTCGATGACGATGAAGCGGAGGTTCTCGAACAGCTTGGCCCACTTCGGATGGTGCGGCAGCACGCCCGAGTGCAGCATGTCGGGGTTGCTCAGCACGATGTGGGCGCGCGACCGGATGGCCCGCCGCGCATCCTGCGGCGTGTCGCCGTCGTACGTATGCACGCCAATCTCCTCGTCGCCGGTGGCGCCGATGGCGGCGGTGAGCTCGTGCAGCTCGGCCATCTGATCCTGTGCCAGGGCCTTCGTGGGAAAGAGATACAGGGCGCGCGTCGACGCGTCCTTGAGGATGGCGTCGAGCACGGGCAGGTTGTAGCAGAGCGTCTTGCCCGAGGCCGTGGGCGTGGTGACGACGATGTTGCGGCCGGCAGCGACGTGGGCGTAGGCCTCGGCCTGATGGGAATAGAGCTCGGTGGCGCCGCGGCGGCGCAGGGCATCGACGAGGCGTGGGGTCAGCCCGTCGGGATACGGCGCATACCTGGCGGGAATGGCGGGCAGGCGCCGGACGGCGGTGACAACCTCGTCGGGGGTGTCGGGGCGATCGAGGGCCTCACCGGGCGCCAGCACCTGCAGGGCGCCCTGCAGGGCGACTTCCTTCTTCTCGCGGGTGCGGAGGGCGGCCGGGGCCGCGAAATCGTGTGTCGCCATGAGCGGTTCCGTGAGTCGATGCTACACGAAAACCGGGCGAAAGTGCCGGGGTGCGCCCCTGGTCAGTATCCCCTCTCGAAATCCACGCGGTAGCGCAGGGGCTGCCCGGCGTGGAAGCGGCGGTAGTTGTCGGCGAACACACCGACAATGTCGCGCGGAAAGCTCGGGGCCGAGGTGTGGCCCGTGACGAAGGTGTTGGGCGTCGTCCAGAAGGGGCTCGTCGGCGGCAGCGGTTCTTCCGAAAAGACGTCGAGCACCGCGCCGCCCAGGCGACGCGCCTGCAGGGCCTCGGCCAGCGCCGCCTCGTCGACCGTGCGGCCGCGGCCCACGTTCACCACCACCGAATGCGGCGGCAGCGCCCCCAGCATCTCGGCATCGACCAGCGCGCGCGTGTCGGCCGTGTTCGGCACCGTGATCACCAGATAGTCGACCCCGCGTGCAAACGCCGCCCGCGCGTCGCCGTGGAAATACTGGTCGACATCAGCGCAGTCGCAACTGCTGCGCGTGTAGCCGTGCACGCGCATCCCGAAGTGCCGCGCCGTGCCCGCCAGGTGCGCCCCGATCGACCCGACGCCGACCAGGCCCAGCGTGCGGCCACGCAGGGTGCCCGGCAGTGTCGTGTCCCACCGGTGCGCCCGCTGCGACTCGAGGCGCGCCAGCACCTGCCGTTCGAAGAGCAGCAGGTAGCCAAAGACGAACTCGGACATCAGGGGACCGAAGACGCCTCGGATGTTGGTCAGCACATAATCGCGACGCAGCGACGGATCGAGCATCGGTTCCACACCCGCCCAGGTCAGCTGCGTCCACGCCAGATGCGGCAGGTGCGGCAGGGCGGCCTTCACGCGCGACGGATCGCCGAGCAGAATGTCGCTGTGCCCGCCGCGTGCGAGTCCATCGGCCACATCGGCCGACGCCACCACCTGCAGGTCGGGCAGCGCCGCCTCGGTGATGAGATGCAGATACTCGTCGGGCTGCGGTGTCAGCACCAGCGCATGATGCATGGGGGGTCTCTGCTCTCGGTCCCGCGCTCGCCCCGACGGCCTCAGCCGCGCGCCGGCTGCAGCGTCGTACTGAAGACGCGTGTGCCCGCGACGTTGACGAGCGACACGGTCAGCGATTGATCACCAGGGGCCGCCTCCAGCAGGCCGAAGAACTGCAGGCCCTCACTCGGCGGACGGTTGGGGGCCAGGTCCTGCGGCACACCACTAAAGCGCACCTCGGGCCCGAAGGTGGCGTCGAGCGGCACCGGCGCGAACGTACCGGCATGGGCCGGGCCCGCCACAAACTCCCAGAAGGCGTCGAAGCGCAGGCCCTGCGTGCGCGCCGCGTCGTAGTGGTGCGCCGCGCAGTAGTGCACATCGGCCGTCACCCAGACCACGTTCTTCACACCGCGCGCCTGCAGCGTCTGCAGCAGGCCCGCCAGCTCGAGCTCGCGTCCCCTGGGGGCACCGCCCTCGCCGTTGGCCACCGCCTCGTGGAAGCCCGGCTGGTGCCCCACCACCAGCCCCAGCGGCATGTCGGCCGCAATGACCTTCCACGTGGCCGTGGATGCGGCGAGCGCATCGGCGAGCCAGCGCAGCTGTTCCGACCCGAGAAACGCCGTCTCGGCGCTTTCGGTTGCCTGCAGGTTGTCGCTGTTCGGCCCGCGATAGCTGCGCATGTCGAGCGCGAAGATGTCGACGAGCGGCCCGAAGGGAATGCGCCGGTAAATTCGCGCCTCGCCCCGCACCGGCGGCGTCAGCGGGTAATGCTCGAGGAAGGCCTGCTTCGCCCGTGCAGCCAGCACCGACACCTGCTTCTCGACATACGGAGCTCGCTCGCCCAGCACCTGCGTCGGATACCAGTTGTCGCGCACCTCATGGTCGTCCCACATCGCCACCTGCGCCACCTCTGACGAGAAGCGCCGGTAGTGCTCGTCGAGCCGGTTGTAGAGATGATTGCCGCGGAACTCGTCGATCGTCTCGGCCACTTTGGCCTTCGACGGCGTCATCAGGTTGCGCCAGAGGCTGCCGTCCTCGAGCGTCACCGTCTCGCGCAGCGGCTGGTCGGCATAAACGGTATCGCCCACATTGAGGAACAGATCGGGCTGCGCCGCCCGCATCGTCTCGTAGAGGCGCATGCCGCCGCGCGCGGTATCGATGCCCCACCCCTGTCCCACCGTGTCGGCGGTCCAGGCGATGCGCACCGGACGCCCGGGCCCTGGTGCCGTACGCAGGCGTCCGGCTGACACCTCGCTGACGATGCGCGGGTCGGCGGGGTCTTCGAAACGGACGCGATAGAAGATGTCCTGCCCGGCGGGCAGATCGCTCAGGATGACGCGGGCCGTGAGCCCTGTGTCTGGCGTGGCCAGCGGACCGCGGACGCGACGGGCATTGATGAAGGTGTCAGACGTGGCCCAGTCGACGGCCATCCGCGACGGACGGTCGACGTGGGCCCAAATCACGGCACGCCCTCCCCCCGGATCGCCCGCGGCCGTGCCGTAGTCGATGACGGGACGGGCTGCGCCCGAGCGCACAACGGCCGGCGCCTGCCCGAAGGCGAGGCGCGGCAGGCTGGTCGCTGTGACCAGCCCGCCCACCGTGCGTGTCAGGAACGTGCGTCGTCGCATGGCGCGTGACGGCGTCTGTCTGGCAGTGGCTAGAAGCTGTACTTCACCGCCAGCTGGATGATGCGGCCGTCTTCTGACGTGGTGATCTGGCCGAAGTTGGCTGCCCCGAAGGTGCCGACCGGCTGGCCGAAGCGCGGCTGGTTGAGCAGATTGAAGGCTTCGACTCGCAGCTGCAGCCGCTGGCGCGACGTGATATCGAAGTTCTTGAAGAGCGACAGGTCGGTGCGCTGGAACCCGGGGCCCCGCACCGAGTTGCGGCCCGCATTGCCCGGACGCTCACCAGTCTGGGCCAGCGTCAGCGCCCGGAAGCACGAGGTGTTGAAGTACTGCTGGGTCGTCTTCGGCCCGTCGTTCGGGTCGCAGCCCTCAATGATGTCGGGACGCGATGTCATGTACCGGATGTCGAGCACCGAACCCTGCGTGACCGAGAACGGGAAGCCCGTCTGCGCCTGATAGATGCCGTTCATCTGCCATCCGCCGGCCAGAAGCCGCACGGCCATGGGCTGATCCTCGAGGCGCGGCAGTTCGTAGCCGAAGCTCAGCACGAAGCGATGGCGCGCATCGAAGAGGGCCGGTCCCTTTTCGAAGTCGAGGGCCCGGTTGATGCTGGCCTCGTCGCCCTGCACGACCGGCAGCACCGGACGTGCCTCGCCGCCGATGTTGAGGCCCGAGACGTGATCGCGGGCGTTGCCCAGCGTGTAGGACATGAGGAAGTTGAGCCCCTTCGTGGGCAGCAGCCGCAGGCTGCTCTGGAAAGAGTCGTACCAGGACTGCGCCACCGAGAAGGTGGGACGCACCAGCGCGAACGCCGGCATCACGCGGGCCCCGCGCGTGGTCTGGCCCGGCGTGTACACGCCGGGGTTGACTTCCATGAACATCGGCAGATTGAAACCGCGCGACCCCACGTAGGCCACCTCGGCCCCGAGGTTGCCCACGAGCTGGCGCTGGATGCCCACGTTGTAGTGATAGGCATACGGCGATTCAAACTGATCGCCCCAGCCGATGATGGTCAGTGCGGGCGGGAACGGATTCGGCCCGCTGCCACCGGCCGCGGCCAGGGGGTTCGCGATGGTGATGGGCGTCGGCGTGTTCAGCTCAACGAGGGGCGTGAAGGGCGGCGACAGCACGCCGCTCTGGAAAAAGTCGCCCTGCCCGGCAAGCGCGTCGTAGAACACGCCGAAGGCCGTGCGAACGCTGGTCTTGCCGTCGCCGAACGGATCCCACGCCAGCGAGAAGCGCGGGGCGACGTTGTTCTTATCGGTCGGCACGATGCCGCGCGGCACACCGGCGTCACCGGCATATACCAGGCCGCGGGGCGCGTTCGGATACACCGTCGACTGCTGGCCCATGCGGAAGCCGCTGATCGCATCGTTCTTGTCGATGAACGGCATCGGCAGCTCGTAGCGGACACCGAAGTTGAGCGTCAGCTGCGGGGTCACGCGGTATTCATCCTGCACGTAGCCGGCAAACAGCCAGCCATAGCCATCCTGAATCGCCTGCGTGGTCGTGGCGCGCGCCTGCGCCGGCAGGCCGAGCAGGAAGTCGGCCATGGCATTGCCCGTGATGCCTCCGCTGAACGTCAGGTCGCCGTTGGGGCGGTTGATGAAAGCGATGTTCATCGCCTCGCGGCGCACATCAAAGCCGAACTTGAGCGAGTGCTGGCCCTTGATCCAGGTGAGGTCATCGGCAATCTGCCACACGTGGTTAACGCGCTGCACGAAGGGCTGCTGCGGATCGCCGAGTGCCGACACGCCGCCCCCGAAGAAGCCCTGCACCGAGATCGACGGCAGGCCGGCGGCCAGCGGGTTGGTGTTGGCAAAGCCAATGCCGTAATCGCTGGGCTTGAGGCCGCTTGTGACCGCCGGGTTGGCATCGATGCGGTTGATTGACGCACGGAACTGGTTGACCACGCTCGACCCGACGACGAGGTTGTGCGACATCATCGCATCCTGCAGCGTCGCCGTCGCCGTCTGGTCGACGGCGGCAATCACGCGCGGCGTGAGCCGCTCGGTGCCGCTGCGCATGTAGCGGAACATCATCGACTGGTTCTGGTTGATCTGCAGGTCGAAGCGCGTGCCGAACATGTCGCGGTTGTCGGTGACGCTGGGCGAGATGATGTAGCGATTGCCGAGGGAGTTTGGCAGTGGCACGAAGTCGTTCAGCAGCTTGAGCGCCGCCGGCGACAGCCGGCTGGTCGGAATCATGTTGCCGGGAAACGGCTGTCCGGTCAGCGGGTCTCGCACGGCCGCAAAGGCGCTGAAGTCACCCATGCGCTGTGCCGAGGTCGGCACAATCACGTTGTTCGTGATGCCGCTGACATTGCGGAAGCCCTCGTAGTAGCCGAAGCCGAAGAACCGGTTCTTCGCAATCGGACCGCCGAGCGCCCCGCCAAACTGGTTCTGCCTGAGTTCGGGCTTGGGCTGGTTCTGCGGGGCAAAGTAGTTGCGGGCCTGCAGCTGGTCATCACGGTTGAATTCCCACAGGGCTCCCGAGAGCGTGTTGCTGCCCGACTTGGTCACCAGGTTCACCACCGACCCGGCATTGCGGCCATACTCGGCGCCGAAGGCGTGCGTCAGGATCTTGAACTCTTCGATGGCATCAGGGGGCGGACGCAGCACGAAGCCCGTGTTGAAGGTGTCGTTGTTCGACGCCCCGTCCATCAGGAAGTTGTTCGACTGGTTGCGCATGCCGTTGACGTTGAAGCCACCGGTGGCATTGCCGAAGCCGCCCGGCGTGGCATCACCCGACTGGCCACCCAGGGCCCCGGGCGGCGCGACGACGCCGGGGATGAGCGTGCCGAGCTGCGTGAAGTTGCGGCCGTTGAGCGGCAGGTCGACCACCTTCTGCTCGTCGATGACGATGCCGCGGGTCGCGTTGGCCGACTCGACCAGCGTCGCCTCGGCCACCACAGTCACGGTTTCACTGAGCGAACCCACTTCCAGCTCGAAGACGGCGCGCGCCGTCTCGGTGACCGTCACGCGCACGCCCTCGCGCACGGCGGACCGGAACCCCTCGAGCGAGGCCTTCACGTTGTAGTCACCCGGCTGCATCAGTGGCAGCGTGTAGCCGCCATCGGTGCCCGTGACCGCCGTGCGCACCGCGCCGGTGGCGACGTTGGTGGCCTCGATGGTGACGCCGGGCATGGCGCCGCCAGAGGCATCGGTCACCTGGCCGCTGATCTGGCCAGTGGCCTGCGCCCACGCCAGGTGCGGCAGCAGCACCAGCGCCAGCACGAAGAGCACTCGTTTCCGGAACATGCCTGTCATCACTCGTCCTCCTGAATCGGGGCCGCAGGCCCCGTCATCGTCCTTCGCGTGATTCGTGTCGTCCGCCCATCGTTACAGCGCGGCCACGATGGCCGCCGTCATCTCGCGCGTCGTCGCCGTGCCCCCGAGGTCGGGAGTGCGGACCTGGCCCGCCGCCAGCACGTGCGACACGGCCGCCACCACGCGATCGTGCAGATCGCGATACCCCAGATGGTCGAGCATCAGGGCCCCGGCCCAGATGGCCCCGACCGGATTCGCGATGCCGCGCCCCGCAATGTCCGGCGCCGAGCCGTGGATGGGCTCGAACATCGACGGATGCTGGCGCGTGGGGT
>Ga0315902_10010084_pt1 | contig 12539 bp, 18 predicted proteins | sample LakEriMetagenome_9_FD_203523 | JGI IMG/M metagenome (GOLD analysis project Ga0315902, IMG submission 203523) | Freshwater fungal communities from buoy surface, Lake Erie, Ohio, United States - Buoy 12 MA117 | ecosystem: Environmental > Aquatic > Freshwater > Lake > Lake biofilm | place: USA... | reverse complement strand
AATCCAATTTCAGACTGCGCGGTTTTGTAGTGACCGCAAGGTATTTCCCCAGCCATCAGTGCCACGACATCACGGTTGTTAGATGCGTTAGAAGTAAACAACCCGACATCCAGCCCTTCGTGCGTCTTCTCGCGGCCCTGCTTGGTGTAGGCCCGGTGCAGCACGCGGGTGCCAAACATTGGGTTGACCTTAAAAATCGCCACAACCGCAGCGTCTGTGTTTTTGAACAGATGCGCTGCTACATCCTCAACCCGGTCTTCAGCAATCGCTGGCAGCTTCTGCTGCTCCTTGTACGCCCCTAACAAAAACGCCTGGTTCTGCCAAACGAAATACCCGACGAACGCAAAGACCGCCATGAGCAAGATGGCAAACAGCTTGAACGGAGAATCCACATACCCTAAGACCTTCTCAATCAGGCTGTTGTGGTTGATCTTCTCATCGCTCACGGTCAGTACGTCTGCGCCCGGTTAATTTCTTCCGGCGACAGGATATCGCCCAACAAGCCCGGTGAAGCTACTGGAGCGGCAAGAGGCGCAACGGGAATACGCATATCGCGCAAAGTCAGCCCGGCTTGATAGCCAGGGGACGCCATGCGCCGCGCGGCCAGCGCGCCAGCAGCTTCGCCCGCAGCGCCGCCCAGCAAACCACCCATAACTGAGCCAGTCAAACCAAACTGCGACCCGATCAAAGCGCCCGCGCCGCCGCCTACGCCAGAACGCGCCAAACGCGGTGTAGTGAAAAAGCCACTTGTAGCTTGCGTAGTAAACACGTCGGGGAAGTTACCGGCGATCTTGCCGAGCGCCGCGATGTCACCCGTCAGCGTATTGTCTTTGGCCGTTATGCGCCCTAACTTGCCGACATCCACCATGCCGGTGTTGAAGTCAGTCGCGCCTTCGTAGGCGTAGGTTTTGGCCATCTTCTGCCGCGCATCTCGGAAATTAGCCAACAGTTTCTTGTCGGTAATGTTGGCTTCGATCAGCGTCTCAAGTTTGGTGGCGATAGCCAATTGCGTATCCGCCAAATCAATTTGAGTCGGCGTAGCGTTGGGGTTCTTGTACGTACGTTGAGAGTCCGTACGCAAGCTCCGGATATTGTCCAGCACTTGACCGCCCGTCAAACCTTGTTGTGTCTTTTTGAGCGCATCGTCGATCAGTTTATTTGCGGCGGCGGCTGCGCGATCTTTTCCAATCAGCGCTTGGCTAGGCCGCAAAGCGTCCAATTCACCAAGAATTGCGGCATCGGCTTTCATAACCGGAAGGCTACGCACTTCCGCATAGGGCGTTGCTATTTGAGTGCGAGCTTGCGAAAATGCGTCTTTGCCGCTCAAATCGGTTGTCAAAGGAAGATCCAATTCGTTGAGCGCAATCTCTCTGACGCGGCGCTTATTAACGCCAGCCAACACTTCAGGTCCGCGCGGCCCTGCCAAAGCCGAGGTCAATTTAGGGCCAAACGTGGGTTGGATATCCGCAGGGTTGAGCGCAATTTTCAACCGCTGTGCTTCAGCAGCAGCGTCGATTTGCGGTCCGCGTGCGTAGTCCTCTGCGGATAGCCGTTCACGCCGCGCTTGCAAAGCTGGCTCGAACGGCATCCGAAGCCCAATGCCAGCTTGTTCGACAATAGGCGCTGCCGCCCGCCCAGCCGCTTGCCCAACTTTTGGAGCAGCAATAGCGGCGCTACCAAGGTAGCTTTCAACGTCTTGAACGGGTAGACCCGTCTGTTCTGAAATCCACTTAGCGCCTTTTTGTACGTTCTGGCCAATGAAGTCCATTAACTGACGGCCAGCTTCGGTTTGGTACTCAGGGGTTCCTGACACGCCAAATGCTTTGCCAAACGGCTGATCAACGCGGCTCACCAATCGTTGCGTCATGGCTTGGGCTTCTTCAGGCGTGCGGCCAACCCGCGCCAAAGGGTAGCCAATCAGTTGTGCTGCCGCCGGGAGCACTCCGCCTACCGTCACATCCGCCAACGAGGCAGCACGGCGGCCAAACGAAGCTAGCGCGCCCGGCTCATCGCGAACTCCCATATTGGGAAGATCAATGCGCGTCGGCTGACTTTGTTGCTTCTCCGCATACGCGGCTTGTGCGGCTTGCCCAAGTTGTTCATCCGTAGCGCCTTCCGGCCCTTCAATCTCAAGAATGCTACCGTCAGGAGCTTGAACTTTGTAGACTGTCATGTGAGGAGCCTTTAAGGTAAGCGACGGAATCCGGAAGGCATACCGGGTGCGGTGGGGGCAGCAGGTGCGGCAGAAGTTGGGATTTGCGCCGCCGCACCGCCGCCCGCGTACTTCTTGAGTTCAGGCGAGTCGAACAGCGATTTGCCACCGTCACCTTCAATCCACGCATCTTCGGCGCCATCGTAAGATTTATTTTGCTTGAACCAACCGGCGTAAAAGTTACGTTGCGCGATATCGCGCTTAAGTTGCGCTTTGGCGACATTTAACAAGAAACGGTTAGCTTCTTTGGTGTTGCCAAGTTGCGCGCCAGTTTGCGTGATGCGTTGCGCGTCGGCTTCCGTCTGCGGCCCCTTCTGTTCCAACTGACGTTGCAATACTGCGGCAGATGCGTTAGCCAAGAACGTCTGGGCGTCAGTAGCATATTTTTCCGCGTCTTTAACGCCAAGAGCGGCGAGTACGCGCGCGCCGGTAGCTTTAACCTCGGTTCCAAAACCAGTATCAAAACCTTTATCCAAAGTAGCGAGGTTAGATTCCAGAGCCGGAAGCGAACGCGCGGCTACCCCGGCTTGTTTCGAGATAGCGCCGTAATCTTCAACCAACATCTTACCGCGCGCGCCCGCTTCGGCTTTCTCTTGCGTCTGAGTTATGGTGGGGGCGCCTGCTTTAGCGCGGCTAAGTGCTTTTTGTTCAGCTAGTGCATTGACTTTCGCTTTTTCATCAGGCGTTAGTTGAGCGTAGGGCTTATTAAATGGCGCTGCCTGCGCGATAGCCTCCCGATCTGTACCGACAGACGGCGCCGCCGCAGGCGCTTTAGCAATCAGTTCAGAAAATTTATCCCGGAATGCGGCGTTGTAGTCAGGTGTGCCGGGTGCGCCTTGAGTAGCCGCAAATGCACGCGCATTGGTCAACGCTTCAGTCGTTGGCTCTTTCTCTTTAGGTGGGCGCAACAAATCTAGTTCTGCTTGCAGGCCGCTTCGTTCTAGGTCGGTTAAATCAGGCGTTTGGAGCGCTCTAGTTATTTCACCCGCACGCATGGCTTTTGCAACGTCGCCCGTAGGGCCGCGTTCGCGTTTAGCGGTGGCTTCAGATGCGCGCGCCGCAGCCTCGCGTTGGCGCACCAACGCGCCACTTTCTTGCGCCTGCCGAATAACCGCGTCGAGTTGTAAAAGGCCCGCTGCGTCGTTGGATTGCCTTAGCGCTTCCCGCGCACGTTGGATTGATTCAGGATCGTTGTAATCAAGCTGGCTGGCAATCTGCTGCCGCGCCGTAATCCGCGCCAGTTCAGGGTCTTCACCACCCAGCGCACGCCCGAGAGCGCCGCCGAGTTGGCCAGCCCCACGGTAGATGCCGTAGGTGGCCTGCGCCATAGGGTCAAGCTGTGCAAACTGGAGCGCTTGCCTATCCAACAGCGCCGCTTGCTGGCGCTGATAAGCCTCGGGCGTTACGCCGAAAAGTGATTGGACGATGTCGGTTGCCATGTTTTAGTCCTTAGAAACCAAGAGGAGCGCCAGTCATTGGATTGACGCCAGCACCGTATCCAGGCGTGGCGAACCCACCACCACCACCAAACATCTTACTCACCCCTTGTGCAAACATAGGATTCTGCGCGAGCCCTTGCAGCGCAGAGGCAAACGGATTGTAGGCATCTGCCGAGGCTTGCGAGCGAGCAGCGCCTGTAAGCCCTGTCAACTGTGCTTGCGCCGCAGCAGGACTCATCCCCCTCGCACCAATGTTGATGCCAACATTCAGCGGTTGCTGGGCCAAGTCTTCCAGACCCGTTGCGCCACCCAAGTACGCCTGATACGGAGCCAGAGCGCCGACTTGGCCACGGCCGTACAGGTCGTACAGTTGAGCGCCGGTGCTAAAGAGGCCCGTGCCAAAGGCCAACTGGCGCTGCCCTGCTTCTTGCGCCGATGCAGCCAGAGCGGCGTCCTGCTGGGCTAGAGCGTTGTAGTACGCCTCCAGTTCAGGATTGGCAGCGCTAAGACCCATACCGCCACCAGGACGCAGCCCGGTGCCGCCAACTGCCAGACCGCCTCGACCTGACTGGAACAATTGATTCTGAATGCCAGCGTATTGCCGCTCACGGCTAGGGGCCAGTAAAGCCTGTTGGCTCGCCATGTACTTGGCGGCGACTTGCTCTGGCGTTTCGGCCAGATACTCTTGCCCCAGGCCGAAGAGGCTCGCGCCTGCGCCTGCCAGCGGGGCAAACCTGCCGGGGGCCATTTCAGCTTCTGTCAGTCCCTGGCCCGCCAAACCTAGCAAGCGCTCTTGCATCCCCCTAAACTCAGGTGCAAGTTGGTAGCTCGCGCCCGAAACGCGCCCTTCTGGGTCGTAGTCAAAAGCCGACTGACCAAAGCGCGTCGTGATGCCTACCGGGCGAAAGCGTGCTTCCTCGGCAGAGATTCGTGCGGCGTCGCGCTGCGCGGCGGCTTGTGCTTCTGCGGCTTTTTGTGCGGAACGACCGCCCATCAAACCACCAACAAGTTGGGTGCCCCCAACAATTGCGCCAGTTACTGGATCAGGCATTTCCAAACTCCTTCAAATAATCTTCAAACTTCTCGCCATACAGCTCCATGACATAGCGCGAAAGGTCTTTAGCTTGTTTTGCTGAGTGGCAGAGAGTAACGGCCATCAACACAACGTCGTAGTATCCGGCTCGCCAGACAAATGATCTGGCATCTGCTTTCCCATCTCTTTCCGCTTGGTCAGAGGCTTGCCACTTCAACACCATTGTTGCCATAACAGGAAGCAGGCTGTTTGCATTGGCTTGCCAAAATGCGTTCTGATGCATCCCAACAAGAGAATTCCAAATGACAACATCCAGGTCTTCTCGCTTGACTTCATCTCCATCAGCAACATCGTCAAAAACTTGTATGGCATCCCATACCATCAAAAGCCATTCAATGGCTGGCGCAGGAAGGCCAAACCTAACAAAGTTTTCAACGAGCCAGTCTTTACTTTTCACGAAACCCTCTTCCACATATAGACCGTGATGTACGGCTGATAGTTGGCGTTGGTGCCGCTAGAACCTGCGCTTGCAGTTGTTCCAGAATATGTGTGATCATGAGAGCCAGCATTGTTTGTTAAATCAACAGCTCCGCTTCCTGTACCACTGTAATTTCCCTTTGTATAAGTAGCCCCCGTCCCAAAAATACCAATAGTTCCAATGGTTTCTTCGTGTTGGTGGTTTCCAATAGTAGAAGTAGTTCCGCTGAATGTGTGCGTGTGGGTCGGCAATGTCGCATCCGCAGAACCACCCGTTTCTTCAGCCGTATCAAACAACGCATTAGCGGCGTTAAATCCAACCGGCACGCGCCCTGCGCCAAATGCCGACCAAGTTCCAAAGCCAAGCAGCGTGCTGGGATTGGTGCTGTTGGTGGCATTGATGTAGATGGAGCCAACCGGATGCAGCGCCGCCATAGCGGCCTGCACAAATGCAGTAGTAGCTAGGCTTGTATCGTTGTCGCCAAAGGATTGCGTGACGCCAACAGCCCCGGAGGGAAGCGTAACGGTGCCTGTAAAAGTAGGCGAAGCCAGATCAGCCTTTGTCGCCACCGCAATAGCGATATTGGCAAACTCGGTGTTGATCTCCGTGCCCTTGACGATCTTGAGCGGATCGCCAGATGACAGGTTATCCTTGGTCGCAAAGTTTGTGCTTTGAACGTAATCGCTCACGATAATTTCCCTTCCTTAGCCTGAATTTCGATCTTCTGGATCGACATAGACGCGCCGTTGATGTCGCTCTCGTAACCTGTTTGCACCACTTTCCCGTTGCCACTAGCTGAAGTTTGCAATTGTTGCAACGCAATGCCATCAGAATACTGGGCGACAGGCACACCGTTAGCGCCATATTCAGCAATGCCGTACTCAGATTCGTTTTGAGTCGGGATCAACATATTGGCCGACAAGTAGTTTGTCGAAAAATCAAATCCCCACTTTGCTGTGACGTACTGGTTAGACCCGCCGATGACGATCACCTTCAGGCGCTTCAAAATTGAGGTGACGTTCTGATCGCCCAGGTCAGCGTGGTTCGTGTAGTACTGCATCCGGTAAGAGGATGTGTGGTCTTGAAAACCGCTGTACTTGCAAACAAAGCCGTTCTTGCCGAGCAGCAGATCGCCGTTGCGTCGTGACAGTAGCGCAGTGGGTTCAATGGAGTCCCAAACAGTTACCCTGAATGCGCCATCTTGCAACGAGACGCGAGTGTCAAAGCAATAGACCTCTTTGACGATTGGCAACGTCAAAAGATAGAAGGCTTCTTTTTCAGAATAGACCGACTTGATGTTGGCGAGCGTCTCGCCGCTCACGATGTTCATCAAATCGTTTCGCACGTTTTTCGACAAGTCACCCAGCGGCGCTGACTTCTCGATAATCGTCCGCGCAAACGAGCGCAGGCCCGAGTTGGACAGGAACAGCACATCCTTGCCGGTGTTCTGGATCGAGTCACGCGCAATGCAACCAATCCCGCCTACTGTATCGGCGAGCGACATGGTCGATGGTGTAGTGGCATTAGCGTAGACCAAAATTTGGCGCTTGCCAAAGATGATCAGGAATCCGTTGTGCGCTGCAAGACCTTGCACCTCATCTGCGCCATTGGGCCAGACCCGGTCTACGTTGAGCGAACCCGATGTGCCGGTAGACCAAACGTGACCGGCCAGCAGGTCAGAGAAGTACACCGTGTTCTTGATCGTAGACGTATTCGCCACCCACAGACGACCAAACGCAGCAATCACAATGTCGCCGCTGGGCACCGTGCCGACGTAACCAGACTTCTCGCTCACACGGCGATAGGTCGTGGTGCTCACTGCCGGGTCAAAGATCAGCGGATCGTGGCCAGTCTGAAAGAAAAAGGTGATGCCGCTCAACGAAGCACATGACCAGTTGTTAGCTGTAATCGTTGGGGCTGTACCCCCTCCCCCGTAGGTCAACTCTACGACAGCATTGGAGCCGTCGAGCTTGAACAGTTTATTGTTGCCAGAAAATAAAATTGTTAACGTGCCATCCGTTTGCACCAGTTCATGGATCACCCCGACGTTGTTAGCGCCCAGGTTGCCAGAAGTGCTGTTGACGCGGCTAAACCCTTTGCGCGAGCCGACGCGACCAAACTGATCAATGATGCAGTTGGTCGCCACCAGCGCAAAACCAGCATTCAAATCAAGAGGCGAGTCTTGAGTGTTCAGCCCGTAGAAACCGGGGGCCGAAATGCTGTAGGTGGAGAGGGGTTCGCTCATATCGCAAAAAACTCTTGATTTTCTGGATAGCGCGTGCCCTCTAGCGCAATGTAATCTGCCAGCATCGAGCGGTATAACTGATAGGCTTCAGACGAGGACAACCCACCGTCTTCGCCGCGCTCAACTAGCGCCCGAGCATATGCGTTTTGCACCACCAGAACATCAGGCACCAGCACAGAAGTGGCGTCCGACGACAGCGTAGCTTGTGGAATCGTTAACGAAAACGGGATTGAGTACACGCCATCGGGTCGGGGAAACAGAACCACCTTGGTGTCGCCACTTGCATCCACACCGTCAAAACTGTAGTAGGCCGGTTGACCTGTCACCGGAGCAGACAAATTCTGGTAGCGATTCATCTCGACAAACGAGATGTTTTGCATCTGGGTCAGGTTGGTGACGTTGAGCACATCCTGCACTTGAAACTTCTGCCCAGCGCCAGTGAGCGAGTAAATGTACGCCGCTGAAGTGGTGCTCAGAGTGATCGTTTGACCTAGCGCGTTCCAGCTAAAAGCATCTTCAATTTGGCGTTTGGCATCGTTGACAAACTTGCCAATGAGCGCCGAGTAAGTGGTTTCCGCATTGGTCGATACTTGCGTCTCGCGCAAGCGAACCAACACATCGTTAATCAGTTGTAGATAGGTCATGTTCTTGTCAGCCCCACTTCTTCAAAGGTTGCTATAAAACTAAAAGAACTGCCCGATTCAGTCGTTATTTTGAGTTTATCGCCTTCTTCCAAAACGATATAGGCATTGCCATCAAACTGCAAATATTCTTTTGATGTAAAGGTGTAGCTAGTTAATATGTCAAGAGTTGTACTGGCACTTGCGTCAAACCATTGAACAGTTATGTGCTTGGTTGCCACGCCTGTGTTGTGGATGTACATCACGGTGAACTTGGCGTAATAGCCCGTTGGACAGGTATAGACTGTCGTATCAACTGCCGCTGTAGGACTAACTCCAACCGATAAGGCTCTCACTTCTTGTTCCTCGCTGAGATCGCTTTAGCTTTAGCTACGGCATCCGCTTTGGACGATGCGCCCCAGGCTTTCAAGGACAGAAGCAAGCGAGTCGGTTCGCCGTCCTTGTACTCAGGCCCAGGCATATTGCCCATTCGCGCTAAGAAGGAGGCCCGTCGAGGGTTGTCGCCACTTTTGACCGGCGCTTTTAGACTGCCGCCGGTAGCAGCATTATAGGACGATCTACCCTTTGCGTTCAAGCCGCCCGTCTTGGCTTGACCCTCTTTGCGCTGCCATGCTGGTGTCTTCATTTCTTCGCCTTTTTGGGCGGCGTGTGGGTCAGGGTCTTGCTTTGCGCCGTGTGCTTTGCGCCCGTCATCAAGACCCCGCCTTCCTTGTGAATCGGGCCTTTGTAGACTTTCCCATCCGGCAGGTAGTGTGTGGCCGTTTTGCTCATCGCTTTGGCTTCTTGGCAGTCTTGGCGGCTTTCTTAAAATCCGCGTTAGTGGGCGCGGCCTTGGAGCCGACTTTGTTCATCTTCTCGCCAGAGCCAGCTTTTATCCGCGCTTGCTTGGCATTGATGTTGGCGTAAAGACCGGGTTTCATTTTTTCTTCGCCTTTCCTGCCTGACTCAAGGCAATGGCGATAGCCTGCTTGGGATTCTTGACCACCTTCTTGTTAGAGGTCAATTCCCCAGCCTTGTACTCGCGCATGACCTTGCTGATTTTCTTCTCAGCCTTGGTCTTCATTTTTTGCCTCGGGTCATCTTGTTGGTCATCGTGCGCTGGCCACGGACGGGCAGCTTGGGCTTGCCAACAGCCACCATGATGGTGACCGGAGTGCCGCCCTTTTTGGCAGGCGCTTTAGACATTTTGGGTGCTTTGCCGTACATATCGAATCCCTAGTTGATTAACGGTTTACGAGGCCGACCTCGCTGAGGGGGCGGGGCCATAGGCAACGGTCTTGTTTCAGGCTGCACCGGCTCAATCTCATCGACTCGCACATAACCTTGATGACCGCGCATTGAATCGATGTCAACTTGCTGGGTAAAAGTCACCGTGTTGCCACTCTGAAGGCAGCGAAATGTTGCCATTTGAATCCTTAAAAAACAGGGGGCTTGTGGCCCCCTGCTGTTTACACCATGCGGGCCACAACCAGTTTGACGGTTGTCGATGCGAGATCGACAGCGCCGCCAGTGGTGTTAGTGGTAGCAATGGTTACGGTGTTAGCCGCCGAGACGTAGGCGCGGCGAACAAGGCCCGCCTCGTCCACGCCAGCAGACATACCGAGCACCATGTCGCCCAAGGCAACGCCAGGGACGGTTACGGTGTCAGTGGCAGCGCCTTGATCAGCCACGGAGGCCGAGTTCAAGGTGCAAGAGACAGCCCAGGTATCCGAATAGATCCCCCGGAACTGGTCATTCCCGCGACGGGAAGTGACAGCGGTAGCAGCAGCCATTTATATCTCCTTAAAAAGAAGCCCCCCGGCTTGTGGCCAGGGGGAGATTCATTAGGCCGGAACAACCAGTGCAAACAGCGAGGCCGACTTAGCAGCGCCGACAGTTGCGGCGTTACGAAGACCAGCAACACCGTACAGCGTGTCAGCAGTAAACAGCGTGGACAGGTAATCCTGCTTGTACTGAGTCTGCGAACGAACAGCGATCTGCTCAACCAGCACCATCGAGTCGCGGTGGCCCATCAAGCACACACGCGCAGCGGCAGAACCAGAAGTGGTGTCAGCGTTGCTAGTGGTGAAAACAGGGATACCGTACAGGTTGCCGATCTCGCCGTTGCGGATGGCGTTGCCGTCACCCACGAACGCCTGCTCGGTGTACCGAGCCAGACCCATCAACGTGTTACGGCTCGACGGCGGGATGATGAAGAAACGCTGATCCATCGGAGTGTCGTTGTCGTCCAGACGCTGGATCGTGCGACGGATGGAAGCATCGGTCAGAGCGGTTTCGTTGTTGCTTGCAGCAACGTAAGCCGTCGTGCCGTCACCACCAATGAACGCGCCGGTTGCGTAGGCGTTAGTGCCAGCGCCACCGTTTGACGAGCGACCCAGGTTGATCAGGTCGCTATCCACAGCGCGAGCCAAAGCGTAACCAGCGTCAGCAGTGTAGAACTGGCGCAGGGATGCCAGAGCTTGTGCCTCGGTGATGTCTTCAATGAAACGGCTGTACTCAAAGTGGCGGTTGATGCTCACTTGCACTTCGGACTCGGTATCAGCAATCAGGGTGACAGCCGTAGACGATGCCTTCAAAGATGCAGAGCCACGGGTGGGTGCGGGGATATGCACCACATCACCTTTTTTGCCCTTGAAATTCATCTTCATGACAAGGTTTGCCATCACAAGATTTTTCTTGTAGCTGGCAATGATCTCGTCAGACCAAATCTCAGGGATGAAGGTTGCTGCGGTAGTGTTAGTTACTTGCGGGGTAGGATATGCCATGTTAATTCTCCAAAAAAGTTAGGTCACCGAACCCGACCTTCTGCGTAAGCTGTGAGAATTTCTTCGTTCAAAGCCTCGTAGCGTGACGGGTCTGTCATCTTGAGCCGGATCAGGTCTGCCCTGCGATAAACTCTTTTAGAACTCTCGCCGCTTCCACCTACATCAACTTGCGCCGCCTTCATGCTCTTAGTTCGAGTAGCGTCTGACGCTTTTTCGGACTGTTGGGCTTTGGTGCCGCGCAACTCTTTATAGGTAGACAGCAGTTCATTCGCCGAATCGTAGTCAAAGTCGCCGTCAGCGCGAGCATAAAGTCCAACTCGAATGGGTGATGCTTTTACCCATTCTTGGAATCCTGATTCATTCACGATTTGCGCGAAGTCAGGATGCTCTTTTGACAGCTTCTGTTGAATCTGCATCTTTTTGAACTCTAGGCCAGCTTGTCTGGCGGCGAGCACATCAGGATGCTTGTCGATTGTCGATTGCACCGCCTTTTGCGGGTTCTCAAAAAAATCTATTTCCGGCTCTACTTGTGTAGCGGGTTGCTTAGATTCGAGGTTTTGCTTGAGGAGCTCGTCAGCCAATCTGCGAACTTCGCCGACCTCCTGGGCCTGCTTACCAATCAGCTTCTCAGCCTCCTGGTGCATTCGCACAACGTCTTCCAAACTTTTCGACCTGTATTTCTCAGGAAGTTCGGACTTCTGTTCTTCGACTTCTAACTCGCCAAGCTCTTCGTTTTCTTTATCAACCAACATACGGGTTCCTGCCTTTTCGGTTGTAGGAGAATCAACGCGACATTGCTGTTTATGCGTTGGCTTTGCGCTCTTGCGCTAACTTGTCACGGTGCTTTTTGTCAAATTTCCCCCAGGAAGAAGGAAAATCGCCAGACCACCCCTCCAAGTTAATGCTTGGTGCGCTGATGACACGGGAGGCGAACCCCCCGCATCTGCACATAACACTGACCGACTCATAATCTGTCAATGACTCTGTGCGTTGTCCGCATTCGCAGACAAATTCATACATTCTTTTCACTTAGTTCCTCGTAAGCCTGTTCGCTGACCCCTCTGAGGTTTTTCAGCCAGATCAGAATTGACAATTCACCTCGCCTGAAGTGTAAAGTCTTTTCGTCTGCAATTGCGCCAATATTATTGAGAGACTCTATCATCTTGTCAACATCCTCCATCAGGTCGATCCAACCCTGCTGGGAAAGCATACTAAAGCGCTCTTCGTAATATTTCTGGAGTTCAGGTGTCACGGGTTGCCTGTCTAATAATGAAAATAACAATTGTGCCAAGAATGGAAACTGTCAGTACAACGCCAACGATCTGAGCAATCAGCAGGCGCTGGGCCACCAGCTTGACCCTGGCGATCTTGGCCTCCCGCTCCGCAGTCGCCCGCGCTTGTTTAATCTTCATCCGCTCCCTGAGCATCATCTCCCAGAGTTCTGGGTAGCCGCCATAGACAAGCTGGTGCTTGAGCTGCTCCTCGGCCTCGCGCAGGGCGTTTGCCTGCATGACGATTTCCATCGCCTTAGACGTGTCCGACTGGCCCTTCTTCGCCTTGTCGTTGGCGGCTTTCTGGACGACATCCTTCGCGTCAAAAAACTTGCCGAACTCGCCCACCAGACCGTTGATGTCCTTGCCTAATTTGATGGCCTTCTGGATGCCAGCGACCGCAGCCTGGGCGGCAGCGAATGCTGTTATGGGATCCATAGCACCCAAAATCCAAG
>Ga0315902_10010082_pt1 | contig 12540 bp, 12 predicted proteins | sample LakEriMetagenome_9_FD_203523 | JGI IMG/M metagenome (GOLD analysis project Ga0315902, IMG submission 203523) | Freshwater fungal communities from buoy surface, Lake Erie, Ohio, United States - Buoy 12 MA117 | ecosystem: Environmental > Aquatic > Freshwater > Lake > Lake biofilm | place: USA... | reverse complement strand
CTTCGGTCATGGAGGTGCGAGCGGCCGGGGCCAGGCAGTTGACGGTGATGCCGTAACGGGCCAGTTCGGCCGCCTGCACCAGCGTCAAGCCGGCGATGCCGGCCTTGGCCGCCGCGTAGTTGCTCTGGCCTATGGAGCCCTGCAGGCCGGCGCCGGAACTCGTGTTGATGATGCGCGGGTGGTCCACGGGCGTGCCGGCCTTCTTGGCGTCACGCCAGCGCCGGCCCAGCACGTTGGCCAGGCAGAAGTGCCCCTTCAGGTGCACGCGCATCACGGTGTCCCAGTCGTCCTCGGAGAGTGAAAGGAACATGCGGTCCCGCAGCACCCCGGCGTTGTTGACCAGCACGTGCACCTCGCCGAAGGCCTCCACGGCAGCGTCCACGATGGCCTGCGCCCCGGAAAGCGTGGTGATGTCGCCCCCATTGGCCAGACCCTGCCCGCCTGCAGCGCGGATCTCATCCACCACGGCCTGCGCCGCCTCCAGCCGGATGTCGTTGACCACCACCCGGGCGCCCTGCCCAGCAAACGCCAAGGCATAAGCCCGCCCCAGCCCGCCGCCGGCGCCAGTGATGAGGACGGTTCGGTTGTTGCAGATGGGCATGGCGAGAGGCTGGTTGGCTTGAAGAAGCCTGCATGGTCACCCTGGCCGTTGGTTCATGCATCGTCTCGTTGGACGAGCTTGAACGGTCAGGCGCCTGGTCTTGCCTCCACCAGGCCGCCGGACCGCTGCTGAAGGTAAAGCTACATTGCCTAAACTCCCATTTTGGGAGAAACTCTAGCCATGCGGGTCATCGCCAAGAGCAGCTTGAAGAAGTTCTGGGATCGACCCGGATGTGGCGATGCGCGAGGCCCACTGCACAGTTGGTACGAGGAAGCCCTCAAGTCACTCTGGCGCACGCCCCAGGACATCAAGAATCAGTTCCGCAGCGCCAGCATCTGCGGCCACAACCGCGTGGTGTTCAATGTGGGCGGCAACAAGTACCGGCTGGTGGTGGAAGTTCAGTACCAAGCCGGCATCGTCTGGGTGAAGTTCGTCGGTACGCATGCAGAGTACGACCGCATCGACGTGGAGACCGTGAATGACTGTTAAGCCCATCCGCAACGACGACGACCTGCGTCAAGCCTTCATCCGGCTGGAGACCATCTTTCAGGCCGAGGAAGGAACGCCTCAGGCAGACGAACGTGACGTGCTGGTCACGCTGATCGAGGTCTATGAGAGCAAGCACTATGACTTCGGTCCGGCTGACCCTGTGGAAGCCATCAAGTTCCGCATGGACCAGGAGGGCCTGACAGCACGCGACCTGGAGCCCTATATCGGCCAGAGCGGCCGCGTGTCAGAGGTGCTCAACCGCAAGCGGCCCTTGAGCCTGCGGATGGTCAAGCGCCTGCACGACGGCTTGAAGATTCCCTACGAGAGCCTGCTGGCGGGGGCTTGAGGGCCTGCGCTCAGGAACACACGGCGCGCCCTCCTCGGCCGCCTGTGCTCAACAAGCACGAGGCAAAAGGTTAAGCAGCCCCACCCCAAGCCCTGCACTGATCCGCCAGGAAAGGCCGGTCGATCTGCTGGGCCAGGGACTCGATGTCTGAGGGGCTGACACCGGCCTCGGCAAAGTGCGCCTTCCACGCAGCCACCACGGCCACCACCTGGCGCACCTGCGCTTCGGCGTCACGGCGATTGAGCCCGAATTGTGCGTGCTCCGACAGGGCGTTGGCCAGCGTGGCATCGGTACCGTCGGTACCCACCCTCAGCTGTTGAAAGCCCAGGGCGTGTCCCGTGGGCAGCACGTCGAAGGCGGGCGACAGCTCGAGTTCGCCACGGTCGGTCATCAGCAGCACGTGGTTCTTCTCGTGGTCGTCGGTGTTGTCCAGCAGGATGTTGAACACCATGCGACGGAAGAGTTCGGCCATCTGCACGCGGCCTCTCATGTTGGCGGCCACGCCTCGGCGGCGAAGGAGTTGGGCCAGTTCGGGGTAGCCCAGGCTGGCACCCGCGGCCTTGAGCGCGACCTGGGCCGAGAGTGCATGGTGACGCTTCGGGCCACTTGGCAGTGACGAGCGATCAAAGCGCTTGACCGCCAGCGCGTGGCCGCGCGTCAGAGGGATGGGCCGCGTCTGCGCCACATGGATTTGCGCCTGGGCCGCGAGGGTCAAGGTGGCATGCTCGACCAAGGGCGAGTCCACCACGTCACCCGATTCGCCGAACTTCACCACCCAGGCCTGCCCGTCCAACTCCAACAAGGCCTTGGGACGCGCGCCGCCCAAGGTCACCCCTGGTGCGATGAGGCGTCGGTCCCGCTCTGACACAGGCTCACCGGCCAGCACCCTCTGCACCAATTCATCGATCAGCGGCACATCGGGGAACTGCGGCAGTGGGCCAAAGCGTCGCGGCAGGTACTCGGCTGGCGAAGTGGACACCCCGAGCGCGCCGAATCGCTCGTCCCCCGCAAAGTACAAGTACTCCATCAAGGACAGCCGCGGCGGCCGGTCCAGGAAGCGGATGACCCGTTCGCCCCATCGGTCAGGCCGGGCGTCATCCACCGCACCAGCAGCCGTTTCTGGGCCAGAGGGCAAGAACTCTACGTCCTTGAGCGGCAGGTCTTCGCTCAGGGGGAAGCCCGAGGACAGCCAGCCCGGCGCATAGCGCAGCGAGACACCTCGCAGGGCTCTGACGAGCTGGAGTTGGCCGATCAGGACAGGCTTGGCAGGGTCCTGCGTCCACCACAGGTAAAGGGTGTCCTGCGGCTGGTAGGAGGTGGAGCCCGCATCGGCCATCAGGACTCGCCCTTTGAATCAGCGGGCCCAAAACGTGGGGAGCGCAGCCGAGCTTCCAGCGAAACCGGTGCCCGCACGGCACGCTGGCGGGCCACGCGAAGTTCACTCTCCAGCGCCCCGAGGTCGAGCTGTGGCGCCGCCAGTTCAGGCAGGGCCGGGGCCCGACCGATCATCCAGAGTGCGGTGGCGTAGGTGCCGATGGCCACACCGGGGTCACCCGCTTCCATGCGCACGAGGGTGGGCTCGGAGACGCCGATGCGCCCGGCCCAGGTCTTCAGCGACTCTTTGCGGCGCTTGCGGGCCAGCGAGAGGTTTTCACCCAGTTCACGCAGCTGCGCCGCCAACACGGGCGGCAGCTCTTCCTGGACTCTGGATCGCTTTGGCACAACATAGATGTTATCAGTAAGCAGATTACGTCAAACTCTTTGTGAATTCAAAGCCTCTCGATGATCGTCACGTTCGCCTGTCCGCCGCCTTCGCACATGGTTTGCAGGCCGTAGCGGCCGCCCGTGCGCTCAAGTTCGTGCAGCAGCGTGGTCATGAGCTTGGCGCCCGAGGCGCCCAGCGGGTGGCCCAGGGCGATGGCGCCGCCGTTGACGTTGGTGCGCTCGTGGGGGTAGCCGGTCTCTTTCAGCCAGGCCATGGCCACCGAGGCGAAGGCTTCGTTGATCTCGACCCGGTCGATGTCTTCCAGCCGCATGCCGGCCTTCTTCATGGCGTGGGCCGTGGCCGGGATGGGCGCGGTGAGGTGCCAGATGGGGTCGTCAGCGCGGACGCTCAGGTGGTGGATGCGGGCTCGGGGCTTGAGGCCGTAGCGCTTGAGGGCCGCCTCGCTCACCACCAGCAGCGCGGCGGCCGCGTCGCAGGTGCTGCTGGACACGGCAGCGGTGATCTTGGGGTAGGCCGGGTCCACGGGGGCGAGCGTGGCCAGCTTCTCGAGCGTGCTCTCGCGCGCGGTCTCGTCCATGCGGAACAGGGTCTCGCCCGCCTCATCCACTGGCACAGGCACGATCTCGCGGTCGAACCGGCCTTCGCGGATGGCGCGCAGCGCGCGGTCGTGGCTCTCCTTGGCAAAGACTTCCATGTCCTGCCGGCTCAAGCCCCAATGGTCGGCAATGCGCTGAGCCGCGTAGAACTGGTTGACGGGAGCGTCACCAAACCGAGCCTGCCAGCCTCGGCTTTGCGCAAACGGGGTGGTGAAGCCCAGCGGCTGGCCGGCCAGCATGGCCGAGCCGATGGGGATGCTGGACATGGTCTGCACGCCGCCGGCAATCACCACGTCCTGCGTGCCGCTCATCACCGCCTGCGCGGCAAAGTGCAGCGCCTGTTGCGAGGAGCCGCACTGACGGTCCACCGTGGTGCCCGGCACGTTCAGCGGCAATCCGGCGGCGAGCCAGGCGGTGCGGGCGATGTCGCCGGCCAGCGCGCCGATGGTGTCCACGCAGCCGAAAATGACGTCGTCCACCTCGGCCGCGGGCACCTCATTGCGCTCCACCAGGGTGCGCAGCACATGGGCGCCGAGGTCGGCCCCGTGCACATGGGCGAGCGAGCCCTTGCGGCGGCCGGTGGGCGTGCGCAGGGCGTCGACGATGAAGGCTTCTGACAGCGGCATGTGACTTATCCGAGCAAGGTGGTGGCGGGGCCGAGCGGGGCGTCGTCGGCCAGCAGGGCCTCGCCCAGACGGGCCTTGTGGAAGCCGCGGTCGCCCCAGGCGGCGTCCAGCACCCAGGCGCGCTTCATGAACATCTGCAGGTCCACCTCCCAGGTGTAGCCCATGGCACCGTGCACCTGGATGCCGCGGCGTGAGGCGCTCCAGGCGGCGTCGGCTGCAGCCAGCTTGGCGTGGGAAACCTGCACGGCCGTGAGCCTTTCGTCCCCCGCCAAGGCCACTGCAGCACGTGCCAGCACGGGGCGGGCGAACTCGATCTTGGTGGCCACATCGGCCAGCTGGTGCTTGACGGCCTGGAAGCTGCCGATGGGCTTGCCGAACTGCTTGCGCTGCGCCACGTAGTCCACCGACATGTCCAGCATGCGCTGCGCCAGCCCCACCAGCTGACCAGCCACGTTGAGCGCACCGCGCTCCAGCGCCTGGCCCCAGAGCCGGCTGCCGAGTTGGGCGTCCGCAATGCACGTGGCTGCAGAAGGAGCCCACTGCACCCGCGCCAGCCGGCGCGAGGCGTCGATGCTCGCCAGCGGCTCGATCTGCACGGCCTCGTGCGGCACGGCATGCAGCTCCAGCCCCGCACCAGTGTCATGCGCCAGCAGCAGCAGGTCGGCCAAATGGGCGTCGGCCACCCAGGGATTGACGGGGTGACCCACGGCAATGCGCACGCTGCCGTCGACGATGCGCGGCAGCCATTGGGCGCGCGCAGGGTGCTCCGCCGGCAAACCGGCAAGCAGGCCCACGGCCACGTAGGCGGTGTCGCTCAGCGAATCAGGAATGGCGTAGTAGCCCAGCTCCTGCGTCAGCAGCACCCAGTCCACATCGCCCAGGCCCAGACCGCCTTCGGCCTCGGGCACGGACACGCTGGTCAAGCCCTGGGCGGCCATGCGGCTGCGCAGTTCGGGCGAGCGGCCGGCATCGGTCTCCCAGATCTCGCGCAGCATCTCGGGCGCGGCCTCGGTCATCAGAAAGCGGCTGACCGCGTCGCGGAAGGCGGTCTGGTCAGAACTGAAAGTGAAATTCATGGGAAGTCCCTTCAGAGTCTGTGAAGCCTTCCAGCGCGCCCGGGCGGGTGGCGTGCGCTGGAGGACTTCACTCGCTCTCAGCCCTTCGGCAGACCAAGCATCCGCTCGGCCACGATGTTGCGCTGGATCTCGTTGGTACCGGCATAGATGGGCCCGGCCTGGGCGAACATGAAGCCTTCCAGCCAGTCGTGCGCTTTTGGGTCGCCCGTCAGCTCGGCGTGCGGGCCAAGGATGCGCATGGCGGTTTCGTGCATGGCCACGTCCAGCTCGCTCCAGAAAATCTTGTTGGTGCTGGCCTCGGCACCGATGGTGGCGCCCTGGGCCACACGGCCCACGGTGTGGTAGCTGGCCAGGTTGTAGGCCTCGGCGTCCATCCAGGCCTTGAGCACGGCGTCGCGGATGGCGGGGTCACGGTCGGCACGAGCCTGGTGGCGCCGGTACAGCTGCACCAGCTTCTGCGCCGTGCGTTGGTAACGCGCCGGCGAGCGCAGCAGCAGCCCCCGCTCGAAGCCGGCCGTGGCCATGGCCACATGCCAGCCCTGGCCTTCCTCGCCAATGCGGTGGTCCAACGGCACCTTGACGTCGTCGAAGAAGACCTCGGCAAAGGCCTGCTTGCCGTTGAGCGCCTTGATGGGGCGGATGGTCACACCGGGAGCGTCCAGCGGCACCAGCAGGTAGCTCAGGCCGTGGTGGCGGCTGGAAGCCGGGTCGCTGCGGAACAGGCCAAAGAGCCAGTTGGCGAACAGCGCCCGCGTGGACCAGATCTTCTGGCCGTTGATGACGTAATGCTCGCCCTCTGGACCCGCGGTGCGGATGGCCTTGCTGGTGATGGCGGCCATGTCCGAGCCCGCATTGGGCTCGCTCCAGCCTTGGGCCCACATGTCCTCGCAGCGCGCCATGCGGGGCAGGAAGCGGGCTTTCTGCTCGGGCGTACCGAACTCCATCAGGGTGGGCCCGAGCAGCAGGATGCCGTTCTGGTTGACGCGCTGCGGCGCATCGGCGGCCCAGTACTCTTCTTCGAAGATCAACCAGTCGATCAGGCCCGCCCCGCGGCCGCCCAGGGCGACGGGCCAGTTCAACGCGCTGTATCCGGCCTCGGCCAGCGTCGCCTCCCAGGCGCGGTGCTGCTCGAAGCCCTCGCGGGTGTCATAGCTGGCCAGCGGCTCGCGCGGCACATGGGCGCGCAGCCACTCGCGCACTTCGGCGCGAAAGGCCTGCTGCTCAGGGGTGAATCGGAGGTCCATCGGAATGCTTTCGTCGATCAGGCGGGCCGTGATTGCGGACGCAGAGGTGCCGGCCCTTCAGAACTTGGCGTCGCGTTTGTCCACGAAGGCGCGGCGGGTTTCGGCCGAGTCAGGGCTCATGTAGGCCTGCAGGGTGAAGCCCTGCTCCCAGCGGTACTTGGCCTCGAGGTTGCCGTCCTCGATACCGGTCAGCGCCTCCTTGGCGATGCGGATCATGGCCGGGCTCTTGGCGGCGATCTTGCGCGCCACGGCCAGCGCCGTCTCGCGCAGCTCAGCCCGCGGCACCACGCGCTCCACCGCGCCGAGCCGGAAGGCCTCAGGTGCACCGATCATTTCGCCAGTGAAGAACAGGTAGCGCGTCTTTTGCACACCAAACATGCGCTGCAGGTGCGCCGCCCCGCCCATGGCACCACGGTCCACCTCGGGCAGGCCAAAGCTTGCGTCCTCGGCCGCAATGACGATGTCCGCTGCCCCGCAGATGCCGATACCCCCGCCCAACACGAAGCCGTGCACGGCAGCGATCACCGGCACAGGGTTGAGGTGCACGGCTTTGAAGGTGGCGTAGTTGCCGGCATTGACCGAGACGATGAGGCTCTGGTCGGCGTTGAGTTCCTTGATATCGACGCCCGCGCAGAACCCGCGCCCTTCGGCACGGATGACGATGACGCGCACATCGCTTTGCTGCCCGAGTGAATGAATGGTCTGGGCCAGGGCGTGCCAACCGGCGGCATTCAGCGCGTTGACGGGAGGCTGGTTCAACACCACCTCTGCGACGCCGTCGGGGTGGACTTCGGTGGTGAAGGGGGTGGTCATGTTGTCTGCTCGCTGACGGTGGTTTCAGGGACCTCGCGTGCCGGGTACGTCAGGCTGCCCCCTCCGCTCATGTCCCCCGGGCCGGGCTGCGCCCAGCCCTCCTCCTTGACTTCGCTGCGGGGGCAACCAGCCGCACCCGGCCAGCCACTTCCCCAGCGGGGCGGCCCCGAACACTCAGGCGACGGCAGATCGGGCGGGCGAGGCACTGTGCGCAGCGAAGTAAAGGAGGAGGTGGCGGTCAAAGACCGCCACCGGGGGACATGAGCGGAGCACAGTGCATCGCTCGCCCGATACGCGAGCCTCTCAGGCGCTCGCATCAGCCTGCTGCCCAAGAGACGCCAACACCGAAACCCGCTCCTGCGCCTGCGTCACGATCCCATCGATGACATCCTGGCAGGACGACAGCTTGCCGATCACCGCCGCCACCTGGCCTGAAGACATCACGCCTTCCGCAGGTTTTCCGTCGATCATCGAGCGCTCCAGCAGCACCGGGGCGTTGGCGGCCATCACCGTCTGGGCCACGGAGGACGGGTCTTCCCGCAGGGCCTGCCACAGCACCCGCATTGCATGGGCAGTCGTCATGCCCGTCTGGGCCTTCCACTGCAGGCCGCTTGAGAGGGCGATACGCAGACGCTTGAAGGGCGAGGCCTTCTCCAGCATCTGCAAGTACTCGTTGTCCAGCATGCGCTGCGGCATGCCGTCCACCAGGTGCGACACGCGGATGCGCTCGGCGTCCTTGGCCTTCACGTAGCGCTCCAGCGTGGCCGCCGGCACGCCCGAGTCGGTGGTCATCAGAAAGCGCGTGCCCATGGCAATGCCCTGCGCACCGTAGGCCAGCGCCGCCACGAGACCGCGGCCGTCATAGAAGCCGCCAGCGGCCACCACAGGCACCTGCACGGCATCCACCACCTGCGGCAGCAGCACCGTGGTGGGCACCGAGCCCGTGTGGCCGCCCCCCTCCCCGCCCTGGATGGTGATGACGTTGGCCCCCATCTCGATGGCCTTCTGCGCGTGCTTCAGCGCGCCCACCGTGGGCATGCACACGATGCCGGCCTCGCGCAGGCGGCCGATGACCTTCTTGTCCGGCCCGCGTCCGTAGGACACGGCGCGGATGCGGTGCTTGACTGCCAGGTCCAGCAACTGCTGCGCGTTGGGCTGGAACATGTGGAAGTTCAGGCCGAAGGGCCGGTCCTCCGTCAGCTGCTTGACGCGCAGGATCTCGGCCTCGATGCGGTCGGCCGGGATGGTGGCACCCGCCAGGAAGCCGAATCCGCCCGCATTGGTGGTGGCCGCCACCAGGCTGGATCCAGCCACCCAACCCATCGCCGTCTGCACGATGGGGTAGCGGCAGCCCAGCAGGTCGCACAGCGGGGTGTGGAGGGCACCGCTCATGCAGCGTCGCCTTCCTTCTTCGGGTCGGCTTGCGGCTCGCGCGCCTTGTTGCCCCGCACCATGGACTTGGCGTCCTGCCCGCCCAGCGTGCCGGCGCCCAGCAACTGGCTGTGCGTGTGGGCAAAGTGGTGGTAGCCGAAGGCCAGGTCCATGGTGGTGCGCAGGCCCTGCATCTCCTCCACCCGGTTGATCACCGTCTTGGTCAGCGCCAGGCCCATGCGCGGCTGGGTGGCAATCTTGGTCGCCATCTCCAGCGTGCGAGCTTCCAGCTCCGCGCGCGGCACCACGCGGTTGACCATGCCCATCATGTAGGCGCGTTCGGCCGGCATGCGCTCACCCAGGAACAGAAACTCCTTGGCGATGCGCGGGTTCAACTCGTGAACGTGGGCGAAGTACTCCACGCCCGGGATGCCCATGCGCACCACCGGATCCTGGAAGTAGGCGTCGTCGCTGGCCACGATCAGGTCGCACACCCATGCCAGCATCAGGCCGCCGGCAATGCAGGCGCCCTGCACCATGGCGATGGTGGGCTTGGGGATGTCGTGCCAGCGCCGGCACATGCCCAGGTACACCTCCTGCTCGCGCACGAAGTACTGCTCGCCGCCGGGCTTGTTGGTGTGGTCCCACCACAGGCTCTGGCGCTCGAAGGGCTTGTCGATGTCACGGCCCGGTGTGCCGATGTCATGACCGGCGCTGAAGTGCTTGCCGGCACCCGCCAGCACGATGACCTTGACCGTGTCGTCGTCGGTGGCACGCCGCAGCGCGGCGTCCAACGCGTAGGTCATCTGCGAGTTCTGCGCATTGTTGAACTGCGGCCGGTTCATGGTGACGCGGGCGATGCCGTCGCGCGCCTCGTAAAGCACCGGCTCGGCCGTCTCGTAGACCGAGCGGTCTTCACGCTGGACGAAGCGGTCTCCGGGGTCGTTGCTCATGGTGCGGTCCTCTTGCGGGCTGCGGGCTGCGGGCTGCGGGTGGCGCTCAGGCGGCCAGCACGCTGGCACGCAGGCTGTGCGGGTCCAGCCGGGCGATCAACGCCAGCTCTCCGGGCGTGGGGGCGGCCGTCTGCGGCACCTCGGCCGGGATGTACAGCGCAAAGCCGGTGGCGGCCTGCACCTGCTCTGCGGTGACACCCGCGTGCAGGCTCACCAGCCGCATCTGGTGTTGTGGTCCGCCAAAGTCCAGCACGGCCAAGTTGGTGACCACCCGACGGATGTCGATCTGGTCCAGGCTCCAGCCCCGCGCCAAGCGCGCCGGGTTGTAGCCGGCCGACGCCACCATGTCCACCTCGCCGGCCGTGAAGACCTTGGGCGAATGGTTCGGGACGAAGAAGGAGTTGGCGTGGTTGATGGAGTTGCCCGGGAAGCCGCGCACGCCCAGCATCATGGACTTCGGGCGTGCGTAGTCGGCGCCGATCATGGAGATGTTGGCCTGGCCGAAGCGGTCGATCTGCGTGGGGCCCACCATCGCGTGACGCTTGCCGCCCCACACGTTGTCAAAGATGCGGGCAAAACCCATGTGGCTTTCACGCTGGATCTTGTAGCCGCCCCGGGGCCCGATGGGCACCGGCTCCTGCACCAGCCAGGCCTCAGAGTCGGTCATCATCAGGTCGGTGTTCAGCGACAGCTTGCACAGGCTGGCAGCCAGGCGCGGCACGATGCCGATGCCGGTGGCCAGCACCTCGCCATCGGCCTGCCAGGCGCGGGCCGCGGCGCAGATCAGGGTGTCGACCAGGGTGGTGTCAGGGACGACCGTGGTGCTTGGAGAGGTCATTTGGCGGCCCCAAAGAGCTGATGAAGCACTCCAGCGCGCCCGAGCGGGCGTCCCATAGGGTGCTGATCAAGGCGCAAAGCACAGCCGTAGCTCGGCCTACGGCGAGCATTTGCAACGCAGAGCAGCGGCTTATGGGGCGGACGAGCGGGTGTGAAGGGGTGTTTCATAAGCTCTCAGTACACCGGCAAAGGCAGGCGGCGGATGGCGTCCAGCCCGCCCACGCGCTCGAGGTACTCGGCCTCGGTGCAGGCCACGTAGCGCTCCACGTACTGCGCCCAGCCGCCGGGCTCGCGCGCGCTGGCGGCGTAGTCCTTGAAGTGGCGCGCGTCGTGCCCGTACAGCGGCGCGCAGCTGCTGGGGTGGGCCCCGCCGGGCAGGTGCACGACACCCGTGGTCTGGGCACGCTCCCAGTGCACGTAGCGGGCTTCTTCACCCTCGGCGAAGAAGGCGCTGTCCACCAACTCGTCGCAGCTCACGTAGGTGCGCGTTGCCGCGCGGGCAAACAAGTCGTCCATGTACAGATCCGGCCCTTTCACCTGACACACGCCGCGGCGGTCGGCACGGTCCACGTGCAGCAGCGCAGCGTCCAACGGCAGCGCAGGCATGGCCACCCACTGCCGGTCGTCAAAGGGCGAGTCGATCAGCTTGAGCATGGGGTTGTGCTTGAGCAGGTCGGTGCCCAGGCCCACGCGGGTGGGGATGAACGGCGAGCGCATGGCCGCCGCCTTCAGGCCCAGCATGAACAGGCCCTCGTCCAGCTCGGCCACCTCGATGGTGCCGGCCTGCCGCGCCTGGCGGAAGTAGGGCTCCAGCGGAATGAAGTCCAGCGAGACGAAGGCAAACACCAGCTTGCGCACCTTGCCGGCGGCGCAGAGCATGCCCACGTCGGCGCCGCCATAGGCCACCAGCGTCAGGTCCTTCACGGGGCTGCGCAGCAGCTCGCGCACCAGCGCCATCGGCTTGCGCCGCGGGCCCCAGCCGCCAATGCCCAGTGTCATGCCATCGCGCAGCTGCGCCACCACGTCGGCGGCGCTCATCAGTTTGTCGGTCATGGGTCGGGCGCTCAAGCGCGTGTGGCGTTGCCCACCGAGAAGTCATGCCCCCAGAGGCTGACCTTGGTGAACTCGTGGGCGATGTGGGCGTTCCAGTCGATGACCGCACCGCCGCAGCCCACCTCGACGTCGAAGCCCGAAGGCGTGCGCATGTAGAACGAGATCATGCGGTCGTTGGTGTGCTGGCCCAGCGTGGCCGTCTGCAGCACCTGGTGCTCCCGCATGCGGTCCAGCGCACGGCCCACCTCGGGCACGTCCTCCACCTCCACCATGATGTGTACGCAGCCTGCCTCCACCGGGAAGGCGGCGAGCGCTAGGCTGTGGTGGCGGGCGTTGGCGCAGTGCAGGAAGTGGATGGGCACCACCGGCCCGCCGTCACCGGCAGGCTTGAAGTTGAAGATGTCCGACAGGCCAAAGCCCATGACCTCGCTGGCAAACGCGCGCGTGGCCTCGAAGTTGGGCGCCGGCAAGACGGTGTGGCCCATGCCGATGTCGCCCGTGATGAAGCGCGGCACGCCCATGGGGGAGTTGAAGCGAGTGAAGTCGCTCTTGAAGCCCCACACCACCTCGTGGCGGTTGCCTGAGGGGTCTTGAAATGCCACCAAGGCCTGCACGCAGCGCGCCTCGCACAGGGTGGCGTCGCCCCGCTCATGGGCTACGCCATGGGCTTGCAGGGTCTGCACGGCCGCATCGAAGTCCTGCGCGCTGCCGACTTCCCAACCTGAGGCCGTGTAGGCATCGCGCGTACCCCGTTCCACCGCGATGCGGAACTGACGCTCGTCCATCTTGATGCGCAGTCCGTCCGCCGG
>Ga0315902_10010081_pt1 | contig 12543 bp, 10 predicted proteins | sample LakEriMetagenome_9_FD_203523 | JGI IMG/M metagenome (GOLD analysis project Ga0315902, IMG submission 203523) | Freshwater fungal communities from buoy surface, Lake Erie, Ohio, United States - Buoy 12 MA117 | ecosystem: Environmental > Aquatic > Freshwater > Lake > Lake biofilm | place: USA... | reverse complement strand
CTGGCCCGCGAGAAGCTGCGCGAGTTCGAACGCAGCGACTGGATCGAGGCCCTCAAGCTCTCGGCCGTGGGCAACCTGCTGTACTACCTGTGCCTGGCGGCGGCCATCCAGATGACCGGCGGGCCGCTGGCCACGATGATCATCGGCACGCTGCCGGTGGTGATCGCCATCGTCTCCAACCTGCGCAGCGGCGCCGCGGTGCGCGCGCGCGACGGCCGGCTGCCGTGGGCGCGGCTGGCGCCGTCGCTGGCGCTCATCGCCGCGGGCATCGGCTTCGTCAACCAGGCCGAGCTGGCGCGGATGCAGGCCCTGGGCGATGTCGACCTGGCGCGGTACGGGCTGGGCGTGCTGCTGGCGGTGTGTGCCGTGGCCTGCTGGACCTGGTACCCCATCCGCAACGCCGACTGGCTGCGCGCGCATGCCGACCGTTCGCCCAGCGCCTGGGCCACGGCGCAGGGTCTGGCGACGCTGCCGCTGGCGGCGGTGGGGTACGCGTTGCTGTGGGGCTTCGATGCGGCCTTCGGCAACGGCGCCTTGCAGATGCCCTTCGGCCCGCGGATGTGGGAGTTCATCGGCCTGATGCTGGCCATCGGCCTGTTCGCCAGCTGGCTGGGCACGCTGTGCTGGAACGAGGCCAGCCAGCGGCTGCCGCCGGCGCTGGCGGGGCAGCTGATCGTGTTCGAGACACTGGCCGCGCTGGCCTATGCGCTGATGCTGCGCGGGCAGGCCCCGGCGCCCGGCGTGCTGGTGGGCGTGGTGCTGCTGGTGGCCGGTGTGATGTGGGCGCTGCGCGTGAAGCCGCAGGTGGCCTGAGAGCGCGCGGGTGCTCGCGCAGGGCTTCGACAAGCTCAGCCCGAACGGGTGGGGTATCCGTTCGCACTGAGCTTGTCGAAGTGCTCGCGCAGGGCGTCGACAGGCTCAGCCCGAACGGGCGGGCAATGCTCAGCTGTCCGCCGGCATCACCGTGCCCCGGCACTCGCCAAACCCGATGGCACGCCGGCCGTCGGCCACGCAGCGGCCACGCAGGATGACGGTGTCGCCGTCGTCGAGGAACGTGCGCGTCTCCCCATTGGCCAGCGCCACCGGCACCTTGCCGCCCTGGCTCAGCTCCAGCATCGAGCCGCCCTGCCCCGGCCCCGGCCCGCTGAGCGTGCCGGTGCCCAGCAGATCACCCGTGCGGAGGTTGCAACCGTTCACGGTGTGGTGCGCAATCAGCTGAGACAGCGTCCAGTACGCCGCCTCGGCGGTGTCGCTGCCCATCAGCCGCTCGCCGGCAGAGCCTTCCTTGCGCATGCGCGAGGTCTGCAGCCAGGTCTCGAGCTGGATGCTCAGCGCACCGTGCGCGCGGTGTGTGGCGCTGTCGAGGTAGGGCAGCGGCTGCGGGTGATCGGCCGGCCGCGTGAAGGGCACGCGGAACGGCGCCAGCGCCTCCATCGTCACCACCCAGGGGCTCACGGTGCTGCCCCAGTTCTTGCTGAGGAAGGGGCCGAGCGGCTGGTACTCCCAGGGCTGGATGTCGCGCGCGCTCCAATCGTTGAACAGCACCAGGCCGAACAGGTGCGCCTCGGCCTCGTCGATGCCGACGCGGCTGCCCAGCGCATTGCCCGGGCCGATGAGCGCGCCGAGCTCGAGTTCGAAGTCGACGCGGCGGCTTTCGCGCAGCACCGGCGGCGAGGCATCGGCCGGCTTGATCTGCCCCAGCGGCCGGCGCAAGCCCCGCCCGCTGACGACGATGCTGCTGCTGCGGCCGTGGTAGCCGATGGGCACCCACTGGTAGTTGGGCAGCAGCGGGTTGTCGGGGCGGAACAGGCGGCCCACGGCGGTGGCGTGGTGGATGCTGGCGTAGAAGTCGGTGTAGTCGCCGATCGTGCAGGGCAGCGCGTACTCCACCTCGGCCTGCGGCACGAGCGCGCTCTCGAGAAACGGGCCGTTCAGGCTGCCTTCGCTGAGCGCCTCGGACAGCGCCGCACGCACCGCACGCCAGGCCGCGCGGCCGGCCGCCATGTAGCCGGCCAGGTCACCCGCGGCCAGCGGCTCCAGGTGCACCGCCACCTCGGCCGCCCAGGGGCAGATCTCGAGCGCGATCTTCAGGTCGAGCACCTCATCGCCGATGGCCACGCCCACGCGCCAGGGCTCGGCCATCTCACCGGCCGCCACCTTGCGGCGCAGGCGTGCGAAGGGCAGGTTCTGGATCGGGAAGTCGGTGTCGGGGCTGTTGGCCGAGGCCACCCAGCTCTGCAGGGCCGGGTCGTGCGTGGCGTCGATGGCGTGGACGAAGGCGGGTTCGGAGCTCATGTCAGGAATCGGCTTTGCTTGGTTCGGTGCCGCCCGAATCGGGCGCAAAACGATCGGCCAGCGCGGCCCAGCAGGCGGCATACGCCGTGTCGAGCCGCCCGGGCTGCATCGCCCAGGCCGTGGGGCGCAAACGGTAGCGGCTTTCGAACATGAAGGCGAGCGTGTCGGTCAATTTGTGCGGCAGCAGCCCGGCTGCGCTGGCGCGCTCGAAGGCCTCGGCGTCGGGGCCGTGCGGCACCATGGCGTTGTGCAGGCTGGCGCCCCCGGGCTTGAAGCCCTCGGGCTTGGCGTCGTACTGGCCCTGCACCAGGCCCATGAACTCGCTCATCACGTTGCGGTGGTACCAGGGCGGGCGGAAGGTGTCCTCGGCCACCAGCCAGCGCGGCGGGAAGATGACGAAATCGCAGTTGGCCACGCCGGGCGTGTCGGACGGGCTCGTCAGCACCGTGAAGATGCTCGGGTCGGGGTGATCGAAGCTGATCGAGCCGATGGTGTTGAAGTGCGCCGTGTCGTACAGCACCGGCACCAGGTTGCCGTGCCAGGCCACCACGTTGAAGGGCGTGCCCGGCTGCGTGCAGCGCCAGCTGTGGCCGCCGAAGCGGCGCACGATCTCGTAAGGCCCCGGCTCGGCCTCGAAGGCCGCTGCCGGCGCCACGAAGTCGCGCGGGTTGGCCAGGCCGTTGCTGCCGATGGGGCCAAGCTCGGGCAGGCGGAAGGGGGCGCCGTGGTTCTCGCACACATAGGCGCGGCACTCGCCGTCGGGCAGCGCCACCTTGAAGGCCATGCCGCGTGGCACGAGCATGATCTGCCCGGGCCGCGCCTCGAGCACGCCCAGCTCGGTGGTGACGACGAGGCGGCCCTGCTGCGGCACGATGAGCATCTCGCCATCGGCATTGATCAGCGCGCGCCGCTCCATGCTGCGGTTGGCCAGCACCATGTGGACGGCGATGCCGGCCTGCGCGTCGGGCTCGCCGTTGCGGCAGACGGTGACGAGGCCGTCGATGAAGTCGCGCGTGCCGCCGTCGGCCGGCCGCGTGAACGGATGCCAGCGCAGCGGGTCGGGCGGCACCGGTGCGTCGGCGCCCGGGCCGGTTTGCCACAGCGGCTGTTCGCAGCGCTCGTGCGCACCCGTCACCACGCTGGGCTGGCGGCGGTAGAGCCAGGTGCGGCGGTTTTCGGCCCGCGGCGCGGTGAAGGCGCTGCCCGAGAGCAGCTCGGCATACAGGCCGTGGGCCACGCGCTGCGGGCTGTTGCGGCCCTGCGGCAAGCTGCCGGGCACGGCCTCGCTGGCGAAGTGGTTGCCGAAGCCGGTGAGGGGGGTGGCGGGGGTGACGACAAGGCTCATCGCGTGTCCTCTGATTCAGACTCGGCGGGTTCGGCCGCCACCACGCCGGCCCGCGCGGCGTGCAGCGCCTGCGCCAGCACGTCGAGATCGCCGATGTGGTTGGCCAGCAGCAGCACGAGGCGTGCGTTCAGCAGCCGGCTGGCCTCGTCGCTCAGGCCGCGGTGCGCGCCGACGAGCTGCTCGTAAAACTCGTCGCCGGGCGAATACGCGTGGCGCGGCGACTCGCCCGCGCGGTGGAAGTTCGGTTGGGTGTTCAGCCGCACACTCATGCAGACCCCTTCATCCCGCACGAGCGCAGGCCCGCGCCAGCGCCGCCTGCACGGCGGCCAGCGTGGGCCCGCGCCAGCGCGCGGCCAGGTGTTGATCGGGCCGCAGCAGCACGGCGCAGCCGGGGCTGGCATCGAGCCGCTGCGCGGCGCGGCGGTGATGATCGTGCAGCAGCGACACACCCGCAGGCAGCGCCGACGCGTGGCCCTCGCGCTCGGCCACCAGCACCGTGCGCACCGGCACGGCGCCGGCGGCGAGCGTGTCGATCAGCGCGCGCTGCGCCGGCCCCAGCGCATCGGGCGTGGGCACGAACACCAGCAGCACGAAGCTGCCGCCCGTGTGGCGCAGCAGCCAGCTGTCGCGGCCCTCGTGCCGCACCGGCGCATCGGCCAGCGGCGAGCCGGGGGCCTGGGTGCAGTCCCAGGCATCGGCATCGGGTGTGCTCAGCGGCGAATTCACCACATGCGTTGGCACCGAGAGCCGCCCACTGTTGACCAGCGTGCGCGCAAACGCGTGCTCGCGCGCCAGCGTCAGCACGGCGTTGCGCAGGTCGCGGCTGGCGGTGCTCTTGGGCGTGATGAAGTCGGTGGAGCGGGTGCTGTTGAGCAGGTTCTCGTCGGCCGCGGCCACGCGCTCGGTGCTGTAGCTGTCGAGCAGGCTCTCGGGCGCCATGCCGTCGAGCACCAGCTTCAACTTCCACACCAGGTTGTCGGCGTCCTGGATGCCGCTGTTGGCGCCACGCGCGCCGAAGGGGCTGACCTGGTGCGCCGCATCGCCGGCAAACAGCACACGGCCGTGGCGCAGGCGCGCCATGCGGCGGCACTGGAAGGTGTAGACGCTGGCCCACTCCAGCTCGAAGGCCGGCGCCTGCTCGCTCCCTCTCAGTCCGAGGCCATGCTCGAGCAGCGCCTGCACCCGCGGCAGCACCCGCTCGGGCTGCTTCTCGGCCTCGGGGTCGGCGTCCCAGCCGAGCTGGAAGTCGATGCGCCAGACCTTGTCGGCTTCCTTGTGCAGCAGCACGCTCTGCCCGGGATGGAAAGGCGGGTCGAACCAGAACCAGCGCTCGGCAGCCCCGCCGGGGAACAGATCGGTCTGCATCACGACATCGGCGATGAGGAAGCGGTCGCGGAAGACCTGGCCTTCCATGTCCAGGCCCAGCATGCGGCGGATCGGGCTGCGCGCGCCGTCGGCCACCACCAGCCAGTCGGCGTGCAGCGTGAAGTTGCCGTCGGGTGTGCCCACCTGCAGCACCACGCCCTCGTCATGGCTCTTCAGATGAGTGACCTGGTGCTTGAAGCGCAGCTGCAGGCTCGGCAACTGCAGCGCGCGCTCCACCAGGTACTGCTCGAGCCAGTACTGCTGCAGGTTCACCATCCCCGGGCGCTCGTGGTCGGCCTCGGGCAGCAGGTTGAAGTTGAAGACCTCGGTGTCGCGGTGGAAGGTGCGGCCCACGTTCCACGTCACGCCCTTGGCGACGATGGCGTCCCCGACGCCGAGGCGATCCAGCACTTCGAGCGTTCGCTTGGCGTAACACAGGCCGCGAGAGCCGATGCTGACGGTGTCGTCTTCATCAAGCAGCGTCACGGCCACGCCCTGCTGCGCCAGCTCGATGGCCGCGGCCAGCCCCACCGGGCCGGCGCCCACCACGACCACGCGCGCGTGGTGGCGGGCTTCCGGCGCCGTGAGCTCCGGCGGGCGCTGGTAGGCGTAGCGTGGGTAGGTGTAGGTGCTCAGCATGGCGGACTCCACACTCAGGCCGTTGCAGCGCCGCCGCCGAGTTCCTTCTCGTGCATCCAGGCCGCATGCTTGGGCGCCCGCTTCGTGCGGCTCCACTCCTCCAGCATGGCCCACTTCACCGCATCCAGCCGCTGCTGCATCTCGGGCGTGGCGGTGTCGGCCGCCAGCTCGACGCGGTGGCCGTTGGGATCGAAGAAGTAGATGCTCTGGAACAGCGTGTGGTCCGTCGGCCCGATCACCTCGATGCCGGCCTTCTGCAGCCGCAGCTGGGTGGCCAGCAGCTCATCGACGCTGCCCACCTTGAAGGCGATGTGCTGCACCCACTCGGGCGTGTTCGCATCGCGGCCCATCGCCGGCGCGTTCGGCAGCTCGAAGAAGGCCAGCACATTGCCGCCACCGGCATCGAGGAACACGTGCATGTACGGGTCGGGCGCGTGCGTGCTCGGCACCTGGTCTTCGGCGATGGCGAGCACGAAGTCCATGCCCAGGTGCCGCTGGTACCACTCCACGGTGGCACGGGCGTCGTGGCAGCGGTAGGCCACGTGGTGGATGCGCTGGATCGTCATGGGGTGTCTCGCTGCAGCGGGTTTCTGGGCCAAGGCCTGGCGCGGAACCGGCTCGGCCGGGCCGCTGCCAGAGCCCCCTCGGGGGGTGGCGGAGGCGAAGCCGGAGCCTGGGGGCTCAACTTTCCAGCGACTTCCACATCTCGATGTCGCGCTCGGCCGTCCAGATGCGCGGGTCGCGGTGGCCGGTCATCTCGTCATAGCAGCGCGTCACGTCGAAGGGCATGCAGTGCTGGAAGATGACCCAGTGGCCGTACCTCGGCGCCAGCGCCGCCATCGTGCGCTTGTAGACGGCGTTGAGATCGAGCCCCGCCTTCACGCCGGCCTCGACGCTGGCGCGCACGTCGCTGATGAAGTCGCGCGTGCCCTGCAGCCCGGCCGCCACCTGCTCGGGCGTGACGAGCGCTGCGCCGCGGCCCGGCACCAGCTTCTGGGGCTTGAGCGCGGCCACCGCATCGAGCGTGGCCGGCCAGTCGTTGAAGTAGGCGTCGCCCGCGTAGGGCGTGGCGTCGAACTCCACCAGGTCGCCACTGAAGAGGATCTTCTGCTGCGGCAGCCAGGCCAACGTGTCGCCCTTGGTGTGGCCGCGGCCGAGCTGCAGCAGCTGCACCTCGAGCTTGCCGAGCCACAGCGTCATCTTGCCGGTGAAGGTGAGCGTGGGCCAGGTCAGGCCCGGCGGCACGCTCTCGACGTTGCGAAAGAGGCGCGGGAAGCGGCCGATCTCGCTGGCCTTGTCCTGCTCGCCGCGCTCGACGATGAGGTCGTAGGTGTCCTGGCTGGCGATGATGTGCCGCGGCTGGTAGGCGCTGGCGCCGAGCACGCGCACCGCGTGGTAGTGCGTCAGCAGCACGTACTGGATCGGCTTGTCGGTGACCTCGCGGATGCGGCGGATGACGTCCTGCGCCATCACCGGCGTGGCCTGCGTGTCGAGCACCAGCACGGCGTCGTCGCCGACGATGACGCCGGTGTTGGGGTCGCCCTCGGCGGTGTAGGCGTAGGCGTTGTCGGAGAGCTTGGTGAAGCTGACCTTCTTCTCGTCGAGGTCGGCTTGCGAGGCGAAGGCCTTGGCAGGAGCGTTCATGCGGCTTGTCTCCAGTCTGAGTGTTTGATATTGTCGAATGAGTTTGGTTTAGTGTAAACCCCGAACATGACAGCGCAGCGCGGCATCCAGAGCATCGAGGTCGGCGGCCGCCTCCTGCAGGCGCTGGCCCGCCACGGCCGGCCGATGGCGCTGAAGGACTTGGCCGCCGCCGCCGACATGGCGCCTGCCAAGGCGCACCCCTACCTCGTGAGCTTCGGCAAGCTCGGGCTGATCGCGCAGGACGACGCCAGCGGCCGCTACGGCCTGGGGCCGCTGGCCTTGCAGATCGGCCTCATCAGCCTGCAGCAGGTCGACCCGCTGCGCCTGGCCACCGAGCAGCTGGCGCCCTTGGCACGCGAGATCGGGCAGACGGTGGGCATCACCGTCTGGGGCGAACACGGCGCCACCGTCGTGCGCACCGAAGAGGCCCCGAGCCCCGTGCACGTGACCATGCGCCACGGCGCGGTGATGAGCCTCACCGGCACCGCCAGCGGGCGCCTGTTCGCCGCCCACCTGCCGCGCGAGGTGGTGCGCGCCGCGTTGCGCGCCGAAGCCGGGCGTGGCAGCGTCGACAAGGCCTTCGAGGCCGAGCTGGCGGCCATTCGCGCGGCCGGCATCAGCCATGTGGTGGACCGCGCCGTGCCGGGCGTCAGCGGCCTGGCCGCGCCGGTGTTCGACGCCACCGGGCAGCTGGTGCTCGCCCTGACGGCGATCGGAGCGACGGCGACCTTCGACACGCGGCCCGACGGGCCTGCGGCACGTGCGCTGCGAGCCACCGCGGGCGGCTTGAGCGCGCTGCTCGGCCGCCGCTAGGAGCGTGGGCAGGCGGTGCCAAGGGCTACTTCGCGGCCCGGGCGGCCTCGATTCGTTCGGGCGTGGGCGGGTGGGTCGAGAGCCACCCCCCGGACTCTGGCGCTGAGCCGTGCGCGCTCTGCAGCGCCTGCATGGCCCGGGCAAAGTCCTCCGGCGAGCCTCCGGTGCGCCGCAGAAGATCGAACGCATAGGCATCCGACTCGCGCTCGTCGTCGCGGGAGTGGACGGCCTGGACAACCAGGGCAGGCGCGCGCGACGCGATTGAGCTCACGATCGAATGGTCGTTGAGGACGGCCGCAACCATCATCGCGTATGCCGATTCGCCGACGATCCGCCCCAGGATGTGGCGGTGGTGCAGGTGGCCAAGCTCGTGAGCGATCACCGCGTCGATCATGGCGTCGTCGGCGAGCAGGCGTACCAGCTCGTCGGTGACGACCACGATCCGCCCCGGCAGCGCCACCGCGTTGGCGCCCAGGGCGCCGCCGCCGCGGAACTCAAGGCGGGCGCCGCGCAGGCCGGCGACCTTCACCGTCGCATCGAAGCGCCTGACGATCGGGCGGCGGACGTTCTCGGCGAGTTCGGTCTGCCGCAGCGTCGTCCGGTCGAGGGCGCGCAGCACCTCCAGGCCAAGCTGTGCCTCCACCCGCCACGGCAGGTGCTGCTTCGCCAGCGACTCCAAGGCGGGAACCAGCCACATGGCGGCGGCAACGATCATCGCGACGAGGCCTGCGAGGCAGCCGGTGGCCGCGGCCCGGGAGCGGCCGGCGCGCTCGACGAAGCTGGCTGGGACGGCCGCGATCCCGAGGGCCGCAGCATCACCCGTGCCGGCGAGCACCAGCTGGCCGCCGTCCGGCAGCGCGAGCACCGGCCGCGGTGCTCCTGTCGGCGTGGCCCAGGCGAGAGCGGCCGCAGGATGGCGCGCGGCCTCGCCCTCGGCACCCTGGAGCACGAGGTCAGGCCCCTCGATGACGATCCACACCTCCCGAGCCTGCGCTGACAGGCCGTCGAACCAGGTGGCAGGGGTCGGGGCCGTCTTCACAGCGAGAGGTCGAAGTCGATGCCCTCGGCGAGGGCGCTGCCTGTGGTGCCGGCGCTCGCCAGTGCGGCGCGCCTGACCCAGCCCCACGGGCCGTCCACGAAGGCCGTGACGTTGCGCACCCGCTCACGGAGGGTGACGATGCGTCGCCAGGGCGATGCGAGGCCGGCGGTGCCCACGACCCACAGCGCGTTGAGCGCGAACAGCTTCGCGAGCTGCTGCGGCTCGAGCGTGCTGCGGAAGCGGATGCGCCCACCGCCCGTGAGGCGGTGCAGCCCGAGGTTGAAGCGCCGGCCGCGGGCCATGCCGATCGCGAACGCGGAGATGGCCACGAAAGCGACCGACTTCAGTATCGCCGCGGTGTTCGGCCCGCCGAACGCGCCGAGCACAGTCACAACGGTGATGGCGACGGCTCCCAGCACCATGAACGCTGTGCCCATGCCCCGGAAGTACACCCTGTAGAAGTCCGCACCGGTGGCCGCGACCTCGAACTCCGCAGTGCCGTAGTGCAGGCCGCCGAATCGCATCCTGGTGATCGAGGACACCATCCACGGCCAGGTTAACGCGAGGACGAGGTAGGGGAAGGCCAGAAGCAGTGGGTTAGAAGGGTTGTCGGCGAACTGCGCCGCGATGTCCGCGGCCGGCCATACCAGCAACGGCAGCACCGCCACAGCCGCCTCGCGGTAGGGCGCCCGGAAGCGGAACCGCAGCCCCCGCCAGCTGTAGTTGGCGGCGTCGAACGCGAGTGTCTGCAGCAGGAACCACGGAGCCACCAGGATCGCGAGCGCGAGGAGCCACGGGCCGAGCGAGGGCGCGTAGGTCGCGAGACCCCAGCCGACGCCAAGGATGGCGGCTGCCGCGAGGCGGCCCTTCAGGATCGGCAGCGGGCTCCCGTGATAGACGAAGGGCACGCCGCCCAGCATCGTGTGCGAGGCAAGGTAGCGCTCGCGCGCCACCTTGCTCCAGGGCGAGTAAAGGCCGAGGGTCACCGCACTGAGGAAGAGCCCCACGAACCAGAGCCGCGCGTACTCCTCGGCAGTGCCGGTGAAAGCCACGGGGAGTGGCTCGCCCGGCGGCGGGGGCGGGGCCTTCTCCGAGTCGGCCAGCGCGTCGGGGGCATGCCCGTCCAGCTCCCCTGTGGCGTCCTGCTGGCCCGGCAACTGCGCGGCGCGCTTCGGGGCGACGTCGAAGGGATTCTTGAAGGACATCGCGGGATGAGGGGCCTCAGGCGGCTCGCCTGGCACTCTGGATGATGCCGCGCTTGGCGCAATCAGGGTTCGCCAGGATCCGCCCGTGTCCCGGGCACGCCAGGCGGCTGATGCGACTGTCGAAGGTGGACCGCGCAGCCACTCCGCCCTCACCCACGCCAGGCCTCGCGCAACTCGCGCTTCAACACCTTGCCGATGGCGCTGCGCGGCAGCTCCGGCAGCCAGTGCACCTGCGCCAGCCGCTGCGTCTTGCCCACCTGCGCATTGGCCCACTGCCGCAGCGCCTCGGCCTCCAGGGTGCTGCCCTCGCGCCGCACGCAGAAGGCCACCGGCGTTTCGCCCCACTCGCGGCTGGCCACGCCCACCACGGCGGCATCGGCCACCTCGGGGTGCTGGCGCAGCACGGCCTCGAGATCGCTCGGGTAGATGTTGAAGCCGCCGCTGATGATCATGTCCTTGCGGCGGTCCATCAGCACGAGGAAGCCGTCTTCGTCGAAGCGGCCGATGTCGCCGGTGCGCAGGAAGCGCTGCCCCTCGGGGCTGAACCACTCCGCGTCGCGCGTCAGGTCGGGCCGGCCGTGGTAGCCGGTCATCATGCCGGGGCTGCGGCCCACCACTTCGCCGGTAGCTCCGAGCGGCAGCTCGCGGCCGTCTTCGTCGATGAGGCGGATGTCGTGGCCTTCGGCAGGCGGGCCCACGGTGTGCAGCTTGGTCGGGTGCAGGTGGGCCTGCAGGATGCAGGTGCCGCCGCCTTCGGTGAGGCCGTAGTACTCGGTCAGCCCGCCGGGCCAGCGCGCCAGCACAGCCGCCTTGAGCTCGGCGTGGAAGGGCGCGCTGGTGCAGAACTTCTGCTCGAAGCGGCTCAGGTCGTACGCGTCGAACTCGGGCAGATCCATCAGCCGCCGGTACTGCACCGGCACCAGCATCGTGTGCGTGGCGCGGTGGGCCTGCGCCAGCTCGAGGTAGCCGCGCGCATCGAACTTGGGGCACAGCACGGCACAGCCGCCATAGGCCAGCGTGGGGATCAGGCACACCAGCGTCGTGTTGCTGTACAGCGGCGTGGCGATCATTGTCACCGTGCCGGTGCCGTAGCCCGAGGCGCCCGCGCGGCGGATGTGCGCCCAGCGCATGGCGTGCGGCTGCACGATGCCCTTGGGCACGCCCGTGGTGCCGGAGCTGTAGATGATGTTGAAGGGCCAGGCCGGGTCGATGGCCACCGGGCGCGGGCGTGTGCCGGCGGGCGGCAGGGCCGCATCGAGCACCGCAGGGTCGTCGCCGAGGGCGATGCGCTGCACCGCCTCGGGCCAGGGCACGGCATCGGCGAGCGCATCGCCGAACAGCACGCGCACACCGGCGTCGGCCGCCATCGCCGCCAGCTGCGTGGGCGTGGAGCCCGGCGCCAGCGGCACCGCGGCCGCGCCGGCGCGCAGGATGCCGATGAACACCGCCACGGCATCGAGCGACGTGGCGCCGCACAGCGCCGCGGTGTCGCCCGGGCCCAGGCCGCGCGCCTGCAGCAGCGCCGCGATGCGGTCGGCGCGCTCGTCGAGTTCGCGCCAGCACCAGCGGCGTTCGCCGCACACCAGCGCCGGGGCGGCAGGGCGCTGGCGGGCGTGTTGCGCCACCAGGGCGGGCAGGCTTTCAAAGTCCGATTCGGGCAGGGTCATCGTGCGATGGTGCCGCAAGGCCGGGCCGCCGCTGGCTAGAGTGAACACCATGCCCCGCCTTCATCAAGCCCTGCCCGCGCTGCTGCCTGCGCTGCTCGTCGCCCTGGCCACATCCACCCGCGCCGCGCCCATCGACTGGCAGCCGGTGGGCCGCTTCGACATCGCCCGCACCGAAACCACCATCGCGCAGTTCCGCGCTTTCGTGGCCGCCACCGGCACCGTGACCACGGCCGAGAAGCGCGGCGGTGGCGAGGTCTACGAAGCCGGCTGGGTGCAGAAGCCCGGCTGGACCTGGCGCACGCCCTTCGGCCCCGGCCATGCGCCGGCCGACGACGAGCCCGCGGTGCACGTCACCTGGCCCGAGGCCACCGCCTTCTGCCGCTGGGCCGGTGGCCGCCTGCCGACCGACGCCGAATGGGCCAGCGCCGCCTACACCGAGCAGCGCGAGAAGCCGCCCGCCCCGTTCGAGCGCGGCCGCCGCTACAGCCTGCCCACCGGCGACACGGCCCGCGGCGCGCAGTGCCTCTGCGA
>Ga0315902_10010079_pt1 | contig 12544 bp, 6 predicted proteins | sample LakEriMetagenome_9_FD_203523 | JGI IMG/M metagenome (GOLD analysis project Ga0315902, IMG submission 203523) | Freshwater fungal communities from buoy surface, Lake Erie, Ohio, United States - Buoy 12 MA117 | ecosystem: Environmental > Aquatic > Freshwater > Lake > Lake biofilm | place: USA... | reverse complement strand
ATTCCCTGAAACTCGCCGATCCCGAGAAGATGGGCATCGCCCGAGACGATCGCGTCGGCACTGCCGCCAACGGCGGTCGCCAGCACGATGTCGTCATCGGGATCGGCGAGGATAATGGGGCCGATTGCCGAAGGCGCAACCAGCCGCACCAGCGCCGCATATCCATCGAATAGGTCGTCGGCGTTTGCATTCAGCTTGGCCAACTGGCCGGAAAACTTTCGCCGAGACAACACGCTTTGCAACTCATCCAAGAGCGGAACGCTCGCGATGATGAGTGCCTTGCCGGCCGCAGCCGCATCGATCAATCGCCCTGGCACCCCGCCCCAGATGAGGCCGGATACAGCGGTGTTCGTATCAAGCACCAGCCGCACGACGCCGCTCCGCACGATACGCCGTGATCTCCGCATCGATCTCTTCGGCCGTCATGGGAGGCGTTCCGGCTGCAGAGAGTTTCTGCCGCGTCGCTTGCATCTTGGCGACGCGGGCTGCCGCGAGCCGTTCGCGCAGGATCGCCTCGATCGAGCCGGTCTCGAGCAAGCCTTCGGCCGCAGCCTCCTTGGCGAGGGCGTCAGAAATCGTGATTTGGACGGTCGTCATGGGAGGCTCCTCCGTAGATACCGCCTGATTATACGCGGAAAACGAGGCGGACTGGATACATCACCTCTGCCGGCCAGGCCCTGCAGAGATGATCCAACCGTCGGCCTTTGGGAGTTCCTGAATGGTGACCGTTGGATCATGCTCCAAAGGGCGCCCCGCAGTCGCTGCGACATCGCGGTTCCGCTCCATCTCACGTCGAAATCTGAGGCGCTGTTGCCGCAGGTCACCGAGATCGCGGAAGGCCGAGCGATAGCCGCCGCCGGCTGCCGTAGGCCCAGCCGGCCGGTCTCCCGAAGCAGCCTCAAAAAAATGGGGGCAGTTCGCGGTGCATCGGCCGGCAAGCGTGCGACCATCCCATATTTCCCGCCCGATCATGATAATAAGGATGGCTTGGGCTTGATTGCCCACCTTGCTACCGTACCCAAGGGCGCGGGCAGGACCGCCGCACCGATAACGCATTGTGGATGACCATGGCTCGCAAACCTCAGCAAGACCGCAGCGCTCGTTCGATGGCCAGAATGCTTGACGCAGCCGAGGACATTTTCGCAGAGGGCGGGGATGGCGCCCTCACTGTGGAAGCCGTCGTCAAGCGTGCGGAAACATCGGTCGGGAGCTTCTACAGCCGGTTCGGTGACCGCGACGGCCTGCTCCAAGCAATGCACGAGCGGTTTCTCCTGCGGCTCGGAGGCGCGGCGCACGTGGCGGTCGCAGCGGCCGGCAACGAAAAAACCCTGGCAGGCGCGATCGAGGTGTTCCTCTCGCACGTCTTCACCGCCACGCAGGAGTACCGCAACTCAGCCCGCTTCTTCGTTCTCCACCGTTCGGCCGACCCGAACCTGCGGGCCCAGGGCATTCGGGCGAACGCTGTGTTCGCCGGCATCTTCAACACGCTCGTGCTGAGCCACCGTGATGAGATCGCCCATGCCAACCCGGCGACCGCGGCCGACGTGACCTGGCGGCTGGTGTACGCGACATTAGCCCAGCAGATGATGTTCGACGACGACGAAGTCAGCGGTATGCCGATGACCATCCCGGCGCTGGTGCACGAGATCACTTGCTGTCTTGCGGCCTACCTCACGGCAGGCCCGGGCAAACGCTGATCGCATGTGCTAGCCAGAGTGCAGGCCTACCGCAGCCGACGACGCCGCAAGAGCGAGTAGCCGCCGCAGGCCAGACCGGCGAGCAGCGACGCATACGTAGAGGGCTCCGGCACGATTGTGATGTAGCCCGTCGCCGGATTGAGCGTGACCGATTGCCCAGCCGCGAGGCCCGTGGCGTTCACCGCCGCGAAGTTGCCCGAGCGGCCGCCGGTGTTCGCGAAGAGTTGCAGCACGTCGGTGCCGTTGGCGTAAGAACCACCGCTGAAGGCGAGGTTGAGAATCCCGCCGAAGATCATGCTGCCGTTGCCGCTCACGAGGTCGTATGTGCCGGCCGTATAGGCAGGGCTCGTGATCTCAAACACGCTGCTGCCCGACTGCGAAAGGTCAAGCGTGAAGCCAGAATCAACCGTGACCGTGCCGGGGCTGTTGCCGGGCTGGAACGACCCGAGCACGGCGAGCGACTTGCCGCTGCCCGAGAGCGTGCCCACGCCGGCGAGGTTGCCTGTCGCAGGCAGCGAGTAACTGCCGGCCGTGAGGGCCCCGAGGTCGAACACGCCGGGACTGCCGGTGGTGCCGAGGTTCAGGCCGCCGGTGCCGATGCGTCCCGTGCCCGAGAGGGCGAGCGTGCCGGCCGAGATCGTGGTGAGCCCTGAGTAGGAGTTAACGCCCGCAAGCGTGAGCAGGCCCGCCGCCTGCTTGGTGACTGTTCCCGACCCACTGAGGACGCCTGAGTAGGTCGAGGTGCCGGAACGGTTGAAGATGAGTGTGCCGTTGTTTGTGAGCGTCGACACGCCAAGCACGCCGCTAACGCCGCCGACACCAATCTGGAGCGTGCCGCCGGTGTTGAGGTTGATCGTGCTGGCAGCGTTTTTGGAGAGCGTGCCACCGACGATCACAAGGCCGCCATTCATGGTGAGCGTGCCTGTGCCGCCCCTGGAGGCGCCGCCGACGGTGAGGTTGCCGCTATTGGCCCACGTGCCGGTCGACACCGTGGCCGTGCCGACACTGGCAGTGGAAGCGGCGATAAAGCCGTTCACGTTGCTGACATAACCGCCTGTCACGATGAGTGTGCCGGTGCCGTTCCTACCGACGGTGAGGTCGCCGCTGGTGGCCCACGTGCCGCTCGACACCGTGGCCGTGCCGACGCTGCCGGCGCTGGAGCCAAGATTGCCGCCCGTGTTGCTGACATAGCCGCCGTTCACGTTGAGCGTGCCGGTGCCGCTGGAGCCGACGAAGAGGTCGCCACTATTGGCCCACGTGCCGCTCGACACCGTGGCCGTGCCGACGCTACCGGCGGCGCTGCCGAGAGTGCCGTTCGAGTTGCTGGCCCGGCCGCCAGCCACGTTGAGCGTGCCGACGTTTCCGGCGGATTGGCCGATCGTCAGAGTTCCGAAACTGCCGGTGGAGAGCGCGAGGGTGCCACTGGAGATCACGACGCCACCGGAGCCGGAGATCGCGGAGCTAAACCCGCCGTAGTCGTCGGTGCGATTGAACTGGAGAACGCCGACCGGCGAGAGGACGATGCCGCTGGTCGCGCCGATCCAGCCGGTCGTGCCCCCTGCACCGATCGACAGCGTGCCGCTCCCAATGAGCGTCGGGCCGGTGTAGGTCTGGGAGCCCGTAACCTGGAGGACGCTGCCGGTGCCCGACTTCGCAAGGCCGAGTCCGGAACCGGCCGACACCGGCAGGGCGTTGGCGTAGGCGTAGGTGCCCGTGCCCGCCGTGTCGAAGCCGATGGCGGCACCGCTGGTGAGATTGCCCGTGGCCGTGGCCGAGGTGATGAGCGCGTCGGCCGCGGCGTTGGTGAGGCCGTTCACGCCGAGCGTGAGCCCGGCGCCGGGAGCGACAGACCAGCGGCCGGCGTCCCCGTAGCCCGGCAGCACTGCCGTTGAGGAAATCGCCAGGACGCCGGCCGAGATGGTCGTAGTGCCCGAGTAGGTATTCGTGTTGGAGAGCAGGAGCGAACCGAGCCCCTGCTTGGTGACGCCGCCCGAGCCGCTGAGAACACCCGAGTAGGTCGAGGCGTCGATACGGTTGAACACGAGCGTGCCGTTGTTGACGAGGCTGCCCGTGCCGCCGAGGAGCACGCCGCTCGTGCCGCCGACACCAATCTGGAGCGTGCCGCCGGAATTGAGGTTAATCGTGCTGGCAGCATTTTTGGAGAGCGTGCCGCCGACGATCACAAGCCCGCCATTCATGGTGAGCGTACCGGTGCCGCTCGTGCCGACGGTGAGGTTGCCGCTATTGGCCCACGTGCCGCTCGACACCGTGGCCGTGCCGACGCTGCTGCTGCCGGAATTAGCGATATAGCCCGTTGCGTTGCTGACGTAGCCGCCAGTCACGTTGAGCGTGCCGGTGCCTTCATCGCCGACCGCGAGATCGCCGCTGTTGGCCCACGTGCCGCTCGACACCGTGGCCGTGCCGACGCTGCCGACGGAGTTAGCGATAGAGCCCTTTGCGTTGCTGACATAGCCGCCATTCACGGTGAGCGTGCCTGTGCCACTGTAGCCAACGTAGAGGTTGCCGCTGTTGGCCCACGTGCCGCTCGACACCGTGGCCGTGCCAACGCTGCCGGCGGAAAAGCCGAGAAGGCCAGCCGAGTTGCTGACACGGCCACCAGTCACGTTGAGCGTGCCTGTGCCGCTGCCGCCTACCCAGAGGTTTCCGCTGGCGGCATTCATCTGCAGCACGCCCGACGACGCCGAGGTCGTCATGTCCAGAACGACGGTATTCGCGGCACCCGACGTGCCGGTCAGATTGAGCGTGCCCGTGTTCGTCAGCGAGAGCGTGCCTGTGCCCGAGATCAGATTGCTGATCGTGAGGGTGTTGCCGGCCGACTGATTGAACTGGAGCGTGCCGTCGACGCGGATGTCGCCCGTCACGTCCGCGCCGTCGTTCAAGAGCACGGTGTCGCCGGGGTCGATCAAGCCGCCAGTGAAGGTGTTCGAGCTACCGCCACTGCCGTAGGTGGTGGTTGACTGGGCATGTGCCGACGTGGCACCGCCGAGCAGGGAGGCCACCACGCCGATGGAAAACACGACGCGGGACATCCGAACGACGGGCATCATGAGCAAACACCTTGCGCGGGATGAGGAACCGACAAACTAGTGGGAAAGTATTAGAAGGCCGCTTCCACTTCAGGCGTTGTACGCGTCATGACCTAGCCCGCAATCCCGCAAAACCCGAAATGTGACGAATCGGGCATGGGTAGGGACGAATCGGGATTTCTGGGACGAATCGGGCGCGCTGGCTGGGACGAATCAGCAGCGAGAGCGAGTCGTCAGTCCCGTTCCCAGCACGTCCCACAAACCGAAACAGGAACTTCCATGTCCACAGCGACCATCACCGAAACCCAGTCCAGCCCGCACACCACGAGCCGGTCCACGGATCCAGCCGACAACCCAACTCGAACGCTCCGCCGCCGTTACCGAGGTTGAGGAGTCCAGTGCCCGAACGAATCTGCAGGAGCACCGCCGAGTAGGCAGGCCACTGCGACGAGTCCAGGGACCTTTTTCGCTCGATCAGCCTCGCTGGCGAGGCAGCATGAGACCCAAGGGCGTGCACCTGATGCGGTCTTCGCCGCGGCGGAAAGTCTCCCAGGCCTCGGCGTAACTGAGATCCTCGCGCTTGGCGAGCCTCAAGCCGGAGTAGCCCAGGAACGAGGCCATCAGGATCCGGAACGGCGTCATGGGTTGAGAGAGGTCGACCGTCATCGCAATTCGCCGCAGCGCATCGGTTTCCCGGCCCCACGTGGCCGCGTAGGCCGCCAACGCAGCATCCAGCGAATCGCGATGCTCGTGCAGGCACTGAGCGAGCACCGTCGCGCCTTCCATGGCCGCATTCACTCCCTGCCCCACGGGAGGCACCGGAGCGCCAGCATCGCCCAGCAGCGCCACCCGCCCGGCCACGAGAGACGAGCACCGCTTGGTCTTGCCGGTCGGCAGACACTGCCGCTGGCTGAACTCCTCCACTTTTGTATCGGAGGCGAAATGCCGCAGCAGCGGATGCGCCCTGTCGAGAAAACGACCGGCATCCGCGGCGGAGTCGAACCGCATCGTGCCGCTGAACCCGATCTGGCAGAACCAGCGCGGATCTGCCGGCCCTCCGGGGCCGTTGATCGCCCCGGCCACAGCCGTCACAGGATGGACCGCAAGGACATAGAGGTACTGCGGATCGAGCTCGTCGAGGTGCTTGTCCAGATGCAGCATCAGGGAGTGGTTGCCCAGATCGGCTCCCTCGACTGCAAACCCGCTGGCCTGCTCGGCGATGGACCGCCGCACTCCGCTGCCGCCGCCGTCGCAGCCCACCACCAGATCGAACCGTCGCATGTCGCCGGCCACGTCACCCCGCGACGCGATGCGGAGCTGTGGCTGCCCGGCATCGACGAGAACCGCCTCCGCACCGAAGTGGAGGGCCACGGAATCTGCATGCCGCTCGAGCAGATGGGCCTGAAGACAGCGGCAGATGTCACCGCGGCTCCCCGTCCAGCCCCTGCCGTGATAGGGCTCCTCTGCGAAGCCAGCCCCGAGTCTACGAAGCCAAGGATGGGGGGCGATTCTTAGCCCCTTGAAGTGAATGAGCCCGGCATCGAAACGGTCGGTGATGCCGATGAAGCGTGCCGCACGCAGGCCGTGGCCCGTGATATCGATCGTGTAGCTGCGGTCGGGGTTGTAGGTTTCGGCGCTGAAGTGGTCGTCGGAGCGCTCGAACACGGTGATCTCGAACCCGCCCTGCTGGGCCAACGCCGCAGCGAGCGTCAGGCCCGCAGGCCCGCCACCGACGATTGCCACGCTGTTTGTCACGTCGTGTCCTCGAGGATTCCGTCAGAACCCGAGAGTAGCCTTACGGATTTTTCATTCGGTTCTCCGCAGTATTTGGCCTCTGTTTTTAAGCGATTACCAGGTCCCTAAGGGCCCTCTCCATTTTTTCATTGCCAAAACATTGCGGAATACTGTAGAAGCCACTATGGTCTCTCAAAAGCAGAGCGAGCGTTCGCTTTATTTTCCGCAAAAAGGGCGTTTTCAATGGTTCACCGCACCTGGTTCCGATCGGCTTTCCCCGTCCGCAAGCGTGCCGTTCGTGGGGCCAGCCGGGCCCGGAGCCGATTCGATCTGGAGCAGCTCGAGCAACGGACGGTGATGGCGGCGGAAAACGTCATTTTCCCTACGGAATATGCATCCCAGCAGACAGATCTGCGGCCCATGGACGTGATCAAGAGCCAGAACGGCGTGCTCGAGGCCAACGTGAGGATGGTCACGGCGGGCTTCAACTCCAATCCGATCCTCTACGGTGGGCAGCAAGTCTACAGCAGCCTCCCGGATGAGGACCGTGACTACAACTCCTACGCCATGGCCTACCAGTTCGACGCCTACGGCACGTCGTACCCGGCTGGCTTTCCGGGCACGATGCTGCAGATCAACAGCGGCGACAAGCTCAAGCTTCACCTCGTGAATGATCTTGCCGTTGGCCACGATCCGTCGGATAAGACCTTTGTCACCAACTTCCACTACCACGGATCCCGTGCACCCGACAAGTCTCAGGGAGACAATGTTTACGTCCATCTGATGCCAGGCGAGAGCATGGACGTCAACATCCCGATCGCGACCTACCAAAACACCGTCGGGCCTAACTGGTACCACCCACACGTGCACGAGGTGACCAAGCCGCAGGTTGAGGGTGGCTTGGCCGGCATGATCATGGTCGGCAATCCGCTTGAGCCGTGGCCACAGTACAAGGACGAACTCAAGCAAGTGAACATGACCATCTCGGAGGTGAACATCACCCCAGATGGCAAGTACAAAATGATGACGGGCACTGACAGCAGTTCGTACTACGGCGATGGCTACACGGAAGGCTGGCAGAAGCGGGTCAACGGCCAGATGAATCCGATCATCCGCGTCCGCCCCGGTGAGACGCAGGTGTGGAACATGGGCCAGTTCGGCGCGCGTGGTGCCACGAACTTTGTCATCGCCGACGACAACCTGCAAAACCCTTGGAATGCCACGATTCTTTCCCGGGACGGAAACAGCGCGTTCGTCCACCCGTACACCACGACGCTCGGAGCCGACGAACTGCGGATGAACGACATCTCCGCCCTGACCGTGCTCAGCCCGGGCAACCGGATGTCGATGGCGGTGACCGCCCCCACGACCCCGGGCACCTACTACTTCATGGACGGATGGGGTGGCGAAGAAGCGCGGTTGAACCTGAGCGGCAAGGGTTACTACTACGTGCTGGCCACCCTCGTCGTCGAAGGCGATGCGGTGACCACGGCCGCGCCGGTGTTTGATGCCCAGCAAGAAGACCCGCTCTGGAGCGCGACGCCTGACTTCCAGCGAACGTTCACGCTGGAGCAGCTGCCTCAGATGGAGGGCGACACGGTCAATATCGACAACTTCTACGTCAACGGTAAGAAGTTTGGCGAAGGGGTGATGCCGCAACTCGAGATCGGCACGATCGAGGAATGGACAATCCTCAATGCCGGCCCGCTCAATCATCCGTTCCACATCCACCAGGGTGTGTTCATCGTCACGAAGATCAACGGTTTCCCGATCGAGCCCGACAAGAAGTTTCCCAATGCCAATGCCGCCAACTACGTCTCGCCGCTCGACGTGATCATGGTGCCGGCCTTCGGCAGCGTGACCGTGCGATTCCGGGTGTTTGACTTCCCGGGCAAGTACGTCTTCCACTGCCACATCCTCGAGCACGAGGACGAGGGGATGATGTCGCCGGTGCTCCAGTTCGGCGCCACCGAGGGCCTGCGACTGGGCCTGGGCACCACTGCCCAATCGACGCTGGTCCTCAATGGGCAAGGCAACGAGGTAACGACCATCCAGGCCTTCCCTACCTACAAGGGCCCGGTGGTGACCGCGTCCGGCCTCGGCTCCTCGTCCGAGCCCGATGAACTGCCGAACCCGCTTCCCACCACAGCCGATGAGATCAACGCCTACTTCAGAACCAATGTCACCAAGGAGACGATGGCCTTTGGAACCGGGGCCGGGGCCACGCGAGTGAAGGTTTATGAGAACGGATCAACCACCCAAACGGCGGTGTTCAAGGCATTCACCAGTAAGCTCCGCATAACGGGCGGCGTGAGCCTGGCCGTGGGCGGCGTGAGCCCCGATGGTGCGGCGCGGATCGTGGCCGGCTCCCGCGCCAATGGCCCTGCGGTCGTCCGCCTCTTCGACCTCAAGGGGAACACGATTCGGGACATCCGGGACTTCCTGCCCGGCACGTTCCCGAATGGCGTGAACGTGTCGGTTGCCGACGTTAACGGCGACAACTACGACGACATCATCGTCTCGGCCCGCTCGGGACGGGAGCCGATCGTCACGGCCCTCGACGGCCGCGACATCGTCAATGGTGTGGCTGACCCGGAGAAGTTGTTCACCTTCGTGGCCGGAAGCCCGGATGACATGGGAGGCGTGCAGGTGGCGGCCGGATATGTGGCGCCGTCGTCGGTGCCGAGCTACCTTCCCAACCTGATCACGTCCGCGGAGTCGGGCCAGCAAGCCGGCACGATCTTCGTGTGGAATACGTACGATCTCATCGGCGGTGTTTCGCCTAGCATGCCGATGGGAGGCGGGACGCCGATGATGCCGATGGGTGGCGGGATGCCGATGGGCGGTGGCATGCCGATGTCGTCTGACACGACTTCGACCGATGAACCACCGATGCCGGTGGCGACGTTCCGGCCCTTCGGAAGCCGGCGAGGCGCCGTGCAGATCGCCTCGACCTATCAGAGCATGCTCGGCGGGCAGGCGAAGCCGGTGATTGCCGCCTGGCAGAGTGGCCGCGAGGTCGCTTTCTCGTCGATCGGTCTCGACAACAAGCCGATGACACAGGTCCGCACGTTCTAGGCCTCGCGACGGTGAGCACTCCACGCAGTCTCCATGATGGGTCTCCCACGATGAAACACGCCGTCCCCACCGAAGCAGTTCCGACCAGCTGGCCGGACGGCGATTCGTGGCGGCTACGGTGCGTTCCGCTCGCTGGCTTTACCCTCGTGGAGCTGCTGGTGGTGATCGCGATCATCGCCACCCTCATCGGGCTCGTGCTGCCGGCCGTGCAGCAGGCCCGGCAGGCGGCCGCCCGCGCCCAGTGCCAAAGCAACCTGCGGCAGGTCGGTATCGCCCTCTCGTGCTACGCCGACGCCAAAGCCGCCTATCCCTTCGCCTCGGGCAGGCCGCGGCCGGGGACGACATCGCATCTTGATGACAGGCCGGTCGACGGCATCGACTACATCCGGCCGCAGTCGTGGGCCATCTCCATCCTGCCGTACATCGAGGAGGGCGCCTTGGCAACGCTGTACGAAGCCTACTGCCTGGCGTGCCCGCCGGAAACGCAGGAGGACAGCATCGTGGCCGCCACGATCCGGGTCTACAACTCGTGTTCGCGGGCTCCGGGCGGCCTCGACTTTGCGGCCCTCCTCGGCCCCGGTCCGGCGCAGCCCGATCCGGCACGGCGGCTCGACGGGTGGTTCTACGGCTCCGCCCCGACACCGACCGCCTTCAATGGCGTGCTCGTGCCAGAAGGATTGGGCTGGCTCGAGGACAAGGGCATCTACACGACATCCGTCCGGCAGAAGCCGATACGGCTGCGCGATGTCACCGACGGCCTGTCGCGCACCCTGCTGGTCGCCGAGTGCAACGACTACACGACCGATGACGGCGCCACGTGGACTCTGCCACGCTACTCCTGGCCCTACGTCTGTGATGTCGGTCGCTACACGGGATTTGGTGCGGGGCTCGGGCAGTCGCCCCTGGAAACCTCCCTCAAGCCGCGGTCGCGGCTCGGCGGCAACGTGTTCCAGGTTCTGGCCGGCGACGGCAGTGTTCGCGGCATGGCCGAGGACATTTCGGCCGACCTGCTCCAGGCCATGGTGAGCCGGTCGGGCGGCGAACTCGTCTCCGCGCCCTGACGCTCCATCGTGAAGCGGATCCAACGCTTCGTCAGCCCGACCACACCGACTCGTGGGCCCTTCGCGCAGCCTTGAGAAGGGGCTGGTCCTTGCTCGTAAGCGGCAAGCTTTTTCGTTTCGCCACCTCGACTTCCATGGCGACCGTTTATTAGTTGTTGTTCCGCTCGCCGTTGCCTACTCCGTGAAGGAAAACGATCGAAAGGTCGAGATCCTCAGCGTGACAGGGGCTGCCGGCAGGTGCGCAGGTTGAACAACCTGCACTACCAGGTCGTGACGCTGGCAGGCGGAGCAGTACGTTGTGGGCGTGGCAAAGTGAGTCGTCTCCCGGATATCGACCGATCGCAGTGACCATCACTCGCAGCGAGGGTCGAAGGCCGAGATGTGGCATAGCGAGCCTTCCGAAAACGCGGAATTGGGTAGTACCCCATTCCACTACCCGATTACGGGTCGTTTCCCGAAGGCTCTGCCGACCGTCGGCAGGTAACGCACGAGCCTAAATATAGACTCCATCAAACCAGTCGGGGCGACCCCGAACGTGCGCTCCCTCATGAGGCAGCACATTCGCAAAACGCCCGAGAAATCCGCGGGTCTCTGCCCATACCCATTCCCGTTCCAGATCTGGTTCGACGGGGATGCGGTGCGGGCGCAATCGGCGTCTCGGCGTGAAAGCGAAGGCGGCTGACGGGGCGGGCCAAAAGGCCTGCCCCCCTGCTCCACCCCGGAGGCAATTCAATCGCCTCCGAGGTTTTTAACAATGTTTCGTTTCAACAATGATGCCGGCAGCGCCGGCGGTTTTTCGTTTGACGATTCCAACCCCTCCCCCTCCTCCAACCGCGGCCGAACCCGCAGTGACGACTTTGGTCTACCCGGCCGGCCGGAACTGCTCGAATTGGCCCGCACCTACCTCGAGACGCAGGCCCGGCTCTGGCCGGACCTGGTCGGCACTGCCGCTGTGCCCGCAATCTCCGAAGCCGCGCTCAAGACCATGGCCGAGGGCTTTGAGCGGCGGTTCCGGCGGCAGGCTATCGACGTGTTCCAGCCGGCCCGCCTACGGAAGGTCTGGGTAGCCTTCGGCACGGCCTACGTCCGCTTCAGCGACGAGGGGTCAAACCCAAGGTCGCTCGACCAGCAGTTGATCAACGTGCTTGGTAAAGCCCGGCGCGAGGATGTCTTCGTGCCGTGGGAATACGTGTGCGCCGACGCCGCCGTCAGCGGCACGGTACCGTTTCGCCGGGGCTTTGCCGTCGCCAAGGCGCTCGTCGCAAAGCGGGCCGAGACCGGCGTGGCGTTCTTCCTGATTGACGACCTTTCGCGGATGAGCCGCAACACGATCGACTCGCTGAAACTCGAGGAACTGGTCTCCGACATGGGGGCCCGGCTGATTGGTGCCAGCGACGGCTTCGACAGTGCCAACCCGCAGTCGTCGCTCATGCTGCCGATGCTCAGTTCGATCCATGCCGCCTTCATCGACCAACTCAAGTCCAAGGTGAAGCGGGGCATGGACGACGCCTTCCGCCGGGGCGAGAACATCCAGCCACCCGGGGTGGGCTATCGAATGGTTCCCGTCACCGACGCCGCCGGCAACGTGGTCTACACCCACAAGGGCACGGTGGAGAAGCGGGCTGAGATCGACCCCGAGGCGGCCAACTGGATCCGACGGGGCGCGGAAATGATTGCGCACGAGGGCAAGAGCCCTCTCGACGTGGCCCGGCTCTTCAACGAGCACGGTGTGGGCGGCAAGCACACGTGGGATGACACCCGGATTCGCACCCTCTACGCGCGAGAACGGCTCGTCGGCCGGGAGGTCTTCCGGACGACACGGCAGGAGAAGCACCGCCAGACCGGCAGGGTCCGCTACGTGAAACTGCCCGAGGACCAGTGGCTCCGCCGGGAGTCGCCGCACCTGCGGATTCTGTCGGACGACCTG
>Ga0315902_10010075_pt1 | contig 12545 bp, 13 predicted proteins | sample LakEriMetagenome_9_FD_203523 | JGI IMG/M metagenome (GOLD analysis project Ga0315902, IMG submission 203523) | Freshwater fungal communities from buoy surface, Lake Erie, Ohio, United States - Buoy 12 MA117 | ecosystem: Environmental > Aquatic > Freshwater > Lake > Lake biofilm | place: USA... | reverse complement strand
ATCTCGGAGCCTGCTCCGCCACCACCGAGCGTGATGCGGACTACCTCATGCGGAACAACTACGAGTTCACCAAGCAGCTCTGCCAGTGGTCGCTCGCCAATCAGACCCGCTTTGTCTATGCCTCCTCCGCCGCCACCTATGGCGATGGAGCCCACGGCATGAACGATCAGGACCCGGACATCCACAAACTGCGTCCGCTGAACATGTACGGCTACTCGAAGCACCTCTTCGACCTTCACGCGAAGCGTGAAGGCTGGCTGCCGAAGATCGTCGGGCTCAAGTACTTCAACGTCTATGGCCCCAACGAGGACCACAAGGCCGACATGCGCAGCCTCGTGCACAAAGCCTGCGGCCAGATCCTCGCCACCGGCAAGGTGCAGCTCTTCAAATCTTACCGCCCCGATTACAAGCACGGCGAGCAGATGCGCGATTTCCTTTATGTGAAGGACGCCATCCGCATGACCCTCCACCTCGCGGAGACCTCCAGCGCCGGCGGCCTCTTCAACCTCGGCTCCGGCAAAGCCCACACCTGGATCGAGCTCGCCACCGCCATCTTCACCGCGCTCGGCAAGGAGCCCGTCATCGAGTTCATCGACATGCCGGAGCACTTGCAGTCCAAGTATCAATACTACACCTGCGCCGACATCGCCAAGCTCCGCGCCTCGGGCTTCACCCAAGACATCACCGCCCTCACCGAGGCCGTCCGCGACTACGTCCAGGGCTACCTCGTCCCCGACAAACGCCTCGGCGATGAAGGCTGAAGAACGTTCAACATCGAACGCTCAACGTTGAACTTCGAACAACCGAGAACAGAGAACCAAAAAACCACCCCACCTTTTCCCACATGTCCAAAACCTACAACCTCGCAGTCCTCCCCGGCGACGGCATCGGCCCTGAAGTCATGGCCGAAGCCCTTCGCGTCCTCGACACCGTCGCCAGCCGTTCCGGCCTCACGTTCAACTACCACCACGAACTCGTCGGCGGTGCCGCCATTGATGCCGTGGGCAAGGCGCTCCCCGAAAAGACCGTCAAAACCTGCGAACAGGCCGATGCCATCCTCTTTGGCAGCGTCGGCGGCCCGAAGTGGGAAAAGCTCCCGCCCAATGAGCAGCCCGAGCGCGGCGCTTTGCTGCCCTTGAGAAAACATTTCGGCCTCTTCGCCAATCTGCGCCCCGGCATCTGCTATCCCGCGCTCACCAGCTCCTCGCCCATCCGTCCCGACCTCGTCGAGGGCGGCTTTGACGTGCTCTGCGTGCGTGAACTCACCGGCGGCATGTACTTCGGCCAGCCGAAGAGCCGCACCACGCTGCCCGATGGCGACATCGAGGTCATCGACACCATGGTTTACAAAAAGAGCGAGATCGTGCGCATCGCCCACGTCGCCTTCAAGGCCGCGCAGCTCCGCCGCAAGCACGTCACCAGCGTGGACAAGGCCAACGTGCTCACCAACTCCGTCCTCTGGCGCGAAACGATGGTCGAAGTCGCCAAGGAATACCCGGACGTGACCCTCGCTCACCTCTACGTGGACAACGCCGCCATGCAGCTCATCAAAGCTCCGCGCAGCTTCGACGTCCTCGTCACCGAAAACCTCTTCGGCGACATCCTCAGCGATGAAATGGCCATGATCGCCGGTTCCCTCGGCATGCTCGCCAGCGCCAGCCTCGGCAAGCCCAAAGGCGACGGCCTCTACTTCGGCCTCTTCGAGCCCAGCGGCGGCACCGCCCCCGACATCGCCGGCATGGGCATCGCCAACCCCATCGCCCAGATCCTTTCCACCGCGTTGCTTCTTCGCTTCTCCCTCGGCCTCGAAAAAGAAGCCGTGCAGATCGAAGCCGCGGTGAAGAAGGTCATCGACCAGGGCCTCCGCACCGGCGACATCTTCAGCGGTGCCCCCGGCACCCGAAAGGTGAACACCAAGGAGATCGGCGACGCCATCATCGCCGCGCTCTAAGCTATAAACTACAACATGAATCCGCACGTCACCATCACCGAAGTGCTCGGACGTGCGGAGCAGGGCATAACTCGGCCTTTCATCTGTTCGGCAGATCATTCGCTCGTTTGTTATGTCAAAGGATCGCATGCAGGGCAGCGGTCGCTTTGCTGCGAGCAGTTGTCTGGTCAGTTGGCGAGAATCCTCCTGCATGGCCTGCCAGTTAGCGTGCCAGCTTTCGCGATCGCCGAGGTTTCTCAGCCATTGATCGCTGGAAGCACGAGAAAAGACATCAAGGAGCTGGGATGTGGGTATGTCTTTGCCTCCATGCGGGTCGAAGGAGGGCAGGAGTTGTCGTGGTCATCCGCCCAAGGCTGGCCGGAACAGACCATGGCGGCTCTGCTACTTCTCGATCTATGGCTTCAGAATGAGGACAGGAGCCTGTCGGCCAAGGGCGGTAATCCCAATCTCATGGTGACTCAAATTCCTCCGTTGCTGGACACGGACGAGGAAGGCGCTCTTTGGGCGAATCGCCCACGGCGGGAGATGCTTTGGGCGTATGATTTCAATCTGGCCTTTGATGAGGATTTTGATCGTGAGCGATTTTTCAATGGTCATGTTTTCACAGACCAGCTCAAGCGCTGGCCGGATGGATTCAGAGAGGAGATGGAGCCACGCCTGCGTGAAGCCTTGAATGCTTTGTCAGAGCTTTTTGGTGAGTTGCCGCTGGAGTGGCTGCATTTGGACGGGGACGAGAGTATGCCCGTGCAACTGGGCCGGAATCATGTAGAATCAGTTCTGAGCCTGCCTTTCACCGATCCAGACATGTTTTGGAAACTGCCATGAAAACTGCCCAAGCCGTCTGCAACTACGCCCTTCTGCAATTCTTGCCCTATCCTGAGACTGGGGAGTTTGCCAACGTCGGGGTTTTAGTTGCATGCCTGGAGCCTTGCGTGCTGGAATTCGAGGCAGAGACCACCATGCCAGAACGCGTGAAAGCGATGTTTCCCCGTCAGGATGAGCAGGTCTATATCGCTGCGATGCAGGCCTTCATTCATGAGATGAAGAGGGTTCAGGAAATGGCTTCAGGCCCCAAGGCCTGTCAGCAGGCCTTTGGCGAATGCGTTCGCCGACGGGAATCACTTTTTCGCTTCGGTGAAGTGCGCACCATCCTTTCCAATGAGCCAGATCATCTTGCTGTTGATTTGTTGCGACGTTTTGTGCGATTCGAATCACCCAGAATGCGTGAACCATCGGCCATAGCCGCGTGACTACCTCCCAGTGAATGAAACCGAGCCAGCCCAGCTACACATCGACTTCCGCACCGGGCGGGAAACCGCTCTCACCGGTGCGGCTTTCGGCGGAGGCGAATGCGCAGCTTGCGCTGCCCTTAACCGAAGGCGAGCGCACGGCCTCCAGGAGGCAGCTCGATCAACTTCATCCCGGCAATCGCTTTCGGCTGATGTTTGGGCAGCCCTTGTTGCCGCAAGAGCCCGAGAGTGGGACGTCCCCCTCGTCAACCTGAACGAGCTGGGCATCACGCGGGACGCGGACGGCATGCTGGCCTCCCGTTTCTTCACGCCGCTGAAGACCGGCGCGGAGGCCTGCCCCTTCGCCGACTTTGAAAACGGGGTCGTTTACAAGCTGTTCCCGCTGCACATCAACGGCGGCCTCGGCAAGACCTTCGAGATCGAGGCGGACCCGGAGCGCTCCGGCATCGTGATGAATGTGCGGGATGCTGTACTGGCCGAGACCATCGAAAAACTCATCATCCTCCACGACGCCGGCGCGCATCCCACCGAGCTCGTCGGCATCGACGACCAGGGCGACTACCTGATCGCCAAGCAACCGCTCGCCACGCCCTACGGGGATCTCGATAACCTGCGCGAGATGACCATCGCCCGGATCGACCTCATGCGGCCGCTGGCAGTGGAGCGGATGCGGGCGGTCGTGTGCCGGGCGAGCTTCAAACGTCCCGTGTGGATCGTGTGGTGCGATGCGCGGGCCTGGGTGATGAGCGATCTGCATCCCGGCAACATCATGCAGGACGCGGACGGACAGCCCTGCATCATCGATGCCCTGCTTTCACCGCTGCCCTCCCATCTCATTCATCAGGACCGCATGGTCTCCGAGGCTGTCGAGGACGCCCGCGTGTGGCGTGAGACGGGCCATCTGCCGGTGCGGAAGGCGTTTGACGATGTGAATGACGACGATTTGTGAGGCGTGGAAGGTGAAAAAGCGTTGCGCCTGGCAAGCTGAGTGCTCAGGCTCGTGGCCGCCATGCCTATCTCCTCACGCGCTTCCTCTTCGACCGTCGTCTCCAGCCGTCGCGGCTGGCTTCAGGCCGGTCTCTCTGCTCTCATCCTTGCTCCACTGGCCGCTTTGCGGGCGGCATTGCCGGAAGGATGGAAAGAGTACAAGGGCAACTTTTTCTCCATCGGCGTGCCCCCTGGATTCAAAGTGTTTCCCGAGGGCGATCCCGGCGGTGCAGGACTTTATGACGAGGTCGGCCTGTGGAATGAGGCGCTGCAGGTGAAGTTTAGCGTGTATTCTCCGCAGTGGAACGGCGAGGCCACCATGATGAATGTGTTGCGCTATGAGACGCTGGTATCCCGCTCGGATAAAACAACCGGCGGAGTGCGGGAGATCCAGCTCGAAATGTCCAACAAGGAGCATGGCTACATCCGCTTTGTGGTGTGCCGCATCAAGCTGAACGAGAACACGAACACCACCTTCGGCATTCAGATCCCCAACATGAAGGTGTATGAGAAGGTGAAGCCCACTTATGTGAAGTGGAAGACCACGCTGCAGCAGTTCGCGGACTGACCGGATCTCGATCAGTAGGTGAAGAGATCACTGACCTCCCAGGCACGCTCCAGGGTCTTGCCCTGGAGCGTCACGGCGCGATTGAGGGCGGCGGCCATGCGCTGTTGCATGTGCTTGGTGAGGCGGCGGCCTTTGCGGGCACGCTGGACGGCCTTGTGAGTCATCGGCTCCTGGCTGGCCGATACCATGTCATGATTCCCCAGGGCGTGCTCCGCCATGATGCCGTCCAAAGGCTGCACGCCCATGTTGCGCTCGATTTCGTCTTGTCCCATGCTGGCCGCCCTAACCCCGAATCCACGTCCTGCCAATGCGTATCCTTCTGACCACCACCAGCTACCAAGACACCCCCGGCGATCACCACGCGCTGCTGGAGGCACAGGGCTTTGAGATCCATCGCGAGCGCGGACCGCTGCCGGAAAGCCGCATGCTGGAGTTGGCCGGGCAATTCGACGCCTTCCTTTGTGGCGATGATGAGATCACTCGCGCCGTTTTAGACAAGTCGCTGCCCCGTCTTCGCGTCATCTCCAAATACGGCATCGGCCTCGACAAGATCGATGTGGCTGCGTGCACCGAAAAGAAGCTGCCCGTGCTCTTCACGCCCGGCGTGAACCACACCACCGTGGCCGAGCACACCTTCTGCCTGCTGCTCGCCCTCGTGCGGAACCTCGTCGATTCCGCCAACGCCGTGCGCAACGGCCAGTGGAAGCGTGTCACCGGTCACGAGATCTGGAACAAGACCATCGGCATCATCGGTCTCGGCCGCATCGGACAGGAGGTCGCGAAGCGTGCGCTCGCCTTTGGCATGAAAGTGCATGCGCTGGACCCTTACTGGCCGGAAGCCTTCGCGAAGGAAAACGGCATCGAGCGTCATGAGACCATCGAGACCATGCTGCCGCACCTTGATGTGCTCAGCCTGCATGCGAACCTCAGTGAGAGCACGCGCCACCTCGTCAATGCCGAGCGCCTGAAGCTCGCGAAGCCGGATCTGCTCGTCGTGAACACCTCGCGTGCCGAGCTCGTGCACATGGCAGACATCATCGCCGCTCTCGATGCCGGCAAGGCAGGCGGCTACGCCACTGACGTGCTCGACGAGGAGCCGCCAAAGCCGGATCATCCGCTGCTGAAGCATCCGAAGGCCCTCATCACGCCCCACATCGGCTCACGCACCTATGAAAGCGTGCCCCGCCAGGCGATGAGGGCCACCTTGAACCTGGTGAACTACCTCAAGGGCGAGAAGGACGTGATCCAGGCGAACAAGTGGTGAGGCGCGGTCGCGTTCCTCAGCTCTTGGGCACCACGCTGAAGCCTTCCTTGCTGTCCTTGATGAGCCAGCCGGCGGCTTCGAGTTCTTTGCGCAACGTGTCAGCGGTGCCCCAGTCCTTGGCTTGCTTGGCATCCCAGCGCTGTTGTGCGAGGGCTTGAATGTCCGCGGGCACATCGGCGGCGGCTTCTTCCAGCACGGGAGGAAGCGTGATACCGAGGGCACCGAGCATGAAGTGCAGGCCGTTGCGTGCCACGGCGGCTTCCTCGACGGAAATCGCGGCGGGCTTCAGCTTGTTCAGCACCCCGAAGATGCCGCCGAGAGCGCCGGGGACGTTCAGATCGTTCAGCAGCGTCTCCCACGCATCCTGGAATGGGCCGGGAGTGCTGGAGGGTTGGAGGGTTGGAGAAATGGACGCGAGGGCCTTGTCGGCCTTGGCGAGCTTTTGCAGGGCCTGACGGGCGGAGTCGAGGCTGTGGAAGGTGAAGTTCAGAGGTGCCCGGTAGTGGCCGGAGATGAGCACATAGCGCACCTCGGCAGCGGTGTAGCCGCGCTGCTGGAGGTCGGCGAGCGTGTAGAGGTTGCCGAGGCTTTTGCTCATCTTGCCGCCATCGACCATCAGATGGGCGACGTGCATCCAGTGATGCGCAAACTGGCCGTGCGTGCTGCAGCAGCTTTGTGCGATCTCGTTCTCATGATGTGGGAAGATGAGGTCCACGCCGCCGCTGTGCAGGTCAAAATCCTCGCCGAGGTATTCGAGGATCATCGCGCTGCATTCGAGATGCCATCCAGGCCGGCCCTCGCCCCATGGGCTGGTCCAGTAGTTCGCTCCGTCCTCGGGCTTGCGGGCCTTCCACAGGGCGAAATCGGTGAGCGAGTCCTTGGTGTATTCGTCGCTGTCTGTGGCGCTGGCGGCTTCGGAGGCACCGAGACGCAGCTCACGGTCTTCAAGATGGCTCAGACGGCCGTAGTCCTTGTAGGACGACACACGGAAATACACGCTGCCATCCGCCGCGGCATAGGCGTGACCTTTGGCGATGAGTTTCTCAATCATCGCCACCTGATGCGGGATGTGCGCCACGGCGCTGGGCTCGACCTGCGGCGGCAGAAGATTGAGCGAGGCGCAATCGGCGTGGAATTTCTCCGTCCAGCCGCGGGTGAAGTCGGTGAGGGTTTGACCGGCTTTCTGGGAGTCGCGGATCGTCTTGTCATCCACGTCGGTGATGTTGCGCACATGCAGTGTGGGCGTGCCGGAGGCCTCGACCACGCGGCGCATGACATCCTGGGCCACAAAGGTGCGGAAATTGCCGATATGAGCAGGACCATATACCGTGGGGCCGCAGCAGTAGAAGCGCAGCGTTTTGCCATCGAGCGGCTTCACTTCGCGGTCGGTTCGGGTCAGGGTGTCGTGCAGTTTCAGAGCGGGCATGAGGGCGGGGAAAGTGAATGACGAATGCGGAATGTCGAATGACGAATGCCCCGGCGCACTCCGGTGGCAGGGCAGGGGAGAGGTTCGGGGGCCTCAACAAGGCTTCACATGGCCGATGGCCGTGACCCACTTGCCTTTGCGTATCACGCGGTCGGCCTTGAAACCGGCCTTTTTGCCCGCGGCGAGGCAGGAGGCGGCCTGCGTGTGCAGGATGCCGGAGAGGATCAGGAGGCCGCCGGGTGCCACCGCCTTCACGAGTTGGGGAAACGCGGCCTCCAGCACATCGTGGAAGATGTTCGCGGCAACGATGTCCCACTGCTCCTTCGGCTCCCACTGGAGGACATCGAGCCGGGTGAAGCGTGCCTTTGGCGTGTCGTTGCGGATGGCGTTCTCCTTGGAGATGCGCACGGCCTGCGGGTCGTAGTCGCAGCCCCATGCCTTGCGAGCACCGAGCTTCAGCGCAGCGATGGCGAGGATGCCGCTGCCGCAGCCAAGGTCCGCCAGCGTCCATGCCTTGCCCTCGCGGTTGAGTTTCGGCGCGGCATCTACCAGCAGGCGCAGCACGGTGGAGGTCGTCTCATGGTGCCCGGTGCCAAAGGCCATGTCCGCCGGGATGGTCAAAATCTCACGCCCAGGGTGCTCGCGGCGCAGCTTGGCCAGTTCCGCGGTTGAGCGGGTGGCGCAGACGAGGAAACGGTCCCGCACCTTGAGCGGTGGGGTGGCCTTGGAGGCCATGGCGGCCCAGTTTTTCGATTTCAGCTCCCGCACTGAGCCGCCCCACATCTTTTGAATGGCGGCAGCGCGGCTTTTTTTCGGGCAGTAGGCCTCCACGCGGATGGTTTTGTGGCCGGGCACACTGGTGATGACGAGCGTGAGATCCGTGGCTCCTGCGAAGCGTTCTTCCCAAGCATCCGCCCACTTCGAGGCGGAGAGTTTCGACCAGACAAACATGCGATTTCCGTGGGATTGCGGGGACGTTCCACCTTCTGAGAAAGTGGAGCGGGTGACGCGATTCGAACGCGCGACATCTTCCTTGGCAAGGAAGTGCTCTACCACTGAGCTACACCCGCGGGGTTGAGGGTGCGGATAGTGGCGTGCACCGACGTTCGTGCAAGCACAAATTTCGAAGGTTTCGTGGCAGCAAAGCTCCGGCGTGACCGGGTGAAGTGCCCCTTGTCAGCCGGGTGGCTTTCGAGGTATCTCCGGCTCATGAGCGCCAATCAACTGCGTGACACACCGGGCCGTCTGCTGCTCGGCTGGGCCGTGCTGCTCTCGGCGCTGGTGATCCTGGCGTGGCGCATCCACCTGCATCCGGCCGATTATGAATGGACGGAGTATCCCACGGCGCTCGGTGACTCCGCCTTCTACAGCGGACTCGGGCCGGAGGATGACCGTTACGAGGCGAACCTGAGGTTTGCCGGGCAGGAGAAGGGGCTCTTCCGCCGCATCGAGGACATGGTGGCGATGGAAGACGCGGTCATGTTCAAGATCGCAAAGGAGAGCACCGGGCGCTGTTTTGTTTACAAGCCGGTCAGCGCCCCTCGTGACGCCGAACCGCCGGTCTATCTCAAGGCGGGCGACAACCTCTACGTCGAGTTTGGCGCGAAGAAATTCTACAAGCCCTACGCGCCGAAGTGAGGCTCACACGTCGATGACCGGGCCGCTTCCAGGCGAGGTCTTTGCGGCGAGCCACTGTTTGTATTTTTCGAGGTCCTGCTCGACGAGCTTGAGGCAGAAGGCGATCACCGCCGCGTCGTCGAGGTAGCCCACGCCCAGGATGAAGTCGGGGAACAGGTCAGCGGGGTTCAGCACATACAGCAGGGCCAGCGCCACGGCGGCGATGGCCCAGTAAGGCGTCTCGCGGTAGCGCCCCGCCGCGTAGTCTTTGATCAGGCTGAGCATGAGCTTCGCCTGCTCATAGAACTGCTTCAGCCGTGGAAGCTTGTCCTCGATGTCTTTCGAACGCTGATTGACCTTGGCAATGCTGACGTCGTGGTTCTGGCCGGGTTCGGGAGTCGCTGGCGTGCTCATGCGGGAAATGAAGAGCAGGCGCGTGCAATGTCCAACGCCGTGTTCGATTGCCTTCGCGGGTGACGCGAAAGCGAGGCAGGCCGGAGGGCCGGGTCCTGATGGGCTTGTGGCTGTGGATGAGCAAAATCGGGCGCGGACCGCGTTTGATCCGCCATGCGCTTCCTTGCCCTGTTTTTCGTTCTGGCTGTTTCTCTTGCTGCGGAGACGCCGCTTTCACTGACTCTTCAAAGCCGCTCTGCCACGGGCAGGGTCGTGCTGGTGAAGGAGCAATGGCTGCCCTCCCGCACGGCCATCATCGTCTGTGACATGTGGGACCTGCATCACTGCAAAAACGCGGTAACGCGTGAAGGCGAGATGGCTCCGAGGTTCAATGAAGTGCTCGAAAAAGCCCGCGCGGCGGGTGCGCTCATCATTCATGCGCCCAGCTCGTGCATGAAGGCCTACGAAGGCACGGCGGCACGCGAACGGGCGAAGTCCGCCCCCGCTGCGCCGCGTTTGCCGGATAAGATCGGCGAGTGGTGCAAACAGATCCCCGCCGAGGAGCTGGCGGTGTATCCTTTGGACCAAAGCGATGGCGGCGAGGACGATGATCCGGCCGAGCATGCCGCGTGGGCGAAGGAACTCGAAGCCAAGGGCCTCAATCCCAAAGCTCCGTGGACGAAGCAGATCGACTCGCTGCGCATCGACCAGGCCAAGGACGCCATCAGCGACAGCGGCGTGGAGATTTGGAATCTCCTCGAATCGAAGAACATCGACAACGTCATCCTCATGGGCGTGCACCTCAACATGTGCGTGAGCGGTCGCCCCTTTGGCCTGCGGCAGATGGCGAAGAACGGCAAGCACGTCGTGCTCATGCGTGACATGACCGACACGATGTACAACCCCGCCCGCTGGCCTTTCGTGAGCCACACACGCGGCACCGAGCTCTTCACGCAGCATGTCGAGCGGCTCATCTGCCCCACCATCACCTCGGATCAACTCATCGGCGGCCAGCCCTTCACCTTCAGCGAGGCTACCGCAGGTAAAAAACGCCTCCAAATCATCCTCCTCGGCGACAGCACCACCGAGGCGAGCATCCCGAAAAAATTCGCGCCCGACGAGCCGCAGTTCGAGGACATGCTCCGCGTCAAACTCGCCACTGAGGGCGATCTGCCGCCCTGTGATGTGTACAACGAAGGCGTCAGTGGCGAATTCATCCGTCGTCTGCTCGACACCCGCTACGACAAAGCCGTGAAGACGAAGCCGCAGGCCGATTACATCTTCATCCGTTACGGGCTCAATGATGCCGCGAAGGTCAAAGACTTCAAAACCGCCTTTCCGAAGGATTTTCGTGAGTTGCTCGGTCGCCTCCGCCGAGACCACCCGAAGGCCATGCTCATCCCCATGACCGCCATTCCCTATGCGCTCGACAATCTGCATGAGGACATCAACGCCCTCATCAAGCGGATCGCCGCCGAGGAAAAGCTCACGCTCTTCGACATCGCCCCGCGCTACCTCGCCGAGCTCAAAAAGAACCCCGACGGGCTGAACTACCGCCGCTTCTCGCTCGCCAAAATCCCCGAAAAGCTCCGCCCGCTCGCCACGCCCTACGTCGTGCCCGAGGCCAACGACCCGAAGGTCGTTGTGCTCGACAACCGCCTCGATGGCCTCTTTGGCCATCTCCCCGGCTGGGCCGGCGACCGCCATCCAAACCTCGCCGGCTACAACGTCATCGCCGATGAGACCGCGAAGTGGCTGGCACCGGTGATTCGGAAGGCGCAGGCTGCGGGCGGGCGCTGAGCGGCTTTTTCCCCCGGTTTTAACGCTTGCTACAGGGGCGGGGTTTTGATACTTGCCGCGCCCCTCGCTCCATGAGTAAAACCGCCTCCCAACCCCAGGAACTGTCTTTCGAGGACGCCATGTCGCGTCTCGATGAGATCGTCGGCGCCATGGAGACGGATCGCATGCCTTTGGAGGAGATGATCCGCAGCTACGAGGAGGGCATCGCCCTCCTGAAAAACTGCCGTCAGCGGCTGGATGGTGCCCGCCGCCGGGTGGAACTCATCTCCGCCGATCTCGAAAGCGGCAAGGCAAGCACCTCCGCCTTCGACGCGGACGCCGCCACCGAGGATGAGGATGCCTCTCCCGCACGCCAGTCTCCTCCCAAACGCCGCAAAGCCTCCGAGAGCGACGAAATCCGCCTCTTTTGATCTCTGACTATTTCGACTTCTGACCTCGTGGACTCCGACCTTCCCGCCATTCATTCGCCCGCTGACCTGAAAGCCCTGCCTGCGGAGAAACTTCCCGCGCTGGCTGAAAAAATCCGCTGCACCCTCATCGAAACCCTCAGCCAGACGGGCGGCCATCTGGGGCCCAATCTCGGCGTCGTGGAGCTCTCCATCGCGATGCACCGCGTCTTTGACACGCCGAAGGATCGCTTCGTCTTCGACGTGGCCCACCAGGCCTACGTCCACAAGATGCTCACCGGCCGCTGGGACAAGATCGGCACCATCCGCCAGTATGAGGGCCTCAATGGCTTCTGCCTCCGCACGGAGAGCGAGCACGACTGCTACGGCGCCGGTCACGCCGGCACCGCCCTCGGCGCGGCGCTCGGCATGGCCACCGCCCGCGATCTGAATGGCACGGACGAGCATGTCGTCTGCGTGGCGGGTGATGCCGCCTTCACCTGCGGCCCGGTGTTTGAGGCCATGAACAACGTGGCCGCCCACACGAAGAAGCTCATCATCGTGCTCAACGACAACGAGTGGTCCATCGACCGCAACGTCGGAGCCATCGCGAAATACTTCAACACCATCGCCACGCACCCCGGCTTTGCCTCGCTGCATCAAAAGGCTGCCAAGTTCGTCGAGTTCGTGCTCGGTCAGGACGTGCGGAAGCTCGCCAAAAAGGCCGAGGACCATGCCAAGGGCATCCTGTTGCCTCAAAGCGCCACACCGGCCAATCGCAGCCTGCTCTTTGATGAGTTCGGCATCCGCTACTACGGCCCCATCGATGGTCACAACCTCCCGCTGCTGATCCAGACCTTCGAATTCCTCAAGACGCAGGACGAGCCCGTCATCCTCCACATC
>Ga0315902_10010071_pt1 | contig 12549 bp, 10 predicted proteins | sample LakEriMetagenome_9_FD_203523 | JGI IMG/M metagenome (GOLD analysis project Ga0315902, IMG submission 203523) | Freshwater fungal communities from buoy surface, Lake Erie, Ohio, United States - Buoy 12 MA117 | ecosystem: Environmental > Aquatic > Freshwater > Lake > Lake biofilm | place: USA... | reverse complement strand
CCCGTGGCGTGCCGATGGTGGCGATTCCGATCACGAACGACCAGCCGGGGGTGGCCCGCCGGCTCGAATGGCTCGGGCTGGGGGAAGTGGTGCTGCCGCGGCAGCTCACCGCCACGCGGCTGCGGCAGGCGGTCGAGCGCGTGCTGGGAGACCCGGGCTATCGAACCCGTGCCGACGCGCGGGCCGCGGAGATCGCGGACCTCGACGGGGTGGTCCGGGCAGCCGACATCGTGGACGAAGCCTTCGGCACGAGGCAGCCGGTCCTTGCGGCTCCATCCGCGTAGGGGCAGGTTGTCGACCTGCACAGGAATCCCACGGAGGCTCGGGCTACCCACGACCTCCGGGCGGACGATCGTCTCGGCCGCAGCCGGCGGTCATTCGCCGTGGAGAACCTTCAGGATCCGGGCTGGAGCGGCTTCCGTATGGCGACCCTTTTCCCGCGCCAGAATCGTGCCTTCACGGGCCACGACGAGCACGTGGACATCGGCCGGGGACTTCCAGGGCTCTCCGTTGAGATCCTTGCCGGTCACCGCGGGCAACTTCGGCACCTCAGTGGCCTTCGCGTCCGGAAGGCCGTGCTGGCCCAGGCCGCCGCGGGCGAGCAGGGCGATGAGCGCCGCCGGAAAACGTGGTGTCATGGCAGGTACTCCGGAACTGAGGGGCTGCGTTTTTGGCGGCCAGGGTTGCGGCTAGCCGGGGAAACAGCGGCCGAAGTCCTTGAGCTTCGCCAGCCCGCCGGCCACGCGAACCTTGCCGCGGATGATCGCCCACACGATCGACCGTTCCTTGCGGAGGAAGCCGAGCCAGGTGGCGGCGTCGGCCCGGATCGTGCAGTCAGGGATGCCGACGAGCCCGGGGCGGACGTCGAGCGCCTGCTGGCGGATCGTGACCGTCGCCTCGGCCGTTTCGGCGCCGGTGAATACGAGGTGGTAGACCGCGTCGATCCCCTTCGCCTTCCCGGATTGGAACACGACCTTCAGGCCGTCGAGGAAGCCGTGGATCGTCGACGGGCGGAGGCCCGTAACCCTCGTGGGCGTCTTGTGGGGAAACGCCCGGTTCACGTGCGCCTCGGCGTCGGAGTCGGCGACGACGTAGATGATCTCCTCCTTCTGCTGCAGCGGCTTGACGAACTCGGCCACGAAGCCGCCGCGATCGTCGAGGAACGGCGTGATCACGTCTTCGCCGGCGGGGCAGACCGCCAGACAGTAGGCGGCCTTGTAGTTCGCCCCGAAGCTGAGACTCTGCCACATCGACACCGACTCCTGGTCGCTGACGCGGCGGCGATAGTCTTTCGCGTCGCGGCTGTCGGCGACCGTCTCCACCCAGTCGGTGAAGCCGTTCATGAACTCGCGGTAGTTGTGCGTGAGGCACGAACTGGCGTCGAACCGGCCATCGGCCTTGATCGCCCCCACAGGGCACGCGGCCACGCAGAGCTTGCAGCTCACGCAGGGGTCGTAGGCGACCGGCTTCGATTCCTCGTCCACCTCGGCCGCCAGGAGCACGGTGCCCAAAAGGATGAACGAGCCGAAGCGGGGATGGATCACGTTGCGGTGGATCCCCATCTGCCCGAGGCCCGCGGCGACGGCCACCGGCTTGTGCGATACCACCCAGATCTTGCCGGGGAACTTCGTCGCCTCCATCGGAAAGCCCATCGGAGGGTTCAGCGCGCGGAGGCCCTCGTCCTCGAGCACGCGGACGATCTCGCGGGCGACGTCGTTGACGTGATCGCCGGTGCGATGGAACTCCAGATTCGCGACCGATCGAGCGGGGTTTCGCACTGGCTCCCGGTTCATCCGACAGACGATGCTGACGAGCGTCTTCGTCGCGGGAAACACCCGGAGGATGTCGGGCCGGTCGGCGGCGATCTCGTCGCGGTCGATGGCGACGAAGCCCACGTCGTCGGCCCCCGCCGTGCGGCAGACCTCCCGCAGCCACGCCGCGGAGACGCGGCCAGGGGCCGGCCGGGCCGACCGGCTACGCACCGCGACGACGGTGGGATGTTGGTCAAGGGAGGCCATGGTGCGGACCTGCGGAGTGGGAATACGACGTTCGCCGTGCTGGCCAACAAGACTTGCATTATGCAAGTTTTAAAGGTAGCGTCAAGACGAGGACGATCCGGTACGAGGAGCCGTGGAACGCGAGGGCAGCGAGTGATGGCACGAAGCAAACGGCGTTCGATCTGCCCGGTGGCCTGCGCGCTCGACCTGTTCGGCGACCGCTGGACGCTGCTCCTGATTCGCGACATGGCCTGCGGCAAGGCGCTCTTCAAGGAGTTCTCGGCCTCGCCAGAGCGGATCGCAACGAACATCCTCGCGGACCGGCTCGAGCGGCTCTTGAAGGGCGGTCTGGCGGAGCCCTTCGAGTTGCCGCATTCCGCGGGTCGGAGCGGCTATCGCCTCACGGCGAAGGGCCGGTCGCTGCTGCCGGTGCTGTCGGCGATCGCCGACTGGGGGCTCGCGCACATCCGCGGCACGGAGGCGCGGCTGCGGCCCCCGACCCTCGGCTGATGGAACACTCCTGAGGCTGCGGTTTGAGTCCTGCCGCAGCCTTGTTCGCTGGGCGAACAGCCGGTCAGAGCGCGGCGTCGCGGAGGTCGGCCGGCAGGTCGGGGAGATCGAGCGCCGCATCGGCCGCGGCGATCGCTGCGTACGACGCCACGACCTCGGGCTCCTCGGCGGCACGATCCGTGGTCTCGAACGGGTCGGCGATGAGATCGTAGAGCTGGGGCGACCCCTTCGTCCGCGCGATCAGCTTCCAGCGGTCGCCGATCACAGCACGGCCAGTGCTGTGGACGATGCAGACGGGCTTCGCGCGGGCCGCCGCCCCCGGCAGCCCGCGGATCGCATCCCAGCGATCGAGGCCGTCCCAGGCGAGGTCGGTGGCGGGGGTGTAGCCCGTGAGCGCCGCGAGTGTCGGGAACCAGTCGGCGACATGCACGACCGCGGGACACTTCCCCGGGGCGAGCGCGCCTGGCCAGTTTGCGAATGCACACACCCGCGTGCCTCCTTCCCAGAGCGTGTTCTTCTGGCCCCGTAAGGGCGCGTTCTCGCTGTTGAGCGGCGAGTCGCCCACGCCGCCGACATAGTGGTTCTCCAGCGACTCGATGCCGCCGTTGTCGCTGGTGAAGACGATCAGTGTCTGCTGACGCTGGCCCGTTTCGTCGAGTGCTCTCACGAAGCGGCCGATCGAGTCGTCGAGTTGCGAGATCATCGCCGCCAGCCGCAGTCGAGAGTCGTGCCGCGCGGGCTCGTCGTCGAAACGCATGCCGTCGTACAGACGCTTGAACTCATCCGGTGCGTCGACGGGAGTGTGGACAGCGTGGAACGCCACGCAGAGAAACCAGGGAGTTCGCGCACCGCCGTCGGCGTCACCCGCCGCGCGGATCCGTTGCTCGGCCTCGGCCGTGATCAGCTCGGTGGCGTTGCCCTGTTCGTCGAGACGCACCCCGTCACGGTGCCAGGTGTCTTCGTAGGGGCCGCGGCGATACTTGTGGGTCCAGGGATCGGCGGCACCGGTGAGCGTGCCGTAGGAGTGGTCGAAGCCGTAGGCGTTCGGGCCCCACTCGGGCCGCGAGCCGAGGTGCCACTTGCCGATCTGGGCGGTGTCGTACCCGAGCGACTTGAGCGCCGAGGCGAGCGTGACCGTACCAGGCGGCAGGGCGCGGAGGTTGCTCGGGGCGATCGCGTGGGGGCCGAATCGACCCGGGGAGCGGCCGGTCATCAGGGCGGTGCGGGTCGGGGTGCAGACCGGCTGCGCATAGTGACGGTCGAGTTCCACTCCTTCGTTGACGAGGCGGTCCATGTGCGGCGTCTTGCCGAAGCCACCGTGCCAGCCGACGTCGCCCCAGCCGAGGTCGTCGGCCACGATGAAGAGAATGTTGGGCCGGGAAGGATCGGCCGCCAGCGTGGTGTCGCCGGCGATCACTGCCGCGACGGCCATGGCTCCGAGCCACCGGCGGGCGAGTAAACGATCAAGCGGCATGAAGGGGCCTCCGGCCGGGTGTCTCGTGCTGCTCCACCCCATCCTGCGAGTCTACCGGCTCGACGACGCCCGCGGGCCGTTCAGGATCCGGCCGATGATCGTGGGGCGGACGCACCACGCGTAGGAGACGAGCAGCACCGCGGTCACCGAGGCGAGAAGCAGGACGAACTTCACGAGCCCGGGCAGCGGCCAGTTGCGGATGGCCAACTGCCCCGCGAGCACGAGCGGCACGTGCGCCAGATACATCCAGTAGGCCGCGTCGGCGAGCCAGGCAAGCCGAAAACTAGGGTCGGGGAAGCAGCGACGGAAGAGGCCGATCAGTGCCAGTGACATCGCCCATGCATAGGCCGGCTGGAGCAGGGCGTCGGCCGGTCGGATGCCGACCATGGCGATGCCGGCGACGAAGAGCACCGTCGCCACCGGCAGCAGCAGCGGCCACCGGGCTCCGAGTCTCGTCTCCATCCCCTCAGCGGCAAAGGTCGCGACGCCGAAGAAATAGAAGCAGCCGTAGAAGAGGAGCAGGTGGGGCATGGGCACGACGCCGAACGACGTGTCGGGGCCGTAAAACCCCGACATGGATTGGCCCATCGCCAGCTGCGGCACGAGCGACAACGGCACGAACCACCAGCGGTGCCGGCCGGTCGGGAGGAGCCGCAGCCATGCGAGCAGGGCGAATGCCGCCACCATCCAGCACAGAAACCAGAGAAACCAGAGGTGGTCGAAGACGTTGGTGTCGACGAGGTGGAATGACGCGGTGCCGATCCGGAGACGAAACCGGTCCGACCCCAGGAACCTCCAGTACGCGAGCACGGCCCGGTCGAGCGGGCCGCCGGTCGTCATCGGCTGCTCGCCGAGCAGTTCGCGAATCCTTTCGCGGCCTCGGGCGATCTCGTCGGCCTCCAGCGGCGGCAGGCCGAGGAGCGGCGCGTACCCGGCGGCGAGTTCCGGCGAGAGGAGCGACATCGCCAGCGGCGTGCGCCCCGAACGGTTGCTGACAAGCGGGTTGGCACCGCGGCGGAGTAGTTCCGCCACTGCCGCATCGCGGCCGTAGGCCACGGCCTCGTGGAGGGTGGTGTCGCCGAGCGCGCCTCGGGTGTTGACGTCGGCGCCGGCGTCAAGCACCGCGGCAACGACCTCGGTATCGTTGGCGTCTGCGGCCCACGAGAGCATCGGGCGGCGAAACACGGCATCGCGGCCGTTGGCGTCGGCCCCGGACGCGAAGCGGCGGCGAACCGCATCGGCATCTCCGGCAAACATCTCGGCGATCGCGGGCTCGGGCTGGAACGAACGGATCGCATACCGCTGGAGCCATTTATTCAGCACGCCGATCGTGGCCATCGCGAGCACGAGGGGCACGGCGATCCTTGCGAACCGCTGCCGAATCAGGCTCGTGAGACCGCGACGCTGGTAGACGAGCATCGTGAAGTAGCCGCTGAGCAAAAAGAAGAGCGGCATCCGGAAGCCATGGATGGCGAGCATGACGAGCATCAGCAGGCTGTTCGGCCGCGTGTCGTGAACGGGCCATGGCCCGGCGTAGAAGGCCAGGCTCGTGTGCACGACGATGCCGAGTGCCATCGCGAATCCACGGAGGGCGTCGAGATCGCTGCGGCGCTGGCTCATGGCGTGCCCTCCGGCATCAGCGACGCTCAGAAAGAGGCGACGGACGCGGCGGGGTTTTACCTCATCGGTCTGGTGAGGTTCAACGGCGCAAGAGGCCTCCCGCTGATCCTTTCCTTGCGGCACCCCACGCCGCGACGGCTGCCGCCTGTACGAGCATCGCCGAGTTGATGCAGGCGACGCTCGTCCCCGCTAGACTTTCCAGATCGCGGCGCGCCCGATGCCGCCGTCACGTGATCGATCCGAGGAGTCTTCGATGTCCAGTTCTTCGATGCCCAGTGTCGGGTGGTGCCGTTGCGTCTGCCTGGTCGTGCTGGTGGTCAGTGGCGCGGCGGACGTGTCCCGCGGTGATTCGCCTGCAGTCGCTCCCGCCGTGGATGAGCTCCGCAAGGCGTCGGTCGCCTATGCCGAGGCCTTTACCAAGGGCGACTTCGCGGCACTCGCCGACCAGTGGACGCCCCGTGCGGAACTGGTCGAGGGAGGCACGCGGCTCGAAGGTCGCGAGGCGATCGTCGAGTCGATCAAACTCTGGCGGGCGCGTCACCCGCAGGCCTCGCTGGCCATCGAACTTCGCGATGTCGAGATGGTGGCGGAGCCGATCGCCCGCGTGGCGGGCGTCATGCGGTTTACCACCAAGCCGGGCGACAAGCCGCTGGAGTCGCGATTCACCAGCCTCAGGGTCAAGGAGGGCTCCGTCTGGCGGCTGGCCGAGTCGCGGGTCACGCCCGCGCACGTGGCGGCGCTCGACGATCTCGACTGGATGCTCGGCACCTGGCAGGCCGACGTGGCGGATCGTGCCACGATCGAGATCACCTACGAAAAGGCCCTTGGCGGCTACTGCATCGTGGGCAAGACGAAGATCAAGCCGAAGCCGGGCAAGGTGACGCTGCTCCCGAATGGAATCGAGGCTCTCGAGGTGATCCACGCCGACCGCGACGCCGGACTGATCCGCGCGTGGGTCTTCGATTCCACGGGCGCGAAGGCCGAGGGCTTTTTCGAGTTCGACGGCACGTCGTTCGAGAAGGTGATGTCGGGCACGCCATCCGATGCCGTTCCCGGCCGTGTCGCCACGTGGGTGCAGGTGATCTCGCCGTCGGGCGAGGGGAAGGCGACGACGCACATGATCGAGCGGAGAATCGACGGCGTGGACCTTCCCGACGCCGCGCCACTGACGTTCAAGAAGATCCGCTGAGTTCCGTGTCGGCTCGTTGATGACGTGTCGGTTCGTTGGTGAACTGTTCGTGACCGTAACCCGTTCCGGAGAACATGCGATGCATCGGACGATGAGGCCCACAGGTCGGTTTGGAGCAGTGGTCGTAGCGGCTGCGATCGTCTGCCAGGTGGTGGCGCCCACGGTCGCATTGGCGCACGGCGGCGGGGGTGGCGGCCATGGCGGCGGTGGCTTTGGAGGTGGTGGTGGCCGCGGGATGGGTGGTGGAGGGTACGGCGGCGGCGGACGTGACTTTGGCGGCGGCGGCCGCGACTTTGGCGGCGGTGGCCGCGACTTTGGCGGAGGGGATTTCCGCGGCGGTGATTTTGGTGGGGGTCGTGACTTCGGTGGCGACCGCGACTTGGGCGGTGCCCGCGACTTCGGCGGCGATCGCGTCGTTGAGGGCGGGAGAATCGACGGTGGCCGTGCGTTCGACGGTGGCGGTCGGCTCGACGGCGGACGCCCGCTCGACGGCGGTGCGGCGCGGGACCTCGGCGCCGGTCGGTTTGCCGGCGGTGCTGGAGAACTCTCGCGTACCGACTTCCAGCGAATCGCGAATCAGGGCGTGGGCCGCGACGCCCTCGGCCGCGGTGCGGTGCGTCCTTACACGGCGGGTGCTCTCGCCGATCGGGGCGGCACGATTCGCAACAACTTCTACCGCGGCGGCTGGTACGGCGGCCGCGGATGGTATGGCAATCACTTCGGTTGCTGGTGGCCGGGCGGCTGGTGGGGCGGTTGGGGCTGGGGCATGGGAGCGGGCCTCATGATGGGCCTCGCGTGGGGCGAACTCGCCGGCTGGGGCGGCTACGGTTCCGCGCCCGTGGCCTACAACTACGGCACGACCGTCTGTTACCAGGACGACGGGGTCTACGTGCAGGGCGCGCGGGTCGGTACGGCGGAGGAATACGCGCAGCAGGCGACGACGCTGGCGGAGCAGGGGGGCCCCACCGCGACCATCGCCAAGGACGATCAGTGGCGGCCGCTCGGCGTGTTCGCGCTGGCCCGCTCGGAAGAGACGAACCCGAGCACCTTCATGAGCCTGGCGATCGACAAGGACGGGCTCCTGCGGGGCACCTACTACGACGCCGTCTCGGATTCGACGATGAACATCACCGGCAAGGTCGACAAGAAGTCGCAGCGGGCCGCCTGGACGATCGGCGACAAGAAGACGCCCGTCTACGAGGCGGGCATCTCGAACCTGACGCAGCAGCAGACCACGATTCTGGTCCACCGCGACGGCGGCAAGGTGGAGCAGATGCTGCTGGTGCGCGTGGATGACAAGGCGGCTGCGGAGAAGGGGGCGGCTGGCGACGCGAAGGCACCCGGCGGGCCACCGGCCGGCGTGCCGGTGGGATCGGCTCCGGGCGACGACGGCGACTCCGACGCCGATCCGGGGTGAGTGAAATGGCGATTCGGTCAGTCGTTGTGGCGATCGTCGTCGGCATGGCGCCGCCGGTGCTGGCTCAGGCGACCGTGCCGCCATCCCGAGAGGAGACGACGGCCGCGCGGTTCGCTGCCGGCACGTGGCTCGACCTGACGCATTCCTTCGATGCGGCCACGATCTACTGGCCCACCGAGAAGGGGTTTCAGTTCGAACAAGGCACCAACGGACCGAATCCGAAGGGCTACTACTACGCCGCCAACCGGTTTGCGACCGCCGAGCACGGGGGCACGCACCTCGACGCGCCGCGGCACTTCGCCGAGGGGCGGCACACCGCCGACGAGATCGAGCCGGAGCGGCTGCTGGGCGAGGCGGCGGTGATCGACGTTCGGGAGAAGTGCGCGGCGAATCCGGTCTACGAAATCACGGCCGACGACTTCGTGGCCTGGGAAGCCGAGCACGACCGGCAGTTGGTGGACGTGATCGTGCTCCTGCGGACCGGCTGGTCGGCGCGGTGGGGCGATCGCGTGGCCTACCTCGGCACCGACGTGAAGGGGCCGGAGGCGGTGCCGCTCCTGCGGTTTCCCGGGCTCGCGCCCGAGGGGGCGAAGTGGCTCGTCGAGCACCGCCGCGTCAAGTCAGTGGGAATCGACACGGCGAGCATCGACCACGGTCCGTCGACGCTCTTTGGTTCGCACGTCACGCTCTGCAAGGCCGACACGCCGATCTTCGAGAACCTCGCCGGACTCGATCAGCTACCCCATGAGGGGGCGTTCGTGGTGGCGTTGCCGATGAAGATCGCTGGCGGCAGCGGCGGCCCGCTTCGCGTGTTCGCCCGGCTGCCGGACGGCGAGTGATCCTCGCGGCGTCAGGCGGGATCATGAAGCCCAATCGCGTCAGCGATGTGGACGGCGGCCTTGTCGGTTCGTCACCATACGTCCTCAGCGGTGTGAGGCGGTGAGCGACGGCCGCGGTATTCGAGCCATGATTCAGATGCGTGACAGCCTCTGGACGACGGCGAACCACTACGCGCCAGCCCCATGACCACCAGCCCGCTCGCCGGATGGTACGGCCGGATCGCGCCTACGCACCCGGCGGGGCGATCGCACCGCTGGGCGACGACGCTATCTCGGTGCAGCGGGTGCAGTCATCGTCTCCGGCTTCGCGTATGTCGCTCGCCGTTTCACCGGGCCGGATGCCTCAGCCCGGCGAGGAGGCGGGCCCGTCGCGGCCCGGGATTCGGCAGTCGCCCGCCGGGAGCAGGCTCATGGGGAAGAAGGGCTCGATGTAGAGATGGTCTGGGATTCGATCGGCGATCGTGGCGTGGAACTCCGGCAGCTTCGACCAGTGCAGCTTCGGCTTCACGTGGTGCGCCGTGTGGAAGCCGAGGTTGCCGGTGAGGATGTTGTACGAGCGGTGCATGATGTTGTGGGAGGCCTCGTAGGGGTTCTGGGTGTCGAGGCCGGCGTGGTGGCAGTAGGTATGCCAGCAGGTGATCACATAGCCCGCCGCCATCGGAATCGCGAACACGAACAGGGCGTTCAGGGGATTCCACGCGAAGGCCGCTACCACGAGCACGACGACGGCGAGCCCCATGCCGAAGAAGCCCGTCTGGTACCGCGGGTATCTCCGAGCGACGCGAAACGCGCGGAGGTAGCCGGTGAGGGCGGTGACCACCGTGTATTCCAGTTCCCCCATCGTCGAGCCGTCGCGCCGCTTCCAGGCCGACTCGTCCTTCGTCTGATCGAGGTAGTTCACGTGGTGGCCGAGCACGTGGTGAAGCACCCAGGCGTTGGTGGTGATGCCGGTATGGAAGGCGTAGCAGAGTTCGAGGAGGCGGTTGAGCACCGGTTGGTGGAACGTGAAGAGATGCTGGTGGTGATGGTTCCACGAGCAGATACATGCCTTCGGGCCGATCACCAGCAGCAGCCAGGCCACGAGCAGCCACACGCCCCGCGCCGAGAAGAACACGACGAGGTCGAGCAGGCTCAGCGTCACGATGCAGAAGACCGGGAGAATGTCTTCCCGGTGGCGGAACAGGGGCATGCGTTGGATGGGAGAGGGGGGGTGGGGGCAATCCGGACTGATCATGATCCTACGATAGTCCGCGCCGGACGTCGTTCGGTCCCCACGGCTCACGCGATTGGGCTTCCTGACGCGGCGGAGTTGTTGTGGCCGCGTTGACGATGCCGCACTATGGATCGCGGCGGGAGAAGATCACGCAGGCCGCGATCAGGAACGCGGCCGTGTGTGCGAGCGTGAGACCGACGCCGCGGGGCCATTGGAAATCGGGGCTCTCCATCAATTGGCGCAGCCGGCCGCCCACGGCGAAATCACGCATCAGCTGTCGGTCGATGATCGTGTCGAGATCCTCAGTGTGGGGCAGCACCGCGTAGACCGTCTCAACGACGCGGGCCACGGTTGTGGTGTGAAACGGGGTGCGGGCCACTGCAGGCTTCTCACGGCGACCCGGCTGCGATTGCGGCTGCGGACGCAGGGCATTGGCGACGCTCACCGGCCGCGGCCGGCCGACGTTCTCCTCGCGAATCCGGCTGGCCACCACCTGCATGTGCATCAGCCCCACGACGAAGAGCACCGCCCAGGTGGCGACCGTCACGAGCATCGCCGCGACGGCGCTCCGCGTGACGACGCCGGTGAACACGCTCACGCTCAGCAGCATGGCGAAGAAGAGGAGCAGGGTTGGGAGCGCCAGCAGGATGCCGGGCGACCAGAGGCCGGTGAGCAGACCCGTGACGACCCACGTGGCGAGGATCAGGAGCCCAAGCAGCCCGGCCACGAAGAGCAGCGCCGCGACGTAGGTGAAGACGATCAACTGCCAGCGGGGCTGGGGCCGGACGAGCAGAAGCTCGAGCGTTCCCTTGCGGATCATGGTGGGCACGAAGGCGGCGGTGACGACCACGCTCACGAGCAGGAGGATCGTGCCGCCGATCCCGTTGGAGAGCAGCTTCTGGAGGATGAACACCTCGAGCCCCAGCGGAGCACCCTCGGGGCGGGTGAGTTCGAGGCTGTCGCCAAACAGGGAGAACCGGTGCGGCCACAGGATCCGCAGGTCGGGACCGGGATCGACCGTGAGTTCCCAGGTCTGGCTGCCCATGGCGGCCGCGATGCCGGTTGTCGTCTCGCGGATTTCTCGGATCGTCCAGAGGCGGCCGTCGGGGATCTGCCCAAAACGGCTTGCGATCTCGTCGGCGGTCGCGAGGCTTCCCGCCACCGGCACCACGTTCCGGGCGAGGGTCACCGACCATGCCGTGCCCGGGCCGTCGTCCGCATCGGCTGGCAGCGGGTCCGCCGACGCGATCCACGACAGCGATCCGTCGAGCCTGCCCGCGAGGTCGGTGAAAGAGTCTTTCGTGAGGTCGATGCCGGTCATGTCCGCTGAAAGCGCCCTGGCGGCGAGGTCGAGGTAGCGGCGGCCAGCCGGTTGCGGCTCCACGCGAGCCGAAAGGGCCACGGCGAAGAGCACCGCGATCGCCGCCAGCAGCAGCCAGAGGATCCGGGCGTCGAGGAACGCCAGCCACGCGTCGCGGAGGATGGCGGCGAACGACCGCAACAGGCCTGGACGGCAGGCCGATTCACGACCGCGGGAATCAGCGAGCTCATTCATGAGGATGACCCGCCGGCATCGGCCAGTTGCAGGTAGATCTCCTCCAGCGTGCCGCGCTCCTGCTGCAGGTGCCGAAGGTGGAGCCCGCGGTCTCGGGCCTCGTCCAGAAACCGGTCGATGCCTGTGACCGGAGCGAGATGCAGCCGCCACATCCCATCCGTGCCCGCGGGGGTGAGCCGCGCGGTGTTCCAGTGGTGGTCCGCCGGCACCGGGCGATCGAATGCCACGAGCCACGACGCCTTCTCGCCCACGACCTCGGGGACTGTGCCAATCAGCGCCACCTGTCCCTTCTTGAGGATGGCGACGCGATCGCAGAGTTGCTCGACCTCGCCGAGGAGATGACTGTTGATGAAGATGGTGACACCGCGAGCCCGTTCCGCCAGGAGGAGATCGCGAATCTGCTTGCGGCCCACCGGATCGACGCCGTCGGTTGGTTCATCGAGAAAGAGCACGCTGGGCCGATGCAGCAGCGCCTGAGCCAGGCCGAGCCGCTGCTTCATTCCCTTGGAGTAGCCGCGGATGCGGAGCTTCTCGCGTCCGGCGAGCCCCAGCATGTCGAGCAGTTCGGCGGCACGCCGCCGCCGCTCCTGTCGCGCGAGGCCCTGGAGCCCGCCGTAGACGTCGAGCAGGCTCGGGCCTGTGTGGTACTCCGGCAGCCGGTGATCTTCCGGGAGGTACCCCACGTCGCGGCGTGCCGCAACGCTTCCCACCGGCCGGCCCAGCAGGTGTGCCGAT
>Ga0315902_10010066_pt1 | contig 12550 bp, 28 predicted proteins | sample LakEriMetagenome_9_FD_203523 | JGI IMG/M metagenome (GOLD analysis project Ga0315902, IMG submission 203523) | Freshwater fungal communities from buoy surface, Lake Erie, Ohio, United States - Buoy 12 MA117 | ecosystem: Environmental > Aquatic > Freshwater > Lake > Lake biofilm | place: USA... | reverse complement strand
GTCAGGAGCACCCTGAGCGTCCAGGAAAAGACCCCCTACCCCAGTAAGTAGCCCCTAGATGCGCCGTGATCGTCGTGTCTTGCCGTACTTGGAATGGCAAGGTTGACAAATGATTCTTAAATTCCCAAGTTCGTTGGTACCGCCCAGGCTCTGCGGCACGATGTGGTCCACAGTAAGTTTCTGATCTCTGCCCCCACAAATTTCACACCATGGCTGGCGAGCGCGAAGCAGGGTTGAGAGTTTCTGCCAGTCGTATCCGTATCCGCGCTGAGTCGTGCTAGGTCGTGGATGATTGACCCTAGCTCTCTTGTGCTTTGAACAGCGGGAAGCGTTGGTTGGTATCCCACATGTCAGACAAGGTTGAAGCACGGTGGCACCTCTGCGTCCAGTGCGCCTGCGTTGCCGTGCCAACGGCTGACATCAGGCGTCAGCTCCTAACCGCAATACCATGCGCCTGGTCTGCGATGTAGCAAACAGGGACGGCAAAGCCAGTCCCATGCGACATTGTATTTCAGGGCAGCTTCATGTCGCGAGCTTCATTGCCCAACAGACGCAGCCTAGGTTCCTGGTCTGTCTTAGTGCGAAGGATACTACATCAACCCTTAATGCTTGTGTCAGATGTTTGGCACAGGTAGCATCGGTGCAATCAACTCAGCGATGGCGTCAGTGCCGCGCTCATAGTGATCCTCATACACCAGGTGCCACGGTGTCCATGCTGCTGATCCAAGCACATCCTCTAGTGCACCGACTGCATGGTCAGCCATAGCCAGGTGAACATGGGTCAGCTCATGGCAGATGGTCAGGCGCTGTTCGTCTGGCTTCTGCTGCCAGAAGAGATTGCCTACACGCAGTGTCACGGTAGCCGCCTGGCTATGGACTTCAATGTCTGCATAGCGATCCTCTGGTGCCACCTCTGCTACCACGCTGATCTTCCAGTTCGCCAGGTTCATGATGCCAGCGCACTCGCGGACATACGCCTCTAGCTTGTTGAGCTTGTCGGAGCGCGGTGTTACCTTCGCCATATCTCTCCCAATACTTCCGCAATTGCTTCTACAGTTTCAGGTGTCTAGGTATTACCCCGCTCCGAAACGCCCGTCTCCGTTGATCTGGGACGGGCATTTTAGTAACACTAGACCGATTCAGTCGCTTCAGCGTCAAGCTGGGCATCCGACTTAACGGCGCCGATCATAGCAGTCGGAGCCTCCTGGTACCTCTCCATGATCAGTGTCAAAGTCCTGTCCAATGCTTCAAGCCATGGTTCACGGTGCGACATCAACGGGTAGCGTGAGCCGATGGCTTCTTGTGCCAGGAAGATGTTCCCTCGTGCAGCCAGGAGAGCGCGACCGATCTCCACAGGTCTTGGATCGCCAGCTCTTGCCCTGCATCGTTGAAGCCTTTGGATCGCAGCGCGCATCGGGTAGCGATAGCGCGTGGAGATCGTGGTCTGCTTCGTTGCCTGCTCTGCCTGGGTTCCTTCTTTGACATACGACTCATCCCTTTCCGACACGGTAGCAAATGCAGCATGGTCAATGAACCCGCTGAACTCTTTCGTCCAGGCTGGGTTACCGCCGTCATCCATCTCCTTTGCCCGATGCATTGCCAATGGCAGATCGTCAATGTGTTGCGTGAACCAAACGATCTTACTGGATAGCGTCATGCTCTAATCCTCCCTGCAATTGTCAACCTGACACACGGAACGCGCATCGCCATGCCGCTGATCTCCTGCGCCAGTTCATCTATGGCGGCAATCTCTTCGCATCGCTCGCACTTACTCACCCAGTCGTAGTCCAGGTCATCGTCTGGATGGCGAATCCAGTCTCCCATCTTGTGCTTCTGTAGCTTGAGTGCGATCTCAGCCACTGACAGTTGAGCCAGCTTGCGCCACTCACCGTCGTAATGCTCTGCCTTCCAGAAACTCTCCACCATCGGCTTCAACGGTTGCAGCGTCTCTTTGCTGTCTCGCCTCACCTGGCGAAGTTCTACTGTTCGCCATGCTTCTGCTGGTGGCTCACCGTATCGCTCAATGACCTTCTTCTCAACCTCTTCAGGGACTCTTCGCTCTTCGGACATGAATGCCATGAGCGACCTCTTACTGATCCCAAGGGACTCAGCCATTGCCAGAGTTGATGCGCCACGCTCTCCATAGTTTGACGGGAAGTATTGATCGGTGAGCTGCACCAGGTACTTTCCCGTGAGCGATGCAATCTTCAACATGTTGCCTCCTCCTTTCAGGTGTCTACATACCCGACTACTTGTTTCCTTGCCTCTCCGTTGATCCTACAGGGTCATTTTCGTAACACAACTCCCAAAACCTTATGGAAGCACCTCCACTCTGACTTTTAGAACTCCACGCGACATCGGTGTTTCGGGACCAGCGAGCGCCTGCCATGCCTCTGGCGCCAGGTCAATCAGCTTCTCGTTCGGTCCAGCGTTGCACTGACACCAATCCACGATCCACACGACAATGGCGCGCTGGTTCGCACGGTTGCTGACAATCACGCGATATGGTGGCTTGCCCCACTTGAAGTCGCATCGCTTGCCACAGAGCTTGCGCAACTTTGGTCCAGCCGCTGCGTAGAACTTGTATTGCGGTTCACGCGTATACCAGGCATTGTTCCTGGTCGCGTCGTAAAACGACGCCTTCCCAAGTGCGAACGGCAGCGCAATAAGTTCACGCTCTAGCTTTACAGTCTCTGGCTTGAACGAGTCGCGGAGTTCTGGCTCTCGCTGCCAGCCCCACAGTCCCATCCCAAGACCGATCACGACTGCGAGAAGGAGCAAAGCTGGCGTGCGCATTACTGCTCTCGCGTCTCCACCCTGGCAGAGATGATTGCCCTCTCAATGTCAGCGATGCCAGCCACGATCTTGATTGCAGCGGTCACGCCATCCATGTAGCCAAGCGCAAACTCTGTCTCGCCCAAGATCTTGCCGACCTCTTCACGGTGTCGGATGAGCTTCATGACTCGCTGCTCCACGCTGTCTTCGGTCTTACTTCGTCGCACTGGCATCCAGAATCTCCTTCCATGTTGGTCCTGCTTCGGGCTTCTCCCACACGGTGATGTATCCAATCTGCAATGGGAACACCCCAGCCGCAGCCAGGTGCCTCAAGATCTCTGACCCCTTGCCGCTCGTCTCGCTGAAGCAGTCATCTACGGCAATGGTACATCCAGGCTCTAGACGATCCCAGCATGCCCCAAGCTCACGAAGATGATGTTCGGCTGCGGCATTGGTGCCATCCCAATCATAAGAATCCAGGTACAGCAGATTTACATGCGGGATGTAGGTCAGCTCTTGCAGCGTCTCCACGGAGTCGGCGCAGATCGCACGGCAATTCTCAGTGAGGCGCATTGCCGTTTCACAAGCCGACTCGTCAATGTCAATGGATGTCAGCATTCCTCCGTGTTCGGAGACAAGCCAGTCCCAGATCCTGGTGCTCTGACCATCGCCGATCCAGTTGCCTTCTTGTCGGACGCATCCAGTCTCTACGATTATCAGCGGAGCACCTTGAGCCGCAAGCCTCTCGCAGATCAGCTCAAACGCTGGAACCCTGCCGCCGTAGCCGAAGTGATGACCAAACGCATTCTGAAATGCGCTGCGCCCCTGGTAAAGCTTCTGGCTATTTGGCATCTGTCTCATCCTTCGTGAAGTGCGCGACGAACTCATCTAGAGAAATGATCACGATGCTTCTTCGGCGCGTGCCAGGTCCAGGGCTATCACCCATGACAAGAATGCGGATCTGGTCGCTCTTCGCTGGCACCTGGGTCAGCCAATTCCACAGTCGCTCTGGGAAACTCTTGCCGACCTTCGTCTGCGCGACGATGGTGCCGTCACCAGACTGGACATCAATCTTCGTACCGAACTGCCCCACGCGCATTCCGTTCAGCAAAGCAGCCACCTCCCTTTCATAAGAATTGCCCCTTTGCCTGCTTCGGCGTCCGCGAACGCGGCGCGCAGTCATTGCTGGGTCATCGTTAGCCGCCTTGATCTGCTGGTCTTTGAAGTAGCCCATCCCTATGCGACCCCCTCTAGCTTGTGGGTTCCTCTTTCCCTGTTCACCTTGTAGCCGTTTGACTTGGCATCGCGCTCCCAGGAATCCATTGATCGTCGCACCCCTGCGCCGCGCGCTGCGTCGGCAAAGTCTCCCGTGCAGCTGTACATGTCCTGGGCGCAGTCCGCTACATCCAAGAGTTCCTGAAGTTGGAAGACTGTTGGCACGAACTTCTTTCGCGAACTGGCTGCGATGTACAGGGCGTAGAGTTCCTGGAACTGCGTATCGGCTAGGTGCTCGCAGTCGCGGCACGATGCGCGGTCTACATTTCCGAACAGGTGCGTCTGGCTGAAGCTAGTGCCTTCCATGTAGCTTGCGAGTGCGGCGCCGATCTTGATTGCCTTAAACATTATTCGCCTCCTTGCGAAGCTCTAGCCTGCTGGCGTCAGATCCGTGTCCGTAGCTGATAAAGCCCTGGCGGTATAGCGCCTTGATTGTTGACCTTGCGCTTGATACAACGGATCGCCCGAATGAATCGCTTTGCTCAAAGTCCTGCATGTAATTTGCGTAGTAGTCCGAATCGCTAATGAGTTCCGCAAGAGCTTCGTCGGTCATTCGCAGTGTGACCGTAAGCTTGTTCCTGGAAACTTCAACCGATGTGAAATCCAGGTCGCGTGAGAAATGATCATCCCAGAAGATCACTGGAACTTTTACGATTGCGATTCGCATTGACTGAACTTCCTGGTCTGCCATTTTGTTCACCTCCGTTTTCGGGAGAGCTGTCTTCTCTCCTCTGGTACAAGTGTACAACATGGCATTCAAGTCTGTCAACCCCTTGTTTTGAGCACGGTTTTTCTACTTGCCCCAACAGTTGCGATGCCACCAGGTCCAACGGTCGCGAAACCTGGTCTCTTGATAGCTGCGCGACAAAACGCGTAGCGAATCTTTCTGCGCAGCAATTTCATTGGTGCATTGCGCGCAAGTGCGCACAACCCAAATCACTTTGCCTTTACTCTCCGCAGTCTTGGCAGGCTTGCTGTTCGCCATCTTCCCTCCCATTGATAGCACTCATCAACTTGTGCGCTGCAACATGCACCGCATCTTCCACCGTGTTGCCCTGGTAGGCAATCTCTTGCCCATCGGAATCTACAAGAATGACGGCGGTGCCGTGTTCAGTTCGCGACACGCCATCAAACTTGTAGCCCATGTTTTCCGCGAGCACATTGAGCGTCTTGAAATCATCTTCACGACTCATAGTCGCTCCACGATGCGAATGCTTCTTGCAGTCCGTTCGGACTTTGCGATCCGCCCGTCGTGCGCCAGCGCCATAAGTTCGCGCTGCACCGTGCCGTGTGAGAGATCAAGAAGCTCCACGAGTTCCCTGATCGTTGGCGCGTAACCATTCTCCTTAACGAAGTCACGAATCGCTGTGACCAATACCTCTTGTCGTGTCATGCCTCATCTCCTCCTGTCATCCACTCATGCAATCTGCGGAATGTCTGATCGCTGTCAATGTTCGTTGTGTCAAGCGATAGATCAAACCGCACTTTGTCCCACTCTTGTTCTGTCACATCTTTGGTGCCGCTGACACCGCCTGCAACACGCCAATCTCGCTTGCCAATGTCGGCGGTTACCTGAACGATCTTGAAACCTTTCTCCAGGCTGCGAAGATAGTCCACCTCGCGAATGAGGCGAAGGTCATCCACGACCACTGAGCGCCCCATCATCTTGGCACCTTCGTACTTGTTGCGCCAAAGACCCAGCCAGTAGTCCTGGTCCACTTCTCGCAGCGCCTTGCCGATTCCTTGAAGCAGCTCTCGCCCAGTTGCAATCCAGAGCTTCTCGTTTCGGATCACATCAAAGAGCGATCCCTTCTGCAAGCCTGGGTATCTCTGAAGTGCAATCTCTTTGACTGCATCCGCAATGCCAATGCGGACATAGCCACGGTGCTCCACCAGATTCATGGCGAGCGTAGTCTTGCCAGAACCTTGTGGTCCAATGATCGCAATGTCGCTCACTTCATTTCCTCCAATCGCTCAGAAACTTTCAGGTGTCTAGACATTCGCCGTCTCCGTTTCGTCGCTCTCCGTTGATCCTACGGGGTCATTTTCTGGGGTTAGACCCCAAGATGACCGAATCGCAGTTTCATCCAGGAATTGGCGCACAGGTACCAGCCGCGCCGAATGCAACCTAAGTCGCGTGCCGTGTCCGTAGTCATGCGACTCGCACTCGCGCATGAACCTGGCGCGGGAACAAACCCCACCGACACGGAAGCTACCGTCAATGGGATGGCGTCGGTCCCCAAGCATCTGCACCAGGATCGCAGCCTGCGACTTGAATGCATCGGCGTCATCAAAGATCAGTTCCTGGAGCGTTGATGTCTTGGCATCCCAGGTCAGACCGAACGCGGTGAAGTCCGCCCCACTGTCTCCAGCGTGACCGATCTCCCAGTTCAAGATCTCTTGTCCAAGACCCAGTGCCTGTACCGCTGCCATCTCGCCCAGCCTTCCCATCAAGTCCACAGCCTCAGAGCTGCTGTGTCTGTCATACCACTTATCCGTGACCAGGTGTTCCACCTTAAACGCCTGCTTCGCAGCAGTCCACTCCAAGGCTTTGCTCAATGCTTGCGTCGTGAGCTTGATGTCTATCCAGTTCATTTCAATCCTCGCTTCAGGATATTTGCAATAGTTTCTGGCTTATTAAAAGAATTAAGTCTCATGTCTCTTGTCTCTTGTCTCTTGTCTCCTGTCTCTAGTCTCCCGCCGTGACTTGGCGTGACATTAACCGTGACATGTGCGTTATCAGAACGGTCTGTTCCCGTGACAGACCTCTCCCGATGGCGCTGCTGTCGGAGGGCTGCGGTCGGATCAATCTGGAACTTCGCCCAGTTATCTACGACCAGGCGTCCGCCCTCCTCCTTGATCAAGCCGCAGCTCAAGAGCGCCTTCAGGTGCCGATGCAGACGCTGAGGGATCAGCGCCTTCAGATGCTCCACCGATGCGAACCCACCCTGGGGCTTCTGCCGCTTCGCCATAACCCAAATGGTCATGACAAGTCGGAACTCTGAATCGGTGAGCACTGCAATCCGTGAGTCTTCTAGAAAGTCCGTGTACAACTTCAGATACTGTCCGCGCATGTTGCCTCCACTTTCTCTAATTGCCTTCCAAGTTTCAGGTGTCTACATACCTGAAATGTTTTTCTCAAGCCTCTGCGTTGCGCGTAGACGGGCTTTTTCGTAACACAACTGCGAATAGGGCGCTGGTGCCAGGGAAGACAGCCCTGGCACCAGCTGAATTAGAACGGCAGATCCTCAAGCGTATCTTCAGGAACGAACCGTGGCTCTGGTGCTTTCGGCTGCGCCGCGCCAGAGATTGGATTGTCTTTCTGCCACTGCGGTGAAGGCTTCTGCTTGCAGTAACCGCCAGCATCCTTCGCGCCACAAGTGTAGAAAGGTGAATAGGGCTTCTGCGTGGTCTTACTGATCCCGCCTGGGCGCAGCTGCCATGCCGATCCGTGAACTGGACACGAGCCACCTGGTCCGCCAGTCAAAGATCCCAGCGCAGCTCGCACTGCTTCTGGATTCGCGAAGTCACTGGCTACATCATCAATGCGACGCGCCAGCGGAGCTGGTCCGTCGGACTGAACGATTGGTGCCGCCACTCGCTCTGGAGAATACAAGTCGCGTGCGACACCTAGTTGCACGGCAGCCCGACGCAATGCATCTGACGCGGCGGACTTTAGGGCTTCTGGATCACGGTCACTGTTCGGGTAGCCGTAATCAGAATGCGACACGGTCTTGTCTCCGATCTTCGCGGTGATCTTTCCCTTCACAACCGATTTAGACAGGTCCGCGACCTTAACCTTGAATGACCAGCTGCCAATTCCTAGCACGCTGGTGAGCCGCTCCGCCACTGCGCGCGAATCAACATAGGTGAAGACCATTCCGTTTGGTCCTTGACGCCTTTTGAGTTGGCTTTCCGCAAACGGTGCCGCAAGTTCTAGCGCAATCTGATTTTCGTCTTTCATGTGACCTCCGAACTTTCTTCAAGTGCCTGTGAAGATTCAGGTGTCCAGATACCTGGACTTGATTTTGCGAGCCTCTCAGTTGATCTGAGACGGGCTTTTTCGTAACACTACGACGGAAATGCCTAAACCCCGTCTAGTTGATCCTCCTTGTACTTGAAGACGCGTGCGCCTGGGACCTCTCGCGTGTGCTTCGCAATGATGTCTTCACCGACGCCAGCATCTTCTGCGACTGCCTTCCAGTCTGTCCGCTGCGACGGCTTGTTCTGGCGCCATGTCGCGAGCCATCCCGTATTGCCGACGATACCTTGTCGCTCTCCAATCGCTTCCTTCAAGCTGATCGCCAGGTTGCTCAACTCCTGGTCCAAGAGCTTTGACTCGTACAGCGTCTGCGAGTAGAGAGCGGCTACGCGATCAAGTCCAGCGTCAGCCTCCGCCCACTCTTCAGACTCCTGTGGCGTAACCGCAGCCAGGATGTCGGAGTCCCGACCATCCAGGGCTGGCGCCGTGCGCGTCTCAATCGCCTTAAGGAACAGCTCTGCCTTTCGGAACATCTCTGTCTGCAAGTTGCGGTCAGCCCTGACAGTCTCTTCGCGGAAGACAAGACCGCCAAGCAAAGCCGCGACGGTCATCTCCTCAAAGCCAGAAATCAGAAGCTGCCACTGGCACTGGACCTGGACGAACTCTGGAATTCCGATGCGCCATAGCGGACTTGCCGATGTCTTGATCTCAACGATGTGATCTTCTCCCTGGACCATTCGGTCAATGGAGCACATCGCCCACGGCACATCCTTGAGGCGAAGTACACCGTTGCTGCGGCGCAGCTTCTTGCCCTCATGCTGTGACTCCCACCAGGTAGCCACTGCATCTTCCAGGATTAGACCACGGTGCGCAGCCTCACCAACTGGCTCTGGCTGGAACTGCCCAGTCTTCTCCGCGTAGAGTGCGAACGGTGTCTTCCACGGTGACACGCCCATGATTGCCGTCATGTCGGTAGCCGTGATCCCAGTCTTGCGCAGCTCCAGCCAGGGATCAGATCCCTGCTCAGCTGCCACGAATTCAAACTGTCTCATTGCGCCTCCTTTGTTTTCCAGAACTGCTCTTGCAATTCCAGGTGTCTACATACTCCCGATAACTTTAACGCGCCTCTCCGTCCGTCTGAGACGGGCATTTTGGTAACATATCAACCCTTTTGCTTCTTTCGGTCCACTTTCGCCCAACCATCGCCAACGAACTGCGCCGACGCAATTGATACCTGGCGCGGCATCCAGTGCTGGCAGACGGGGCAGCGAAGCTTTGGCTCCGCCGACATGTCCTGCAACACCTCTTCGGAGTGACCGCACTCCTTGCAAAAGTACTCATAGATGGGCATTAGAGTCCGACCACCCAGGCGAATAGGAACACCAGTCCGATGCCAAGCATCGTCATGATGAACCGATCCCGCGAATGAGCTTCAATGATCTCCACATCCCGCTGGTATGCCGTCTTGTTGATCGGCATGTTTCGGAATGTGATCGGTACCGTGCGCCTGCTCCTGCTCATGACATGGACCCCAGCGCGAGCAGCAGAACCATGGCTGCAATGCCCATCAATACGGTTGCGATCTCAGCTAGTACTTTCATAGGTCTACCGCCCTCCCTGACTTCGTAACCCTGAAGTAGAACTTCGGGGTCTCGTTTGGAATACTTGCCTTGCACGGCTTGCACAGGCGCGTATAGATATTATTGTTATCCGATGGAACCGTGACAGCCTTGTCACACTTCCAGCAATTTGTCTTGACCTTCATGCTGACACCTCCACATTCTTTTCGTCGTAGCGATTGACCGCAGCTTGCATCCAGAATGCAAGAGCGTTGACACGCCCAGCATCCTTCCACGCCTGCTGACTTCGCTTAAGGTCCGCGCCCTCCAGGTTACGCGCAGCATCAAAGAGCATCAACGCGGCGTCGCGCAAATTCTCGCTGGCTGTCTCAACCTTATCCCTGTTGCTCTCGTTGATCTCTGTGTTGAAGCTTGGCTTTCGTCCTGCCATTTTGTGTGCCTCCTTCTTTCTACTTATCAAGACCAGCAGGAGCAGTTGCCTGGGCAACCGTCACCATGCTGATAGATTGCGCGCTGCGCAGCGTAGCGATCAATTGCTACCTGAACGCACGGCTGGCAGACGATCTGCTGCTTGCCCGTCCAGCTAGCCTGTCGCTCCAGGCATTCGCGGTGCGTCTGATCAAAGCACTGGTCACCACTGCAATGTGGCTGGAACTGCTTGCCGCAGTCGCGGCAGCCACGCGATTCCCAGGGCGCGAGAATGTCGCTCGCCTCAAGCTCTGTGACCCTTACCATTTCCCTTGCCATTTTGCGTACCTCCTGTTTTGGACCAGCTGTCTTCTGGTCTCTAGGGAGACTGTACAGGCGTACCGCCAGGGCTGTCAACCCCTAAACCCAGAAACCTGGAATGAATATTTTTCATCCAGTCTGGATTGTAACAATACTGAGCTAGTCCAGGGCTATTGTTACACTGTAACAATCCCAGAGAAATAGGGGCTTGACAGCTCCCCTGGTACGGGCGTACCTTACTGGTATCGGGAAGACAGCCCGAACAAAAAGGAGGCAGAAAATGAACGGGATCAACGGAAAAGGTTGCAGCTACATCGTAATGAGTGACCGAACAGGAAACAATTTCCGCAACAGCAACCTGGCTGGAAATCATGCACAGTTTTTCTGCAAGAAGGCAGCGACCACAACGGTTGAGCAGTATCCAGTGGAAGTAGTTCCAGCTCACTTTGGTGCAGATAAGGTCTTCGTTAATTCCGTCTGGGAGAAGCACGATGTGCAGATGTGCGACAAGCACACTGCCCTGGTTGCCAAGCGCCGCGCAGCGCGAGCAAAGAAGGGAGGGCGATAATGAGCCGACAGAAGCGATGCAACTGGGTTCACAAGCGATTGAACATTTCACGCAGCAGCGGTGCGAATAAGCTTCACCGCTGCGAAGATCCTGGGACCATCGCGGTTGATGGATGGAACAAGTATGGCTATCAAATCACCTGGGTCTGCGAGGATCACGCGGCGCAGCGTCCAGCAGTAAAGGAGGCAATCTAATGAAGGCGAACACATTGAGCAGGCAGATCGCCAGGGCTGGATTTGAGTACAACCGCGCGGAATACAATGCCAGCGGTCTGGTCCGTGGATACGGGACCTGGCGCCCTGGGTTCCATGTCAGCCAGGCTGGAGATGATGTCTCAGTTTCGGTGCGCTGGATTCACAGTGGTCGCGAAATTGCAATTCGCAATGGCGTAGAGATGATGCCAAAGATTGCCGATGCAATCCGCAACATGGGACACATCGTTGAAGTCATCCCAGCTGGCGAGTATGAGTCGGTGATCCGACTCATTGTGAAGGAGGCAATCTAATGACCTGGCGAGCAAACCTAACCGACGCCCAGCGCGAGCTGGTCAGCAGGATGGAAGATGCTTACAACGCGCGTCGGATCGCGACGCGCAACACGCCAGATTGCCTGAGCTGCGAAGGCTTCGCCAACGCTGGTGGCGCATGGTGGCTGGACCAGGCTGTCTACTGCCCGTGCGATAACGGTACGCGCCTACAGGCACTGGACGCAGTTGCTCGCCAGCATCTCGCGGAAGAGAATGCAAAGGCTGCTGCTGCGGACCAGGCAGAAGCTACGCGCCGTGCCAAGGCTTGCACGCGCTGCGGCGGCTCAGGGATGTACGGTCACCACGGTGGCTGCTTCCGCTGTAACGGAATCGGGGTTGATCCGAAATATCTCAAGAAATAGAAATGGCGCCCTGGACGCGGTGCGGGAGGCACGCGACGCGTCCAGGGCTGGACTGGTCCGCCTTACGGCTCGCCAGTGTAGTCATCGGGTAAGGCATTATTCTTTGCAAGATCCACGATCACTCCAATGCATCCGACGCAGATCGCGTGTTCCGCGACAAGCTCAATGCCAGTGGCTAGATCCCTACCCAGGACCACCGTATTGAAGTAATAGATGCGACCGACCTCTTCGCAGACATCGCAGAGACCTTCGCTGCTGCGGCTCCCTACGCTGTAAGGCACGGCAAGACCCGAAGGTCATCCCAGAATCCGCCACCGACCGTCATGGTCAGGATGCCAGCTGGTGCCGACGCGCCTTGCGTTTCGGTGAACCATTGCGATCCGCCGTCCAGCGATGGCGCCTGGATGAAAGTCCTGGCTCCCGACTGCTGGACCACAAGATGGTGAAGATGCCCAGCCAGAAGCAGTGAACTGTCTCCAGTTCGCTGCAAGCCAAGCGCCTGCTTCGCCCACCATGTCAACGCATTGCCACGGAATTGATGCCCGTGCGCAAGCCCAACGATGGTCCCGCAAACATCTAGCGTCATGGTCAGATCATTCTTTGGGAAGGCGAACTTCACATGGTCGTAATCAGGGTTTGCCCCTACGACCTCAGCAGCCTGCTCAAAGACCGCAACATCGTCATTGTCACCGAAGGTCGTGAAGGCTTTGCCGCCTCTCCGATTCTCTCCGTGATTGCCTGGGATGGCAGCGA
>Ga0315902_10010063_pt1 | contig 12552 bp, 11 predicted proteins | sample LakEriMetagenome_9_FD_203523 | JGI IMG/M metagenome (GOLD analysis project Ga0315902, IMG submission 203523) | Freshwater fungal communities from buoy surface, Lake Erie, Ohio, United States - Buoy 12 MA117 | ecosystem: Environmental > Aquatic > Freshwater > Lake > Lake biofilm | place: USA... | reverse complement strand
TCCGCTTTCGTTGAGTGACAAGCGTCTGCGCACCGAGACTGCTGCACTTGTAGCCACCGTAGCCTTTAACCTTCGTTAATGTCTCCAGGGATGGATGGATTCTCTCCGGTGATTGTTCAGTTGTTACTCGGTATCGTGTCGGGCACCGCCCTGTTCATTCTTGCGGTTTCTTACCTCGAATCGGCTATACGTGCCTTAGCCGGGCGAAAGGTGAAACGTATTTTACGGGGGACTACATCCCGTCCGGGAATTGCACTGATCTTCAGCGCACTGATTACAGCCCTCCTGCAAGGCAGCTCAGTCGTGCTGCTGTTGTTGCTTTCACTCGTTGGTGCCGGTGTTTTACCACTCAGAAACGCGCTCGCAGTGATGTTGGGTGCGAACCTTGGAACAACACTCGACACCTGGTTGGTCATTGCCGTTGGGTTTAAATTGCAATTGGAGCTATTTGCGGTTCCGTTTTTACTGCTGGCTGGGACACTGGCACTCGTGGGTAAGGGCGAACGATCAGTACATTGGAGTCGGTTTGCTGTCGGATTGGGTTTGTTCTTTCTTTCCCTGGGCATGCTGCGCGACGCATTTTCAGCCGATTCAATTCCAAAAGATTGGATCAATTCCGCATGGCCATTGCCTGTGTTTTCGCTTGCAGGCCTTGTACTCACCGCTTTGATTCAGTCGAGTCTGGCAGTCACTGTTTTGGCTGCCGCTGCGGTCCACGGTGGGGTGATGGATTTGGCGCCCGCCGCTGCCTTGGTACTCGGTGCTGAAATCGGTACCACCATTAAGTTGTTTTTTGGGTCAACGGATGGTTCCTTGGCCAAGCGCCGCCTGGCCTGGGCCAATCTGATAATCAATCTAGGGACCGCACTTGTACTCTTGGTTGTTTTGAGACCTGTACTTTCCTTGGCCCATGTGTTGGTTGGCGATATGGACGATGTGTTTGTGTTGGTTATGTTCCAGACGCTGGTTAATCTGGTATCTGTAATCATGTTCTATCCTTTTCTTGGGTATTTCTCTTCCTGGCTCGAGCGCTTTGTGCGTGGCGATGCATATCGGAAATGCTTGCATTTGGGTGAAGCACCGCCGCGTGATCCGGATTTGGCTTTGGAGCTTTTCCGTAGGGAATCGGAAACCTACCTGAAAGCTGCATGTATAGTGAATCTTGCCGCTATGCGGCTACCCGTCATGTCATTGCTACAGGGTATTGGTTTCAGTGAAAGCCATCCCTTGGTGCGTAGCTTCTCCACGCACGGATCCCTGCCTTACGAGTATATGAAATCTTGGCAGGGCGAGTTGCAGTTGTATTATCTTTCCATGCGTAACATAGGTCAGGATTCTGTGCATGCAGAGGAAGGTGATCGCATGGCATCTGCTGTTCGCAATGCAATGCATGGATTGAAAAGCATGCACGATATCCGCGACAACCTGCATGAACTGCGCGAGTCCACCAGCGAAATCAAGCATGAGGCCTACCATTATATCCGCGAAGGAACTCGAAATGTGTTCGAGTCCCTCCTGAGCATATTGGATTCACCAAAAGGAGCCGATGAAGTCGTCCTCGCTGAACGCTTCGAGCAAATCAACAGTGAATACGAATCAACCCTCGAACGGCTGTATACCGAGGCGGCTCGGTCCAGCATCGACAGCCGTGCCTTCACCGTTATGATGAACCTGAACCGGGAGGTATATGCGGCAAAGAAAGCAATGCTGCTGGCTGTCAGAGAACTGCTCGTTCCGAAGGGAAGCCAGAATGGGAATTGGCCCCTGTTCAATTCCTGAACAAGCGTAAGAACGCATTACCTTTGTTAAAATGCTAAAACGTGCCCTGGCTTGTGTGTTGGTTGGATTGCTTTGTAGCGCTATTCCTGCCAATCCCACTATGCGCATTGGTCTACTGAAGTACAGTGGTGGTGGCGATTGGTATGCCAATTTGGATACGTCCATTCGCAACCTCGCGGAATTCTGCAACAAGCAATTGGGAACGAATCTGGATTCCGAACAGGGTATTGTTGAAGTAGGTAGCCCTGATCTGTTCAATTATCCGTTTCTACACATGACAGGACACGGCAACGTTTCCTTTTCGCCACAGGAGGCCGAGAATCTGCGACGCTACCTGATTGCCGGTGGTTTTTTGCATATCTCCGATAACTACGGCATGGATAAATTCATTCGTCCGCAGATGAAGCGTGTTTTCCCCGAATTGGATTTTGTTGAGTTGCCATTCAGTCATCCTGTTTACCATCAAAAATTTGATTTTCCGAATGGTCTGCCCAAGGTGCATGAGCATGAAGGGAAGGCTCCGCAAGGCTTTGGACTGATTTATGACGGAAGGCTGGTGTGTTTCTATGATGTGGAGTGTGATTTGGGTGATGGTTGGGAAGATGCCGAAGTACACCGCGATTCACCGGAAGCACGAATGAAGGCCCTGCGTATGGGTGCAAATCTGATCCAGTACGCATTCACCAGATAGTCAAGTCTAGAATGATACGCGTTGCGATAAACCGTTTGTTGTTGCTCCTGCTGGGGCTTCAGCTCGTCGTTCCCGCTGCGCTGTGGCATGGGTTGGATCACCACCACGATTCCGTTGAATGCTCACTTCCCGTGGAAGGTTTGGTGGTCAGCGAAGCGCATATTCATTGCCTTGCTCTCGATCTTGTCCTTGCTGTTTCATGTCTGAATTCTCCCCCGCAGTTCAGTTTTAACACGGAAATCCCGAGTCGCCTGGTCCGTTTTGTTGTTGCGGTTCCGGTATTAACTCGGATTCAAAGCGTTTTCCTTCGCGGCCCACCCGCTTTGTAATGTTGTGTTTCAGCATTACATATTCCAACTGATTTCTCAAACAAACCAGCATGAGGTTTATCCTCGCGCTTTTGTTCTGGCTTGTCATTACAGCCGGATCAAGCGCCCAAATACCGTGTACCGGTACAGTTCGTTGTACCGTAGTCGAGGCTCCCGGCTTCGCTCCGATACCTTTTGTCCTTTTCGAGGCGATCGGACTGAAAGAGGCCGTGTTAAGTGATGCTGCGGGCATCATACGACTGGATAGCATTTGTCCGGACGGACTTCGTCTCCGTGTACTGACCACTGGCTTTGACCCCGACACCTTTCTGGTGACAGCTGAGGGCAAAGCACAGCGGCTGGTGTTGCGTGGCAGTACGCGTGCATTGAAGGGGACAGATGTCACTGCGACCCGGATCGAAGCTGCCTCAACATTGAACAGCGATTCGATTCAGCAGCAGCAAATCGATCGTGCATCGGGGAAGGTATTTTCGGATGTGCTTGAACAATTGTCCGGAGTGACAACCCTTCGGACAGGGCAGCAAGTTGCCAAGCCGGTTATTCATGGATTGCACAGTCAGCGTTTGTTGATCCTGCATGCAGGGGTGCGTCTCGAGGGGCAGCAGTGGGGAACGGAGCATGCACCTGAAATTGACCCCTTCGCCGCAGGGCGAATCACTGTACTGAAGGGTGGATCGGCGTTGCGTTATGGAGCAGATGCCATTGGTGGAGTCATTCTGGTCGAACCCAGGGAAATCGCCCATAAGCCGGGTATCCGCGCCGAGTTGAATGCGGTGGGGATGAGTAATGGCCGTCAGGGTGTTCTTTCGGCCATGGCAGAGCAGCATCTCGGCCGTTTCTTCGATGTGTGCTGGCGATTGCAAGGGACAATCAAACGTGGCGGGAATATTCATACACCCGATTGGTATCTGGACAATACAGGTGTTCAGGAGTACAACTACAGCGGAACGATCGGCATCGAAAGGAAACGTATGGGTGCAGAGGTCTATCTCAGTGCATTCAATGCAACGAACGGCATATTCAGCGGTGCGCATATCGGCAATACATCCGATCTGACACGAATTATTGAAACGGGAGAGACCATTACCGCCGATACCTTCACGTATTCAATCGGGCGCCCGCGACAGTCTGTCAGGCATCAGTTGCTCTCCGCCCGGGCATGGTATGCGGTTCCCGGTTTGGGGAAATTTAGTCTTCGTACCGGTACGCAATTGAACAGGAGGGAAGAGTATGATCGGGACCGGCCCTACAGCGATTCACTGGCAGCACTTGATGAGCCCGAACTGAAATTGAAGCTCATGACACGAACTGCTGATCTCGTATTTGAGAGCGCATCGCGAAGGGGGTATTCACTGCTTTCGGGCCTTTCGTTGTTTACACAGGATAACCAGTATTCAGGTCTGCGTTACTTCGTTCCGAATTACCGGCTTGTAGATTTGGGTGGTTTTGCCCTTCTGCGAAAAAAGGTGTCAGCGTTTGAATTCGAGTTGGGGCTGAGGTATGATTTCCGGGATCAACAGGTGTACCGGAATGTATCCGGTCAGGTTGTTCGCGATAACTATCGGTTTCAATTCCCCAATGTGTCTTTCGGCTTGGTTTGGCGAGCGGATACGCTGAACCAACTTAAATTCCACATCGGGTCCGCCAGACGTGCCCCATCCATCAACGAGTGGTTCAGCGATGGGCTTCACCATGGCACTGCAACGTATGAGAACGGAGATCCTTCGCTGGGTCTCGAGAAAGCCTGGTTGTGTTCCATAGGTTGGAAGCATGTATCAGATCGATTCAGTTCGGAGTTGGGCCTGTATTCGATGCTGATCAACGACTACATCTATCTGGTTCCATCCGACCAGCCGGTTCTGACGCTCAGCGGAGCTTTTCCGGCATACCGTTACACCGGAGTGGATGCGTACATCGGAGGATTGGATGCTTCTCTTGATTTGCAGCTTCTGGATCATTTACAGGCCGGATTCGACGGAAGTCTCGTCTATGCTCAGAACAGAACTGCAGATTCACCACTCGAACTGATGCCAGCCCCTCGAATTGCAACTAGTTTGCGATGGGGATTTCCCGATCGTGGGAGATGGTCGGGTAGCGCGTTTCAAGTCAATTACCGACGGGTGTTCAGGCAGGAATGGATACCGGATAATACCGCCGATGCTCCGGCTCCCGCTGCATATGGCCTATCATCGTGTGGTGTAGAGGCGCGCTATGAAATCTTCGGGGAGCCTATATGGATAAGTTTGGCCGTTGAAAATCTGTTCAATGTCCGTTACCGCGATTACCTCAATCGTTTACGGTACTATTCCGATGAAATGGGACGAAATCTAGTTCTACGCCTGAAAGTACCATTGTCATTTAGTACAAAAACGCATGATCATCCACATTGATCAAAATAAACATCATCAATAACTACAACAAAAACCACTTGATAAATCATGAAAAAGACATCATTCATCCCCGTATTGGCGTCTCTCTGCGGTCTTGTTTTATGCACATTCTCATCTTGCAAGGACGATTCGACCGACGAGCCGCCTCATGTACATGCCGGAGAGCTGATTACCACGGTTCAACTTGCACTTACCGATACCATAACCGGCAATGTATCGGTTTTTAGTTACAGCGACATCGACGGACCCGGTGGGAACAATCCCATCAGTGATACCTTGAATTTACTTTCAGGAAGGGTTTATGCCATGAACGTATTGGTGCTCGATGAAAACGCATCACCAACCGATACCATCTCTGCGGAAATTCTGAATGAAGCGGATACCCACTTGTTCGTATATACATCTTCGGTAATCGGTGTGCAAATCAGCGATCAGGATATCAATGGCCTTCCCTTGGGTCTCTCCGCGTATGTTTCGGCCTTATCCGTACAGCCAGGAACGCTTCGGGTTCAATTGAGGCATTACAACACTGCACAAGCCAAAGTGTCGGGCGGAAGTGCATTCAGTACAGACGTCGATTTATCCATGCCTGTTCAGGTAGATTGAGACATTTGATGCCGGACTGCTTTCCCGATTGGTCCGGCATCTCTTTTAAACTTTCCGGATCTTCACTCCTCCAAGCCGCATGAAAAACACCTTCGTGATTCTTTTACTGGTACTTTTTGCACAGCGGATCCAGGCACAATCGCTCTATTTTCCGCCCAATACAGGATTGTCTTGGGATACTCTTTCGCCGGCTTCACTGGGCTGGTGTCAACCCCCGCTCGATTCACTGCTCGATTACCTTGAAGCGCGCGAGACGAAAGCGTTCCTGGTGTTGAAAGACGGGAAGCTGGTGGTGGAAAAATACTACGGTACGTTTACGCGAGATAGTGCGTGGTATTGGGCCTCAGCGGGAAAGTCCTTGACATCATTCCTGGTAGGTATTGCCCAGCAGGAGGGATTCCTGTCCATCACCGATACTACTTCCAGTATAATTGGTCCTGGCTGGACTTCTTGTGCTGCGATTCAGGAAGACAGGATAACGGTACGCGATCAGCTTTGCATGACCAGCGGACTGGATGATGCTGTGCCTGATAAGGACTGTACAGATCCCGCTTGTTTGCAATACCTCGCCGATGCAGGAACCCGCTGGGCCTATCACAATGCTCCATACACGCTCCTGGATACAGTTATTGAATCTGCAACGGGTCAGACCCTCAACAGCTATCTGCAGCAAAAAGTGAAATCACCGACCGGAATGACTGGAGCGTTCTTTAAGTTGGGTTACAACAATGTGTTCTTCAGTACGGCCAGGAGTATGGCTCGATACGGTCTGCTTATTCTGAATAATGGCAATTGGAACGGCAATCAGGTGATGAGCGACACGGCTTATTTCAATCAGATGGTGAATACCTCTCAGTCCCTGAATCTTTCCTACGGATACTTGTGGTGGCTAAACGGAAAAACTTCCTTTATGCTGCCAAGTTCTCAGTTTGTCTTTCCGGGTTCTTTGTCGCCGAGCGCTCCAGCTGATATGTTCGCCGCCTTGGGTAAAAACGGTCAGATGCTCAACATCGTCCCCTCTCAAAATCTGATATGGCTACGTATGGGCAATGAGCCCAACGCTGGATTTGTTCCGAACTTTTTCAACGACACCATATGGCAGTACTTGAATCAGGCGATGTGTAACATTACGGCAATTCCATCGGATGGGCCCACAGCATTCACGCCGAACGTGTTTCCGGTACCTGCCAGTGAATCGCTTTCTATCCATTGGCCGGGACAGTTTTCTGTAAAGGCAGAGTTGATGCAGGTCGATGGTCGCGTATTGGATGAATTTGTAATTAGTCCCGGAACTACATCTCGTGCTGTTTCCAGTTTGCCGAAAGGTATGTATCTCATGCGTTTTCAGTTGCCCGATCGTACCGAAGTACTTAAGATCATGATCGAGTAGGGGCGAGCCGCGCGCGAAGCGCTACCTTTGTTGCATGACGGATTTACGAATTGTCGTTTCTACCTATGCAGGACTGGAGCAGGTGTTGGCTGATGAAATCCGTGCACTGGGTGGTCGTGATATTGAGATTCACACCCGGGCAGTTTCCTGTACCGGCGATAAAGGCTTTATGTACAAAGCCAATTTTTCGCTTCGCACTGCACTGAAAGTCATGTTTAATGTTTCGGCCTTTCCCGTCAAAGACGCCGATAGCTTGTACAAGGGTGTGTACGAAATCGATTGGCCTTCCTATTTCAGGGGAGACCAAACCTTTGCCGTCCGCTGCATCTTAAGTTCTGATTTATTTGACAACAACCTGTTTCCCGCATTGAAAGCCAAGGATGCCATTGCAGATCGCTTCCGAAAGGCGACCGGCAAGCGTCCTGATGTTAGTCGTGAAGAGCCGGACTTTGAAGTTCAGCTTTTCATTTTTCGGAATACATGTCAGGTGTTAATCAATTCCTCCGGCGCATCGCTTCATTTGAGAGGATACCGCACCGAGGTCGATAAGGCCCCGCTGAGTGAGGTGCTGGCTGCAGGAATCATTCTTCTTAGTGGTTGGGAACCACACATTCCGCTCATCGATTTCATGTGTGGATCCGGAACCATTCCGATCGAAGCCGCACTGATTGCAGGACGGATTCCGCCTGGAACCTTTCGCAAGCGCTACGCATTTGAGCAATGGCTCGATTTTGATGAAGCCCTATATCAGACCATCCGGGAAAAGCAATTGGATAAAATCGTTGATCAGGAAGCCCGCATCTACGGCAACGAACTCAACAAGTGGGTATATCGCAAGGCGTGTGAAAACGTCGAGTCGGCTGGCGTGGAAGATATGGTTCGGCTATCCTGTGGCGATTTCCGTGATTTCGACTCAGGTGAGAAGCGCGGTACCATTATCATCAATCCGCCCTATGGTGAAAAACTGGCATTGGAAGAAGTCGAGTCCTTTTATGCGTCCATCGGTGAACGATTGAAGCACGGCTACTCGGGTTTTCAGGCCTGGATTCTCACCGGAAGTCCGGAAGGTGCTGCTGCCATCGGACTGCGTCCCCACCGCCGTATCAAGGTGTTTAACGGCCCCATCGAATGCCGTTTGCTCGGGTTTGAATTGTTCAAGGGAAAACGCAACGAGCGCTTCGACACCCAGGCAGGAACTGATACTGCCGGATAAAAAAACAGCCGGATGGTTCCGGCTGCTGATTTTTTTGGGAAAGATTCTAGGTTAGTCTTTGTCGAGAATGCCTGCATCCACCAGGATACGTCCGCAGTGTTCGCAAACAATTACCTTCTTGCGCTGACGGATATCGAGTTGGCGCTGAGGTGGAATCTTGTTGAAGCAACCACCACAAGCATCACGGGTGATTGACACCACGCCCAATCCATTGCGAGCATTTTTGCGGATACGGTGATAGGCTGTGAGCAGACGCTCTTCAATCACATCCGAGGCCTTGTTTGATTCCTTGGTCAACTCCGCTTCTTCTTTCTCTGTCTCAGCGATGATTGAATCCAGTTCGTCTTTCTTGTTCTGGAGATCCTGGTTGCGGCCTTCCAGTGTTTTTTCAGAGGCCTCAAGAATCAACTTCTTTTCGTTCAGATCAACGGTGTATTCCTTGATTCGCTTCTCACACAACTGAATTTCAAGCTGCTGGTATTCGATTTCCTTATTCAAAGAGTCGAATTCGCGGTTGTTCTTTACGCTACCTTGCTGGCTTTGGTATTTCTTGATCAGCGCCTGAGCATCCTTGATGGTGTTCTTGCGATTCTTAATTTGCTCTTCAACCGCTTTGAACTCCTCACCATAATTGTTGATGCGGGTCTGAAGGCCTGCGATTTCATCTTCCAAATCGGCAACCTCCATGGGCAGTTCCCCGCGGGTGATGCGGATACGGTCTACTTGGCTGTCAATCAGCTGAAGCTGATATAAAGCACGCAGCTTATCTTCGATTGTATTGGATTCTCCCTTTTCGATGGTACGAACTACGGGAGTAGGCTTTTTTACCGGAGCGGCAACAGCAGCTTCGGCTTTCTTGGTTGTCTTCCTGGTGGCCATGTTAGCGGTAATGGACGGGGTTGGTGTTCAGCTCCGTCGCGCGGACGGCAAATGTAGTGAATTTTCCGCGCAGGAAGTCCGTCACAAGGTCAATCGTAAACTGTTCAGTTTCAAAGTGTCCGATATCAGCAACGATCAGTTTGTCTTCCGCATCGAAAAACTGGTGGTATTTGAAGTCGGCGGTCAGGAAAAGGTCTGCACCGGCCGCGATGGCTGCCGGAAGGAGAAATGACCCTGAGCCACCACAGACGGCAATGCGTTCTACCGTTTCGCGTACAAGTGCAGTGTGACGGATGACGGAGGCCTTCATGGTGGATTTCAGGGAGTCAAGGAATTCTGTGGACTTAATCGGAGCGGGTAATTTACCCAGCATACCGGCCCCGATATCCTGATGATTATTGGCCAATGTCCAGGTCTGGTAGGCGATTTCCTCGTACGGATGACTCGATCTTAAAGCCTGCATTACATCGCGCTCCAGCCAGTCGGGATAAATGAGTTCAATCCGTTCCTCGCGTTCAAGTTGGCGTTGTCCGGTTTGTCCAATGACGGGATTTGCTCCGGATTCGGGTTTGAACGAACCCGTCCCCAGCTGGTTGAATGAGCACTCACTGTAATTCCCGATTTTGCCGGCACCGGCTGCAAACAGGGCATTTCGAACCGCTTCCGCTTGTGCCTCCGGGACATAGGTGACTAGCTGCCTGATGCGCCCCTGCATGGGTGAAAGGATGCGGCAGTCCTCAAGTCCCAGCCGTGTTGCGATGGCGTGGTTTACTCCATGCGCCACGTTGTCGAGGTTGGTGTGTATGGCATAAAGGGCAATCCCCTCGCGGATGGACCGGATGATGATGCGTTCAACTTCTGTTTTTCCCGTCAGACGCTTAAGTCCTGAAAACACAATCGGATGATGGGATACAATCACATTGCAACCTTTTGCTTTAGCCTCGTCGAGAATCGCTTCGGTTACATCGAGGCTAATTAAAACGCCTGTCACTTCTTGTTCCGGGTGGCCGGTAATCAAACCCGAATTGTCGTATGATTCCTGTAGCGCAGTAGGCGCCCAGGATTCCAGTGCACGGATGAGTGCGTTGAGTTGCATGTCGTGGTAATTGTGCTCCAAATGTACAGAAGGCCAGGCTGCCGCAAAGCCTGTACCTTTGACGAGTGCGCCGCTTGTTGATTCCTTTCTCCTGGCTGTATGGTTTGGCTCTGTGGCTGCGCAATACCCTGTATGATTTGGGGATTTTCAAATCAGAATCGTTTGATGTGCCTGTCATCGTCATCGGCAACCTCCATGCAGGCGGCACGGGTAAGTCACCGCTAATCGCTTATACATCAACCTTGCTTGGGCAAGCCTGGAATCCAGCTGTGCTTAGCCGCGGTTATGGGCGCAGTACGCGCGGATTTCGTGAGGTCACTGAAACCGATAAGCCGGCTTTGAGTGGCGACGAGCCGCTGATGCTTAGACAAATGCTACCGAATTCCCAGGTCTTCGTATGTGAGAACCGGGTCGAGGGAATCCGCACCATCCGAAGTCAGCGTCCCAACCGGTTGCCGCTGCTGTTGGACGATGCGTTTCAACATCGCCGTTTAAAGGCAGGATTGAATGTCCTGCTTTGTCCTTTCGAATCTCCCTGGAATACGGATCACCTCCTGCCGGCAGGGCACTTACGGGAAGGGATTTCCGGACTAAAGCGGGCAGATCTTATTGTCGTTACAAAATCTCCTCCCAATCTCTCCCAGGAGGCCTCTCTGCGCTACTCCGATACCATCCGCTGCAGCAGGGATATTCCGGTGCTTTTTTCGTCTATTCAATACCGTGAGCAGTTGACGGGCCTCACCAAAGGTGTTATGTCAGCGTCGGAGCTGCTGAAGCATCATGTGCTGGTTTTCAGTGGTATCGCTGATCCTTTGCCGCTTCACCGTCACATTGGCTCGACCTGTCTCAAAATGGAATCGCTTGTGTTTCCAGATCATCATCCATTTAGCGTGGCGGATCTCATTCGTATCCGTCGTGCGTTTCAATCGATGTCGGATCCTGCCGTATTACTGACAACACGAAAAGACGCGGTGCGATTGATGAACCCGGAAGCCCACCAGCACCTCGGTGATTTACCGGTCTACATCATCGACATGGAGATGGTTTTCTTATTTGATGGCGCGTCTCAATATGCAGCAAGACTTTATGGATACCTGGACCGCTATCGTTGAAGAATCCGAGGCGATTTCCGGTCAACTCGAAGGAGGTGTTCCCGTTGCAGTAATCGGAGGTGAACTGATGCCTGATTTGCCGGGAAAAGACTTGGTGCCGGGTATACTGCGCCTAATCAAAAATTTCGGAGGCAAATCCTGCCTGCTTTTGCTGTCAAACCTTCCCGATGAACGGATTCGTGCAATCCGGCTGGCCTCAAGGCTTGGAGTAGGTGCTTTCATCCTCGTTGAACCAGTGGCACCCCTGCCTGGTCATGCCCCTTCCGATGAACTTGCAATTTTGACCGACCAGGCCAATTTCAGTGGGTTTAATCCGCTTGTCGGGCCGAACGATGAGCGGTTTGGTCCCCGATTCCCCGATATGAGCAGGCCCTTTGATGAAGTGCTGATTCGGGCCGTTTGCGATAAAGCTACCCGCCGAGGTTACACCCTACGAAAGTTGGTGCTGGCCGGATTACCTCGAAACCAGCATGAAGATTTGTCGCTGGCAAAGCATCTGCTGCTGGCTGGCGCCGGCTGTTTGCACCACCGGATTGCGCAGGAAGTGATCGTAGCGCGCCATGTTGGGCTCAAGACGCTGGTGTTGGTCTCGGAGTCGGACAATCAAGCGAACAATTCAACTCTCCACGCCTTGGCCTTGCATGCCGTTGGGGCTTTGGACTGATACTGCCCAGGCCGTACCTTCACCAAATAAATCTTCAGGATGCATTCGATTAAGACTCTTGCCCTTCTTCTTGTTGTTATACTGAACAACACATCTTCTTACGGACAGATTACATACGATGCCCAAAACATCGGACTCCTTTCGCGTTGGGACGATCCGGCGGTGCCTGCTGAGCCCGTGTACAGTATTCGGTACAATGGAATTTGGGGTTGGCACGATGGAAACGGAAATGAATTCGCCATCATTGGCGCCTCATCCGGAGTGTATTTCGTGAATGTTACAAATCCTTCACAACCTGTGGTGGCCGATTTTGTGCCCGGTCGTCGGTCAAACTGTATTTGGAGAGAGGTAAAGACCTATAGCCATTACGCATATCTGGTCAGTGATGATCAAAGTCCGAACA
>Ga0315902_10010060_pt1 | contig 12553 bp, 9 predicted proteins | sample LakEriMetagenome_9_FD_203523 | JGI IMG/M metagenome (GOLD analysis project Ga0315902, IMG submission 203523) | Freshwater fungal communities from buoy surface, Lake Erie, Ohio, United States - Buoy 12 MA117 | ecosystem: Environmental > Aquatic > Freshwater > Lake > Lake biofilm | place: USA... | reverse complement strand
GGAACGGACCACTTCATGGCGGTGACGGGCACCATGCAGGAGAGCTACGACCTGTTCACGCGCGGCGAGATCCCCAGGCTGTTCGAACTATTCGATCACGAGGTGCCCAAGGCGGCGATGGAATGGGCGGAGGGCCTGTAAGGATGCCCTTGGGTGGTCGTCCTGCGAGGCGGGCCTGAGGGGGCGGGCTGTGGGTGGCATGCGGTGCATTTTTCACCCTGCGTGTAACCTTTCGCCCGGTACCTCGACATACCTCCTTGCAACGCGATCCATCCATGGCATCAACAGAGGACCAACGGGCCGCCTTCATGCGGGCCTACCAAGGCTGCCACGACCGCTTCGCCCGCTACTGCTCGGCCCTGGCGCATGGGCGGATGGACGCCGAGGACCTGATGCAGGACGTGCTGCTCTCCGCCTTCCATCACTTCGAGCGCATCGAGAAGCCCGATGAGCTGCTGCACTACCTGCTGCGGGCGGCGAAGAACCGCTCCATCAGCGCCTGGCGCGTGCGGCGAAGGAACGCCGATGTGGAGGAGCGGCAGCTGGCGCGGCTGGAAGCGGGCGGCGTGAGCGCCGAGGTCCGCGTGGATGTACAGCTGCTGTACGGGGCCCTGGACAAGCTGCCCGCCGACCAGCGCGAGGCGCTGGTGCTCTTCGAGGTAACCGGCCTGCCCATGGCCGAGATCGCGGTGGTGCAGGGAAGCACCGAGGGCGCCGTGAAGACGCGCGTGAGCCGCGCCCGCAGCGCCCTGCGCGAACTGCTCGCCGACCGGCCTGCCCTGTCCGCACCCGCCCGCACACGCGCCCTGCTCACCCTCATCACCCTGCTGCCATGAGCACCCCTGAACCCCGCATGCCGGAACTGGCGGTGCTCCGTGAGCTTCCGCCCGAGGTGAGCCTTGCCCAGGTGGAGCAGTGGGTGGCCCTGTTCCCCGCAGCACCCCCGCCCAAACCCTGGTACCGCAACATCAACTTCAACACCATCATCATGACCACTGCAACCACACTTCTCCTCGGTGGACTGCTCTACTTCCTGCGCCCCGGCCCCACCACGCCGCCATCCGTATCACAGGCCATACCGCCCGCAGCGCAGGCCATTGAAAGCGACCCGGCACCTCCTGCTGTCATTGAGCCAGCGGCATCACTGACGCCTGCCACCGCACCGTCCGCGCAGGTCAGCCCTGTGCTTACTGCGGACCCGGTACCCGATGCGCCGCTCGTTGCGGTGGATCCCGCCCCAGCTGCATCAAGGCCGGTGCAGGTGCCTGGACCTTCAGCCGGACCTTCCCCTGCGCCTTCAGCCACGCCCCCCACCGCACCGACGCAATTCACGGCTGCGGCCCCGACCTCGGAAACGGAGCGGCGCTTCGACCTGACCGGGTTCGAGAAGGTGACGCTGTTGGGCTCCCTCCACGTGGAATTCTACCAAGGTCCCTTCTCGGTGGTGGCCATCGGCCCGACCGATGAACTGCCATACGTGGAGGCCACCGTGAAGGGCGGCACCCTCACCATCAGGCAGAAGGACCACCGCGAGGTCCAGGCAGAAGGCCACCCCAAGCGTCGAACAAGGGTGTGGCTCGGACCGGTGACCATCGCCAAGATCCCGGGAGGGTCCAGCTTTTCCACGCGGGTCGTGGTGCATCTGCCGAACCTCAGCGGGCTTGTCTTGAGCGGATCGGGTGATGCGCTCCTGGGCCGCTTTACCGGGCCCGGAGCGATGGAGCTCAGCGTGCAGGGCTCCGGCGATATCGAGGCCTTGGCGCTGCAGGACCTTTCCGCCTTGCGGCTTGACATGCAGGGTTCCGGCCGGATCATGTGCCGCCATGCGGAGGTGAAAGGGAGGACCGATCTGGACCTGGCCGGCAGCGGCGATATCGTTGTTGCCGGCAGCACCACGCAGCTGGACGTGTCGCTGACAGGCTCCGGCGATGTGGACGCCGGCAACTTCGTCGCATCGCATGGGAATGCCTCGCTGGTCGGGTCCGGCAATGCTGCGGTCCACTATACCTCGGCTCAAGTGACCACCACGGTGGTGGGCAGCGGCAACCTGAAGCGCGTGCGGCCTTCGCACGGGAAGGAATGATGCGTCGGTGGGCCACCCATCCCGATCTGCCCACCGTGCTCGCGGTGTGCTGCGCGCTGTCCCTGGCCTCGTGCGGGCTCTTCCTTCAGGAAGCCGGCCTGAAGAACTACAGGCTGGACGAGCGCGTGCAGGAGAAGGGCCTGAACGACCATCAAGCTGACTTCGTGCACCTCGCACGGTTGCTCGAGATCGGTTTCCCGCAGCTGGACAGCGTTTTCCCGAAGCACGAGCGGGAGCGGGAGCAGCGGGACATCCTCGCGGCACTCGCCCGGGAGGACGACCCGGTCAGCTTTCTCCTCCGGACGCGCAGGTACCTCTCGCACCTGCACAACCAGCACACCAGCATCAACCTGAAGAACGGCTTTGGCCGTACGCGCTATCCGTTCGCGGTCTTCATCTCCCGCGATCAATGGTTCCTGCTCAACATCACCAGGCAGCAGGACAGCCTCCACATCGGCAAGCGGATCGTATCGATGAACGGCATGCCGATCGACATAGTGGATGAGCGGTTGAGAGCGTACACGTTCGCGGAGAACAAGATCAACCAGCAGTATGAGGTGCGCAGCATGGCCCTGTACAACCAGCCACCCTATCTCAGGGCCGCCGGTGTATTGCGCGAAGGCGACGAGCAGCTCGTGCTGGGCCTTGAGGGCGGGGAGGAGCTGCGGTTATCACCGGTGGCGAATGCCGGTGAGGCTGCGCTCCGCACGATCACCTTCCCAGATCATCCCCTGACCAAGGTCCAGGCCGACAAGCCCTATCTCTACAAGGTGGATACCGCGCTGCGGATGGGCTATCTGCAATTCAACCACTGCCACGACAGCATCGATGTGATCGAGGGCATGCAGAGCTATGTGAAGCCCTGGCTCCAGCCGATGGCCAGGGCCTATCTGCAGGGGCAATTCCGCAAGGAAAAGCCGTCCCCCAGGCTCAACGGATACTATCTGCCGGAACACCCCACCTTCAAGCGGTTCCTTTGGGAGATGGTGGACAGCTTGAACGCGAACGGGGTGGAGGACCTGGTGATCGACCTGCGGAGCAATCCCGGTGGTAACCTTATTCTGGGCAAGCAGTTGCTGTATTTCCTCACGGACCGGGAGGGTCTGGAGGGGTTCAAGGAATATGCCTTCACCTCCGACATCTTCAAGCGATACTTCACCGAGGAATACGAGGCGCTCGAGAAGGACCATGGGGGAAGCGTTCCACAGGGGCAGCTGGTGCGCATGGACCGCGGCGCGGGGCTGTTCGCCGAGGTCACCGACCCGGCATCGCCGTACCACGTACCACCGCACCGGCCTGTGTTCAAGGGAAGGGTGTACCTGCTGGCCAACTACAGGACCGGAAGCGCCGCCGCCATGCTCACCACGCTGTTCCAGGACAATGGGTTCGGCAAGGTGATCGGGACGAGCGTGGGGAACAACCCCACGGGCGCCACCATCTGGACACCGATGGAGCTTCCGCGGACAAAGGCCCGGATCTCCATTGCAACCGCCTACCTCGTGCGGCCGAAGGAGGACCGTGGGAAGGAGCAGGTGCCGGACATCTGGGCGGAGTACACGGTGGATGATCTGGTCAGGGGGGTGGATCCCTTTCTGGAAGCCGCGAAGGAGGAGATACGGGCAGCACGCCAGCACTGATGGCCGATGGACCGCAGAAGCCCACTCATCATGGTTCTTGTCCCGAGGCCTCGGGAGCGAGCCGAAGGAGTCCTCAAGGCAGCCTGGGCGCGAAACCTGCCCTCCGGGAGGCGGCCCGCGCGGCCGGACGTATCGCTGACAGGCTCTGGCTTTGTGCAAGCAGGAGGGTTCTCCGCGGAGCGAGGCAGCACCGAGGTGATCGGATCCGTCGATGCCAAGGTCAACTGCACTACTGAGCAAGTGTCCACCAAGGTGGTGGGCAGCGTCAACCTGAACTGCAAGGGCAAGCAATGAACACGACCGAAGCATATGGCCCTGATCAAGGTCGGTTGCAAATGGCTCTTGAACCATGGGTCACCGATACCTCATGTGCGACGGCCCATCCATCAACACGGAAAGAACCGGGAAATTCCCGCATCGCCTCCCCTGTAACTCCCCGGCCGTACATCCGTCATACAACCGGTCATCGCGCCCAACCGACCGCCGGTGTGATCCGGAGAGGGCCGAGCACTTCCTTCCCCATCTTGCACACTGCAAACCCACCCCGCATGGAACTCCTCATCAACGGCCTCAGCAAGACCTACGGCAACGGCGTGAAGGCCCTGGACAACGTGAGCCTCACCATCCCCACCGGCATGTTCGGACTGCTGGGGCCCAACGGTGCCGGCAAGAGCACCCTGATGCGCATCCTGGCCACGCTGCAGGAGGCGGACAGCGGCACGGCCATGCTGGGCGGCATCGATGTGCTGAACGACAAGCAGGCCGTGCGCCAGGTGCTGGGCTATCTGCCGCAGGAGTTCGGGGTGTACCCGCGGGTGAGCGCCTACGAGATGCTGGACCACATCGCGCTGCTGAAAGGCGTGGTGGACAAGGGGCCGCGCAAGGAGCTGGTGGAGGCCCTCCTGCACCGGGTGAACCTGTGGGAGCACCGCAAGCGCCGTATCAGCGGCTTCAGCGGTGGCATGAAGCAGCGCTTCGGCATCGCACAATCGCTGATCGGCGACCCGAAGCTGATCATCGTGGACGAGCCCACCGCCGGCCTGGACCCCGGTGAGCGCAACCGCTTCTACAACCTGCTCACCGAGATCGGCGAGAACGTGGTGGTGATCCTCAGCACCCACATCGTGCAGGACGTGCAGGAGCTGTGCCGCAACATGGCCATCATTAACAAGGGCAGGCTGCTCTATGCCGGAGCGCCGAACGATGCGCTCGCGGCCATGAAAGGCAAGGTGTGGGAGAAGGCCATTGGCAAGCATGAGCTGGAGCAGTATGCCACCACGCACGACCTGATCAGCAACAAGCTGGTGGCCGGCACACCGATCATCCATGTGATGAGCGATGCCAAACCGGCCGATGGCTTCATCAGCGCCGAGCCCAGCCTGGAGGACGTGTTCTTCGGGGCGATCCACCGCAGCAACCGCGAAACCGTAGCCGCATGACCCTCCGCTTCTTCCTCTTCGAGGTGCGCTACTGGCTGCGTCAGCCCATGGCGTACATCTTCATCGCCCTCATCGCCTTCCTCACGGGGGCGGCCGTGGTGAGCGACAACGTGCAGATCGGCATGGCTGTGGGCAACGTGCTGAAGAACGCGCCCTACCTCCTGTACCTGTGGTACGCCACCTGGAGCGCCCTGGGCCTGCTGCTCGTCACCGCCTTCGTGAACGCCACGGCCATCCGCGACTTCACGAGCAACACCGCACAGATCGTCTTCAGCACACCGGTCTCGAAGGCCAGCTACCTCATCGGCAAGTTCCTGGGCAGCACCTTCGTGGCCCTCCTGCCCATGCTGGGTGTGAGCATCGGCTTCGTGGTGGGCAGCATGTGGCCCGGCATCGACGAGGTGCGCATCGGTCCCAACCAGTTCGCCCACCACCTGCAGGCCGTCCTGCTCTTCGCGATACCCAACGTCCTCTTCTCCGCCAGCATCATTTTCGCCGTGAGCGTGCTGCTGCGCAACACCATGGCGGCCTTCATCACCGCCATCGCGCTGCTGGTGGGCTTCAGCATTGCCGGTGCCTTCACAAGCGACCTGGAGAACGAGTGGATCGGGGTGATGACGGACCCCTTCGGTGGCACCGCCTTCCAGGTGGCCACCAAGTACTGGACCGTGGAGGACAAGAACACACTGGTGCTGCCCGCCACGGGCATGATGCTGTGGAACCGCATCCTGTGGATCGCCGTGAGCATCGGCGTGTTCCTCTTCGGCTACTTGCGCTTCTCCTTCACGGAACGCGTGCAGAAGGCCAAGGCCTTGGAGGCCGATGCCAACCGAAAGACCACCTTTGCTCAAGTAGCCCTACCCAAGGTGGCCCAGCGTTTCGATGCCGGAGCGCGCCGCAGCTGGTTCACCTCCCTTTACCTCACGGACGTGAAGGGCATCCTGAAGAGCACCCCGTTCATCCTGATCATGTCGCTCGGGCTGGTGCAGCTTTTCGTGTCGCTGGGCTTCGTCACCGAGCTGTATGGCAACAAGACGTACCCGGTCACCTACAACGTGGCTGATGTGATCCAGGGCGGCCTGTTCATGTACCTGATCATCATTGTCACCTTCTACGCCGGGCAGCTCATCTGGAAGGAACGAGAGCCGCGCATCGATGGCATCACCAACGCTTTGCCCACCTCCACTGGCGCCGGGCTGCTGGCCAAGTTCGCCGCATTGACCACCGTGATCTTTGTGGTGATGTGCTTCGCCGCACTGGCAGGCATCGTCACCCAACTGCTGAACGGATACACCCGCATCCAGCCCGATCTGTACCTCAGCTATCTCATCATCCCAGCCACACTGGGCTTCGCATTCTTCACCGCCCTTGCGATGTTGGTGCATGTGCTGGTGAACAACAAGTACCTCGGCTACTTCATGTTCATCCTGCTGGTCGTGCTGAACACCTTCGGGTGGAGCGCGCTGGACGTGGAGTCCAACCTCGTACAGCTGAACGGTTCCTCCGGCCTGACCTACTCGGACATGAGCGGCTTCGGGCCCTTCCTGCCGGGATGGATCTTCTTCCGCGTGTATTGGATGATCTTCGCAGCCATCCTGCTCTACGCCAGCTGGCTCTTCCTAGTGCGGGGCAACGACACGGCGTGGCGGTGGCGGCGGCACCACGCGAAGCAGCGCTTCGCCAGCACGCGCGTACCGGCCATCGGCCTGGTGGTGCTCTTTGCGGCCCTGGCCGGCTGGGGCTATTACAACACCAAGGTGCTCAATGAATACACCACCAGCGAGGAACGGGAAAAGCAGCAGGTGGACTATGAGCGCACCTACAAGCGCTACGAGGGCATGCACCAGCCGCATTACACGGCGGTGGATTTCACCATCGACCTGGAACCCGAAAAGCGTGCCCTGATGTATACAGCCGACATCACCCTGCGCAACAAGGGTGACCGTGCCATCGATACGTTGTGGTTGAGCCTGCCCGATCGCATGCACCGGAACCCATCAGGGTTGCAAGTGGACATCCCAGGTGCCACCGTGTTGCTCGATGACGAGGACATGAAGCAACGCATGTACCGCCTCACCCCGCCCCTCGCGCCCGGCGCCGACCTGCGCCTCAGTGTGCGCGGCGGCTACGCGGCCAAGGGCTTCGAGAACAACGTGTCCTTCACCGGCATCGTTCAGAACGGCAGCTTCTTCAACAACATGGACCTCCTGCCCGGCATCGGATACCAGAGCGACTTCGAGCTTACCGACAAGAACGACCGCCGCGAATACGACCTGCCACCCAACCGTCGGACGCCCTTGCTGAGCGAGGCCCCTGAGGACCGCATGCAGAACTACCTGCTTCGCCACAGCGACTGGGTGGAGGTGGGCACCACCATCAGTACCGCACCCGACCAGATCGCCATCGCGCCAGGCAGCCTGGTGAAGGAATGGAGCGAGAACGGCCGGCGCTACTTCCGCTACGTGGTGGACCACCCCTCACTGAACTTCTACAGCTTCATGAGCGCCCGCTACGAGGTGGCACGCGAGAAGCTCGGCGACCCTTCGACGGGCTCTGGACAGAGCGTGGACATCGAGGTCTACTACCACAAGGACCATGGCGTGAACGTGCCGCGCATGCTCAGCAGCCTGAAGAAGACCATCGCTTACGCCGGAAAGAACTTCGCTCCTTACCGACACAAACAGGCGCGCATCATCGAGTTCCCGCGATACGCCACCTTCGCCCAGGCCTTCCCCGGCACCATGCCGTACAGCGAGGCCATCGGCTTCATCACCGATCTGCGCGAGCCGGAGGACATCGATCCCGTGTTCTATGTGGTGGCGCACGAGGTGGGCCACCAGTGGTGGGCGCACCAGGTGATCGGTGCCGTGATGCAGGGCGCAACGCTGCTGAGCGAGAGCATGGCGCAGTACACCGCGCTGATGGTGATGGAGCGGGAGTACGGTAGGCCGCACATGCGGAAGTTCATGAAGTACGAGGCCGACAAGTACCAGAACGCGCGTGGCTCTGAAGCGATCGGCGAGTCGCCGCTGCTCACCGTGGAGAACCAGAGCTACATCCACTACAACAAGGGCAGTGTGATGCTTTATGGCCTGCGCGAGTTCCTCGGCGAGGATGCGTTGAACCGGGCCTTCAGCCATATGGTGGACAGCTTCGGATACGCCGAACCGCCTTATCCCACCTCGCTGGACATGTACCGTGCCATGCGCGCCGTAACGCCGGACAGCCTGCTGTACCTGCTCGATGACAACATCACACGCATCACCCTCTACAACAATGGCGTGCAGGAGGTCACGGCACGCATGGAGGCCGACAGCAGCTGGACCGTGGACGTGCTGATCACCGCCGCCAAGATGTACAGCGATTCCCTGGGCGTGGAGACCGAAGCACCGATGGACGACTGGATCGATGTGGCCGTGATGCCCAAAATGCGCTTCGGGAAGGACAAGGAGATGAGCGACATCCCCCTGGCGCGCCAACGGCTGAAGCTGCGCACCGGCGAGAACCGCCTCAGCTTCCGCGTATCGGAGCAGCCCGGCGCCGTGGAGATCGATCCGGACCACCTGTTCTTCGATCGCTTGCCGGCGGATAACAGGAAGAAAGTCGAATGATCAATGTCCAACTCTCAATTTCCAATGTCCAAGTGTCGCCCGCGGGCGCTTGGACATTGGTCATTGGACATTGCTCATTGGGTATTCGAACGCTATCCCAAGCGAACTACCGTACCAGCTTCACCACCATTCCTTTTTCCGTTCGCAGAAGGTAGCTCGCCGGTGCCAGCCCACTTGTCGGGATCGTGGAGCGTCCTCCCGCAGCCGACCCTTGCCAGACCAACCGTCCCAATGCATCGCGGAGCTCCAGCGGATCTCCGGGGCTGAGACCCTCCACGTACAGCACCTCCCCCATCGGATTCGGCCAGGCACGAAGTCCATTGCTGCGCTCCACGCCGATCACTGTCGTGGTGATCACCTGCACCGTGTCCGTGCTCCACTGGCATCCGAAGGCATCGGTTACAAGCGCATGGTACGCACCGTTCACTTGCGCCACAACGGATGGACCATCGCTGCTCAACGGGACGTCAGCCAGGAACCATTGCCAGGCAACGCCCTCCTCGACCCAAAGTGAATCACCGTTCACCTGAACGGCATAGGACGGATCGGGTCGCTCAGCCACGATGATGGTGGCGCTGCGCACCGCACCGTTCGCATCGAACACCTCGACACTGTAGGAGCCCGCGCAGAGTCCTGAGATCACCGGCGTTGTCGAACCCGTGCTCCAGAGGTAGCTGAAGGGCGTCTCCCCAGTGGCGAATACCTGCGCGATACCATCGCAGTCTCCCGGACAGATCGGCGCGCTGTACGCGCTCGCATCGAAGGTGGTATCGACACCGGCGATCAGCATCGCATCGCCATTGCCGACATCATCGATGGTGGTGCTGCCATACGTGATCACCCCCCAGTAATACCCGCCGAAGTAGACCTGGTTCGGGGCGGTGGCCTGCCGGTGGATGCACAACGGAATGTCCCGCTGGAAGCCGCTGGGGCGTGAAGCCCACACCACGCCGCCGTCGCCATCCAGCTTCGCGATCAGCATGTCCTCACCACCCAGGGCCGTGAACGGCGTGCCAAGGAAGTCGATGGTCTGGTTGAATTGCGCGGCCACCAGCACATTCCCCATTCCATCCGCGTCCACGTCCCAAGCCAGATCGCGCTGGGTGGAACCGGTGCTCCGCGCCCACTGCAGCGTGCCTTCGCGGTCCAGCTTCATCACCAGGATGTCGTCGTTGCTGCTCACGGAACTGAGCGTATCGTCCGGCAGGAACAGGTTGCCCCAAAGGCGCGCTGCCACAAAGATGTTGCCCAGCGTATCGGCACTGATGCCCATTCCTTCGTGGTCACCCGTGCCATAGCTGCGCGCCCACACCCCGTTGCCATCCAGGTCGGTGGCCAGCACGTAGAGGTAGGCTCCGCTGGCTGCAGGTGTCAGAGCCAATGCATCATAACTCGCCGCCGAAGCACCGATCTGTCCGGTGACGAACAGTCGATCGCCGCTCACACTGATCGCGCGGCAGCACTTACTCTGTCCGTTCCCTTGGCTGGCACGCGCCCACTGTACGGTGCCGGTGCTGTCGTAGCGCGCGATCACCAACTGGCGGAAGTTGCCCGCGTTGGGGATGCTGATGCCGTCGAACCCGATGGTGGTTCCGCCGCTGAAGCCCGCGATGAACACCGCTCCATCCGCCGATACAGCCACGCCGCGGGCCTCATCGCTGCTTCCGCTGCTGCCCGCACGCCGTGCCCACAGACAGGTACCCGCCGTGTCGTAACGCGCCAGGAAGATGTCGTCGACACCCAGGCTGTTCAGCGTGACACCACCACCGAAGTCAGCGTTCCCGTTATAGCTGCCCGTCACATAGATGCGGTCCTCCGCGTCGATCGCCACACCATAGGCCCACGCATCGTTGAAGCCCACCGTGATCGCGCTGCGCAGCGGCCTATGTGCAGGTGCGGGGGCATAAGGGTACGAAGAGCGCGATCGCCTGAGGCTCATCTATCCCTCACACAACGGCACGAGAACCCGTCCTGCGGTTCGCTGCTGTTGTGATACAGGTCAGCATTGTAGGTGCCCAGAAAGCGGAACACCGCCTTGTCCGGTCCATCCGGGGTGGAGCTCCAGTAGTATCCGTATGCCCCTTCAAAGAGGTACTCGCCGTAGTTGGAGCGAGCCCCAGCCGGTCGTCCGTTGAAACCACTGGCATTGGTGGCACCGGTATTGGGCCGTCCCCAGAAGAGTGAGTCCTTGAGGGCTCCACCTGCAAGGCTGTCCCCTCCCAGCGCGAAGGCCAGTGCCTCCCAGTCGGCCGCCGAGGGCACGCGCCATCCTTGGGGACAAAGGCCCCGGGGATCGGTGACCGCGTACCAGTTGTAGAGGCGACCATAACGTGCCAACACGGCGGGATCGCTACGGTACACGGCCTGTGCACCGGACCGGATGTAGCGCCAGTCGCCCTGCTGCGGAAGTTCGGGGATGGTGTCACCGTTCCGGTACAGTTCCGTACGCAGGTTCTCAGCGAACCACCATTGGTCGCCGATGAGGACCACCGGGTAGGCATGTCCGTGGTAGACCATTGGAGGTTGCCGTACCTGTGCCACGAGGTCAGTCGCTGGGGGCATGGATGCCAGAAGGAACATGATGCGCCACATGTTCCTTCCCGTAGCGGATCGCGTGCCGATCGTATCCGGCAAGGATGGCCTGATGCACCTTGGACCAAGGAATGGACCAGGGCATCGTCTCATGCGAACAAGGACGGACATTGTCCAGCGTCTAAGCCAAACGGCAAACCATCGCGGGAAATGGCCTGGTGCCGGGGTTGCCCCCCTGAGCAGTTCAACGCTTCTGCAACCGCGCGTTGCCCAATGTGCCATCGGTACCGATCCAGGTCAGCGTATAGTGGCCGCTGGGCACATCGTTCATCTCCAGCGTCAGTCGGCGGGTCTGGGGCGAATTGAACTCAACGGGCCATTGCTTGCGCACCTGGCCACTGCCATCCACCAGCTGTAGCACGGTGCGGTCCGCCTTGGTGGCGGGCAGGTCGATGTAGGTGACGTCATCACAAGGATCAGGGAAGGCGCGCAGGGCGATCGGGCGGAAAACGCTTGCGGGGTCGTCCTGCCAGGAGCCGTCCAACCAACGCAGGGTGTGCGCTGGCTCCCATCCGGTGCGCTCAATAACGACCAGCAACGGCATCGGCGTCCGGTCGGAGTACCATGCCAGGCGTACTTCACTGAGAAGCACCTGGTCGGGGTCGTTGCGCGGGGTTACGCGCAGTTCATGCCTTACGCGCAGCACGTCCTTCACCACCCCGTAGGGCATCACCAGCGTTCCCCAAGCATCGGCACGGGCGGAGATCGTGGTCACGCGAAGGTCGATCCGGCCCGCACCGGTAACGACCGCGAGCCCCGTGTCGCGCCAAGCTGAATACAGCCCACAAGGCAGGTCCAGGATGGCCAGCGGTGGGTCGAAACGCACCAAGGCGTTCTCGGTATAAGTGCCCAACCAGAACAAGGCCGTATCTCCGCGCTGGTAATAAGCGGTAGGCTCGCCGGGCACCTGCAAGACCAGTGCTGCGGTCGGGAATGCCCCCGCACCCGGCGCAATATCGGTGGTGGTCCATCGGTAGGCCACCAGCGAGCCGTTCGGCAGGCCGCTCAGGTCCCATTTGGCGTTCTCGCCGCCCGGTAACGGCATCGTCACCCACGGCACATCGTGATAACCATACACCGTGCCGGCCGTGGCCACGGCCCGTTCACCGATCACCGGCTGCGCCGAGAGCATCAAAGCGATACCCGTGAACAACAGCACCAAGGCGTACTTCATAACACCAAGCTACAACG